>Ga0302347_1003622_pt1 | contig 13421 bp, 13 predicted proteins | sample PhyWR1_FD_202178 | JGI IMG/M metagenome (GOLD analysis project Ga0302347, IMG submission 202178) | Leaf surface microbial communities from wheat plants in UC Gill Tract Community Farm, Albany, California, United States - DLSL W.R1 (v2)... | ecosystem: Host-associated > Plants > Phyllosphere >...
AAAGGGCTGTTTCGCCGCCGTATGGCACATGAGCAACACCTGGGCCGAGAGGTTCAGTTTGCCGGGCGGCAGTACCTGAATTTTTCCAGCAATGATTATCTTGGTCTGAGTCAGCATCCCGCGTTGATTACCGCCTGGCAGCAGGGCGCTGCGCAATGGGGAGTAGGGAGTACCAGTTCCGGGCATATAATTGGTTATAGCCAGGAACATCAGCAGTTTGAGCAGGAGCTGGCGACATGGCTTGGCTTCGACCGCGCCCTGCTCTTTATCTCGGGTTATAGCGCCAATCAGGCGGTTATCAGTGCCCTGGGACAAAAAACGGATCTGCTGGTTGCCGATAAACTTTGCCATGCTTCAATGCTGGAAGCGGCGATGCAGTCTGCCGCACAGCTTAAACGTTTTCAGCACAATGATATCTCATCACTTTCCCGCCTGTTAACGCCACGTGAGGCGGGAGAAACACTGCTGATGACGGAAGGGATATTTAGTATGGACGGCGACAGTGCTCCGCTGGGTGCGCTGGCAAATCAGGGCCGGCAAGCAGGTGCCTGGCTGATGGTCGATGATGCCCATGGCATTGGCGTTATTGGGGATGAAGGGCGGGGTAGCTGTCAAGTTCAGCAGGTTACACCGGATATACTGGTAGTCACCTTTGGCAAGGCATTGGGTTGCAGTGGTGCGGCGGTGCTGTGTAATAACAGCACCGCTGACTATCTGCTGCAATATGCCCGGCATTTAATCTACAGCACCATGATGCCTGCTGCCCAGGCGGCTACGCTGAGAGTGGCATTACAGGTTATTCGTCAGGCTGATAATCTCCGTGCCAGACTGCAGAATAATATCAGCCGTTTTTGCAAGGGAGCTTCAGCTCTGCCTTTCCTGCGACTACCCAGTGATAGCGCGATTCAGCCATTAATTATCGGTGAAAATCAGGCGGCTTTGACCCTGGCAGCCCGGTTACGCGACCAGGGTATCTGGCTAACCGCTATTCGCCCACCTACCGTCCCTCAGGGCAGCGCGCGTTTACGGATCACGCTCAGTGCGACGCACAGTGACGAGGATATTGACCGCTTGCTGGAGGCGCTTTATGACGCAGCAAGTTGATAAAGTGGCGATAGCTGCGGCCTTCAGTCGGGCGGCGACGCATTATGAACAGTTTGCTGAACTGCAACGACTGACCGGCGATCTGTTATTAGCGAGAGTGAACTCGCGTCGGGCCGACTGGTTACTCGATGCGGGATGTGGCACTGGCTGGTATAGCCGCATCTGGCAGAGTCGCGGTAGCCGGGTGATGGCCCTCGACTTATCGGCTTCGATGCTACAGGCCTGCCAGCAAAAGCAGTCCGCTGAACGCTTTATTGAAGCAGATATAGAGGCTATCCCACTGGCAGATAAGCGCGTGGATTTAGCCTGGAGCAATCTGGCCGTACAGTGGTGTTCTGATATTCATCAGGCGCTGGCTGAGCTCTATCGGGTGACCAAACCCGGCGGCTGTATTGCTTTTACCACCCTGGTATCGGGCTCACTGATTGAGTTACGCCAGGCCTGGCAAGAGGTGGATGAGCGTCAGCCGGTGAATAGATTCATGACCTTTGAAGAGATTGAACAGGCTTGCTGCCATTGGCGATGCGACCTGCAACGCCATCTATTAACACAATTCTTTCCTGATGTTATCAGCGCCATGCGTTCCCTTAAAGGTGTCGGCGCGACGCACCTGCATCACGGACGTCAGCCACAGCTGACAACCCGTCGTCAGTTACAACACCTGGCCTCGGCATGGCCGCAACATCAAGCCGGTTATCCCTTGAGCTGGCAAATTATCTCTGGAGTGATTGAACGCGATGAATAAGTGGTTTATTACCGGCACGGATACGGAAGTAGGCAAAACGGTTGCCAGCTGTGCGCTGTTACAGGCGGCGATAAGTGCTGGATATCATGCAGTAGGCTACAAACCTGTCGCTTCGGGCAGCCAAATGACAACGGAGGGTATTCGAAATGATGATGCCCTGGCATTACAGCAAACCAGTTATCTGAAATTACCTTATGAAGCCATTAATCCTTTAGCTTTTACCGAACCGACTTCGCCGCATATTATCAGTGCCCACGAGCAACGACCGATTCACTTCTCAGTCATGTCTGAAGGGCTGGCGCGTCTGGCGACTCAGTCTGACTGGATACAGGTTGAAGGGGCAGGAGGCTGGTTTACTCCCTTATCAGACACAACAACCTTTGCAGATTGGGTTAAAACAGAGCAACTGCCCGTGATTTTAGTGGTAGGAATAAAGCTGGGCTGTATTAACCATGCGTTACTCACCGCCCGAGCCGTGGAGGCAGCAGGGCTCCGGCTGGCAGGCTGGATAGCGAATGATATCCAGCCGCAGGGGAAATGGCATACAGAGTATCTTGCAACCCTTAAACAACGGATACCTGCACCATTGCTAGGAGAGATTCCCTGGATTGAAGAGCTGACAATGGCGACCAGTCTTGGCAATTATATTAATCTGGCATCTTTGATTCAGCCAGGGTAGAACCATTGAATATCTCTTACATGTGGTATGAATGATATACGGTATGGGTGATATATTTTTGTTGATGGCTATTTAACGTAGTTTTTAATGTAACCAGCAACAATTACACCCATTGAAAATAAAAAAGGATAATGAGATGCGCACAGGAGTATCTCATCTTTAGTTATACCTTTTGGTGGATTATGGTATAAATGATTTTTTAATTGGAATGCATTCAATGCTACCAGAAAACGATCGCTGGAACGTTCTTCATTAAGGATCTTATTAAATGCCTTAAATATAAGGGTGAGATTAAGATAGTTAAAGTCTTTATCTTTAATGTCCAGTGTTATAACTCTGTTTTCAGCAGAAGAAAAGGGTTCTTTGAACTGCATGATGAGTATGTTGGGGGTTAATTGATTATTTGATGATTCTACTATCTCATGTTTACAACGAGCTAAAATATCACCATTCCAGTGAGTTTCGGGGGTGCTTTTGTCAAGGCGATACTTTGTATGGATAGTTATACTGTCAGAGTTTATATACCGTTTTTCTACGGATGCGAATTTGAGGCACTGAATCACATCTCTTTTATGTTCATTGCCAAGTATTTGCATAACTGACGTTCCGTACATTTTAAGATATTTTTCTTTTGTTTCACCTGAGCATCCGTTTTTTAACTGGAGGAGTATTTCTTGAAAAGAAGGAATCTTGTTATATACTTCTTTGGTGGTTAGCCGCAAATTTGAATAGCTATATCCATCCAGATTAAAAGCGATTTTTTGTTTTAATTCGGTGGGGAGATTGATGAATTCGACAGATTCATTTTGTAATTTAGTAATGTTGTGTAGAACTGGATTGTTATTCGAAGAGGTGGAGGGGGGATTACTGGCAGCCTGTGATAACATCATTAATCTGATGGTGGCATCATTTATCATTTCTTTTTAATCCTCTGGTAATAATAACTGTTGATGTGTGTTTTCATACTTAAGGCTACAACTATTTATTTTTCAAATCTATCATAAAAAATGCTCGATTTTTTTATGACGGATAATTCCCCATTTTTATTTAATTAGTAAATAATATATTTTATTTCTTCCTGGAATAAATTGTCTCAATAATGAATGAAAGCGGCTCGCTGTATTAACAGACCCCTGACTCTTCTCTGATATGCACACTGGCGTTTTTAGCGAGAAAATGGGAAAGTAACTTATTTAATGGTTATTTCGCTATTTATAGTTTTTATTTCTTTGAGCTTCCGCACGGTTCGATAATATTTTCTATATAAATCTATATTTAGAGAATAATTTTCTCTTTTTTCTTAGAAGCCATTCTCTTATTGTGCCTTTTTTCTCTGGCTCTCTTGCTACTATCTTTGCATACAAATAATAAACGCCTGCGGCAATTATCCCGATCATCATAACTCATGGGCGGGATACCGATAAAAATACTGGCTACTTTTCAGCAAAGTGAGAGTCTCATGAATACGACGGCAAAGAGCAGTGGGAAGGGTGACTCCCCGGCGGCAAAACGAGCAGGGATGAGTGAAAGCGAGTGGCGAAACGCGATTAAATTCGATAGTACCGATATTGGCTGGGTCATCATGAGTATCGGAATGGCAATCGGTGCAGGGATTGTTTTTCTTCCCGTACAGGTGGGTCTGATGGGATTGTGGGTATTTTTGCTATCGTCAATTATTGGTTACCCAGCCATGTACCTGTTTCAGCGTTTGTTTATTAATACGCTTGCTGAATCACCTGAGTGTAAGGATTACCCGAGTGTTATCAGCGGTTATCTGGGCAAAAACTGGGGTATTTTATTAGGCGCACTCTATTTTATTATGCTGGTTATCTGGCTATTTGTGTATTCCACCGCCATTACCAATGACAGCGCCTCCTATTTACGTACCTTTGGCGTGACCGATGGATTGCTTTCAGAAAATCCGTTCTATGGTTTACTGCTGATTTGTTTGCTGGTGGCTATCTCTTCACGCGGCGAAAAGATCCTGTTTAAGATTTCCAGCCTGATGGTGCTGACTAAGTTATTGGTGGTTGCTGCTCTTGGGTTTTCAATTGTGGGTCTCTGGCAACTGTCTAACGTCGGCTTGCTGCCTCCGGCGGGAATGTTGATTAAGAACGCCATTATTACCCTGCCATTCACCCTAACCTCCATTCTCTTTATTCAGACTTTGAGCCCGATGGTTATCTCTTATCGTTCCCGGGAAAAATCTGTTGAGGTCGCGCGTCATAAAGCGCTTCGGGCGATGAATATTGCTTTTGGCATTCTGTTTGTCACCGTGTTTTTCTATGCCGTCTCTTTCACCCTGGCCATGGGGCACGATGAGGCCGTGAAAGCCTACGAACAGAATATTTCTGCGCTGGCTATTGCTGCTCAGTTTATCAGCGGTGAGGGTGCCAGCTGGGTCAAAATCGTCAGTGTGATCCTCAATATTTTTGCTGTAATGACGGCTTTCTTCGGCGTCTATCTTGGGTTTCGTGAAGCAACCCAGGGCATCGTGATGAATATCCTGCTCCGTAAACTTCCTGCTGAGAAAATCAATCCACGTTGGGTGCAGCGCGGCATTATGGTATTCGCCATTGTACTTGCCTGGGGGGCGATTATTTTAAATTCCCCGGTGCTGAGTTTCACTTCTATCTGTAGCCCGATATTTGGCATGGTGGGCTGCTTAATTCCTGCGTGGTTAGTCTACAAAGTCCCCGCATTACATAAATATAAAGGTGTATCCTTGGTGATTATCATCATTACCGGATTACTGCTTTGTATTTCTCCTTTCCTCGCGTTCTCCTGAGATTCAACTGAGGTCGTAACAATGTCTGAACAAACTCATCCTTTATGGGAACACTTTATTCGTGCAGTGCGAGAAGAAGTGAAACTCGCACTGGGTTGTACTGAACCGGTTTCTCTGGCGCTGGCATGCGCAATGGCGGCTGATTTGCTTCCCGGAAAAGTCACTAAAATTGAGGCCTGGGTATCCCCCAATCTGATGAAAAATGGTCTGGGGGTGACAGTCCCTGGAACCGGCATGGTCGGACTTCCAATTGCTGCTGCGCTGGGCGCGGTGGGCGGGAATGCCCTGGCCGGGCTGGAGGTTTTAAAAGATGCCACGCCCGATGATTTGAGGCAGGCTAAAGCGATGTTAGAGGCAGGAGCTGTAGAGATAAAATTACAGGTTCCCTGCGACGATATTCTCTATTCACGCGCCTGTGTTTATGCCGGGAATATCTCTGCAACGGTCACGATTGCAGGCGGGCATACTCGAGTCGTAGAGGTTGTCTGTCAGGGAGAAGCAAGGTTTACCCTTGAGGAACAACAACAGCAGGAAAGTGATTGTTCGCTGGCTGTGCTTTCTCGGACTACGCTTGCCGAGATCCTCGATTTTGTCGAGCAGGTTCCGTTTGAGGCGATCCGCTTTATTTTGCAATCAGCACATCTGAATGATGCACTCTCAAAAGAAGGGCTGACCGGACGGTGGGGATTGGGGATTGGCGCAACCTTGAATAAACAGCGAGCAAAGGGATGGATAGGTCAGGACTTAGGGTCTGATATCGTCATTCGTACCAGTGCCGCTTCAGATGCGCGTATGGGAGGCGCAACCTTACCTGCAATGACCAACTCGGGTTCCGGCAACCAAGGGATCACCGCGACAATGCCGGTTTTAGTCGTGGCAGAACATATTCAGGCAGATGAAGAAAAACAGGCGCGTGCTTTGATGCTTTCTCATCTGGCCGCCATTTATATCCATTATCAATTACCGCGCTTATCGGCACTGTGTGCCACCACCACGGCGGCGATGGGCGCCGCTTCTGGAATTGCCTGGCTACTGGATGGACGTTATCAGACCATTGCGATAGCCATTAATAATATGATTGGCGATGTCAGCGGCATTATCTGTGATGGTGCCTCTAACAGTTGTGCGATGAAAGTGTCTACCAGTGTCACTAGCGCCTGGAAAGCGGTGATGATGGCTCTGGATAATTCGGCTGTCACCGGTAATGAAGGCATTGTGGCGCACGATGTTGAGCAGTCGATAACCAATCTCTGTACGCTGGCATGCCAGTCGATGCAAGCGACAGACCGTCAGGTGATTGAAATAATGGCAAGTAAGGCTCAGGGTTAATGGTGAGGTAAATCGCCGATAGTCGTCTGTCAAGGAAACACAGGGGAAGTCAGTACGCTGTGTTTTCTTGTTCCCCCCGTGGCCGCTCTGGTCATCTTTCTCTCTGTTCCTTTTAATCCAGGTTAATGCCTGGAGACATCGGAATGCATGCTGAAAAAACGCGAAATCAATGGGATTAAAACCCATGAAAAATCGGATTGTAAAAGCGAAAAAAATTCCCGAAAAATTTATTTTAGTCGGAAATAAAAAAAATCAGAAGGATTCGCAGGCTGCGAATGATAAGGGCTCGACTTAGTTATCCACTATTCCTGTGGATAACCCTGTGCATTAGGGTTAGAAAACTAGATTGAAGCGAGATCGGACGCGGGTTTCATCTAAATTGCTGCTAAAGCCGCCTTTTCAATATAAATGATAATATTCAGTAAGTTAAATAAAATCAATAACCGTCATAAATCTGACATCAAACGGAATGGTCCGGGAGCCCCTCTATTGACAAATGTTAAAAGATGAAAAAAACTGGGGATAACCTGACTACGTCCGAATTTTATTCAGTAGTTGCGCAAAAGCGGTTAAAATACAAACCGAATTTGTCTTATTTGTCAGCAATTAGAGTGGCGAGACTGGAGTTATATACAGTTTTTTCTGGAATTAATCCCTCTTGCAGGTAAAATGATCTCTTGGCCCGCGCATTTCTTCAGCAGGTAGTCTCTCCATGAGTAAAGCGTTCAAACTTCATTCCGCATTTACCCCTTCGGGCGATCAGCCTGATGCCATTCGCCACCTGAAAGAAGGACTGGAAGACGGTCTGGCGCATCAGACGCTTTTGGGTGTAACCGGTTCAGGCAAAACCTTCACTGTGGCGAATGTGATTGCTGATTTACAGCGTCCAACCATGGTGCTGGCACCGAATAAGACTCTGGCAGCACAGTTGTATGGCGAAATGAAAGAGTTCTTTCCTGAGAACGCCGTGGAGTTTTTTGTCTCCTATTACGACTACTACCAGCCCGAAGCTTATGTTCCCAGCTCAGATACTTTTATCGAAAAAGATGCCTCGGTAAACGAACACATTGAACAGATGCGGCTTTCCGCTACTAAAGCTCTTCTGGAGCGCAGAGATGTAGTGGTGGTGGCTTCGGTGTCCGCTATTTACGGTCTGGGCGACCCGGATCTCTATCTGAAGATGATGTTGCACCTGACGAAAGGCATGATTATCGATCAGCGGGCCATCTTACGTCGCCTTACCGAACTGCAATATAGCCGTAACGATCAGGCTTTTCAGCGCGGGACTTTTCGGGTTCGTGGTGAGGTGATTGATATTTTCCCGGCTGAATCTGACGATCTGGCTCTGCGGGTTGAACTCTTCGATGAAGAGGTTGAAAGACTCTCGTTATTCGACCCCCTTACTGGGCACATTGATTCCACTATCCAGCGCTTTACGGTCTACCCTAAGTCACACTATGTCACGCCAAGAGAACGTATTATTCAGGCGATGGAAGACATTAAAGTTGAGCTGGTAGACAGGAAAAAAACGCTGCTGGAACAGAACAAGCTGCTGGAAGAACAGCGCATCTCACAGCGAACTCAGTTCGATTTAGAGATGATGAACGAACTGGGTTACTGCTCAGGAATTGAAAACTATTCCCGCTACCTCTCCGGCCGTGGCCCTGGCGAGCCACCACCGACGTTGTTTGATTATCTTCCTGCTGATGGCCTGTTAATTGTTGACGAATCCCACGTGACTATTCCGCAAATTGGCGGCATGTATCGTGGCGACCGCGCGCGTAAAGAGACGCTGGTGGAGTACGGCTTCCGCCTGCCATCCGCGCTGGATAACCGCCCGTTAAAATTTGAAGAGTTTGAAGCGCTCGCCCCGCAGACGATTTATGTGTCCGCCACGCCGGGTAAATATGAACTCGAGAAGTCGGGCAGCGATATTGTCGATCAGGTTGTACGTCCTACCGGCTTGTTGGATCCGATTATTGAAGTCCGACCGGTAGCAACCCAGGTTGATGACCTGCTCTCAGAAATCCGCCAGCGGGTACTGATTAATGAACGGGTACTGGTCACGACCTTAACCAAGCGAATGGCAGAAGACCTGACTGAATATCTGGAAGAGCATGGTGAGCGCGTACGCTATCTGCATTCAGACATCGATACCGTAGAGCGTATGGAAATCATCCGTGACCTACGTCTGGGTGAGTTTGATGTTCTGGTGGGTATCAACTTACTCCGTGAGGGCCTGGATATGCCAGAAGTCTCTCTGGTCGCGATTCTTGATGCAGACAAAGAAGGTTTCCTCCGTTCTGAACGCTCTTTAATCCAGACCATTGGCCGTGCGGCGCGTAATATCAACGGTAAAGCGATTCTATACGGCGATAAAATCACGCCATCGATGGAAAGAGCGATTGGTGAAACCGAACGCCGTCGTGAGAAACAACAGCGTTATAACGAAGAGCACGGCATCACTCCGCAGGGACTGAATAAAAAGGTTGTTGACGTTCTGCAGCTGGGTGAGGGGATGGCAAAAACCAAAGGTCGTCAGAAAACCAAAGCACGCAGCGTGATTGAAGACGATGAAGTGGTTCTGACGCCTAAAGCCTTGCAGCAAAAAATTCAACAACTGGAAGCTCAGATGCTGAAACATGCACAAAACCTTGAGTTTGAAGAAGCGGCTCAGGTACGCGATAAATTGCAGCAGCTTCGGGCTTTGTTTATCTCAATTTCATAACAGTTAACCCAGCTGCTGTAGGGTTTGCTCTAGTGCAGCACGCAGCAGCTGGCGGTCATGGCGATATTTGACATCACAGGCCTCCAGCGGTTGCTGAATAATCAGTCGATTTTCCAGCTGGCTGGCATCAATCTGCGGGCCGATCAGCACGGCATCAATAATCCGCTTGCCGATATGCTGTTCCATAATTTCTAATTTCTCGCCCAGAGAAAGGTTTGCTGCCACCGGGCTCAGTTCTTTACCAAGGTTATCGATATAGACTACCGGAGCTGGCGTGCGTCGTAATGCCTGATCCATCTCTTCAAGCAACAGAATCGGTAACAGGCTAGTATAAAAACTGCCGGGGCCTATCAATACTAAGTCTGCTTCTGCAATGGCATCCAGCGCTTCACGCGTTGCTGGCGCTTTGGGATAGAGCATCAAATCCTGAGGTGCTTCAGTCAGATTATCAATATTCACTTCACCATAGATAGCGTTTCCCTGGCTGTCCGTGGCCATTAAATCAACCGGATATTCGGACATGGGAATTAAAAACGCTTCTACTTTAAGTAGGTTGCGAATAAGGTTGATTGCTTCAAGCGGGCGCACACTCAGATGATCGAGCGCTTTTAGCATCAGATTGCCGAGATTATGGCCGGATAATTCGCCGTTGCCCGCAAAACGATACTCAAACATGGCTGAAGCGACGCTGGGCTCGGTGATGAGCTGATTTAAGCAGTTACGCATATCACCCCAGGCGATACCGCCTTCAGAGCGCCGAATGCGCCCTGTTGAGCCACCGTTATCGGTGGTAGTGACAATACCCGTCAACCGCGAACCGAGAAATGACAGAGAGGACATCACCCGACCCAGTCCGTGTCCTCCACCTAAGGCGACAATCCTGTCAAGATCCGCCAGCGTACGATTACGCATACTTATCCTTTTTAAGTGCCCGGTCTATCAGGCTATATGACTTATTCCACTTGCGGGACAGATTAGAAAGCATAAAACGACCTTAAGCTAGTGCATAAACCACAAAAAGACGATCTCAGCCTATTCTTAATGATGTACATCAATCTGAAAGCGTGCATTTAGGACTATTCTTTTTATTATATTGAGGAATTTCAACGTTATATAAATATTTATATAGCGAAATATGAGATAGCGCAAGACATTCTGTCGGGTTACTATCTCAAAGACACACTCAAGCCCTGGTACCTAAGTCCGACGATAAGGTGCCCTGGCCGTGGCGGTTTCAGCCACCAGGGTGCAGGAAGAAATGACTGCATCTCCCGTATTTGGAAAGGTGTATTCAGTGACTCAACTTACCGATGCTTTTGCGCGCAAGTTTTACTACTTGCGGCTCTCTATTACCGATGTTTGCAACTTTCGTTGTAGCTACTGCCTGCCCGATGGCTATAAGCCCCAGGGTGTAGCAAACAAAAGTTTCCTCAGCCTGGATGAAATACGTCGGGTGACGCGTGCGTTCGCCAGTATGGGAACAGAGAAAGTACGCCTGACAGGCGGTGAACCCTCTCTGCGACGCGATTTTAGCGAAATAATCGCCGCCGTTCGTGAAAATCCAACGATTCGTCAACTGGCTGTCACCACAAATGGTTACCGTCTGGCTCGTGATATCAAAACCTGGCGTGACGCCGGTCTCACGGCGGTGAATGTCAGTCTTGATAGCCTGGACGCACGTCAGTTTCATGCTATTACTGGACAAGATAAATTTCATCAGGTGATGGCAGGTATTGACGCGACTTTCGAGGCGGGTTTTGAACGGGTCAAAGTCAACGCTGTATTGATGCGCGATGTAAACCATCACCAGCTAGATACTTTTCTGAACTGGATCAAAGACCGGCCTATTCAGCTGCGTTTTATTGAACTCATGGAAACCGGGGAAGGCCGTAGCTTGTTCCAGAAACATCACGTTTCGGGAAAAGTCGTGCGTGATACATTGCTCTCCCGGGGATGGATCCATCAGATCCGCCAGCGTAGTGACGGCCCGGCACAAGTCTTTTGTCATCCTGATTACCAGGGTGAAATTGGCCTGATCATGCCTTATGAGAAAGATTTCTGTAGCAGTTGTAACCGGCTACGTGTCTCAGCAATCGGTAATTTACACCTGTGTCTGTTCGGCGAACAGGGCATTGCTTTACGAGACCTGCTGGCAGAAGACGACCAGCAGACAGAGCTTGAAGCACGTATTAGCTCTGCCCTGGCACAGAAAAAACAGACCCATTTCCTGCTTGATGGCCATACAGGCATCACCCAGAATCTGTCATTTATCGGCGGCTAAATTATGCTGCAAGGAGTTCATTCATGAGTCAGGTGAGTACAGAATTTATTCCAGCCCGAATTGTCATTTTAACGGTATCCGGCCACCGCACTTCGGACAACGATACGTCCGGACACTATCTGCGTGATGCGGCCATTGAGGCCGGGCATGAGGTTCTTGAAAATGTGATAACAAAAGAAGACCTCTATCGTATACGTGCTCATGTCTCGCACTGGATTGCCGATGAAAGCGTTCAGGTGGTGTTAATTAATGGTGGGACCGGTTTTACTGAAAACGATCGGGTGCCGGAAGCATTACAACCGCTGTTTGACCGGGATATCGCTGGTTTTGGCGAACTGTTCCGTATGCTTTCCTACGAAGACATCGGCACCTCGACGCTTCAGTCCCGGGCCGTCGCGGGTATGGCGAACCGGACATTAATTTTTGCTATGCCTGGCTCAACCAATGCCTGCCGTACCGCATGGGAAAATATCATTGTGCATCAGCTTGATGCCCGTCAGCGTCCTTGTAACTTTCATCCTCACATAAAGAATTAAGCTATGTCACAACTCACTCATATTAATGCCGCTGGTGAAGCCCATATGGTCGATGTTTCCGCCAAAGTGGAAACAGTACGCGAAGCGCGTGCCGAAGGCTTCGTCAATATGCACGCTAATACGCTCGAGATGATTATTTCAGGGAAGCACCATAAAGGTGACGTTTTTGCCACGGCTCGTATTGCTGGAATTCAGGCCGCAAAACGCACCTGGGAACTGATCCCGCTTTGCCACCCATTATTACTGACCCATCTCGAGGTTAAACTGGAGGCTCAGCCAGAACATTGCCGGGTACGCATTGAGTCTGTCTGTCGTCTGAGTGGTAAAACTGGAGTCGAAATGGAAGCGTTAACCGCGGCTTCTGTGGCGGCTTTAACCATCTATGATATGTGTAAAGCGGTACAAAAAGACATGGTCATTGGCTCGATACGTCTGCTGGAAAAAAGCGGCGGTAAGTCCGGTGATTTTAAGGTGAACGCCGATGATTAAAGTGCTCTTTTTTGCTCAGGTTCGGGAGTTAGTTGGCTGCGAGAGTGTCGAACTTGAAGCCTGCTACGCGGATGTTGAACAACTCCGTGCCTCGCTTGCCGGGCAGGGACATCGCTGGGAACTGGCTCTGGAGTCAGGAAAATTGCTGGCGGCGGTCAATCAGACTCTGGTGAGCTTTGATACGCCTTTAGCGGATGGGGATGAAGTGGCCTTTTTCCCGCCGGTCACCGGAGGTTGAATGAATAATACCCGTATCCTGGTCTGCCAGCAGGACTTCCAGGTTGGCGACGAATATCAATGGCTAGCTGAGTGTGACGATGACGGTGCAGTGGTCACCTTTACTGGCAAGGTGCGTAATCATAATCTCGGTGATACGGTCAGTGGCCTGACGCTTGAACATTATCCGGGTATGACAGAAAAAGCCCTTGCGGAAATTATCGCCGAAGCAAGAGTGCGCTGGCCATTACAACGGGTGACGGTTATCCATCGCGTGGGCGAACTTCATACCGGCGAGCAGATTGTTTTTGTTGGTGTCAGCTCGTCCCATCGCAACGCGGCTTTTGCCGGAGCTGAATTTATTATGGATTATCTGAAAACCCGGGCTCCTTTCTGGAAGCGCGAAGCGACGCAGGAAGGCGGACGCTGGATTGAGGCAAAAGAAAGCGATGATAACGCGGCGAATCGCTGGTAAGTCTCATACTGCTCAAGATGTGTTAATATTATAGCGAATAGAGGGCGTATG
>Ga0302347_1003623_pt1 | contig 13419 bp, 18 predicted proteins | sample PhyWR1_FD_202178 | JGI IMG/M metagenome (GOLD analysis project Ga0302347, IMG submission 202178) | Leaf surface microbial communities from wheat plants in UC Gill Tract Community Farm, Albany, California, United States - DLSL W.R1 (v2)... | ecosystem: Host-associated > Plants > Phyllosphere >...
ACGGCTACCTGTCCGACGCCGCGACTCGTCACCAGGTGCACGTCCAGCGTTATGCTGGCGGAAGCCTAAAGCGCCTGGCCAATTTCATCACCAAGGCCATTGGCACCGCCAAATCGCGCGCATCAGAAGGATTGAGCCGTTACGGCACCCAACGGTACGAGAAACAGATCCAAGAGCTACAGGGCGAGCTGGCGGGCGTGTACGGCGAGATGAAGCAGCAGGCCGTGCTCGATCTGACCGAGTTCGCCGGCTACGAGGCCGAGTTCAACATGACTCTGCTGGGCAAGGTCGTGAAGACGGTCGTGCAGCTGAACAAGCCGAGCATCGAGCAGGTGGCCGCAGCAGCACTGGCTGACCCTCTCGACCTGGAGGTCGGCAAGGGCCGGCAGCGCATCAGCATCAATGGCGCCCTCGACCAGTACGGCACCAAGAAGAGCGCCGAGATCATCAGCGAGATCCGCATGGGGTCGGCACTGGGCGAGACATCCGGGCAAATCAGCCGCCGGCTCACCTCGCTGGGCGTCCAGCAGCGCGACCAGGCGCAGGCCTTGGTCAACACCATGACCAACCACATCGCCACCACGGCGCGTGTGGAGGTGCTCAAGGACAACGACGACATCCTCAAGGGGATGCGCCGGATCGCCACCCTGGACAGCCGAACCACGCTGTTCTGCATGAGCATCGACCAGACGATCATCCCGCTGGACGGGCCGAAGCCGCCGTATCACTGGCGGTGCAGGACCACGGTCATTCCGGTGCTGAAAGACGAGTTCGCCCGGGACGTCGCTGGCTCGACCAGGCCATCAGTCGGCCCGGATGGCGCCGAGCAGGTCAGCAGCAAGACCAGCTACGGCGAATGGCTCGCCCGGCAGCCGGCGACATTCCAGAAGGACGTGCTCGGACCTGAGCGCTACAAGCTGTTCAGCAAGGGCGAGCTCGCCATCGACCGCTTCGTCGATGACAATGGCAAGAACTTGACCCTCAAGCAGCTGCGCGAACGTGAGCCGTTGGCGTTTGAGCGGGCGGGTTGATGTGGCGCTGACAAACTAGCTCAAACGGTGTGTATCTCATGTTATGTTTCTTTCCTCACAATGGATGAAGTAAGGGAATCGGCATGAGCTATTGGCCGTTGATTTGCATCGTGCTCGTTTCTATCTCAGCTATCCTGGGCTTCGGAGCAGGCGCGGCAGCCGGCGCTACATTCAATGGCGCGGACTTCAATGATGTATTTGTTCCCATGTTCTCCGCCTTAGGTGGGTGGGTATCCGGCGCAGGGGCCCTTGCCGCAGTGGGTACGACAATATATTTCTACAGGAAACAAGAAGACGAGAACGACGAAGATCTGGAAGTTACTGTTTACAGCCGGTATGGCTACATGCATGTCGATGTACTGTGTCTTTCACGGCATCCAGCGTTTGTCACCGATGTTCTTTTCGACTTTGATGGGAAAGGTTATTTCCTGTCGCTTTGTGATGCAAAGCAACTGAATGTTCACGTTTCATATAAAGAGAAAAAAACATTCGCTCTTTACCCATTGCAGGAAGAAGTGCAGCAAGTCTCCGGAATCGACCTGATGCGACACGCTGACAAGCTGGTGGTTGAGACGACATTCGCTACCTATACACCGGATAAAAACTACCTATCTGAGCGATCTTGATCGAGCGCCCCCCCCCAAGCCCTGGCATCCGCCGGGGCTTTTTTTTACCCGCAGGCAGGGCCTGCTCAATGTCTCTGGGAGACAGCAATGACCTTGAAATTCCAACTGGACAGCCTCGAAGGCGTCGAAGAATCGGTAGCAGCCCTGTACGTCGAGAAGGACGGCAAGTTCGTTCTCGGCATCGAGGGTCTCCCGCAGCATGAGGACGTCACCGGGCTGAAGGCCAAGGTGGAAGAGCTCTTGGGCGAGAAGAAGGCCGCCGAAAAAGCCCGCCGCGAGGCCGAAGAAAAGGCGCGCGCCGAGGCCGAGGAGGCTGCTCGCAAGTCGGGCAACGTCGAAGAGCTCGAAAAGTCCTGGTCCGAGAAGTACGCCCGCCGCGAAGCAGAGCTGACCGGCCAACTCGAAAGCACCAACAGCACCCTGCAAGGCCAGATCCGGGATCTGACCGTGGGCCGCACCGCTACCGAGATCGCGACCAACCTGGCTGTCCCTGGCAGCGCCAAGGCATTGCTTCCCCATATCGAACGCCGGCTGAGCGTCGAGCAGCGCGACGGTAAACCAACCGTTGTCGTGCTGGACCCAGCCGGCAAGCTTTCGGCGGCAACGTTGGACGAGCTGAAAGCAGAATTCACCAACGATCCGGCCTTCGGGCCACTGATAGCTGGCAGCAAAGCATCTGGCGGCGGGGCCGGGGGTGCTGGGAAAGGCGGCGGGGCCGCAAGAGGCAACATCGGCGGCACCAAAGAGGAGCGCACGGCGGCACTGGCCAGCCGGTTCCCAGACCTTCCACTGAAATAAGGAAATACACCCATGTCCCTGTCGCAAATGCAGGTTTTCAACGAATACATCATGCCGGCGACCATCGAGACGCTGGATCAGATGCTCGTTGCGTTCAACGCCGCCAGCCGCGGCGCCATCGTGCTGTCCCCGGACGGCTTCACCGGCGACTTCCTGCAGGAGTCGTTCTTCCAGACCCTGGCCGCTGCCCAGCGCCGCGTTGATCGCTACGCTGCCAACGGCGCCGCGCCGATCACCGACTTGACCGAGCTGAAAAACACTTCGGTCAAGGTTGCTGGTGGTTTCGGCCCGATCCGCTACGAGCCTTCGCAGATGACCTGGCTGGAGCGCCCGACCGCCCAAGGCATCGAGGTCGCATCCCGGGCGTTCGCCGAGATCCTGCTCAAGGACCAGCTGAACACCGCCATCGCCGCTCTGGTCGCCGCGATCACAGCCCAGGCGGCTGCCGTCAACGATGTGTCGGCCACCGCCGGCATCACCTACGCCGGCCTCAACAACGCGCACGCGAAATTCGGTGATGCGAGCCAGAACCTGGTAACCCAGGTGATGCAGGGCACCACCTACCACAAGCTGGTAGGTCAGAACCTGGCCAACCAACAGCAACTGTTCCAGGCCGGCAACGTCCGCGTGATCGATATCCTGGGCAAGGTCTCTGTTGTGACTGATGCCCCGGCATTGATGCAGGACGGCACCCCGGACAAGGAGATCATCCTTTCCTTGGTCCAAGGTGCTGCTCTGGTGCACGACGGCCGAGACATCATCAGCAACGTCCAGACCAACAACGGCAAAGAGCGGATCGAGACCACGCTGCAGACCGACTACACCTTCGGCCTGGGCCTCAAGGGCTACACCTGGGATGTGACCGCCGGCGGCAAGTCTCCGACGGATGCCGAACTGGCTACCGGCACCAACTGGGACAAGACCGCCACCAGCATCAAGCACACCGCTGGTGTCGCTCTGATCGGTGACGCCTCCAAGTAACCCTGATGGTGGGCTGGGCCTACGGCCTGGCCCGCTGAGGACGTGAGCATGAGCAAGAACAACATCTGGTACCTGCCCGGGCCGTTCCACCAGTACCAGGAGGATGTGAAGGCCCTGGCCAAAGAGCATGGCCTGGTCATCCTTGACGCCAACGCCGCCACCAGCCGCAAGGGCGAGGCCAACGATGTGCCTGAGGTCACCATTCGTCCAGAACTGAAGGCCGTGGTTGTCGAGGCTGGCGTGCTGAGCCAGGACGTGGTCGATCAACTGACAACTGAGCTGGCCGCCATTGGCGTAATCGTTGAATCGTTCGCGGCGCAGGCGCTGGAGCGCCCAGCAGGCGAGCTTGGCGAAACCGGGAGCCGTCTGTTCCAGGTGCTGGAAGCGGTCAATGCCGGCATCGCCAGCCTGCAAAGCGAGCGCGATGGCGAGGTTGAGAAGGCCGGCAAGTTGCAGGAGGAGAGCGAGCACCTCCGCGCTGAAATCGCTGTCTTGAAGCAGGCTGCGGCCAGTGACCCAGAGGTGGAGCAGCTGAAAGCCAAGCTGACAGAGGCCGGGGTGACCTATCGCGCCAACGCCTCGAAAGAGTCTCTGCAGAAGCAGGTCGACGAACTCGCCAGGTAACACAGGGGCATCGGCCCCACTCATCACAGCGGAGGCCTGATGGCTACCTACATCACCGCGGCCGACGTGGATAGCATCCTCGGGGCTGCCTGGGCTCCCGACGCCGACAAAGAAGAAGCGGTATTCGAGGCAAACGCCTACCTGACCGCGCTCAGCCTGGTTGGCATCGATATGGACGACATCCCCGACGATGTGAAGCAGGCCGGCGCTAGGCTGGCCAAGTGCGCGTCCCAAGGCAAGCTGTACCAGCAGCAGACCGAGGGCTCGCTTGAGGCGAAGACCGTCAAGGCTGGCTCGGTGTCGACCAGCAAGACCTTCGGCTCGATCGACAAGACCAGCACAGCAGCCCAGCCGGCCTGTGTGCAGCTGGCTCTGTCCCTGCTCACGCCCTGGCGCAGCAATCCGTTCGCCTTTGCTGTGAAAAGGGGATAGCCATGGGCATTCGCGACGACATCCAGGCCGACCTGGCCGAGGCCTTCGACGAAGACCTGGCCGACGCGGTATCGACGTTCACCGGCACCTACATGGGACCCGGCGTCTGGGACCCGGTAAACGAGACCACCACGGCTCAGCCAGCGACCTACACCGGGCGCGGCGTGCTCGACAACTACGATAGCCGTCGCATTGACGGCCTAAACATCCTGGTGGGCGATGTGCTGCTGATCTGCCTGGTTAACGAGGTCACGGACAAGCCGGCGGTGGGGCACCAGATTACTGCCGCCGACCTGATCACAGGCGAGCCGGTGACCTATCGCATCGTCAGCCCGGGTATTGACCCGGCCAAGGCGCACTACGAAGTCCAGCTCAGGAGGTCGTGATGGCCGGATGGTCGATGTCGCCAACAGCCTTCATGGATCAGATCGAGAGCGACCTGGCCAGGCAGACTCGAATCATTGCCATGGCGATTCTTGGGGAGATCGTTCTGAGGTCTCCGGTAGATACGGGGCGTTTCCGTGGGAACACCATAGTTAGCATTGGCTCTCCGGTATTCGAGGCAGTCGACAAGGCGGACAAGGGCGGCGGGGCGACCTTGGCGGCTGGCCAAGCAATCCTGGAAGGGTTGAAGCCATACAGCTTAGTGTTTCTGCAAAACAACCTGATCTATGCCGAGCGCCTTGAGAGCGGGCACTCCAAACAGGCTCCAAGCGGCGTATTTGGGCTTGCCTTCACTAGCGTAGCGGCGGCGTATGCATCATGACTTACAGTGAAATCTACGACGCAATAATCCTGCGCATGAGGGCCTTTCCGGGCATCGAGCAGGACAGGATTTACTATCCGAACGCCCAACTTCAAGCGAAAGACCAGGACACTTCGGGCGCCTTCAAGCCTCCTGCTTCAGGGCTCTGGTGCCGGTTGAACATAGCCTATGCAACGCCTTTCATGGCTGGAATGGCTGACCGGCCGCACACGCGGAAGCCGGGAATGATCGTAGTCCAGTGCTTTTCCCGGGAGCAAACCGGGCTGAAGGGCCTGAATGCGCTAGCTGACGCCCTGGAGGCGCATTTCTCGTACTGGAGCTCTGGTGGGCTTGAGTGCATCGAAACTGGCATTGTTGACGCTGACGAGTTCGAAGGCTTCCGCCAATACAACGTGAACGTCCGGTTCCGCGCCGGCTGACCCGAAACACCATGACCCACCCGCCGCGAGCGGGTTTTTTTATGCCCGCAGAACGGAGATAACCCATGAGCAGCGGCGCACGCGTCACCAGTTACTTGATTAGCGAGACCACTCCCGGCGTAACCCCGGAAACAGGCGCGTGGGATACTCTTCGCCTGACAAGCAATACTCTGTCGCCAACCGTGAACACCCAGGTCAGCGACGAAATCACCGAATCGCGCATCAGCCAGGGATCGGTCGTTTCCAGCACCGACATTCAGGGTGACCTGGTAGGCGAACTGTCCTACAGCACATTCGACAAGTTGCTGGAAGCGGCCTTCTACGGAACCTGGACCGGCGATGTTTTGACAGTTGGCGATACTCGCCGCACCTTCAGCATCGCGAAAAACTTCAATGATGTCAGTGTGTACTCCTTGTTCCGAGGGATGCACGTTTCGACATTCGCCCTTGACATCCCTTCCGACGGCAAGATCACGGCAACCTTCAGCCTAGCCGGGCTTGATTACGCTGACGGCGATACCAACACCGTTTCCACCGTCAATCCGCCGACCACCACCCCGTTCATGAGCAACCTGAACGTGGGCAGCATCACGGTGGATGGCGTCAGCCTGGAAGGATCGGCCTGCGTATCTGCGCTGACCGTCAATCTGGACAACAGCCTTCAGGCCCAGCGCTGCATCGGCAACAGCAAGCTCGGCCCTGGCGCGCAGATCGCCACCGAGGCGGCAATCACCGGCACCATCACTATGGCCTGGTCGAGCAGCGCCTGGCAGATCTGGAAGAACACCTTCAGCCGCAAGACCATCGAGGTGAAATTCCCGATCACTGACAGCCTGGGCAATCGCTACGAACTGTCCTTCCCGGCGATTGAGGTCGATGGCGATCTACCGAATGGTGGTAAGCGTGACCTGATCGAAGTGACCTTGAACTGGACCGTTGCCAAGCAGGCCCCGACCATTACCCGCGTGCCATTCGTGCCAGTCACGAGCGTTTCGGTGGCCCCGACCACCGCGTCGATTGCCGTCGCTGCTACCCGCCAACTGACCGCGTCAGCGCTGCCCTCGGGAGCTGCTCAGAACGTCACCTGGAGCAGCTCGGCGCTGTCGATCGCCACGGTCAACTCGTCCGGTCTGGTTACTGGCGTGGCCGCAGGCTCAGCCGTCATCACCGCTACCAGCGTGTCGGATCCGACCAAGACCGCCACCTCGGCCATCACGGTCACCGCATAACCCGCATCACCTTTGACCGATCCGGGTAAACGCCGCCCGGAACGGTTCTTTTTATGGCGTGGCGTGAGGATTATTCATGGCTCTCAAGCTGAAAAAGGTCGGCACTACCAAGAGCGCCGATGCGCGTTGGGAAGAGTTCGATGCGGACACCAAGGTTCTGCTGATGCCGCTGGACAACGAGCAGTACCAGGTTGCCCTTGAGCGTATGCGCCGGCGCCTGGCCCGAAATGACGCTCAATTCGGTGAAGGTAGCGTTGGTGTGATCGAAGGGGAAAAGACCGAGCACGACAACCACTGCATGCTGCTGGCCCAGTTCATCGTCCGAGATTGGCAGGGCGCCCAGGACGAGAACGGCAAGCCGCTGGCCTATAGCGAAACTGTTGGCGCAGATATGTTGCGCGGTGACATCGACTTCTTCCTGTTCGCCATCAGGCGGGCTGCCGCCATTGCCGCAGACAACAAGAAGGAGCAGGACGAGATCAGGGGAAAGCAGTCGAGCGCTTCCAGTGGGAGCGAACCTGGGGCCAGCGAACCGAAAAGCGAAGCCTGATCTACCAGAAGCTGCGCATTGCGGTGCCGGATGAGCCTGAGCTGGATGTGATCACGGGTAGCCTGCTGAACGCGTTCCGCAACGCGGCGCGCGGGCGTCGGTACCTGGTTGGTGCGGCAGCAGTGCAGCCGCTGAGGTTGTCTGCCCGGGAGATCACCGACTGGCTTGAGGTGCACCCGCTGCCGCTGCCAAGGCGGCTTGTCGACGAGGTGATGTTCGCCCTGGACGAGGCCGCGCTGGCTGAGGAAGAGGATTAGGGGAGGCGGTATGGCTGAGCAGCAGGAACAAAGAAGCGAGGACGCGGGCCAGGATGATGCCCCGCTGTCACCCGAGGCGATGATCGAGGAAAAGAGCAAGGCAGATGACCTTCTGGAGCGTCGCCTCTCCAGGCAGGAAGAGGCCGCGGGGCTGTCGAAGCTGACGTAGCTCTACTTCTTGCTATAGGGCTTCCGAGGCTTAGGTCCGGTATTCGGCTTGGGCTTTGCGTTGTCGGGTGCGGGCGGGAAGGCTCCCAGGCCGGACAGAGCGCTCTCAATTGCGCTCGACACCGCGTCAAGTAAGTCCTCACGGGTTAATCCAGTGCCGGGCAGGCTGCTGTCGATCAAGGCCTGCTTGTCTACGCCGGCGCGCGATGTCTTGACGACTTCCTCGCGCGGGTCTGCCAGAGGAAGGCCAAGATTGAGCCTAACGCTATCCGTCTTCGAAAAAGACGCCTCAAGCCTGGCCAGTATTTCTGCCGTGGCAGATCGCTTGTTTTCTTGGGCTGCGGCCATCACCAGATTGCGCAGGTACTCAGGGATCCTGAGGTTGAACTGTGGGTCGGAGCGGCTCATGGCGAATCCAGTTCTGTTTAACAGAACGGAAGGATGCATCACGGTGGTATTGACATCAATGCATCACCGTTCTACATTTGGCCGTGTAAACAACGGTGATGCATCAGGAGATGCGTGATGGCCAGGAAAGATCCGCAGTTCAATCTGCGATTGCCAGAGGAGTTGAAGCAGTGGGTGGAAGCTCAAGCGCAGAAAAACCACCGCTCCCAAACAGCGGAGCTGGTTTATCTGATATCGGAAGAAAAAAGGCGGCAGGAGCAGGCGGCAGCCTGAAAACGAAGAAGCCCCAGTGCGGGAACACTGAGGCTTCGGGAAACGAGATCAACTTCGGAGAAGAAATCGTCATGGGCGATAATAGCACAAACGTAATCCCTTTCAATTTCCGTGAGCAGCAGCTGCGCACGCTGGTGATAGCTGGTGAGCCATGGTTCGTGGCTGCAGATGTATGCCGGGTTCTTGAGGTCGGCAACACCACTCAGGCGGTGCAGGCCCTGGACGAAGATGAACGGGCTATGTTCAACATAGGTCGTCAGGGAAACGCCAACCTGGTCAATGAGTCTGGCCTCTATACCCTAATCCTGCGTAGCCGCGACGCGGTGAAAAAAGGCAGCAAGCCTCACGCCTTCAGGAAATGGGTGACCGCCGAGGTTTTGCCATCGATCCGCAAGACTGGCGGCTATGTTGATCGGCACAACGCGATGGGAGATCTGGTCGGTGCGGTTATCGGCAGCAGCGGCGAGGTTGTTCTGGACCGGGTAATTGACCAGAAGGCCATGTCCATACCTAGCAGTCTTCGCCGGAGCTACCGACACACGATGAAAAGCCGGCTGCGCAGCCGGTTCAATGTGCAGCGCACCTCCCTCATACCTGCTGAATTCCTGTCGGACGCCTGCAACTTCGTCGCGGCCTATGTCTTTGAAGGAGAGCTTCTGCCTAAGCAGGAACAGGTCCAGATCGTTGGCGGCCCACAGAAGCGCTATCTGGTCTCGTTCGACCACAAGGGAGATCAGCGAGTGGAAGAAGTGGCTGACGATGCCTGCGTACTTTCTACTCGCGACCTCATCAAGGGAATGGTCATGTCGCCCGGTGATGTCCCTGTCTCGACCCCGGACATGTTCGAGTTCTTGATGGCAGCAGTGGTGAACCTTCGCGGTCGATTCGAGTACATGGCCCGGAGGGAGGTGAAATGAGCATGGAACTGCTAACCCTGAGCATCAAGGGCACTTCACCCTTGATGATGCACAGCGACAAGCTGGCCAACCCATTGCACCCGGCGACGAAGGCGCACCGAGAACTGACCAGCAAGCGCAAAAAAGTCGATGACGATCATGTCGCCATCGCGAAGTCCGAGTTCGTTGCAGGCGTCTATTTCGACGAGCGATCAGGAATCCATATCCCTGGCGCCAACTTCGATGCCACTTTCCTGGCCGGCGCCAAGCTTCAGAAACTGGGAACGCATTGGAAGCGTGGCGCCCTTGTGATGACTGACCGGGCATCGCTGGAATTCGATGGGCCTGGCACTCCAGAAGCACTCTGGGAGGATCAGCGTTTTGTCGACTGCCGTGGCGTGAAGGTTGGCCAGGCGAAGATCATGCGTTACCGGCCGATCTTCCTCGACTGGGCCTGCCAGCTTGAGGTGGCGATCAACACCGATGTGCTTGACCTGCAAGAAGTGAAGAAGGCCATCGAGGACGCCGGCAAGCTGATTGGCGTCTGCGAGTATCGCCCGCGCTTCGGGCGCTTCGAGGTGGCCTATGTCTGAGGTGACCAAGTACCCAGGGCATAAGCAGGCTGTAGAAGACTTCCTCAAGGAGTTCAAGTACGGCGACCTTGTGGGGCACGACTGGCTTGAAGCGCGATTTGGCATACCATCCATAGGAGATTCCAAGTCGCTCACAGCCGAGCAGTTCCGCGACCGGCAGTTCGAGTGGCTGGCAAGCGTCGAGGCGTTCAAGGCTGAGCTCCTGCGCGATCATCAGGTCTGCCTGCAGTCGGTGCGCGGGCGCGGCTACCGCTGGGTTCCGCCTCATGAGCAGACTGGATTGGCCATGGAAGAACTGGGGCGTGGAGTTCGCAAGGTATTTCGCGGCGCCGGGCAGAAGCTGCGCCACCTGCGGATTACCGAGCTGACTGACGATCAGCGCCGGGACAACCTGGATCAGGTTGCGAAGCTTTCCGCGCTGCACGGGATGGCAAAAAAGGCCTTGAGCTGAGTAGCGTCATGCCCTTTCTGTGAGAGGGCATTGCGGTGCGAAAGCACCTCTTGCGGTCCGCCAGGTTATGGTTGGGTAAGATCCGCTTCGGCGTGTTCCGGTCTGGGCTGACAACAGCGTAATGTCTCTTCGGCGAGGAGGCATTGCGGTGCAAAGCACCATTGGTACGGCTTGCTATGGCTGGGTTAGGTTAGGCCTGGTTCGGCAGGGTGTGGCACGGGCTGAAAACAGCGTAATGCTCCTTCCTTGAGGGTGCATTGCGGTGGCGTAAGTCATCAGCGGCTAGGCGGGCCAAGGTTTGGCTTGGCTGGGCATGGTTAGGCACGCCTGGGCGTGGCTGGGTATGGGCCGTAAACGGCATCGAGAGGGCACCTTCGGGTGCCTTTTCTATTTCACCCTGCATTGTCGGGGTTTTGGCGCATCCTCCTGGTGGTGGTAGATTCGCAGAATCTGTCAAGGAGGAAGTATGAAAGTATTGATGTCGATGATCCTGGCCGCCGCCCCGCTGTCGGCTGTATCCGCCGAATCCACCCATGGTGTGGATAAAGGGGTTTCTCTATACCTGAACACCCAGCAAGCATTTTCCGAGGCTGCCATCTGTCATGCGGGGAGCAGGGTAGTGGCTCGAGTGGCCGACGCTCGCTTAAAGGGTGCCAGCAGAGAACAGGTGATTGCGTCTTTTGGGAAGGATATCCCGAAGCCTGTGCTGGGCATGGTAGACGCAGCCTTTGCTTACCCTAAAGCGGGGCCAGACAACGCGGAAGACTACTATCGATCATGCAGCGTATCGGCAATTGAAAGAATGAACGCTGCTAACAAAAAGTCGGCTTTTCCTGACGCGAACTAGGCATCAGGAGCGACCGAATCACCGAGCCGGCTAAATGCCGGTTTTTTTATGCCCGGAGAAAACGCATGGCCCTGACATCCCGGCTCGTTATTGAGCTTGATGCGCGCAGCGCAGAGCAAAAGGCGGCGGACATGCGGCGCGCCTTGGAGGGGCTGAACGAGGCTGGCCTGCGCACCGTTCCGACGATGAACAGTGCAGGAAGCTCGATATCGGGCACAGGTAAGAGCGCACAGTCGTCGGCGGTGCAGATGCAGAGCCTGGAGCGCCAAGTAAAGTCGCTTGCCTCGGCTGCATCAGGGTTGGCCGGGCCGCTTGCGGCAGCTTTCAGCGTGAAGGCGTTTTATGATGCGTCTGAGGCGTTCAGCACTCTGACCAACCGGCTCCGACTGGTCACCGACGGGTCTGTACAGTTGGCAGAGGCGCAGAAGTCTATCTTCGCTATTGCGCAGGAAGCGCGGCAGCCGTTGAGCGCGACAGCCGAATTATTTCAGAGAATTGCGACCAACCAGGCCGAGCTGAGCCTGACCGGCAAGGGTGTGGCGGGTATTGTTGGAACGATCAGCAAAACCCTCGCAATCTCTGGTACTTCGGCTCAAGCCGCCGATGCCGCTCTCGTCCAGCTTGGCCAGGCATTCGCATCGGGCACGCTTCGCGGCGAAGAATTGAACTCTGTGCTTGAGCAGGCGCCGGCGCTTGCCCAGGCTATTGCCAAGGGAATGGGCAAGACAGTTGGCGAACTGAGGAGCCTTGGTGCAGAAGGGGCTTTGACTGCTGACGCTGTGGTGAAGGCGCTCCAGGCCCAGGCCAATGCAGTAGATGACCAGTTCTCGAAAATTGTGCCAACCATCGGCAGCAGTCTGACGGCGCTTGGAAACTCCTTCACTGGCTTCGTTGGTGAGCTCGATCAGGCGATTGGAACAACCGGCGCATTCGCCAAGCAGATCCTGGCCCTTTCGAGTGCTATCGATGGCGGCCTCCCGAAGGCGCTTGCCTCTGTACAGGAAAACTCCTCTGCGCTTGAGCAGATGATGATGACGGGCCTGTACGCCGCCCTTGCCAGGGTTGCTGGTGGCTTTGCTCAGCAGGGTGCGGAGGCTGTTTATGCCGCCAACTCGACCAGGGTGGCTAACAAAGAGACCGCGCTCTCTGCCAAGCTGGATCTTGAGGCTGCCCAAGCGAAGCAAGCAGATGCCAAGGCTTCAGTGGACAGGGCGAATGCTCAAATCGCCTCGGCTCAGCGCCAGGTGGTTGCCGAGCGCGAAGCTCTCGGCGCTGAACTCAATCGAGTAACTGCGGTACAGGCCTCTCTGGTTGCTGAGCGAGAGCTTGAGGCTCAAAGGCTTCGCGCCCAGATATCTGAGAAGGGCCGTGCAGCTTCGGTTGCTCGCCTTGCTGAACTGAGTCAGGCGCACGCCGCAATAACTGCTCAGGTTGCTACTGCTGAGCGGGCCCTGGCTGCAACGACAGTTGCTTCCTCTGCGCAGATTGAGGCTGCTTATGCTGCTAGAACGGCTGCAGTCCTGGCATACGGGGAGACGACTGCCGTAGTGAATGCGGCAACCGTTGCTTCGACAAAGGCTGCAGAGGCTGCGAGCCTTACCTCCAAGGCGCTGGCAGGGCTTTCTTCGGCCGGGTCAGGGCTTCTTGGAATGCTTGGAGGGCCACTGGGCCTGCTTTTCATAAGCGGTGCAGTGGCTCTATCTTTCGTCGACTTCAGCAGCAAGTCAGAGCGCCTGAAAGGAGATCTGACCGATCTTGGCAAGTCGGTAGACCAATTGAGGCAGGAGTTCAACAAGCTCAACCAAGATCAGCAGAAAGCCAAGCTAAATGAATGGCGGGACAAGCAGACTGGTGCAGTTCTTGAGGTCGAGGCGTCTTACAAGAATCTCAAAGCATCCATCCAGTCGGCGATGGTTGATACCCCTAATGCTGACTTCGTTGATCTCGGAAAGATTGCCGAGCAGTCCAGGGCTTTTGACGAACTGGTGGCAAGGCTTGATGCGGCCAAGGAGAGCGGTCAGGCCCTTGGTCCTATTCTCCGAGAGGCTGCGGCGAGTGGGCAGATTAGCC
>Ga0302347_1003624_pt1 | contig 13418 bp, 8 predicted proteins | sample PhyWR1_FD_202178 | JGI IMG/M metagenome (GOLD analysis project Ga0302347, IMG submission 202178) | Leaf surface microbial communities from wheat plants in UC Gill Tract Community Farm, Albany, California, United States - DLSL W.R1 (v2)... | ecosystem: Host-associated > Plants > Phyllosphere >...
AATGAGCTGAATTCCTAATTTAAATTTATAGAAAAAAACAAATCAGCCATTTAGCTAAACAAATTTACAAAAAAAATCAATTAACTGTAAATTTTTAATTATTACGATTATGAACAGATTAAGCCTGCATTAACCTCACAGATCTTCCGATACATTTTACCATAGATTTAAAAATCTATAAATCAGTATATTAAATAATCAAGACAGCGAATTAAAAATATAGAATATAAGTATTTTAAGGTTTGAGACGCATTACCTAAAAACTCAAAAATAAAGAAAAATATACATTTCAATTTTTGCTCAATATCTTTATGGCTGTCATTAACATAAACTGATATGAAATGATTTTATGTAAAAATATTAACATATCAATAGGACGTCTGATAATAGGAGATTACGATAAGACTTTAAACAATTATTCATCAGACCTTAGTATTAAATAGTTATAAAATTTGGTAGTTGGGATAGTTTTGTTGTAATTTTGCTAACGCTGTTAGAAATAATACAAAGATGGGCTTACACGAACGTCGTCAAAGAGAAAAGGAATCTATCCGTGCAAATATTTTGCAGGAGGCTTTCAATTTGGCCAAAACGGAAGGTTGGGCTGCACTTTCTATCCGGAAAATAGCAGATGCTATCGAATACAGCGCACCAGTGGTATACGATCATTTTGAAAATAAAGAAGCAATTCTTTATGAGATCTCTTTAAACGGCTTCCATCAATTGCATATAGAATTGCTGAAAGCACAGAAAAAACACGAATCGCCGGAAGATCAGTTAACTGCCATTGTAGATGCCTATTGGAAATTTGCTTTTAAAAACAAGGAGTATTATCAGCTGATGTTTGGTCTGGGAATGCAGTGCAGCGGAAAGGGAATGATGAAGGAGGAATTTTCGTCTTTTCAGGATATGTTGTACGAGTCTACTTTGGAAATCATTAATAAAAAGGGTTCTAATGCAAATAATGCTTGCCACTCTTCACACGCTTTGTTTTCCGCTGTTCACGGTTTGATCTCGATTATGATGATGAGAAATGCTGACATCCCTTCTACTATGAACAAAACGACATTGGACGAAACTGTTTCGGCTTTTATAAAATCCTTATAGTTTTTTTTTGAACAGAAAATTAACAGTGTTAGGAAAATTAACATATAATTAATTTAAGAGGTTTTACAAAGTCTTTTTATTAAATCATTTTATACAAATTAATCTGCAAATACACTTAACACTGTTAGAAATATTAACAACAATAAACATTTCAATTATATTAAAATTAAAGTCAACATGGAAACAAACTTATAACGCCGAAATGTTATTTTTTTTTGAACAATTTATTAACACTGTTAGGAAAAATAACCTCAAAACTATTCAGAACATATTTAACTAACTTAATTCAAACTCCAAAATGAAAACTATTACTCAACTAAAAATGACCGTACTTTTGGCAGGTCTCATAATTTTACAGAACTGTACAAAAGCGGCTGAAGGTGCCGGTGCACTTCCGCCGCCACCAGAGCTACCTGTCTATACCGTCATCACTTCCAACACCTCCACTTTTCAGGAATTCCCGACCGCTTTGGAAGGTAAGAATAATGTGGAAATCAGATCACAGGTCGATGGTTATCTGGACAGAATCTATGTAGAGGAAGGCGCTTTTGTAAGGGCTGGACAGCCTTTATTCAAAATTGATTCCAGATCTTACGGCGAGCAGGTGAATATGGCAAGCGCCAATTTACAAGCTGCCAACGCCAATATTCAGAAAATGAAAGTGGAAGTTGACAGACTTACTACGCTGGTTGCTGAAAAAGTGGTTTCCGACGTTCAGCTGAAAACTGCAAAAGCCAACTACGCAGTAGCAGTAGCAACTGCAGCACAGGCGAAAGCAGCTTTGGGCGGATCAAGAATCACGAATGGATTCACAACAATCACATCGCCTGTCAGCGGTTACCTTGGCAGAATTCCTTATAAAAAAGGAAGCTTGATTTCCAAAACCGACCCTACTCCATTGGCCAACGTATCAGACATCAGCGAGATCTATGCTTATTTCTCAATCAGCGAAATCGACTTTATTGCTTTCCAGAAAAAATATGTAGGTGCAACGCTTGAAGAAAAAATGAAAAATATGCCTTTTGTAGATTTGGTTATTGCTGATAACACAACCTATTCTGAAAAAGGTAAAATGAAAATGATCGATGGGCAATTCGACAAGAGTACTGGTGCTATCACAGTCCGCGCCACTTTCCCAAATCCCAACGGAACTTTGAGAAGCGGAAATACCGGAAAGGTCAGAATGCCGCAATTGCTATCCAACGCTGTCGTCATCCCTCAGGAGTCAACTTTCGAAATTCAGGATAAAACCTATGTCTACATTCTTGGAAAAGATAAAAAAGTAACCAGCAGACCTATCACAATTTCGGGAAAGACGGACAATTATTATTTCATTTCCGAAGGTCTTAAAAAAGGCGATCAAATCGTCTTCACAGGTCTTGGCAGCTTAAAAGACGGCGCGCCTATCAAACCAAAAATGATCTCATCCGACAGCTTGCTGGCAGCAACGCCACTATAAACAGTTCATCGCTATTAGCTTATTGCTATTGGCTAGCAATTCAATAATCAAATACTTGCAAGCAAACTGCTATTAGCCAAATAAAACTATACTTCTTATGCTAAAACAATTTATAGAAAGACCGGTACTCTCAACGGTTATTTCGATCATCTTATTATTATTGGGAGCCCTTTCGGTTTTCCAATTGCCGATCACATTATTCCCGGACATTGCGCCACCAAGCGTGCAGGTAACGGCATCTTATCCGGGCGCCAATGCTGAGGTTGTTGCCCGTTCGGTAGCCAATCCAATTGAGGAAGCTGTGAACGGTGTGGAGAATATGACTTATATGACGTCCAATTCCAGTAACGACGGATCGATGACTTTGAGCATATTTTTCAAACAGGGTTCAGATCCGGACAATGCAGCGGTAAACGTCCAGAACAGAGTTTCCAAAGCGATGAGTCAGCTTCCACAGGAGGTTGTTCAGGCCGGAATCTCGACGCAGAAAGTTCAGAACAGTATGATTATGTTTATGGGACTGTCCAGTACAGATCCGAAACAATATGATGAACTGTTCCTGCAGAATTATCTTAAAATCAATGTTATTCCGCAAATCCAGCGTATTCCGGGTGTGGCGCAGGCTCAGGTTTTTGGCGCCAGAGATTACTCGATGCGAGTCTGGCTGAAACCAGACAGACTTGCTGATAACAACCTGTCGCCACAGGAAGTTTTGGCAGCAATCAAAAACAGCAATCTGGAAGCAGCTCCCGGAAGATTGGGACAAGGCAGTCAGGAAACTTATGAATACATTTTAAAGTACAAAGGCAAACTTAATCAAAATACGGATTACGAAAATATCGTCATCAAATCCAATAACGACGGATCTTTCTTAAGGTTGAAAGATGTTGCAAGAGTCGAATTTGGTTCTTACAGCTACACCGCATCCAACAGAGTTGACGGAAAACCGGTTGCTGGTTTCGCCATTCTTCAGACGGCCGGTTCCAACTCCAATGAAATCATCACAGAGATTGAAAAGCAGGTGGAGCAAATGAAAACGACGCTTCCAAAAGGTGTTGAGCCAATCATTATGTACAATTCGAAAGACTTCTTGGATGCATCGATTCATCAGGTTGTTGAAACTTTGGTGATTGCATTTATCCTGGTTTTTATTGTGGTTTATATCTTCCTTCAGGATTTCAGATCGACTTTGATTCCGGCGATTGCGGTTCCGGTAGCGATTATCGGGACATTTTTCTTCCTGAATTTATTCGGATTCAGCATCAATATGCTGACCTTGTTTGCATTGGTTCTCGCCATCGGAATTGTGGTAGATGATGCGATTGTAGTGGTAGAAGCCGTCCATTCCAAGATGGAACATACCGGACTGCCGGTGGATCAGGCGACAAGGGAATCGATGAGCGAAATCTCGGGAGCAATTATTTCGATCACTTTGGTGATGTCGGCGGTTTTCGTTCCGGTCGGCTTTATGCAAGGTCCGGCGGGTGTTTTCTACAGACAGTTTGCGTTCACGCTGGCGATTGCCATTTTGATTTCAGCCGTTAATGCTTTGACGTTGAGTCCGGCTCTTTGCGCACTGTTGCTGAACGATCCTCAGGGCGAACACGGTCACGAGAAAAAAGGTTTTGGCGCAAGATTTTTCAATGCGTTCAATGTGGCCTTCAACAATATGACTAAAAAATATATTTACAGTCTTAAGTTTTTAATCAAAAACAAATGGGTTGGCGTTGGCGGACTTGCTTTGATCACTTTAATTACCATATTCTTAATTAATAAAGCTCCAACTGGATTTATCCCAACAGAAGATCAGGGTTTTGTCTTATTTGCTGTCAATACGCCTCCGGGCAGTTCTTTGGAAAGAACGCATAAAGCAACGGCACAAATTGATAAAATTATCAACGGCGAAGAATCTACCAAACACCTTTGGGTGGCAGACGGTTTAAATTTCATCAGTAATGCCAATGCATCGCCTTATGCTGCAGGTTTTATTAAGTTAAAAGACATCGACAAGCGCGGCGCAATGAGCGATCCGGATCAGATTGCTGCAACACTTACCGGAAAAGTGTCTCAGGTGAAAGATGCCAGCACATTCTTCTTCAACTTCCCTACTGTTCAGGGTTTTGGTAATGTCTCGGGGTTTGAATTTATGCTTCAGGACAAAACCAACGGTTCATTTGAACAACTGGGAACTACGACTCAGGCTTTCATCGGCGAATTGATGAAACGGCCGGAGATTGCATTTGCATTCACGACTTATGCAGCAGGAAATCCTCAATATACGATAGAAGTAGATTCGGACAAAGCCAACCAGTTGGGCGTGTCCATCACAGATTTGATGCAGACAATGCAGATTTATTACGGAAGTAGTTTTGTTTCAGATTTCAACAGGTTTGGGAAATATTACCGGGTAATGGCTCAGGCTGATATTCCTTACAGAACGGACGCCAACTCACTGGAAGGCATCTACGTGAAAAATAACCAAAGCGAAATGGTTCCGGTTAAGACATTAGTAAGCTTAAAAAGATCTTTCGGACCGGAAACAGTGACTCGAAATAACCTTTTCAACGCCGTGACAATTAATGGAACGCCGAAGCCTGGTTACAGTACCGGAGACGCCATCAAAGCGGTTGAAGAAACTGCGAAACAATCATTGCCAAGAGGTTATGGCTACGAATGGACAGGAATCACGCGGGAAGAGATCAAAACCGGCGGACAAACCGGATTCATTTTCCTTCTAAGTATTTTGTTCGTATACTTCCTTTTGGCGGCGCAATACGAGAGTTATATTCTGCCGTTTGCAATTATTTTGACGATTCCTACAGGGATTTTCGGAGTGTATGCTTTTACAGGTTTGGCAGGAATTGACAACAATATTTATGTTCAGGTTGGATTGATTATGCTCGTTGGATTGCTTGCGAAGAATGCGATTCTTATTGTGGAATTTGCAGTCCAGAGAAGAAAAGCCGGCAAGACATTAATTGAATCTGCGCTTCAGGCTTCAAGATTAAGATTGAGACCGATCTTGATGACCTCTTTTGCTTTTATCATCGGGATGTTGCCGTTGGTCTGGTCGCAGGGTGCAGCGGCAAAAGGGAACCATTCTATCGGAATCAGTACTGTTGGCGGGATGTTTACAGGTGTTGTCTTCGGGATCTTTATCATTCCGGTGATGTACGTGATTTTCCAGTATCTGCACGAGAAAATGCCCAGCAGAAAGAAAAGAAGGCTTAAAAATGAAAAGGCAGCTTTGAATTATATTTAAAACGTCAACTCGAAGCTGATGCTTGTTTTGAAGACGAAACCGCAGCCCGACTTGAGTGGGCTCTTCGAGAGCCTCAGAGTGACAATTGGGAACGGAAGGCTGAAAAAGCTGCCCAAAACATGACATCAATAATTTAAAACTAAAAGAAATTAAATGAACATCATAACAAAAATAAAAGAGATTTTGGTATCATCAGTCGTCGTCATAAGTGCGGTTTCCTGTATGCCAAAATTAGCTTTAGACAAAGTGAATCCGGAGTTGCCTGAGACTTTCAAATATACCGCGACAGCCGATACAGCAAGCGTTGCAGACCTGGAATGGCGGCAGTTTTTCAAAGATCCGATTTTGCAAAGTCTGATCGAAAAAGGCATCAAAAACAACTATGATCTGCAGATCGCTTTGAAACAGGTTGCCTCCTCGCAGGAAAGATTGCTTCAGGCAAAATATATGCAATATCCGGACATCAGTTTTGGCGTTTCGGGACAGATTTCCAGACCTTCAAAAAACAGTATGAATGGGCAAAGTCTTAATTTGTTTCTCGGCCAAAGCCACGTTGAAGACTATAACGCCGCATTCAATCTAAGTTGGGAAGCCGACATTTGGGGGAAAATCAAAAACCAGCAGGAAGTTTCCAGAGTTCAATATCTGCAGACTTACGAAGCTTCAAAAGCTATCCAAACGCAGGTTGTTGCAGCAATTGCACAAGGTTATTACAACTTATTGATGCTGGACAAGCAAATGAACGTGGCGAAATCCAATCTGGAACTCAGCAAAAACACTTTGGATGTGACGGAGAAAATCTGGAAAGGCGGCGAAACCACTTCTCTCGGCGTGCAGCAAGCGAAAGCAAGAACAGAATCGACTGAACTTCTGATCAGTCAACTCGAACAGAATATCGCCATTCAGGAAAATGCGTTGAGTATTTTGGTAGGCGAAAATCCTGCAAAAATCACCAGAACCATTGAAATGTCCGATTCATCTTTACCACAAAATATCTCGGCTGGAATTCCGGCTGCAATGGTAAGTCGCCGTCCGGATGTGCGCCAGCAGGAATTGGTTTTGCTGGAATCCAATTCTATCGTCGGAATTGCGCAGGCAAGTATGTATCCTGCGTTGAGGATTACGGCGAATGGCGGCGTGAACTCCTTTAAAATTGATAACTGGTTTCAGATTCCGGCATCATTGTTCGGTTCTGTTTTAGGTGGAATTACACAGCCGATTTTTCAGAAAAGACAACTGAAAACGGATCTGAATGTAGCAAAAATTCAAAGAGAGAAAAATGTTTTGGCTTTCCGCCAATCTGTTCTGAATGCAGTTGGCGAAGTTTCTGACGCACTGGTTTCGAACGAAAGTTTAAAAGCTCAGGAAGTAAAAGCTGCGGAACAGGTCACGACGTTGAAAGACGGAATTAAAAGTGCAGAATTGCTGTACAAAGGCGGAATGGCGAATTATCTGGAAGTGATCACGGCTCAGGCCAATTCACTTCAGGCAGAACTCAATCTGGCATCCATAAAAAGAGAGAGACTCAGCAGCATTGTTGATCTGTATCGTGCTCTTGGAGGCGGCTGGAAATAGTAAAAATTAAGTTATTTTTTGTTAAACGTTACTTCGGTAACAGAAATGGCCGGAAGCAGTTCCGGCTATTTTTTTTGAATAATTTTTAGAGATAATGATCTAAATTTAAATAATTGTCTGCATTATATTATTAATTATGATTAGTGATTAAAAATATTGGGTTTTCGGAACATCTTTTGTGTAGCTTTGAAAATGAGAAAGCATTACAATTGATGAAAGAAAATATACCGGGAAAAAAGAGCAGCCGCAAAAGATGGCTGTTGGGAATAGGAATTGGCATTCTTGCGCTGATCATAGCATTTCCTTTTGTGCTTGATTTCTACCTTCAGCGAAAACTTCCGGACCTTGTGAATGACAAAACACCTTACAAAATAGAACTGAAGGATTTTTCTCTCAGCCTTTTAAAAGGTGATTTTACAGCAGATCAGCTAAAAATTTCTAATAAAAATCCTAAAGATCTTTCGGTCACCCAGATTGACGGAAGCGTCAAAAAGATAGAATTGCACGGTATTTCTGTCTGGAAAGTCCTGTTCAAAAAATCTTATCACGCAGACCAATTGTATCTGACCGATTCCAGGATCAAAATCAGACTTGCACCAAAGAAAAAAGCTGATAAAAAGGAAAAGAAAACCGCCGATATCCACATCAACAATATCAACGTGAACAATGTGTTTGCTGATATCAAAAATGCTGATGGAAAGCCTGTTTTCATGGGAGAAAATATCAATATCAAGCTGACAGATATCAAACAGAGCGGAAACGATTCTAAAATCCCAATTGCTTTTAAAGAATTTAAAATTGATGCAAAAAGTGTAAAAATTGGTGTGAATGAATTTTATGAAGTGGACGCTGACGAAATTATCGCAGCCAATAAAACGTTGGAACTAAAGAAATTTCATCTTAAACCTTTACAAAAATCGGCCAATTACAACGCAAAAAATATCTTCGATTTTTATTCTGAAAATCTGCTGGCAAAGGATTTCAACATCAGTCAGGACTCGATGATTGTCTCTGATATTATTTTCAAAAAACCCGATCTGAAAGTGACTTCCACAGGCAAAAACGTGGTAGAAAACGATCAAGATCCGAAAGAAGTCGACATGAAAATAGGACTCAAAAACATCAGTTTTGAGAAGGGAAAAATTGTTGTTTTGCAGTCCAATCTTGATAAGACAGCGTCTATCGATCAGTTTAATTTTAAACTCACCAATATTGTTTTTGACAAGAGTACGGTCAAAGAAAAAATTCCGTTCCGATTTACCAATCACGACATCGAGGCGGACAATATTTATTTTAAAGCCAATAAACTTCAGGCTGTCAGAATTAAGAAAATCACTTCCAAAGATTCCAATATATTACTGGAAAAACTACAGGTTTCCGCTCTTGCAAAATCTGCAGCAAAGGATTTATTTAATATCGAAACTGACGAAATTAAAATCGTCAACAACAGAACAAAATACATCGGTCAGAAACTGAGTATTCTGATGGATGGCATCGATGTAAAAGCGCCAGACATTAAAATTATTTCGTCAAATCAGCAGCAAAATTCGAAACATAAAAAATCTAATTCGGCTGTACCCGATTTTGTGGCGAAACTCGGATACATCAATATTAGCAATGGTAAATTTTCCAGAACTCATCAAGGTAAAAAGAAATTAGCGGTTGGAAAATTCGATATCAATCTGCAGAACTTGTCTTCCAATACTGCCGCTTTTAAAAATAACAAACCGGTAAGAATCGGAAAAAGACTGATTAATGCCCAGAAAATTGATCTTGATGCCGGAAGATATTACAACTTGAAAATTGCTCGATTTCAGAACTCCGGTAATAAGAGCGAGATCAATGATCTGAAATATATACCTAAATATTCACGCGCAGGATTTAGCAGAGTCATTGCTAAAGAAACAGATCTCTACACTATTTCTGTAAAGAAAATCGGCGTGACAGATCATAATTCTGACCTTTTCAAAAATCCACTGATTGATATTGAAAAAGTAGAAATAGACGGTCTGAATTGCAATATCTACCACGATCTTGCTCCCGCAGACGACCACGATCCGAGGATTCTTTTCAGTAAAAAACTTCGGAATGTGAAAATACCGCTTTTTGTAAAAACTATTGTGATCAAAAATTCTTCTCTGGTTTACGAAGAAAATGCTGAAAACAGCAATATTCCCGGGAAACTGACTTTTGATAAATTCGGAATTCTGATCAGCAATGTCAACAACGGTAAAGTCAAGGGCAAACCAACGCTCATAACAGCTGATGCCAATTTTGCCTTCTACGAAAGTGCCAGAACCAACGTCATCTGGAAATTTGATGTGATGGATCTAAATGACAAATTTTCCATCAAAGGTGACATTCAGAAATTGTCTGCAGAAAATGTGAATCTCTTTGTCCGCCCTTATCTCAACGTGACTTTGGATGGAAATATTGATTATCTAAAATTTGATTATTATGGTACCAATGCAGGTATTGCCGGCAAATTTTATTTCAAATACAATGATATGTACGTGAATCTTCTCAATAAAAAAGGGAAAGAACGGAAAGTCCTGACGACTGTCGCGAACTGGTTTATAAAAGACGAATCGAAGGGTGAACCCGGTCACGTTGTTATCGAGAAGAAAAGAGATCCGGACAAAAGTTTCTTTAATCTTCTTTGGCAGGGCATTATGGAAGGTTTGAAAAAATATGTGATCTAAATTAATAAATCAATAATATCAGTTTATTTTTCACGGAAACTCAATCCTGAAACCGATTCCACGAACCGATTCAAAAGTGATCCTGCTGTCTTTCTGAAGATATTTCCGGAGTCTTGACATGAAGACATCCAGACTTCTGCCTAAAAAATAATCATTTTCGCCCCAGAGATTTTCCAGAATCGTTTTCCGGCTGATGACGTTGTGATTGCTCTGTGAAAGCAGTAAAAGCAGTTCGGACTCCTTCTCAGTCAGTTGAATGGTGTCGGATTCAAAGCTCAGCTGAAAGCGCGAAGGGAAAAAGCAATAATGACCCATTCTTATCATTTGCTGTTCAGAATTGATCTGTCTTTTCAGAATATTTCTGATTCTTAAAATCAATTCTTCCGGCTCGCAAGGCTTTGTAATGTAGTCGTCTGCGCCCAGTTTCAGACCCAAAATTTTGTCGATGCTCTGCCCTTTCGCAGTCAGAAAGAGGAACGGAATATCAGCTGTTTTACGGATCAGTTTTGAAAGTTCGAACCCGTCGATTCCCGGCAGCATCACATCCAGAATTGCAATATGAAACTCTTTGATGGTCTGCAGATCTTTGATAATAATTTCTGGGTCAGCAATCCATCTGACTTCAAAATCTGAGAACTCGAGATACTGTTTCAACACCATTCCAAGGTCTGCATCGTCTTCTACCAGTAGGATTTTAGTTTTCATTGGGAATCTGGATTTTAAAAGTGACACCTTTGTCCGCGTTAGATTTTACGGTAATTTTCCCCTTGTATTGATCTAAGGTTGTTTTCACGAGGAAAAGTCCGACGCCCAGGCCGTTGACATTCATGTTTTCGGTTCTCACGACGCGGTAATATTTTTCAAAAACAAGTTTATGATCTTCTTTCGGAATTCCAATCCCATCGTCTGACACAAGGATTTCTATCTGATCATTGAGAACAATATCCAGATTTTCTGCACCGTATTTTACTGAGTTATCAATGAGATTATCCATAATCTGGACAAAATCATTGTGACGGATCAAGTGGTTATTTTTAAAATCAATACTGATTTTGAAGTTAACTGCCGGATATCTTTTTTGGAGGTCGGAAACGTATTTTTCGATTTCATTCTGATCTATGAAAAGCGAATCTGATTCTGAATAATGAATCGATTTCACGATATTTTCCAATCTTGCGATCTGACGTTCCAGCAGTGATCTGGTTTCAGAATCCGGCGTTTGGACGATAGAAAATTTAAGCGTTGTAATTGGTGTATTCAGCTCGTGGGCGATAGAATCTATGGTGGTGTGCAGCTGCAAGATTTTGTTCTCCTGGCGGTTGAGATTCCTAATACTTTTGTAGAAAAGATAAACAATCAGAATTATGATCAACAAACTGATAATTACAAGAGGAATAATTTTCTTTAAAACCAGATACTGAATATTCAGCAATTGATAAGACGCTTTTGACTTTATCAGATAATTATAACTTTCATCTACGTTCAGATCCGTATTGGTTTTTGACTGATGGCTGGACCAAATACTTTCGGTAAGCGACATTGGTTTTTGAATTTTCTTTACCGTCTGGAAAAGTGTGATCGATCTGCCTTTTGGAAGCAGATCTTCATTCTTCAGTTCATCCAAAACAGAATAAATTTCATTTTTCATCGCCATTTCGAATCCGGAATTTCCCACATTTTTTCTCAGGAGAGATTCCATTTTTTTGCTGTACTCGATTTCAGAGGAATATATTTTATCTGGAAATTGAATCTTTTCATTCTGAATCTTTATTCCTAATTTCAATCTTTCAAAATCGCCTACCAGCCTGTTATCATTGGCGTTGGTGTCAAATTTATCCATTCCGTCCATCACTTTTGCAGCGATTTCCTTTGCCTGGCGATTGAGATCTTTTTCTTCCAGGCGATAGGAATTATAGATATAGTAAGCCTGCAAGGCAACCAGAATTATCAGGCTGAACGTGAATAAAATGACAGTCAAATTTTTCTTCCGATTCATATTTCAAAAATACAATCAAATTTGTTCCCAAAATAGCATTAACCGTCCGTTAACCGTTCATTAACCAAAACAGCTGCATTTTCATCCCAATTTTGTCAAAATTATTGAAATGAAAATCTACAAACTAATTTTTCTGATGCTTCCGGTTTTGATCCTGAGCCAGAACATCACCGGTCATATCGAAAATGAGAAACACGAACCTGTTGCTGACGCCGTTATCCAAATCGGAAATAATCAAAATCCAATTACATCCGATAAAGAAGGCCATTTTATTCTGGAGGGAATAACCACTTTTCCAGTTTCTATAACCGTTAAAAAAGAAGGTTTTCAGAATTATGAACTGGAGCTGGAAGAGAGCGGATTATCCTTAAATATTATCCTTAAAAAAGACAGCGCAGCAACAATAGAAACAGTGACTCTAAAAGCGAATAAACCAATTCTGAAAAGAAAAATAGACCGGCTGGAATTTAACATAGATCAGACGCCGCTTCAAAATCTCAACGCCTGGGATATTCTGAAAAGCACACCCAATGTGTTGGTTAAAAATGAAGAACTGAGTGTACGCGGGAACTCCCAGATTATGGTTACCATTAATGATAAAAAGACGCTAATGAGCCAGGAACAGCTGAAGCAGCTTCTGGAAAATACCGACGGCAGCAACGTTTCTTCTGTAGAAGTGATCACAAATCCGCCGGCTAAATATGAGGCGCAAGGCAGTGCCATCATCAATATTAAAATGAAAAAAAATATACTTTCCGGCTACAAAGGCCGCCTTTCTACAAGATACCATCAATCGATCTATGCAAAAGGAATGCTGGGGACTTCGCAATCGTATAACGCGGGCAAGTGGCAGCTGAGCGGGAATTACAATTTTGTAACGGGTGACTATGTGCGTAGAAATTTTGACGTTGTGACGTTCAGCGCAGACAAAACCCGATGGGAAAGCGATATGACGAGGAAAACGCACGCGCACGAGCAACATATTTACAATTTTTCCGGACAGTATAGTCTGGACAGTCTGTCGACAGTTCAGTTTGGATTTGATGGCTATAATGCGCCGGACAACAATGGTCATTATAAGGTTCCGACGACTATTTACAATACAGAAACCAATGAGATCCAATCGGGTTATCTGACTTCGAACCGGAAAAACCAGTTTAATAACAGTTTTAACTCGTATTTTGTTTTTGATAAAAAGATGGGAAACAACACTCTGACCTGGACCAATAACTTCAGCATCAAAAGGTATAAGGAAAATCAGGATATTGGGACGCAGCTGAATTTTGAAAATCAGCCTGAGACTTATACGCGTTTTGG
>Ga0302347_1003626_pt1 | contig 13404 bp, 14 predicted proteins | sample PhyWR1_FD_202178 | JGI IMG/M metagenome (GOLD analysis project Ga0302347, IMG submission 202178) | Leaf surface microbial communities from wheat plants in UC Gill Tract Community Farm, Albany, California, United States - DLSL W.R1 (v2)... | ecosystem: Host-associated > Plants > Phyllosphere >...
CCTTGAATCGCTTAGGTGGGCCTGCTTAGAGAGGCCTCAAACCGGCCAAGTTGTGCTTTACGCTCCAGTAAAAGTTGGCCAAAACGGCCAACTTATGCTTTCGCCCACAGGTTGATGCCAGGTGCCTGATTCGATGGTGGGCCCACCAACAACCGCACTTGCGGTCAACATCCCTGCAATCATTGGCACTTTCAGAGGAACTTCAACCACGTTACCGCCAAAGTTACCGCCAGATGACAATCACTGTGTGCAAATGAAACGTCTTCTCAGAGGATGCGGAAATCAAGCTCACCGGCAGCGGGATGTCGAAATCGACGGCATCGTACTTCGCGTACAGACGCTTCTTGCGCAGGCTACGGGCTTTAGCGGGAGGGCTCGCCCAGCTTGTCGAAGCCAATTGCTTGCGAACAACATCTTGTTAGACAAGCCTGTCTGCGCGCCAGACTTTCAGCTCGTTCGTGCCGGCCGCTGGATTTGTCTGATACACACTAGTTTGAGTACCGAACTGCTCATCCCGCTGTGCCGCGAGCGCCATCACGTATTCTCTGTCCTGTGGCGATATGCGCATGCCGAGTAGCACCCCTGTCAACGCCTCCGGGCGAACGGAAAAGAGCTGATCGGGCTTTCCTGCGCGAATCACCCGCCACTCTTTCTCGTATCCCCATGGCTCAGATTTCGTAAGCAAGGGCGCTAGAAGGTCCCTGGCGTCCTTATCGAAATAGTTATTGATGACTGGCAATGAGTCGCTGTATCGCACTTGAAATAGCTGAAGTGCTTCAGGGTCAAGGCAAGGGCGATACTGAATCGCTACGCCACAGTGATTCTGGGCATAGTGGCTCCAAAGGAGGGTCGAGCGAGGATCTCCAGCCAAGGAACAAATGCCAATTTGGCCAAGAATTTTGCGATGCCCGTCCTCTAATGATCTGGAAAGGCTAGAGGCATCCTCGAGGCATTCATCCAGGGCGAACGCTTTGGCTAGATCCTCTTCAGCACCTTCTCTCATGAAGAAGCGCGCTACGGCGCTCCTGAGCGAGCTGCCCTGCTCATCGACACGATAGGCCGCAGAAGAGTCAAAGGGATCGTTCAAGTTCGCTGGTGACGCAGCCCACAACTGGTTGTTAAGCAGGATGCTTGCGAACTGCCTTCTTGCGCCTTCCTCACTAGGCACTGCTCGGTACTTGTACAGGTGCCTAGGAAAGCAGGCACGGTGCATATGCACCCGTCTACGGAATAGCGGCAACCCAGCAAGAAATGCCGCCGAACTCGCGACCTCGCGGAGCCCCTTGAGATCGGTCGTGCGCTGCATCCATAGGTGCGAGACCGGAATGGCCATTAGTTCTCCAAAGCTCAGGCTTGTACCAGTTTGGCTATCGCATGAGAGGGTACGTTCTTGGACATCTGAACTCCAACACAGGCTCCCATTCATAGGGGGTCAGCTCAGGCTTGCGCGGCCGGTAACGCCCGCATGTAAGAGCTCACCACAGGCCGTCTTCGCGGGGCTCTCTACGTTGCCGACCCCAAGCTACTCCGGCGGACTTGCGGCCATCGTGCCTGGAACGCGCGCACCTGCTCGGCGAGGCTGGCCTCGAGGCCCTCAACTTCCGCGCGCCTGCCCTCGTCCACGGAGAGGTTTAGTCCGACCAGACCAATAAGACAGGCGACGACAGCGACCCGGTTCACTATGACCGCCATATCGTCAGGGCCGACCTGCGATTGCAGCGTGTCGCCGCCATCGTAGAGATCAACAACGACGTTCCCGCCATGTATCAGGCCGTGCCAGTCTTTCACCTCCTCGGCAAGCTCGTTCAGCAAACCCGGGGACTCAGGGCAGATCTTCGGGCCAATAAGCTGCGCGATCAGTCGCGGGCTAAAGTCCTTTTTGTTTCTCGGATTGCGGCGAGGGAGCTGTCCGTCCTTCAGGAAAGCCGTTACCTCATCATCGGCAGCTTCCAATGCGAAGAACGAGGCGCGTAGCCATACCTCCAGCAAGGGGCGCCACAACGTGAGCACCACTATGTGCGTGCGCATTGGATCGGTACGCAGCAGGTGGCAGCTCGACCATGCGATATCCAACGCGTAAGCCAGTAGGCCGCCGGCAGCCATCCGCCGCTCCGTTCGCGGGCCGCCAGCACCATCCGCCATCGCTGCGCGGGTGACCTCAACGATGTGCTGGGCGTCGGTGGCCAGGGCAATCAATGATTCGCGGGGGTGGGTCCGCCGACTTGAATTCTGCCTATGCATCTCTGCTAGCGCGCGACTAATTGCGTCCTTGAGTGGATCCACGTCCCTTGCTCCTGACCGGGGGCAGCAGCATAGCGCCCGACCGGTGCGACCACCACGCCCGACCACCCACGGCCTCTGGACCTTGGCGTGCGCACTTGTCCCCCCTCCACGCCTGCGGGCTTCGTAGGGTGGTAATTCTGCACTACCTGCACTCGGCTGCACTAAGGCGTCGCAACGCTTAGCGGGTGATAAGGACCGGGGCTGCCTACCTGCGGAACCCTGCAGCAGGCACGCAATGCCCTGTGTTGCACTGGAGCTACAGGCCGCCGGCAAACATCTTGATCAGGCAGCGAGCAAAGCAGTTGTCCAAGAGTGTCCAACTAGCAACTTCACACGTAAAGAGTGTTTGAGGAACGCCACTGAATGGCGATTGGCAACTGCTTTTCGGTAACAGCTCAGAGTCGCACCATGATTTGACGCTCACGGCCGAATCGCTTGTCATACGGAAATTTACTCACACCACCGCATCTTAGGGCTGATTCGGTTGATGACATACCGAATTCGCTGGTAACGGCGGTAACCTAGGTAACGCTCAAGGCATTGCCTTTTTTAATCAGCAACTTAGAACAAATGGGCCAGCTGCCACTAGCTGGTAACATCCGGTAACAGCGGTAACCCCGGCGTGCCACGGTGGCCGCCTATGCGAACACTTAGTCGCCCCTCGGCTACCACTCAAGCGGGGAATCGAGCGCTTCATCAACGATGCGGACTGAACGCTTTGGCCCATATGCCGCAGTTCGTTGAAAGTCTCCCTCGCCCTCGCCGTCGCCGTCGCCTTAGGAGAGGGAGGCCCCAGCAGCGCCCCCGCCACTGTCGGCGTTAGTGTCCCGACCTTTGCTCGCCAGGTTGCAAGTCGAAGCGGCCGACTGACTGGCATACCGAACTCGCCCGTCAAATGGGCGTCTACTGCTCGCCGTTAGGTGCCGTGCAACCCTAGCGACGATCCGCCGCCACGCTGGGACGCTCCAGTGTTGTCTGGCATCAATTTGCAGGGAGTCGACAAACGGCTCGGTAATCCCCTAATGTCCCTCTCAGATCCATGAAGTCTGGCCAAATGTGTCAGGTGAAGAAGACGCCTGGCCAGCGCCTGCCCTTGGTGGGGCGTGTAGCTTGGATACGTCAAGTACAGATAACTTCTGCAAGAGGAATGCGCATGTTTAAGATTCGATCCTTCAGCATCGAAGGGCTCTGGCATAGACATGACGTCTATGCTGAGTTTAACGATGAGGTGAATGTAGTAATCGGACGTAACGGGACGGGCAAGACGACTTTTATGAACATCCTTAGGGGCGTACTGTCTGTTGATATAGACGCCCTGCTGGAGAACCAGTTCGACAGCGCTACGGTTGTGTTGATGGATCAAAACGGAAAGAAAAAGACGATCAAGGCAGCAAAGCTGGAGAGCCCATCACGCCCCTACACTTTTGTCGAATACAAGATTTCGACGCGAAAGTTTGCTGTGATGCTCGTTCCAGTAGAGGAACGCAGATCCGGATATGTACGGAGAAAGGCGTACGAAGAAGCATCGGTGGTGAGGGAATCGCTGCGTGAACTGCTCGCCTTAGCCTCCCTATCCGTCTACCGAATTCGCAACGAAACTGAGTATGACCCGCGCGAGCGTTCACATCCGATGCGACTACTTACGCCAGTCGACTACAGATTGACTGAACTAACGCAGCAGCTTACTCACTACCAGCTTGAGCTTTCACAGCAAGCCCAAGAGATATCGATTGAGCTGCAGAAGCAGGTTCTCGCTTCGTTGTTGTACGAGAAAACAACAACTCAGACACGAAAGCTAAGGCTAGAGTTTAATGCCGCTGAGGAGCGGCGCAATCTGCAGATAGCTTATGGACACCTTGGGGTTACAGGTTCAAGCATCGTAAAGAGAATCAACGAGCACGTCGCAGCAATCGAGTCAACCGTGAACGAAATTTCGAAAAGCGGACATACGGTAAATTTTGCTCCGCTAGAGGCTAGATCACGTACTGACCAGGTGGTGCGACTCTCCCTGGATGCAAGCAAGAAAACTCAGGACCTGTACAGCCAGATAAACCTGTTTCTTGAATTGATTGCATCCTTTATTACGGATAAGAAATTCTCAATTACATCAGGTGATCTTGTCGTTGAGGCTAATGGGGAAGGACTACCCATAGAGAAGTTGTCATCTGGAGAGAAGCAGCTATTGATCCTGTTGATCGAAGCAGTTCTGCAGCGGCAGCAGCCTTATGTATTCCTTGCAGACGAACCCGAATTGTCACTCCATATTGCGTGGCAGAGAAAAATCGTCCCGGCTGTGCAGAAGATGAATCCTAACGCCCAGATCATTGTGGCAACCCATTCTCCTGAGATTGCGGGACGCTACCAGGACTCTTTGACTGACATGGAAGATATGATCGATGGCAGACATTGACTACTCGTCCGACGCGCTACGCGTTCTGTCTAGATTCTATCGCTCGGACGTACTGGTATATGTCGAGGGGGATGATGACATACCGTTCTGGAGATCGGTCTTCCAGCAAGTGCCCGGTTACAGCGTTGCCGTAGAAGGCTTAGGCGGATCTGAGGAAGTTGAAAAGTGGGTGCGTCGAATCGAGACTGGAAGTGCAAGTGTGATCGTCGCGCGAGATGCTGATTACAAGTTGGTAAACGGGCTTGTGAGCGCAGATGCGAAGGTGGTCTACAGCTTCGGATACTCAATCGAGAATTCACTCTACACAGAAGGTGCAATCGCAAAAATTGCCGAGTTGTGTCATCGCGCCGCAGGGCCGGGCGAGATCGAGGTTGCAACGTGGTTGGAGCATTTCAGTAGCTCCGTTCGCAGCCTTGTGATACTAGACGCGGCGAGTCAGAGTGAGGGACTGGGCGTGGCAGTGATGGGAGATAACTGTTCGCGATTTATGGTTTCCGATAGGTCCCCGCTTGTTTGTCCGACCAAGTCCGGTGCGCGAGTGGCCAAGGCTTTAGAGCGCGTTCCCGCGGATGCAGTAAGACGCGTGGAGCGTCGCCTCGAAGAGGTTGGTGGTTACAGCGCCGCTTTTATCAGAGGGCATTTTTTAGCTTCCGGGGTTCTAAAGTACGTTGCTAGCTATGCCGGGAGACCGGTGTCTGGAGAGACGCTGTTCACCAATGCGGTGAATTGGTTCGAGCGTGAGATAGCATCCACTCATCCGCATCGCGAGTACTACTTTGATTCGGTGAGTAGGGCATTGGAGGATGCAGTCGCGTAGCATGACCATCTCTGGCTGCGATGTCAGGCAGGTGCACTGAGGTCGCAACCCCCTGCGCTGCGCGGGGCCGTCCAGGCGCTCACAGCCAGATGCGAACGCAGAGATCGAGCGACCCTTGCCCGCGCAGTGCGCGGGCAAGGCGTCAGTGCCGATCTATTACTTTCCTATCAGGCCGCTTCCGAGCCGAGAGCCTCCTTCCTCAGTATTTCGCGCCGCGCTGGGCTGAGGACGATGTCCATGTCCACGTCCTGCAAGTCGAACTGCGGGAGCGCTAAGTAGGCGTCTACCTGATCGCCAACGGGTGCGTCATCCAAACGCCTACATATGTGCCGGTTGATGCGCCAGAAGAATTGTCCCGCCAGCTCGTCAACGGTGCTTTTTTGACGGGAGGGAAGACCAGAGTTCTCTGCTCTGCAGAACACTTCGAAGGCCACTGCCAGGCTATCGGCTACCTGCATCAGCGTCTCGTCGTAAAGCTGTTGTGCTGCCTCCTGAATCACTGCACTTTTCAGGCTAATGCACTTCGATGCCAGATCAACCGCTTCAAGCTCGACACGCGGCAAGTCCCTGGCAATCTCCTCTTCAAAGGAGCCGTACTCTTCCGCCAGCGAGAGCGCGGATCGCTCGGCCACGCGCAGCTTCTGGACCTCGCGCGTTAGCGTGCCATCCCCTTCGCGCAGCTTTTCCTGCCACTTCTCGCGCGCAGCATCCGCATCGGCTTGCGCCGCCTGACGTGCACGCTGCATTGTCTCGATCTTGCCCACTACGCTGCGCTTGACCTGCACGGCCTCGCTCAGCTTCTCGGCCAAATCACCCAAGCGTGCACGCTGCTCACTGTCCGCCACGACTGGTTGGCGTGGCTGGGCGGCCTGCTCCGGCTCAGCATGTGACGTTGTAACGGGGTGGCTCTCACTCATTTCATTTCTCCATTGGGATTGGTCGAACGGCGCGCCAGCACCGTGCTGGCGGATAGATGCTGCAGTTGGGTTAAAGCGCGCTGTCATGAACCTTGCGCGAGTCGAAAACGAACAGACGGACTGCACCCAGGCCGGGGATACGCACGACCGTGGTCGCCCGGCCGTCGGTGCCCGGTTTGAGCCACCCGGCGTCCACCAACGCGCGCGTCGCCAGCCGTGCGTCGAAGCCTGCGCATAGCTCTCGGTTGAACGCTTCAGGAAGCACCATGTACTCGGTGACACCCACCTCATCGAAACGCTTGAAGCCCGCGCGATCGCGCACCGGCAGTCCGGCTTGGGGGGCGCGATAGGCTTCCAGCCTGCTCTCGCCATGCGCTTCGAAGAAGGCGCGGATACGCGGCAGCAGGGCATCGGTATCGGCGCTGCCCGAGCCGCCACGGCGTCTCAGCCAGGCTTGGAAGCACACGGCTACGCTAGAGGTTGCCTCACCCTTGGGCCAGCCGGTGAGCTTGTGGCGGCAACTGCTGGCCAACTCCCCCGCAAAGGCGACGATGGCAAAGCGCTCAGCGACTCGGCGCACCTCTCCCGATGCATCTTCGGGAACGTGGGTCGCCAGGAAGCGGTCCGTGGACTCGCGTAGCTGCGCGGTGAGGGCCGGGCTGTCTGTATGAGTCAGGTACTCCAGCCACAGCGGCCACGGCGCGCCGTAGGTGCGTGCGGCGGCATCCTTGAGGATGGCCGACAGGCCCGCACCATCGTTGGCATCGTGCAGGCGCTCAAAGACGCCATGACCGGCTTCTGCCTCGGCCGGTACGTCAGCCAGACGCACTGACTGCCCAGCGCGGGCCTGCTTGCCGACTTCGGCCATGTGCTGAGCCAAGCCGACCTCGCCCGCCGACAGGATCATCACCCGCCAGCGTGCGGTGGCCCTGGCATCGCCAGCCCGGTTGGCCCGGCTCTTGCCATTGCCGTTGGCCAGCAGATAGGCGGCATCACCGGCCTGCTTTGGATCGATTTGCGCCAGCTCATCCAAGATCAGCGTGGCATCGTTGTGCAGTACCGCCACACCTTCCAGCCCGTTGGCCGTGCTGCGCCATTCGCGCGCGTATTCGGGCGGGCCGACTACGCTTGCGGCAACGCGCAGTGCAGTAGTTTTGCCACTGCTACTGCCGCCGACGATATGGAAGCCCCCACCAGTGGCCCCGGTGAAGCGCAGCAGAGGCCCGGCGAACATCGTGGCAACTGCCAGCACCAGCCGGGAATTGCCCCGGCACCGGCTGGCCACCTCGCGCCGCCAGTCGGCGAGCGAACCCACGGCGGCGTAGTGGTGCTGCAGACCACCGCTGTGCTGGTAGACCAGCAGCTCCTCACTGCTGCCGTAGCTCTCGCCGCTCGGCAGCACGTAGCTGCTGTCGTGCCAGCCCGGCACGGCTACATTGCGGGCGCGGGCGTCGATGCGCTCCTGAATGATGTAGGCCAGCAGCCGCTGCGTCGTGTTGCGATGTGCAGACATCTCCACACCGCCTGCGGCCAGCTGGCGCACGAACTCTCGCGGGTCGCCCACCAGCATTTCAGCGGGTGCCGCCCACTGATGCCGGTGGCCATCGGCATCAGTCCAGGTCAGCAGTCGGCCCCACTCTTCGCTCTGGCTGTTGCGGGTCTTGGCTTCCACCTTCAGCGGTGAGCAGATGAACACCGGGTCGGCCTGATCGCCGTCCTCGTTGACCCCCACATAAAATACCCCTGCATCGCTCAGGCGGTAGTGCGATTTGGGTAGCGCGGGTGCATCCGCATCGAGGGGCGCGCGCTTCTTGGTGGCCTTACCAGCGCCCTTGCGCACGGCCTCTTGAATGGAACTTGCGACAGCGCTCTTCCCCACTGCTTTGGCGGCATCGTTGAAGTCCACGGATTTGACATTGCTCATGCACGAGGCTCCGTTGCCACGTCGGCGCGTTGCGCCTTGGTATTGGGGGAAAGGTTCATTCGGATGCGGCGAAGCGGGGTGGCATCGCCACCACGCCGCCTACGGCATGTGCGGCGCGCTGTGCATTGGTCAGGCCCGGATTGACGCCAAGGCGAAGGGCAGTGGCCGCGTCATCGTCTGCGCACAGCACGATCAGGGCGTGGGGAAACTTGGCCCGCAACTGACGGGCCACCGGCTCCAGATTCCCGGCGTCGAAGGCGACCGCTGTGGGGTAGTCCGTTGCTTCAAAGACACTGGCCGCGGTGGCAAAACCCTCGGCCACACACAGCACGTCGCCGACTTCACGGCCAATGGCGTAGTACAGGCCTTGCTTGCGGCCACCCGTGAGGAAGCGCTTGCCTCCATCCCGGTCGATGGACTGCAGGCTCCACAGACCACCCTCGCCATCGCGCATGGGCACCAGCAGCGATCCATGCAGCTGCCGCAGGCCGTGCGCCGCGATGCTCTTGGCGGCAAGGTAGGGATGCGCAGGATCGGCGCTGGAAGCGCGCTGCCAGCGGCCTACCGCCAGCTGGCGGGCAGCGGCCTGCCGCTTGGCACGCTCGGCCTGTTGGCGACGCTGGGCGCGGCGCACGGTGTCCTGCAGGCGGGCCAGGTCTTCAGCACTGAGCTCAGCATCTTCACCGCTGCGCCATTGCTCGTTTGCGCCGGTCTTCCAGTTGCCGTACGCACCGGCCATCGGCGGACCCGGATGCAGTACGTACCAGCCGCTTCGCTGTCCAGCGCCGTCGCTTTGCACGCGCACGCGCCGCAGACGGCCATCACTGACGACGGACTGCACCAGCAGGCCTGCACCGCGCAGGGCGACGATGAAGCCGTCAGTGCGCGTCATGGCCCGCATCCAAGTCGCTGGTGTGGGTGGCGTCAGCAACGACCGCGGCGAGGTCTTCGTGCACGTAGTTGGCGCTGGCCGCGACCGCATCGAAGGGAATCGCCATGCTCTCGCCTATGCCCGCACCGATGCTTCCCAGCAGCATCGCGGCAGAGCAGGCGCGCTCCAGCCGGTTGAAGCTGTCCTCACTCATCCAATAGCCAAACGGCATTGGTGCAGCGCTGGACTTGCTCGCGTCGGCCTGCTGTTCACGCGCGTTTTCCTCGGCGCGAATGTCCAGCAGCTGCAGGGCCATGCCCTTGTCGAAGGCAGACTGTGTGCAGGCCGGTGCGAACAACGACATCCGGACCTGTACGCGCTCGGCAACTTCGGTCAGAAGCTCGCAGTCGCGCTGCAGCGGTGCAAGCAGCGCATCGCGTAGCCTAGCCTCCAGTGCATGCCCTTGCAGGGCGGCGTCGAGGGTACTGCAGGCCTCAGCTACGCGCTTGGAAGCCTTGCCATGCAGGCGCTCCACGCGCTGGGTAAGCTCGACAATGTGAGCCGTGGTGTCGCGGCTGAACCACGCATCGGCCACCGTCGCGCTGACCTGGCCATTGGTCATACCGGGGATGCCGGTGACACGTCCGCTGTCGGCATTCATCGTGCCACCTCAGCATTGCCGATCATCGCCAACAACTGACCCAGCGGCACGTCCTCGATTGCGCCAGGACGATGCTCCAACGATTCGATCAGCTGGAACAGCGAGTGCAAGGGAAGCGCGTAGATGCGCTGCAATTGACGGGCAGCGCTGAACAGGTCATGCCGAACGCCATCATCATTGGCGACCAAGGAATCCAGATGCGAGCCGATCATCGGGCGGCCTCCCGCACAGTGGCCGTAATTGCCGCGTTCACCTCGGCCAAGGTCAGCGCTTCGGGCGCTTTGCCGGTGGCTTGCAGGCGCACGTCCAGCGCCAGCCAGCGGGAGTGATCCCAGTCGAGGGTGTCGGCGATTTCGCCAAAGTGATGGGCAATGCGGACGGCAAAGCGCGACGGCGCTGCCAGGGTATCGAGAGACATGGCTGGATTCCTTTGTAGTTACGGAATCCGCCGCCCCGCTGCAAAACGAGGTGACGGACGGCACGCGGTTTGCAGACCGGCCAAAGGAACCGGCAGGCCTTTCGGCCTCCGCGCACCGCCCGCCATAGAACTGGCAAGCAGTCGCCCGCGACAACACAGCAGGCATAAAAAAAGCGCCGTGCATCGGTCGATGGGCGCTGGTGCGCCTTTGCTTCGAGCTGCAAAACCCGGTCGCCGATTGTGCGGCGACGGGTGCATCCTGCATCTGGTGGGCAGCAACTGTCAAGACGCTTTTCTCCGCTTGGCCGCCCGCGCCGCTGTGACGGCCGCGTACGCGCTTTGGTTCTCCTTGGCGCGGATCTTGTAGGCCTCGCGCTCTTTGACGCTGCACATGGGCAGGTCAACGTCGTCACGCGGGCAAGAGCTGGGCGAGATCGTCTTAACGATCTCGGTGTAGGCGCTGAACGTGTGGCCGCAAACCACGTTTTTGCACTGCAGAAGCGATTCGCGAAGCAGCTTGTTGTGGCTGCAACTGGTGCGCACGATGGCTGCTGATTCGCAGTGCGGGCAGCGCAGAAACGCGCGGGATTGTTCGGGGCTCATCGATCAGCAATCCGTCTGCAAAGCGGGGGCGCTGGCCACTTGTCGCGACAGCGTGATGTCACCCGAGCCGCCGGTACGGCGCTGGCTGAAACTCAATGCAAGGTCGGGTTGTGCCAGCGCCGTGCGCAGGTGCTGGTTGATGAAGGCGGCCTCCTCGCGCGTCAGGTGGAACTTCGTGCCTTCGATGGTCAGTTTGATTTTTTCGCTCATGGGTCTACTCGGGGGTGGTCAGAAGGAATCTGCGCGGCGATCCACGCATCGACATCCGACTCAAGCCAGACGGTGACGCGCGGTGAAAGGGGGATCGACCTGGGGAAGCGGCCCCGGTCCATCAGCCAGTACAGGTGCGAACGTGAGATGCCGGTGCGGTTGAGCACATCGGGCTTGCGAAGGAAGCGTTCGACGCGTGTGCCTTCGGATGGCCGGGGTGCGGCAGGTGTTGTGGCCGAGGTGTTCTTGCTGGAACCAAGCATGTGTCGGATCGCGGCATTGACCGGAATCAAGCGCCGCCTTGTGTTGAGGGCTTGGTTAGAAGGTAGGCAGTTGCGCGGCGGAACTCACGCGGCTGGCTGTGTACGAGTGGTTCTTACAGACTCGTTCGGACGGCATCGGAATCGAGCGGACAGCAATGGGCCGTCCACGGGCCGCATGGGCGTGTAGACAAGAGGGTGCGCGGTGTTGGTTGTGTCTGACAGTTCGCAGGTCGGATCAACCGGCGTGCCGTTGCGTGGCCAGGGCGCAGATAGGCGAAGCTCCACCGACTCGGCAGGCCGTGAGCGGCATCGGGGCGTCGCCAGAACCGGTCATTGCAGGCCGCAAGAGCCGCTTGCACGCGCATCCGGCCGCGTCCTATGCAGGCCTAATGCCGCGCTGCGTTACCTCTGTTACCGGCCGCTACCGGATGCGGTAACGGCCTCAAAGACGGCCCAACTACTTGATTTAAAAGAAAACGCGGAAGATTGTTACCAGCGTTACCGCTGTTACCAGCAAAAACAGTAAGGCTGGAAAAAATGGAAGAGAAATGGGCAGTCAGTTACCAGTCCGGAGGGTGTCCAGATAGTCTGCCCACGCTTGCATCATCTTGGCGCGCTCGACCAAGTGCGCCGTACGGTTGTAGGCGCGACCGTTTGGATCACGCACTGCGTGAGCAAGCTGGTGTTCGATGTAGTCGGGACGGAATCCCAGTACTTCATCCAGCACAGTTCGGGCCATTGCGCGAAAGCCGTGGCCGGTCATAGTGTCCGTGTCATAACCCAGACGGCGCAGCGCAGCGTTTACGGTGTTCTCGCTCATGGGACGCCCCTTACCTCGCACGCTCGGGAAAACGTACTCTTTGCGGCCCGTGAGCGGATGCAGTGATTTGAGAACTGCGACAGCTTGGGTGGACAACGGCACAATATGCCCTTGGCCCGTCTTGCTGGCGGTAAACCGCCATTCGCGATTTTCCAGATCGATGTCCCCCCATCGTGCGCGGCGTAGTTCACCTGGACGCACGAAGACCAGCGGCGCCAAGCACAGCGCCGCCATGACGACCGGTGAACCTTGATATCCGTGCATCGAGCGCAGCAGGTCAGCGATCAGCTTTGGTTCGGTCATGCTGGCGAAGTGGCGACCCTCGGGAGGAGTGAGTGCGCCTTTCAGGTCTTCCGCAGGATTTCTCTCGGCGCGACCAGAGGCGATGGCATAGCGAAACACTTGGCTCGCCAGAAGCCGTGCCCGATGCGCGGTTTCAATCGCCCCACGACCTTCGATCCTGCGCAATACATCTAAGAGATCACGCGCAGCGATGGACGCAACTGGACGATGACCAATGTAAGGGGCGAGGTCCTTATCAATCAAACGCTGTTCACGCTTTACCGAACCAACGGATAGCTTCTTCGCCCTCATGGCCAAGTGTTCCAGTGCCAGCGCCTCGAAAGTGTTAGCCGCATTCTCCAAGCTCACTAGTTTCTGTGCCTTGCGCTGCTCGCCCGGATCGACCCCTTCGGCCAACAGCTTCCGCGCAGCGGCATGACGCTCTCGAACAGATGCCAGGCTCACCTCGGGATAGGTGCCGAGAGAGAGCGTGTTGCGCTTTCCAGTGACAGGACGCCGATAGTCCCAGCGCCACCACTTGGCGCCATCGGGCCGAAGCAGCAAGTACAGACCGCCCCCGTCACGGAGCTTCTGCAAGGCATCGGTGGGCTTGGTCTTGCGAATTGCGGTATCGGTCAAAGGCATGGGCAGCAATAACTCATTTGGCGGTAACTGGCGACGCGAGCAAAGAGGTTACCGCCAAAGCTACCGCCAAAGGAAGCTGGATTCTGTCGGATCACATAGGACGCAGGCAGACACAAAAAAGGCCGAAAACCCCGTATTTATTGGGTATTTCAGCCTTTATAGGACATCATAGGATGTTCAATTGGTGGGCCCAGAAGGATTCGAACCTTCAACCAAAGGATTATGAGTCCTCTGCTCTAACCGTTGAGCTATAGGCCCTTGCGGCCGCACAGTGTAGTGG
>Ga0302347_1003632_pt1 | contig 13386 bp, 13 predicted proteins | sample PhyWR1_FD_202178 | JGI IMG/M metagenome (GOLD analysis project Ga0302347, IMG submission 202178) | Leaf surface microbial communities from wheat plants in UC Gill Tract Community Farm, Albany, California, United States - DLSL W.R1 (v2)... | ecosystem: Host-associated > Plants > Phyllosphere >...
GCTGAAAGAACTGCTCTCCTGAAACACCGCACGGGGCTGCTTTGCAGCCCTTTCGCCGGCAAGCCAGGCTCCCACAGATACCTTGCAGAACCTGAAGGACTCGACGGACCTGAAGGACCTGAAGGACTGTGGAGATTTTGTGGGAGCTGGCTTGCCGGCGATAGGGGCGCAAAGCGCCCCCAGCTTATTCGGCCAAAGGCAGGGTAGCCTGCTGACGCAGGGTAGCCCCCAGGAAGTAAGCCGGCGCACGCATGCGCGACAGCATCATCAGCCCGATGCCCAGCACCGAGATGATCGCGGCAATCACGAACACCAGCCCCAACCCGCCCACATGCGAACCGCTGCCGAAGTCCGGCGAGGCGCTGTCGATGGCGGTACGCGCGAAGATCACCGAAAGGATCACCCCACCCACCAGCGGGCACAGGCCGCGCATGACGAAGTGGCGCAAGCTGCCGAACAGGCTGTGGCGGAAATACCACACACAGGCAAACGCGGTCAGCGAGTAGTAGAAGCAGATCATCATGCCCAGCGCGGTGATGGTATCCGCCAGCACGTTCTCGCTCAGGGTACGCATGGTCACGTAGAACAGGCCTGCGGCCAGGCCGGCGCAAATGGTTGCGTAGCGCGGGGTTTGCGACCGCGGGCAGACACTGGCGAACTTCGGCGGCACCGCGCCGTAGTAACCCATGGCCAACAGGGTGCGCGCCGGCGCCACGAAGGTCGACTGCAGCGACGCCGCCGTACTGGCCAGCACGGCGATGGACATCAGGATCGCCAGCGGCCCCATGACCGGGCCCGCCAGGTGAGCAAACACGTTTTCCTGGATACGCGGGTTGTTCAGGCCCAGGCCCGTTTCACTGATCCCGGCAAACTGCAGGGTGGCGATGGCGGTGAACAGGTATAGCCCGAGGATCAGCATCACGGTCCAGGTGGCCGCCTTGCCAGGCATCTCTTCACTGCCCACCGACTCTTCGCTGACCGTCAGGCAGGTATCCCAGCCCCAGAAGATGAAGATCGACAGCGACAGCCCTGCGGCAAAGGCCGAGAACGACTCGACACCGAACGGGTTGAACCAGGCGAAATCGAACTCCAGCGGTGGCGGCGCCGTGGTGCTGCCGAAGGCGGCGAAGGCAAAACCGATCAACACCAGCAACTGCAGGGCCACCAGGCCATATTGCACCGTCATGGTGGTGGCTATGCCGCGACAGCAGATCCACACCGCCAGGGCGATGAACACGCAACAGGTGACAATGTTGATCAACAGGTTGTCAGCCAACGCCGCCAGCTCATGCTTGCCGGTAATCTGACCAAGGAACAGGTAGAAGAAGTCGACCGCCACCCCCGCCAGGTTCGACAGCACGATGGTGGTGGCAACCACCAGCCCCCAGCCGCCGATCCAGCCAATCATCGGCCCGAAGGCACGCGCCGACCAGGTAAACGAGGTGCCGCTGTCCGGCTCTGCCGAGTTCAGCTCACGGTAGCCCAGGGCCACCAGCAGCATCGGCAGGAACCCGACGATGAACACGGCTGGCAGGTGCGCACCCACCTCGCGCACGGTCGGGCCGAGGGCACCGGTCAGGGTATAAACCGGCGCGATGGTGGAAATGCCCAGCACCACGGTAGCCAGCAATCCCAGCCGGCCTTTGGCCAGACCCTTGCTGTTGTGGGTGTTGCCCGCGTCGGCCGCCATATCGGGTGGGCGGCCGGTTTCTGTGTAATTGCTCATGAGTATTTGCCGTAAATTTTGGAATTGTTTTGGCGGGCCTTGCGCACAAGGCCCGCTTTCACTCATTGAAAGCTTGCTGCCGGGAACACGTCATCCGAGACCTTCGGCTGACGTCAGGATGCCTTCTGCCGTGCGCCCTCCCGTGCTGCGTAGGCAATGCAGGCCTCGCGAAACGCCTGAAACAGGCGCAGCGAGACCGGGTTTTCGTTGAAGCGCCATTCCGGATGCCACTGCACGCCAAGCACAAAACCCGGCGCCGCAGGCATGGACACTGCTTCGATCAGGCCGTCCGGGGCCCGTGCCTCGACGCGCAGGCCTGGGGCCAGGCGGTCAATGCCCTGGCTGTGCAGCGAGTTGACCTCGAACTGCGCGGCCAGGCCCAGGCGCTCGAACAACCCGCCTGGCTCGATGCCGACCGGGTGACGAGGGCCGTACTGCACCTCTGTCGGTGCGTCCTCAGGTTCGCGGTGGTCAAGGTAACCAGGCAGTTCCTGCACGCGCTGGTGCAGGCTGCCGCCAAGTGCCACATTCAATTCCTGGTAGCCACGGCAGATGCACAGCACCGGCACACCGGCGGCAACGGCCGCCTTCAGCAGTGGCAGGGTCAGCCGATCACGCGCCAGGTCGTGCCGGGTACCCGCCGCACTGGGGGCGCCATTGTAATGATGCGGTTCGATATTTGAAGGCGAACCGGTAAAAACAATGCCGTGCAGAAGACCCAGCAGCGCTTGCGTATCGCTGCCTGCGTCACGGGCCGGCAATATCAGTGGCAAGCCGGCAAACCCGGCTGCCTCGACATACCTGTCGCCCACTGTGTGCGACGAGTTCTTCCCCACCTGCTGACGGCAGGCGCTGACACCGATCAAGGGGACCGCAGTTGCGCTCATGGGCTTACACCGTGTGCAGGTACCAGTTGTACTCGAGGTCGGAAATCGACACTTCGAACTCGGCCAGTTCGCTTTCCTTGCAGGCCACGAAGATATCGATGTAGTCCGGGCTGATGTATTGGTTGAGGACTTCGCTGTCGTCCAGCGCGCGCAGGGCATCGCGCAGGTTGTTCGGCAGGCTCTGCTCCAGCTGTTCGTAGGAGTTGCCTTCGATTGGCGCCTGTGGCTCGACCTGGTGGGTCAGGCCGTGATGAACGCCGGCCAGGATTGCCGCCAACATCAGGTACGGATTGGCATCGGCACCGGCTACGCGGTGCTCAAGGCGCACGTTGTCGCTGCTGTCGGTAGGCACGCGTACGGCTACGGTACGGTTGTCCAGGCCCCAGCTCGGCGCATTGGGCACGTAGAACTGTGCGCCGAAGCGGCGATAGGAGTTGATGTTCGGGCACAGGAAAGCCATCGACGCCGGCATGGTTTCCAGCACGCCGCCAATGGCGTGGCGCAACGCGTCGCTTTGCAGCGGGTCGTCACTGGCGAAGATGTTCTTGCCGGTTTTCTTGTCCAGCAGCGAGATATGCACGTGTAGCCCGTTGCCTGCCTGGCCCGGATAGGGCTTGGCCATGAAGGTGGTGTCCATTTCATGGTCGTAGGCAACGTTCTTGATCAGGCGCTTGAGCAGGATCGCGTAATCGCAGGCCTTCAGCGGATCCGCCACGTGGTGCAGGTTGACCTCGAACTGCGCCGGGGCGCTTTCCTTGACGATGGCATCGGCGGGCAGGCCCTGCTCCTTGGCCGCTTCGAGCATGTCCTGCAGGCAGTCGGCGTATTCGTCGAGGTCGTCGATCAGGTACACCTGGGTCGAATGCGGGCGCTTGCCGGAGATCGGCGAACGCGGCGGCTGCGGGCGACCGTTGAGATTGTCCTGGTCGATCAGGTAGAACTCCAGCTCGAACGCGGCGCAGATGGTCAGGCCCAGGTCGTCGAACTTGCTCACCACCTGGCGCAGCACTTCACGCGGGTCGGCGAAGAACGGCTGGCCATCGAGCTCGTGCATGGTCATCAGCAGCTGGGCGGTGGGGCGTTTCTGCCACGGCTCATCGGACAGCGTGCCGGGAATAGGGAAGCAGATGCGGTCGGCATCGCCGATGTCCAGGCCAAGGCCGGTGCTTTCGACGGTGGAACCATTGATGTCCAGGGCAAACAACGACGCCGGCAGATTGATGCCTTTCTCGTACACCTTGTGCAGGCTGGCCCGCTCGATGCGCTTGCCACGTACCACGCCGTTCATGTCGGAGATCAGCAGATCGACGTACTGCGTGTCCGGATGGGCCTGGAGGAAGTCACTCATCTCGCTGGAAGAACTGGCGCACGGGGTTACCGACGTCATGGCTGTACATCCTTTGATTTGCTGCGGCGATGTGGGGATACGGCTGGCGCCTCACGGGCGACGATGGTTGCAGCTGTTGTTTTTTTCACTTTCCCATCGTGGGGACTGGTTGCCCGACCGGGCGCATTGATTCCGGGGGGCCGTTTCACTATAAAATGGCCCTGACGCAACAGACATTGGCAATTCGGCAAGCAGAGCGTGCACCAATGCAATATCAGATCACACATGCCGACCTTTCACTGGTACTGGCGCTGGAACGTGGCCGCTCCCTGGCCAAGGCCGCCGAGCTGCTGAAAGTCGACGTTTCGACCGTATTCCGCTCGATTCGCCGACTCGAGTCGGCACTCGGCACCGCGCTGTTCGTCAAGAGCCGCAAGGGCTACCTGCCGACCGACACTGCCCAGGCCCTGGCCGAGCAGGCCGAGCGCGCCGAACAGGCGCTGGAGGCGGCGCGTATCGCCATGACCAGTGGCGAGCAGGTGGTCAGCGGCACGGTGCGCCTGACCTGCACCGAGGCCGTCATGCACAGCCTGCTACTGCCGGCGCTGGCCGAGTTCATGCCCAACTACCCCGCCTTGTCGCTGGAGATGGGCACCTCCAACACCTTCGCCAACCTCAGCCGGCGCGATGCCGACATTGCCCTGCGCCTGACCAACACGCCGCCGGAGCACCTGGTGGGCCGCAACCTTGGCTCCACCTCCTATGTCATCTGCGGCCAGCCCCAATGGCGCGAGCGCCTGGACGAGGCGCCTGCCAGCGTGCCCTGGATCGCCCCCGACGACTCGATGCAGGATCATCCCACGGTGGTCTGGCGCAACCAGCAGCACCCAGGGCTGAGCCCGCGCTACCAGTGCAGTGGCATGTCGACCATCGCCCAGCTGGTCAGCACCGGGCTGGGCGTGGCGGCGCTGCCGGACTACATGGTGCATGCGCTGCCAGGGGTGGATGCGCTGAGCGGGCCGCTGCCGGGCTGCGATACCCAGCTGTGGCTGCTTACCCGCCCGGATTGTCGGGCATTGCGCTCGGTGCAGACTTTGTTCGAAGAGCTGACCCCGCGGTTGCGCGGTGCGATGCTCTGAGGTTATCGTCGGGCTCATGCATCGAGGGTGTCTGTTGCGGCCCTTTCGCGGGTAAACCCGCTCCCACAGGGTGCGCCGGCAGGCCCGAGGATAAAGCGGCCCGACAAAACAGCGCTTCCCTATTGGCTGGTGAATTTTTATACTATCGAGTCCGCCTGCCCATTATCGGGCTGCACGCCCACCGCATTTGCTACTGAGGAAGACCATGGCCCGCGTAACTGTTGAAGACTGCCTGGAACACGTGGATAACCGCTTCGAGCTGGTCATGCTCTCGACCAAGCGCGCTCGCCAGCTGGCGACCGGCGGCAAAGAGCCACGCGTAGCATGGGAAAACGACAAGCCAACCGTTGTTGCCCTGCGTGAAATCGCCGAAGGCATCGTCACCAACGAGTTCATCGCCGCTGAAGAGATCGTCACCGAGGATCCGGTGTTCGCCGCGTTCGAGGACGAGAACAACGAGGCTGTCTGATTGATGCCAGGTCGACGTCGCACGGCGCAAGGCCCTCTTCCTCGGCAGGAGGTTATCCCATGCCGGGTATAGAAGCCTTGGCCGAACGGCTGTCGACCTATCTGGGCCCTGAACAGGTCAACCTGGTCCGGCGTGCCTATTTCTACGCCGAACAGGCCCACGATGGGCAGCGCCGCCGCAGCGGCGAGCCCTATGTGACCCACCCACTGGCCGTGGCCAGCATCCTCGCCGACATGCACATGGACCATCAGAGCCTGATGGCGGCCATGCTGCACGACGTGATCGAAGACACCGGCATCGCCAAGGAAGCCCTCAGCCAGCAGTTTGGCGAGACAGTGGCCGAACTGGTAGATGGGGTCAGCAAGCTGACCCAGATGAACTTCGAGACAAAGGCCGAGGCGCAGGCCGAGAACTTCCAGAAAATGGCCATGGCCATGGCCCGCGATATCCGCGTGATCCTGGTCAAGCTGGCCGACCGCCTGCACAACATGCGCACCCTCGAAGTGCTGTCCGGCGAAAAGCGCCGACGCATCGCCAAGGAAACCCTCGAGATCTACGCCCCCATCGCCAACCGCCTGGGCATGCACACCGTGCGCGTGGAATTCGAAGACCTCGGCTTCAAGGCCATGCACCCGATGCGCTCGTCGCTGATTCACCGGGCAGTGAAAAGCGCACGCGGCAACCGTAAAGAGATCGTCGCCAAGATCGAGCAGTCGCTGGCCAACTGCCTGGCTGCCGACGGCATCGCGGGCGAGGTCAGCGGCCGGCAGAAACACCTCTATGGCATCTACAAGAAGATGCGTGGCAAGCGCCGCGCCTTCAACGAGATCATGGACGTGTACGCCTTCCGCATCATCGTCGACAAGGTCGATACCTGCTACCGCGTGCTCGGCGCCGTGCACAACCTGTACAAGCCGCTGCCCGGGCGCTTCAAGGACTACATCGCGATCCCCAAGGCCAACGGCTACCAGTCGTTGCACACCACGTTGTTCGGCATGCACGGCGTGCCCATCGAAATCCAGATCCGCACCCGCGAGATGGAAGAGATGGCCAACAACGGCATCGCCGCGCACTGGCTGTACAAGTCCAATGACGACGACCAGCCCAAGGGCAGCCATGCCCGCGCCCGCCAGTGGGTCAAGGGCATCCTCGAGCTGCAGCAACGTGCTGGCAACTCGCTGGAATTCATCGAGAGCGTGAAGATCGACCTGTTCCCGGACGAGGTCTACGTGTTCACGCCCAAAGGCCGGATCATGGAGCTGCCCAAAGGCTCCACCGCGGTCGACTTCGCCTACGCGGTGCACACCGATGTCGGCAACAGCTGCATCGCCTGCCGCATCAACCGCCGCCTGGCGCCACTGTCCGAACCGCTGCAAAGCGGCTCGACGGTGGAAATCGTCAGCGCCCCGGGCGCACGGCCGAACCCGGCCTGGCTCAACTTCGTGGTCACCGGCAAGGCGCGCACGCACATCCGCCACGCGCTCAAGCAGCAACGCCGCTCCGAGTCCATCAGCCTGGGCGAACGCCTGCTGAACAAGGTGCTCACCGGCTTCGACAGCAGCCTGGAGAAAATCCCGCAGGAGCGCGTCCAGGCAATTCTTGCCGAATACCGCCTGGAACTGATCGAAGACCTGCTCGAAGACATCGGCCTGGGCAACCGCATGGCCTACGTGGTCGCGCGCCGCCTGCTGTCGGCCGAAGGCGAGCAGTTGCCGGCGCCGGAAGGCCCGCTGGCGATCCGCGGTACCGAAGGCCTGGTGCTGAGCTACGCCAAGTGCTGCACGCCAATCCCGGGGGACCCGATCGTCGGCCACCTGTCGGCCGGCAAGGGCATGGTGGTGCACCTGGAAAACTGCCGCAACATCAGCGAAATCCGCCACAACCCCGAGAAGTGCGTGCAGCTTTCGTGGGCCAAGGACATCTCGGGCGAGTTCAATGTCGAACTGCGTGTCGAACTGGAGCACCAGCGCGGCCTGATCGCCCTGCTGGCCAGTAGCGTCAACGCCGCCGACGGCAACATCGAGAAGATCAGCATGGACGAACGCGACGGCCGTATCAGCGTGGTCCAGCTGGTGGTCAGCGTGCACGACCGCGTGCACCTGGCGCGTGTGATCAAGAAGCTGCGTACCCTGACCGGAGTGGTCCGCATCACCCGCATGCGTACGTAGTCCGCCAACCGCAAGGAGTCATCATGAGCAAGACCGTCATTACCAGCGACAAAGCCCCTGCCGCTATCGGCACCTACTCGCAAGCGATCAAGGCCGGCAACACCGTATACATGTCGGGCCAGATCCCGCTGGACCCAAAGACCATGGAACTGGTCGAAGGCTTCGAAGCCCAGACCGTGCAAGTGTTCGAGAACCTCAAGTCCGTGGCTGAAGCTGCAGGCGGTTCGTTCAAGGACATCGTCAAGCTGAACATCTTCCTTACCGACCTGAGCCACTTTGCCAAGGTCAACGAGGTGATGGGCCGCTACTTCGAGCAGCCGTACCCGGCCCGCGCCGCCATCGGCGTTGCCGCACTGCCAAAAGGCGCTCAGGTCGAAATGGACGCCATCCTGGTCATCGAATGATGCCTCGGGTGACGGGCGCCCTGCCCGTCACCCTCCCTTCTCTGCAAGGTTTCCCCGTCATGCGTCAAGCACTGCCCCTCGCGCTGGCAGCCCTGCTACTGGGCGGCTGCGCCAGCCACAAACCTGAAGATTTCAACGGCACCTGGATCAACCAGGACGCCATCAAAGCCGCCGTCAAAGGCAACAGCCTGCGCCAGGCCCTGAACCAGCATGGCCCGGTATTCGAATGGAAGCTCGACGTCGCCAACCACCAGGCCAGCTTCAGCAATGGTTTCGAGGCTGCCGACGGCCAGCTGAGCGCGGTTGAAAAACAGCTGCAGGCCACTTTCCTTGGTGGCCAGACCGAGCAGCTGGAGCTCGATGGTGACGAACTGCTGACCAGCGACCAGAGCGGCAGCAAACAGGCATTCGTCCGCGTGACGAACCCCGTCGCGGGCAACGCGCCATTGGGCAGCAGCTTTGAAAAAGCGCTGTACCAGGCTTACCTGGGTGGGGAATGGAAAATTCTCGAAGGCCAGGGTCAAGGCGCGAAAGTGCGCTTCGGCGATACCGGTAGCGTGACCGGCCTGCCAGGCCCGGACCGCTTCGCCCTGTGCCTGGCCGGCGATTGCGCGACCATGGGTGGCAGCAACGACAGCCTGTGGCTGGAGCGCAACCAGCGTGGTGCGCCGTTCATCATCAAGCGCGATGGCGACAAGCTGGAGATCTTCCAGGCGGTGAACCGTGCGCAGTCGGATGAAATGCCACAGTTGGCCGCGGGTACGCGTCAGTGGGTGCTGGAGAAGGACTGAAAGCGACTGAACTCGCGCTTGGACCTTATCGGCCTCTTCGCGGGTTCACCCGCGAAGAGGCCGGCAGTCTCAGCGCACGCCTTTCAGGATTGCCGCATAGCCTTCCTTGTAACTCGGATACACCGGCGCCCAGCCCAATGCGCGCGCGCGGGCGTTGCTGCAGCGCTTGCTGCCGGTACGCCGCACCCGCTGCTCATCGGACCACTCTGTGACCCCCATATACCCACGCAGCCAGGCCACTACATCGGCCAGCGGCGCCGGGTCGTCGTCGACACCGATGTAATAGTCGTCCAACACCTTGCCGTGGGCGTCGGCCTGCAGCAGGAACGCCAGCAGGCTGGCGGCATCCTCGGCATGGATGCGGTTGCCATAGAGGGGCGGCTCATCGGCCACGCGGTAGCCTTGGCGCACCTGGCTCAGCAGCCACTCACGGCCGGGGCCATAGATGCCGGTCAGGCGCACCACGCTCGCCGGCATACCGCTGGCCAGCGCCAGCTGCTCGGCCTCAAGCATCACCCGCCCGGAATAGCCTTCAGGCTCGGTGGCCGCGCTTTCCTCGATCCATTCCCCGTCTTTTTGCGCATACACGCTGCTGCTGGAAACGAACAGCAGGCGACGCGGGCGCTGGCCACGTTCGGCCAGCCAGGCCAGCACATGGCGCAGGCCGTCGACATAGGCCGCCTGGTAACCCGCCTCGTCGTGCTGGCTGGCCGCCACGCAATACACCAGGTAGTCCGGCGCGCGCTGCGGCCAGGCTGGCGGAATCGATGCGTCGGCAAGGTCTGCGGCAACCGGCACGACACCTGCGGGCAGCTGCGCGACCGCGCGACGCAGGCCGCTTACCTGCCAGCCGCGGGCCAGCAATTGCCGGGCAAGACGCCCACCTACATCACCACATCCCACCACCATTACGGAAAGGTCTGACATCTCTAAACTCCCTAGACCAGTTGATCAGCCCAGCCACGCTACACGATGGGCGGCTAGACCATAGGCGAAAAAAGCAACAAGATTACTTTTGTTAACAAGAATTACTTGCAATAATGGCCGCCAATTTGTTCTCGGCCAATCTCGAGGCCTTGGAGAACGTTCACTTTTTTCTTCATCAGGTCCGGCCAGCATGACACGTATTCAACCTTCCGCTTCGCCAACCCCGTCGCGCGCCTGGCGCGCCATCGCCGCGCTGACCCTCAGCCTGGTGCTGGCCCCGGTAGCCATGGCCGATGAGCCAACCGCCAACAGCACCACCCCTGCCGCCGCCTCTGCCCCAGCTGCACCTGCAGCGGCACCGGCTGCCGATACCCAGGCGCCAGCTGGCGACGCCTCTGTCAAACCGGCTGATGCGCCAGCTGCAGTGGACCCGAGCGTTGAAGCCCTGGTCGAAGACACTTCGCTGGGCATGGCCCACGACCTGTCGCCGTGGGGCATGTACAAGAACGCCGACATCGTGGTGAAGATCGTCATGATCGGCCTGGCAATCGCCTCCATCATCACCTGGACCATCTGGATCGCCAAGGGCTTCGAGCTGATGGGCGCCAAGCGTCGCCTGCGTGGTGAAATTGCCCAGCTGAAGAAGTCCGCCACCCTCAAGGAAGCCAGCGAAGTCTCCAACAAGGAAGGCACCCTGGCCTACACCCTGGTCCACGACGCCCTCGAAGAAATGCGCCTTTCGGCCAACGCTCGCGAGAAAGAAGGCATCAAGGAACGCGTCAGCTTCCGTCTGGAGCGCCTGGTACACGCCAGCGGCCGCACCATGAGCAACGGCACCGGCGTGCTCGCCACCATCGGTTCCACCGCACCCTTCGTCGGCCTGTTCGGTACCGTCTGGGGCATCATGAACAGCTTCATCGGCATCGCCAAAACCCAGACCACCAACCTGGCCGTGGTCGCCCCGGGCATCGCCGAAGCCCTGCTGGCCACCGCCCTGGGCCTGGTCGCGGCCATTCCGGCCGTGGTCATCTACAACGTCTTCGCCCGCTCCATCGCCGGCTACAAGGCCCAGGTGTCCGACGCCTCCGCTCAGGTATTGCTGCTGGTCAGCCGTGACCTGGACCATCAGGGCAGCGAGCGCGCTGCCCCGCACATGGTGAAAGTGGGGTAAGCCATGGGCCTGCATCTCAACGAAGGTGGCGACGACCTCGCCGAAAACCACGAAATCAACGTTACGCCGTTCATCGACGTGATGTTGGTGCTCCTGATTATCTTCATGGTCGCCGCCCCCCTGGCCACGGTCGACATCAAGGTCGACCTGCCGGCCTCGACCGCCAAACCGGCGCCGAGGCCTGAAAAACCGGTGTTCGTCAGCGTCAAGGCCGACCAGAAGCTGTATGTCGGCGACGATCAGGTAGCGGCACCCGACCAGCTTGGCCCGATGCTCGACGCCAAGACCAAGGGTGACAAGGAAACCACCATCTTCTTCCAGGCCGACAAAGGCGTGGATTACGGTGACCTGATGGAAGTGATGAACAACATGCGCGCGGCCGGCTACCTGAAAGTCGGTCTGGTCGGACTAGAGACGGCAGCCAAGAAATGACAAAAACGCGCTCGAACATGGCGCGCTACGGTGGCAGCCTGGCGATCGTGCTGGGCGTGCACGTGGTCGCCGTGCTGCTGACGCTCAACTGGTCGGTGCCTCAGGCCATCGAACTGCCCCCGGCAGCGATGATGGTCGAACTGGCACCGCTGCCGGAGCCCGCGCCGCCACCACCTCCTAAAGCCGCCCCGCAGCCACCGGCACCGGTAGAAGAACCGCCGCTGCCAAAGGTGGTGGAAGCGCCGAAACCCAAGATTGCCATCCACAAGCCGCCCAAGCCGAAGGTCAAGCCGCAGCCGCCCAAACCCGAGAAAAAGCCTGAGCCGCCCAAGGAAGCACCGCCAACCGAGCAGACCGTAGACGCCCCGCCCAGCACCGCGCCACCGCAGAAATCCGCGGCACCGGCACCGAGCATTGCGTCCAACAGCAACGCCTTGCCTACCTGGCAGAGCGACCTGCTGCGCCACCTGGCCAAGTACAAGCGGTACCCCGAAGACGCGCGCCGCCGCGGCCTGCAGGGCATCAACCGCCTGCGCTTCGTGGTCGACGCCGAGGGCAAGGTAGTGTCGTACGCCATGGCAGGTGGTTCGGGCAGTGCAGCACTGGACCGGGCGACCCTGGAAATGATTCGTCGGGCCGGCAAGGTACCCAAGCCGCCGCCCGAGTTGCTGAACAATGGCACGATCGAAGTCGTGGCACCGTTTGTCTACTCGCTTGACCGCCGCTGAGACTTTTGGTTCTGTCACAAATCGGCAAGTCTGATAACGTGCGTCTATCAATTGCAGCCGCTATGCTGGGCCCGCAACTTCATGGACGCACGTTATGACCCTCACAGAATTACGCTACATCGTCACACTCGCCCAGGAACAGCACTTCGGCCATGCCGCCGAACGCTGCCACGTGAGCCAACCGACCCTGTCGGTCGGTGTGAAGAAGCTCGAGGATGAGCTTGGCGTGCTGATCTTCGAACGCAGCAAGAGCGCGGTGCGCCTGACCCCGGTCGGCGAGAGCATCGTCGCCCAGGCCCAGAAGGTACTGGAGCAGGCCCAGGGCATTCGCGAGCTGGCCCAGGCCGGCAAGAACCAGCTGACCGCCCCGCTCAAGGTGGGTGCCATCTATACCGTCGGCCCCTACCTGTTCCCGCACCTGATCCCGCAACTGCACCGCGTAGCGCCGCAGATGCCGCTGTACATCGAAGAAAACTTCACCCACGTGCTGCGCGAAAAACTGCGCAACGGCGAACTCGACGCAGTGATCATCGCCCTGCCGTTCAACGAAGCCGACGTGCTGACCCTGCCGCTGTACGACGAACCGTTCTGCGCGCTGATGCCCGCCGACCACCCGTGGACGGCAAAAAAGACCATCGACACCGCCATGCTCAACGACAAGAGCCTGCTGCTGCTCGGTGAGGGCCACTGCTTCCGCGATCAGGTCCTCGAAGCCTGCCCAACCCTGAACAAGGGTGGTGAAGGCTCCAGGCACACCACGGTCGAATCCAGCTCGCTGGAAACCATCCGTCACATGGTCGCATCGGGCCTTGGGGTATCGATCCTGCCGCTGTCGGCAGTGCACAGCCATCACTATGCACCCGGGGTCATCGAGGTGCGCCCACTGACTGCACCGGCACCGTTCCGCACGGTAGCCATCGCCTGGCGCGCCAGCTTCCCACGGCCCAAAGCCATCGAGATCCTCGCCGACTCGATCCGTCTGTGTTCGGTGGCCAAGGCCCCTGCAGAACAACCGGCCTGAGTCATGAGTGAGCTGTCGAAAGTCCCGGTCACCGTGCTCAAAGGGGTTGGCGAAGCCATGGCGGAAAAGCTCGCCAAGGTCGGCCTGGAGAACTTGCAGGACGTGCTGTTCCACCTGCCCCTGCGTTATCAGGACCGTACCCGCGTGGTGCCGATCGGCCAGCTGCGGCCCGGCCAGGACGCGGTGATCGAGGGCG
>Ga0302347_1003635_pt1 | contig 13375 bp, 12 predicted proteins | sample PhyWR1_FD_202178 | JGI IMG/M metagenome (GOLD analysis project Ga0302347, IMG submission 202178) | Leaf surface microbial communities from wheat plants in UC Gill Tract Community Farm, Albany, California, United States - DLSL W.R1 (v2)... | ecosystem: Host-associated > Plants > Phyllosphere >...
TTAAAGAATATGACCGAAAACACAAAAATTGTCTTTGAAGATTTTCAGCAATTACAGAAAACTGTTTAGAAATTATATGCAAATATACGATAAATATGTTAAACATATAAATGCCTCTAAAATTAGAGGCATATATAATATCTATAAAGTTTAATAATCTTAAAAAAATGCCATCCAATCGCTTTTTTCACTGATATCACAAACTGCATTGATGTTTTTGTGATGATTAAAAGAAGCTAAAAGCGTCACGATTTCCTGTCTTACGATTTCAATAGAATTATCGCTTAGATCCTGATTAAATCCAGCATTATTAAGTTCTACCAAATCATTAACGGTAACAACTCTGGAAATAATTTTACCAAGGTCAATCATTTTTCTCTGTGATAGCGGACCGTCAATTGTTATATTGAGTTCTTTAGAATATAATTTTGATGCATCCTTTGTAATTTCATTAATCAAAAGATATTCTCCAAGATTATCAGTCTTTTTCTTTTTCATATCTTTTAAAATCCCTTCAGAAATCTGCGTATAAAGCATTTCATTAGAACCTTCAAAGATTTGGAAAGGCCTGCTGTCCATAATCCCTCTTCCACCAATATGGCTTAATCTGTAACCTTTTGCGCCGGATAATTGAACCAAAATCTGAGCAGCTTCCTGCATCATATCGGTAACAAAAGCTTTCATACTATTAGCATGAACCCCGCTTCCGGAAACATCTTTATCTATTCCGCTCACCAATGTGCTTTTTGCACACATTGCAGAAGAAAGTGTAAAGAATGACTGTAATTTTGCCAATTGATATTGAACCTGGTCCAGAGAAAATAAGTTGGAAGCACCAACGATTCTCTCTTTACAATGCGTTGTAGCTTCGTCCATCATTCTTTTCAAAAATCCCATTCCCATCCCTGGAAACTGAAATCTACTTCTGTGAAGAACATCCAACATCATTTTAAGACCCGTACTTTCAGGAATTAATTTATTTTCTGTCGGAACTTTGATATCAAGTTTATTCAATCCGTAAGGAATCATATAAAGACCTGCATTGTCATAATATTCCTGAACCTCGATATTTTGTTCCGGTTTATGTGTATCTGCGATGAAAAAATCTACATCTCTACCAAGATTACCTTCAGCATTAATATTTCTGGAAGTGATTAACCAATAATTAGCCAAGCCTGTAAGACCTTGCCAGTGTTTCGTTCCTTTGATATGGTAAGAATTATCTTTCAGTTCGTTTTGGGTCTTCATATTCAATGCATCACTACCAAAATCAGGTTCGGTAATCATCAATCCGCCCATTGCCCCGAAATCCAGGAAATGTTTGAAAATATCACCTTTGATAATTTCGTTTCCATATTTTGCCAAAGGCTCAAGAAATAAAGCAATATTAATCCCGAATGTCAATGACAAAGGAAGTGACTCGTATGAAGCTGCAGAAAGCAGTCCAAGACATTCTTTCACTTTCACTCCTCTTCCACCGAAATCCTTTGGAATAGCGACAGAGAGAGGTTTCAAATTGAAAATTTCTTTCCAAACATTGGGAGGTAAACCTCTTGAAAGGCTAAGTTGATCTATGTTTTCTTTTTGAAACAAGGATCCTAAAGAAGCCTTAAAATTAGAAAGGAATTCTGAATAAGAAACTGTAGGATAGTCTAATGCTACTGCATTCATAATTAAATATAAAATAAAACGCTGTACGCCATTTTTACAGCAAAAAATTAAAGTGAAGCGAATGGCAAGACTTTATTACTTAAAATCAGCACTTCACGATTCCATTATCGCTTCAAAGATACTATTAATAATTTTATAGTTATTTAGAAATCAATGTTTATTTATAATTTAGCGTTATGAGAAATTTACTTTACATTTTTCTGGGTGGCGGATTTGGGAGCATGCTACGTTTTCTTGTATCCAACTACACTCAAAAACTTTGGAATATAGAAAATTTTCCAATAGGAACTCTTGTTGTTAACCTTTCCGGTTCTTTCCTGATAGGAGTTTTATCCGCCTACTTTTTAAAAGTCGATAATTCTTTGAAATATCTTTTAATTACAGGGTTATGTGGTGGCTACACTACTTTTTCAACTTTTTCTGCAGAGAATTTTTCACTTTGGCAAAATGGTCATTACGGAATACTGATTTTATATGCATTACTGAGTCTTATGATCGGTGGGTTTATGGTTTTTGCAGGTTTCCAAACTGTACGAAGTTAATTTTTCTGTTTGATAATTAATATGTTAAAAAAAATTGCAAATATTATTTGGTCATAATCAAAAAGCTTTATATATTTGCACCACTGAAAACAACGATACAATCGGAGTTTTTGGAGAGATGGCAGAGTGGTCGATTGCGATAGTCTTGAAAACTATTGACTGTAACAGGTCCGGGGGTTCGAATCCCTCTCTCTCCGCTGGTAGAGATACTAAAATAAGCTAAAACGCTGTAAACATAAATGTTTACAGCGTTTTTTGTTTTGCGCTAGAGTCAAAAAAAATCAAAATAGGTCACGATTTATATGACCTATTCCGTGACCCATCCTGAAAATTTGAAAATGGGTCACGAAAAATCAAGGAAAACCTGACCAATAGGCAGTCTAACGATTGTACATCTTGCAAAAAGTGGTAACAAAATGTAAATTATTAACAATTAAAGTTACCACACAATGAACAAAACATTCAACCTGTTATTCTTCATCAAAAAGAATAAGATCAGAACAAACGGAACCGCCCCAATCTACTTACGAATTACGATAGACGGCAAGGCAGCAGACATTGCTGCTAAAAGGTATATCGATCCGAAGAAATGGGATGTTAAAGCACACAAGGCATTAGGTAATTCGCAAGAAGCCAAAACGCTGAATCTTTATCTTAAAACTTTGGAACAAAAAGTCTACGATTTCCACTATCTGATGCTGAAAGAAGAAAACTTTGTAACGGCAGAGAGTTTAAAATCTAAACTGCTTGGGACGGATATTGAGCAAAGAATGCTCATCCCAATCTTTCAGGAACATAATGACAAAGTGGAAGCCTTGGTCGGACAGGATTTCGCTCCCGGAACATTGGAACGTTACAAAACTTCCTTAAAGCACACGCAGGAATTCATTAATTGGAAATACAAAGTTCCTGATATTGATATCACGCAAATCAATCACCGTTTTGTCAGTGATTATGATTTCTGGCTGCGCAGTGTCCGTAAATGTGCTAATAATACCGCAGTAAAATACCTCAAGAATTTCAAAAAGATTATCCGATTATGTATGGCGCACGGCTGGATCACCAAAGCCCCTTTTCTGGGCTATAGAGCAAAGATCAAAGCTGTGGAACGTCCATATCTTACCAAAGAAGAAATACAGTTGATCTATGAAAAGAAATTTGCATCAGATCGATTGAACCAGGTTCGGGATATTTTTCTATTCAGCTGCTATACCGGCCTGGCTTATGTGGATGTCAAGCAATTATCAAAATATAATATCAATATTGGTGTTGATGGCGATCAATGGATTTTTACCCATCGTCAAAAGACCGATACTTCAACCAGGGTTCCATTATTGCCTGTGGCTCAGGAGCTGGTTTTAAAGTATGAAAATCATCCGCAGTGCGACAATTCAGATGTTCTGTTCCCTGTTCTCAGTAACCAGAAAATGAATTCTTACCTAAAAGAAATTGCTAGTGTTTGCGGAATCAATAAAGATCTGACGTTCCATATTGCAAGGCATACATTTGCCACTACTGTTACCTTATCTAATGGTGTTCCGATTGAAAGTGTAAGTAAGATGCTCGGGCATACGAATATAAAAACTACTCAGCATTATGCGAAGATTCTGGATAAGAAGGTGAGTGATGATATGGTGGCTTTGAAGAATATATTTAATATTAAAAGATAATAATAAAATTAATAGTTTAACCAAAGCAGGATTAGAAAACAGCCTAAATTTCCAATTGTATTGGCTTCAAAAAAAACATTTAATTATAAGATACTAAATAACAAAGATTACAATACTAAAAATCAAATGATAAAAATACTAGTTTATTTTTACAGATAAATAATTTTAGGAAGAATTTTGTGTTTTATTTCATCTATTCTCATTTGTAAGGATAAGAAAAATACTTTTTTGTAAGGATTTTATTAAGATATTCATTGCTGAAATTTGCAAGACATAAAACAAATTCATTACGGAATAAAAAACAAATTAGAAGAAGAGCCTAAACCAAATGCAACTGGTAATAGCTCTAACGATTCAACAGGGGGAATAGAAAATTCAAAAACAGAGGAAGCAACACTTTCAAAGACAACTGTAGATCCATCTCCAACAACGTCACCGGAAGGAGATTAAACCTATTTAAGGAAGAGAAAGAAATCCTAAAAAAAATAGATATTTTCTTTTGAATCAAAAACAGAGGGTTTTACTATATTTACATAGTAAAACCCTCACCTTTGTATATGTACAAGATATTTGTAATATTTTTTAGCATTTATTTTATTAATGCTAATAACCAGCAAAAAACATAATGATAGTCTAATTTTATTGTCAAAATCCGAAACGTTACATGATACTTTGAAAATACAAGCTTTCAATGAACTCTTTTGGGAATTAAGAAAAACTAATTTTAGTAAAGCAAAATATTATGCTCTAAATGCCTATAAGATTAGTAAGAATTTTCCTGGCCAGCTTTAAAATTTCTACACAGAAAATTTACTATACTAATTTCAAAGCAGATGCGGATCTAATTATTTTCATTACCAAAAATAAATCGGATGCAGATATAACGTGAAAAAAGTAAGATACAATGATAAGGTAAAGCTGGGATTTTGGAAAGAAATGAAATTAAAAAGCGACGCGGATTTGATTGTTTATGTCTCAAATCAGAATACCATCGATACTAAGAAAGTGTATTTTACGAAGTTTGATGATGAGGTAAAGTTTTGAAAGTATAATTTATTAATCTTACTTAAAATTAAATAATCCGTCATGAAATTTTACTTCTTAAATTTTATTTCACAAGCATTTTTTACATTTAGAAATCACAAAAAACGTATCTTTTGAAAACTAATAATTATATTATTGATCTTAAAAATTTAAAAAAAGAATATTTCTCTGAAAATGTTTCATTGTTAATTGGAGCTGGTTTCTCAAAAAATGTTCTTTCTGATTTTCCTAGTTGGAATCAGTTACTTGTTGATATGATACTTGAACTGTTTAGCGAAAAATTCACTGATAATCCATTAAGGATTATTAAAAAATCTCCAAATAATACAATCGTAAATAAAAATTTTAGAGAACAAAAAATTCAAGAAATTATTAATGAAGTTGGATATTTAGAAATTGTTTCTTTATACCTTAAAAAGAAAGGAATGCGTGAGGCTGTCGAAATTTATATTGAAGAAAGAACTCCGTATGCAGACAAAGACACAGGAAAATTTATCATTCCTCATAAAAATACATCAGTTGATATTGAAGATTCTGCTCTATCACTACATGAAAAAGTTCTTGAGGGAAAATGGGAACAAATTTATACTACTAATTATGATAATTTATTAGAATATGTTGCTGATATAAAATCAAAAGGATGGAGGGAAATAGCAAATGGCTACGACTTATCCTTTTCCGGCACTAAAAAAAATATTATAAAAATACATGGGAGTTTAAGAAATAACAAAGATAGATTCGAGAACAAAAAATTTGAATTTGATGGATGCCATGATCATTGCTATATTATAACTAAGGAAGATTACGACACCTATTCTGTTCAGCATGAGGCATTTGCCCAATTGATGAGAATTTCTTTATTAAGAGGCGTATTTTGCCTTATTGGATTTTCTGGAAATGATCCGAATTTTCTTTCTTGGATAAAATGGGTTAAGGACATTTTAATCAAAGGTCAAAAATCAAATTCTGAAGCACGCACAAAGGTATATGTGATAACTATTGATGACAAGGAAATCAGTAAAGAATTAAAGCTTTACTATGCAAATCATCATATATGTATTATTCCTTTGAGAAATACGGATGTAAAAGAAGAGATTAAATGTTCAAGTGGAGACACTAAAGAATTAATTGGTGCATTTCTACAATATATTTACGAGTCAGATAAAGTAAAAACAGAGTTATATAATAATTATTGGAGAAATATTTCGCAAACAGATTCTATAGATAAAGAATACTTATTGAATCTAAGTGTCGAAGTGGGATTCAAAAAGGATGTTCGTTATCAAAATAGTTATCTTAATAAAATATCTTTCCCTGATGATAATAATCCCCTTACAATCTCACAGACTAAACTTGCACTTTTAGCACTTTATGATGAACAAGCCTTATTAAAATATTTCCGACTCGAAGAAAAAATATTAGAAAATTTTGATAGTCTGACTAACGAATATAAAGAAGTATATTATAAAATTAAAAACAGAAATAATACTTTGATTAATTCGGCTTCTTCATTATTAAAACTAGAAAATGACAACGACTATTATTATGAAGAAATTTTAAGATGCGTCTTTATGCTTAATTTTGAACGATTAAAAGTATTGATATATGCTTGGAATCCAAAAAATGCTCGTATTATAAATAAAGCATCTTTTATTTATCTATTTGAGCCATCTCTTTCAAAGGAAATTTTATTAAACTACGTTAATAATGAGAAGGATACTGACGAAAATAAATACTTAGCAATTCAAACTTTAAATTTCTTTAGTGATTGGGGAGATAAGAGTTATTCTACTGTAAATTATGAAAATCAAAATTTAGAAGATTTTCACGACATAAGTGATGAATTATTTGAAGATATATTGGATGGTGAAACAAAGATAAAACCTTATGGAATTAATTCAGGAAATCATAATAGAAGTAAAATTCAGGAATCCGTAAGGTTTCTTAATTTTATTATTGATAATCGCCCACAGATATCTTCTAAAAGATATGTTTCTCTTGACTCGTCTAAATGGTATCAAGTATTTAAGCATTTATACCTATCTTTCCCTTATCCATGTTTTTATTTTAGTTTACAATTTAATTCTAAAGACATTCTTTTAAGAATTGGACAGGATTTCGCTTATTCGGATGATTTGAAAAAAGAAACAGAATATTTTCTTATAAAATCATTAAATAATATTGTTAATGAAGGGCTGCCTGATAATCTACTTAATTCAACATTTCTGATTTGCAGTCAATTTCTATCTTCAGTACTTTCAAGCAAATGGGAAAAAAATTTCATGAAAATTTGGGAAAAATATATACCATCTGTTTTTCATGATAAATATAGAAACAATGAGATGTTTACTTTTATAAAGGGAGGCTTACCTCATTTACAAAATAAAAATAGTATACTAAAAATAGTAACCGACTGCATTCTTAATCGTGAAAAAAGTCTTGACAATGCAATCTATTTCTTATATCATTTGCGTATAAAAAAACAAAAAATTGATGATACTTCTCAATGTATTATTGATGATTTTGTAAATAACATTTCTCAGCCAACTGAAATTAACATTGCGGGTAATATTTACCATATTCTAAATGAAAATAACATCAGTACTGTTGCGGAAAAAATAATAGAATTCTTAAAATCAAATAGCAAAATTGAAGATTTCACTTTATACACTTGTTCTTTTTTCTTAAAAGATACTCATCAAGAAATGTCATTGTTAAAAAACTACATCATTAATAGTAATAAATTATGGTATACTGGTATTAAAGAAAAATCAGCAAGTTATCCAGATTCCTTACATCTATCTCGTTTTGAAAAAAGTTTTAAATGGAATAGTAACGAGGTTGTTAAGATATATTCAAAATTGAAAACGAGTTTAAACAGTTTACTAAAAAGTAATCATTACAAAAATGATGATGGATTTTTTAAAGATGGTCATATTAAACTAATGGACGAAATGCTAAATTTCATATTAAAAAATAACAAAGCTTTATTACAACAAAAAGATTATGAAAGTACAATTAAATCCTTAAAAGACGAATTACAAAACAAAAGAGGGTTTGAAGATATAAATGAGGGTTTACTATCTGATGACTCGGACAAATTTTTAACTTCATTAAACTTATTGCACAAAGAAATAAAAGAAAATAATATAGATTCCTCAATTTACCAATTAGGCATATTGGTTTCTCGGTTTTTAAATAAACGAAAAGAAGGTATCGATTACTGCTTTGAATATCTCAACTATTTTATTATAACCTATTTTTCCAGAAAACAAATTCCGACCGAATTAGCAAAATCTATTATTTTCGGGATTGATCAGTACGATAAAAATACTTTAGAGCAATTAAATTTGAATGTTCCTAAAATGAGTAAGCACTTGATTAGTCTTTCCCAAGCATTTCATAAAAAAGACTATACCTCATCAGGAATAGAATATTGGTTAAAATTTAAAAAAGATAGAAGATTTAATTAATCTATAATTTGTATTCGGTTAAATGAAAAAAACGGTCAAATAACGCCTAATTGCGAATCAGTAACAACTGATTTCGGAGTAAATTCACCACTTATATTTGGTTAAATTTGATATAAGTTACTTGATTTTTCATGATGTTGCACCATACATCTAGACGTTTACTTTGGCTGATATTCAGGAATTCCCAATTGCCAAAGCGCAAAAGCAAGTATGTCTGCTAAATTTGCATATCTCTGCGCTATTGGAATATCTCCTCCGTGACCACCTTCATAATCGACTTTAAATAGTATGGGATTATTCGAAGAATTATCAGTCAATAATTTGGCTACAAATTTGGCTGGCATCCAAGGAGAAACTCTAGGATCATTAATTCCGGAAGTTATTAGAGTTGCTGGATATTTTACTCCTTTTTTAATATGATGATAAGCATCCATTTCTAATAAACCTTTAAAATCTTTAGAATTGCTTATAAAGCCATGCTCTTGTGCCGCTGATTTCCCTACACCTCCTTGTTCATTTCTTAGGGTATTCAACACTCCTGATTCCATGATTACCGCTCCAAAGAGATCGGGTCTCTCCGTCATGGCTCTACCCATTAAAATTCCACCTGCACTTCCTCCTAAAAGGGCTATTTTTTTAGGAGATGTATATTTTTCGTTAATTAAATATTCTGTGCAAGCAATCAAATCTTTCCAAGAATTAGGTTTTTTTAGTTTTTGTCCATCAATATGCCATTGCTCCCCTTTTTCACCTCCTCCTCTTACAGGAGGAATAGCAACCATACCACCCTGACTGACCCATAATAAGTAACTTATAGAAAAATAAGGATAATATGATTCTGCGTAAGCTCCATAACCATTTATCAATACAGGTATAGTTCCATCTTTCTTAATATTCTTATTATGAATCAATGATAATGGTACTTCTACACCGTCATAAGATTTTACTGTAATTTCTTCTACAATAATATCTTTAAATTCCGGATAGGAAACTGTTGAAGCTAAATCTTCTAAAATGAAACTATTATTATTGAGATCATATCTGTATCGTTGTTCTTCGCTTGTCCAACCAGAACAATATATCCATAAATCGGAATAATCTTTTCCTTTGGATTGCAAATCAATATTTCCAGAAACAAAAGGAGTTTTTATATTTATCTCTGTATTATTTTTAAGCAAATATAGTTTAGCTTCTACACCACTTTTTGTTCTTGTATAATAGATTCCATCTTTGGTTACATAAAAATCATTGATTACTTCATCTTTTTTTTCAGGAACTAAGACTTTTGGATTTTTGAAATTGGGATTGTTAACATTAGTTTTACATAATTTGTAATTAGAAGAATTATATCCTGATAAAAAATAAATTTCATCACCAACTAATCGGATATATTGAACTTTATCTTCCTTGCCATATAAAGGTTTCCAATTTTTCTTACCATTTAATAGGTCTTCCTTTTTGATGATAAATGTTCTTCGGAAATCTTCCGAATCAGCTAACATTCCAATGTAATATTTATCATCTGGATTAAATGCTAAAACCCCAGGATATACCATTTCTTCTATTTTCAGATCAGGATTGTATTTTTTGGAAAATATTACATTTAAATTCTTAGGATCTTGTCCTATTTTATATAAAAGAGTCTGTATATTTTTTCCATATTCCTTAGAATTACTATCAATAACAGGATAATAAACATAGAAAAAACCAGAGTTATCTTCCAGCCATTTAATCCCCCCAATGTTGGAGGGATCTGTATTGGTGATTATTTCAGGATGAATGTATTTATTATTCACATCTATTATCACGACTTCAGAGATTTCCTTACCATTTTCAGTTAACGAAATTGCTAATCGGCTTCCATCCCAGCTTGGACTTAATAAATTAATTATGAAGTGATGATTAGATTTGTCTGAAGAATCTTTAAAAGAAGAATTGAAGTTAGAAGGATCATACAACAATTCTTCTTGTCCAATAAAACCATTTCTGTAATAAACTTTTGCTGTTTCTTCCCCAGAATTTTTCTTTAAATAAAAATATTTATCATTTCTTGTTATACTTAGATTAGATACGGAATAACCTTGTCTTTTATCAAATTCCAACCTTTTATTAAGAAAATAATCTTTATTTGGAATCTTATTGATTACAGAATTCGCATAATTTGTCTGAGATTTCATCCATTAATTGTATTTTACAATAAAAGTAATGTAAATTCTGAAATTAAAATTATAAAATATTCTACCATTTGATTGAGGTTTGATTAATAAAATAATATTTTTGCATCGCACAAATGAGTTTATGAAACATCTGACATTTTTTGTTTTTTTTCTATTAGGATTGAATCTTTATAATTCTCAAAGTAAAATGTCATTCGATACTTTGAGTAAATATAACTATTTGCAACTGGAAGACAAATTCTATAATTATAAGGATAAAAATAAAATTAAGGAATCTAACTCAGTAGCTCAATATTACCTTAATAAAGCAAAAATTGAAAAAAGAGAAGATCAGATTGCGGAGGGTTATGTTATGATACAGTATAATAAAAATTTACCCACTGCATTAAAATATATCGATAGTTTAGAAATTCTCAAGAAAAATTCCCAAGAAGATAGATATCCTGCACGTATTTATATATTGAAAGGACTGTTATATTATAAATATGATAATGAAAAACGTGCATTAAATAACTTTGTTAATGCCCTAAAATATGCCAAAGAAAAAAATAATAAGAGGCAGATTGGTATTGCAGAAATTCAAATTGCTTTTTTGAACAACTACATAGGAAAGCATAAAGAAGCTGCTAAAACTTTACAATATTATTATGATCATCCTGATTTGTTAGGAAATCAATATATTGATTATATCCGGATAAATTTAGCAGACATTTATTTGGATATTAAAGAAAATAATAAAGCCATACAATTAATTAAAAAAAAAAAATTCTCATCATTTGATTTTTCTTCTTTTTGCTTAGTCTCAATTCTGTATAGTGAAATGTCGTAACTCATCTTATTTTGCGGTTTGTTTTTTAAAATAGCAGATAACGTTTTGGGCTTTGCGATGGTGGGGCAATCGAAGCACAAAAGTTGAACCGAAGCACAACCGTTGAGCTTTGCAGTTTCGCTCCACTATTGCAAAACCCTTGTTGTACGTTCGGCTAAATCTTTATTCCAATTTGTCCCAAAAGTTTTGTGTTCATTTCCGTAATCATTTTTCTTGTTGGTGTCGGTCGATAAATGTCAGCACCCGAAGAAATTAGCAAGTCGAAAATTTGTTTTAAATCTTCAATCGTTTCTTTAGCTAAAGGTCTGTCATTGGTTGTCCAACGATTTTCAATGTCAGCGCAAGCACGCATTAATACTGAATTTCCATAACTGTCAACAGAGTTTACATCAGCACCTTTGTCAACCATTACTTTTAACAGCGAAAATGCCTTGTCAAAATGCTCTTTATTTCCCTTTAATTCGTAAAGATGTTTTTTTTCTTCGTTCCACGGGTCAACAGGAAATTTAAATCTTGCTAAAGATACTGTAGCAATTATCGCATCGTGAAGAACAGGCATTTTCCAGTCATTTACGGATGTTGCATCTATGAAATTTACGTCAGCCCCATTTTCCAAAAAGTACTTAACAGCCCAATTTTTTTTTGATTTAAAAGCAATTTGTAGTGGCGATTGTCCGTCGTCTTTTTTTGGCGGTTGTTTAGCAATGCAATTTACAAGTTCTGGTTTTTGCGTTATAAGTTCCGTTATTTTTTCAGTATCTCTTTCTCGGATTGCAGTAAATAATGCTTTCATATCTTTTCTATGTGTTTCTTTAGCGGTGTCGTTCATAGCTGACGCACAACTCACAAATTAGCGCAAGTTTTCCCGTTTTTAATTATCTATAATCGTTTACTCAAAAATAAAGTATTTAAATAGTTACTGGTAAAGTATTTACAATTTGCAGGATTTGAGTTACAATCCGCAAAAAAATTCAAGTCTGAATTTTGAATTTTAGGTTGATGACATACTATTTATCTAGTTCTTTGATTGCTTTTTTTATATATTCATCATTATAATTTTCTTTAGCAATTTTAGTATCCCAATTATAATATCCATTCTTATCTTTAGCAAAACAGCCACAATCTTTTTTTGTTTTAAAAGTTTTATAATCAACACTGTCTAATTTTCCAGCCCGCATTTCATAAATATTGTTTTTGTCTTTTGCATAACAATCTCCAAGTACTTCAAAAGTAGGATAATCTACTTCGTCAAAAATATAAAACTGTCCGCCGTGAGCCATTCCGTAATAATGATAGATATGATTTTTGTCTTTATAATAAGTATTTCCTAATGCTTTGAATGTTGCTGTGTCAATAATACTTTTAAGTGTAGGATTTTCGTCAAAACCAAATTTTGTCAGATAATAAGTTTCAGAAACCATTCCTTCATTTAAAGCTCTTTGGTCTTCAAAACCGATTTCTCCATTCTTATTAATGAATAATCCGCATTTTAATTTCTTCCAATTTTTTGATTTGATAACTTTTTCATTTTCAGATTTAATTTTTAAATAATACTCTTTTTCTACCTCTTCAATACACTTCGTTTTATGAATGTTCAAGAATTCTAAAACACCATCAATTTTTTTAGTTTCGATGTTGTTACTTAATATTGTATCAATTTTATAGACTCCCAATTTATATTTAAAAATATCTTTGTCATTGCATTTATTCTCAACTTTTGTCGGAACAAAATAAGAAAATGCAACCAGTGACAACACAGCTAAAAAGCTAATTGTTAAAAGTATTTTTGTTTTGCTTTTCATTCAGTTTTGTTTTTAAGAATACTTTCTGAGTTTTGCGTCCGGAAGGATAATCGAACCACAAAAAAGCCAATATTATTAGTAAAGCTCAATTGAAGAACTAACGTTGAATTTACATCTTCGCCCCACTATCAAAAACCTTGTTAGTAGTAGTAGTAGTAGTAGTAGTA
>Ga0302347_1003641_pt1 | contig 13361 bp, 6 predicted proteins | sample PhyWR1_FD_202178 | JGI IMG/M metagenome (GOLD analysis project Ga0302347, IMG submission 202178) | Leaf surface microbial communities from wheat plants in UC Gill Tract Community Farm, Albany, California, United States - DLSL W.R1 (v2)... | ecosystem: Host-associated > Plants > Phyllosphere >...
CCCATGACTGGCCAGCTCGTCACTCTCGACCACCCCCAGGTTGCCCACATTCGACCCGGCATACAGCTCTGCATCACTATTCAGCAACTCCTGCCAGCGCTCGCCGAACGGCACGCCAATGCGATACCCCTCGCGCGGCACCGGCGTGAAGTTGGCCACCACCAGCACCGGCTCGCCACTGCTGCTCCAGCGCAGCCAGGCATAAACGCTGTTCTGCGCATCGTCCCCGATCAGCCACTGGAAGCCCTGCGGCTGGCAATCCTGCTCGTGCAGCGCCGGCACCTCGCGATACAGGCGGTTGAGGTCGCTCACCAGGCGTTGCACACCCTGGTGTTCGGGGTATTGCAGCAAGTACCAGTCCAGTTCACTGTCGTGGTTCCATTCACGCCACTGGCCGAACTCGCAGCCCATGAACAGCAGCTTCTTGCCCGGATGCGCCCACATGAAGGTGAGGTAGGCGCGCAGGTTGGCAAACTTCTGCCAGCGGTCGCCGGGCATCTTGTCGATCAGTGAATGCTTGCCGTGCACCACTTCGTCGTGGGAAATCGGCAGGATGAAGTGCTCGGAGTAGGCATAGATCAGCCCGAAGCTCATCTCGTTGTGGTGGTGGTTGCGGTGCACCGGGTCGTTCTGGATGTAATGCAGCGTGTCGTGCATCCAGCCCATGTTCCACTTGTAGGCAAAGCCCAGGCCGCCCTGCTGGGTCGGCTGGCTGACACCGGGCCAGGCAGTGGATTCTTCGGCGATGATCAGTGCGCCCGGGGCTTCATGGGCCGCCACACCGTTCAGGTGACGGATGAAGTCGATGGCTTCCAGGTTCTCGCGCCCGCCGTGGCGGTTGGGCACCCATTCACCGGCCTTGCGCGAATAGTCGCGGTACAGCATCGAGGCCACCGCATCGACACGCAGGCCGTCGATGTGGAAGTGCTTCAGCCAGTGCAGGGCCGAGGCCATCATGAAACCGCGTACCTCGTTGCGGCCGAGGTTGTAGATCAGCGTGTTCCAGTCCTGATGGTAGCCTTCCAGCGGGTTGTCGTATTCGTACAGCGCGGTGCCATCGAAGCGCGCCAGGCCGTGCTCGTCGGTAGGGAAATGCGCAGGCACCCAGTCCAGCAGCACGCCAATGCCGCCCTGGTGGCAGGCATCGATGAAGGCGGCGAAATCTTCGGCACTGCCATAGCGTGAGGTGGGCGCGAACATCGACAACGGCTGATAGCCCCAGGAGCCGCCGAACGGGTGCTCCATGATCGGCAGCAGTTCGATGTGGGTGAAACCCAGCTCTTGTACATAAGGCACCAGGCGTTCGGCCAGTTCACGCCAGTTGTAGTAGCGCCCCACTTCGCCAGCCTCGTCCAGCTCGCAGCGCCACGACCCTGGGTGCAGCTCGTAGATGGACAACGGCGCGTTGTAGGCATGGCGCTCGGCGCGTTGCGCCATCCATTCGTGGTCTTGCCAGTCGTGGCCAAGCTCACCTGCTACCCTGGACGCGGTACTCGGCGGCAACTCGGTGGCGCGCGCCAGCGGGTCGGCCTTGAGCGGCAGGATGCCGTCCTTGCCCAGCACCTCGAACTTGTAGGTTTCGCCAACCCCCAGGCGCGGGATGAACAGCTCCCAGACCCCGGCACTGTGGCGCAGGCGCATGGGGTGGCGGCGGCCGTCCCAGTTGTTGAAATCACCCACCACCGAGACCCGGCGGGCATTCGGTGCCCACACCGAGAAGCACACGCCGTCGATGCCGTCGACCTGGGTCGGCTGGGCGCCGAAGCGCCCGGACAAATCGCGGTGGTTGCCTTCGGCAAACAGGTGCAGGTCCATGTCGCCCAGTTGCGGGCCGAAGCTGTAGGGGTCTTCGGTCACCTGCTCGCCGCCGGCCCAGCCGATCTGCAGCAGGTAGGGCTGTGCCTCATCAAGGTGCGCGCTGAACAGGCCGGGCACGCTGCTCTGCTCCATTTCGGCGAGCACGCGCCCATCATTGCGCGCCAGGATGCGCACACTGAGGGCACTGGGCAGGAAGGCGCGGACCACCTGCCCGCCTGCACCATCGCCATGGGGGCCGAGCACCGCAAATGGATCGGCGTGTTCGGCGCGGGCCAGGGCGTCGAGGTCCCGTTGCCGAAGGCCACCGTTTTCACGCGTTGTAACGTTCATTCTGACTCTCCCCAGGTACTGATCAGTCCATGCAGGCCATGCAAAGGTACGGCCAGCCAGCTTGGACGGTTTTCGGCTTCGTATGTAATTTCGTAGGCAGCTTTTTCCAGGCAGAACAGCTCCAGCGCGGCACGCTCGCCCTCGGCCTGCTGCCAGGCGTGGGGCATGGCGGCGGTGGCCAGGCCATAGGCTTCGACAAAGGCATGCCGCGACTGGTGCAGGTACTGCCTGGCCACCCGTTGCCGGGCTTGGCGCGCCGGGTCGGAAAGGTCCACCGCAGACGCGCTGCGCAAAATCATGGCAGCAGCATAGTCGAAGGATCGCAGCACGCCGCTGACATCCTTGTAGGGGCTGTGTTTTGCCCGGCGCTCGTCAAGCGGACGGGACGGTTCGCCTTCAAAATCGATGAGGTAGGCATCGCCCTGCACCACCAGCACCTGCCCCAGGTGCAGGTCGCCGTGCACGCGCATCAGCAAGCCACCCTCGGCCTGGCGAGCGAGGTTGGCGATGTGCTGGGCCAGGCCGTCGCGTTGTTGCTGCAGGTCGTCTACCAGTGTCTGGCTATCGGCGTCGAGGTGCTCGCGGTGCTGGGCCAGCAGGTCGAGGGCGTGGGCCAGCTCGGCGCTTATCTGCTGACTCCAGCGCTTGCTATCAGCCGCATCACTGGGGCGAGGCGCGAAAGCCTGGTCGTCGGTTGGTGCGGCCAGCAGCAGATGCATTTCGCCCAGGCGTTGGCCGAGTAAAGCGGCAAAGCCGGTGAGTTCGGCCAGCGCGTCGGTGTGCGCCTCGGCGTCGCTGCGGCTGGGCTCCATCTGGTCGCGGATGGCCCTTTCCAGGGTGTTCTGGGTCCAGGCCCAGGCATCGCCCTGGTTGCTCAGATAACCTTGGGCGATCATCAGCAGGTGCGGCGCTTTCTGTTCGTCCACGCGGCTGACCCAGGCCAGCAACGGCGAGATATTGGCAAAGCCGGCGGCGGTCAGGTAGGCGCTCATTTCCAGCTCCGGGTGCACGCCCGGGTTGACCCTGCGGATCAGCTTTAGCACCACCCGGTCGCCGATCACCACCGAGCTGTTGGACTGTTCGGCACTCAGGTAGCGCACTTCGCTTTCCTCGCTCAAGCCCAGTTCCGCCAGCTGCTCGGTGCTTTCGAAGTGCAACTCGCCCTCGCCCTTGCCACACGGCAGGTGCAGGCCATCCTGGCAGCCGCGCAGCACTGCGCGGATGAAGGGTTCAAGGACGAAAGCGTCGGTGATCAGGCCCACCTGATGGGCGCGGCGCACCCTCGACAAGGCCAGTTGCTGTGGCAGCGCGGTGTTGATCTGGTCCTCGGGGAGCAGACCGAACGGCAGCTGGTAGCGGTTGGCGACGCCGTCACTGAGCACTTCGATTTCGCTGAGCAGCACCGGCGTGGTGGCGGTGCCAAAGCGCACGCCATAGCACAGGCGCACGTCGTCGATCGGTCCTTCCTTGCCGGCAAACCACCGGCGCTTGGGCAGGTATTGCGGCAGGATGGCGGTTTGCAGCGTATCGCTGGCAGGTGCTTCCAGCAGTTCTTCCATGCGTTTGCGCAGTACCAGCGTATTCAATTCGGGTAACCCCTCGGTGGCCTGGATGTGCCAGCTGGGCATGCGGTCGTGCGACGCCAGCAGGAACCAGTAAAAAGCATAGGGTGGCAAGGTCAGCAGGAACGGCAACTGGCCGATTGGTGGGAAGGCGCTGCCGCCCAGCATCTCCACAGGTACTTTGTCGGCGAATTGTGACAATTCCAGTTCGGCTGCCTGGGCGGCGCGGGACACGTTGGCCACGCACAGGATCACCTCGGTATTGCCATCGGCGTCGGTGTACTCGCGGATATAGGCGAGAACGCGCCGGTTACTGGGGGTAAGGGTACGCAGCGTGCCGCGGCCAAAGGCTTTTTGCTGCTTGCGCACCGCCAGCATGCGCCGGGTCCAGTTCAGCAGCGAGTGCGGGTCATGGCTCTGGGCCTCGACATTCACTGTCTGGTAGCCGTACAGCGGGTCCATGATGGGCGGCAGCACCAGGCGCTGCGGGTCGGCGCGGGAAAATCCGCCGTTGCGGTCCGGCGACCACTGCATGGGCGTGCGCACGCCGTCGCGGTCGCCCAGGTAGATGTTGTCGCCCATGCCCAGCTCATCGCCGTAGTACAGGGTAGGCGTGCCGGGCATCGACAGCAGCAGGCTGGTGAGCAGTTCGATGCGCCGTCGATCACGCTGCAGCAGCGGCGCCAGCCGCCGACGGATGCCCAGGTTGATGCGCGCACGGCGGTCTTCGGCGTAATAGTTCCAAAGGTAGTCACGCTCGCGGTCGGTGACCATTTCCAGGGTCAGCTCATCGTGGTTGCGCAAGAAAATCGCCCATTGGCAGTTGGCGGGGATTTCCGGTGTCTGCCGCAGGATGTCGGTGATCGGGAAGCGGTCTTCCATGGCCAGGGCCATGTACATGCGCGGCATCAGCGGGAAATGGAAGGCCATGTGGCATTCATCGCCCTCGCCTTCGCCGAAGTACGGGCGGGTATCTTCGGGCCACTGGTTGGCCTCGGCCAGCAGCATGCGGTCGGGGTAGTTGGCGTCGATTTCGGCGCGGATCGCCTTGAGCACGTCGTGGGTTTCGGCGAGGTTTTCGTTGTTGGTGCCGTCACGCTCGATCAGGTAGGGGATGGCATCCAGGCGCAGGCCGTCGACGCCCAGGTCGAGCCAGAAGCGCATCACCCCGATGACCGCCTTGAGCACCTGCGGGTTGTCGAAATTGAGATCGGGCTGGTGCGAGTAGAAGCGGTGCCAGAAATACTGGCCGGCGACCGGGTCCCAGGTCCAGTTGGACTTCTCGGTGTCGAGGAAGATAATGCGCGTGCCGTCGTATTTCTGGTCGTCGTCCGACCACACGTAGAAGTCCCGCGCCTTGCTGCCGGGCTTGGCGTGGCGGGCGCGCTGGAACCACGGGTGCTGGTCGCTGGTGTGGTTGATGACCAGTTCGGTGATTACCCGCAGCCCGCGCTTGTGCGCTTCGGCAATGAAGCGGCGGGCGTCGGCCAGGCTGCCGTAGTCGGCATGCACATCTTTGTATTCGGCAATGTCGTAGCCGTCATCGCGCCGTGGCGAGGGGTAGAACGGCAGCAGCCACAACGTATTCACACCCAGCTCGGCGATGTAGTCGAGCTTGCTGATCAGGCCGGCGAAGTCGCCGATGCCGTCGTTGTTCGAATCGAAGAACGACTTGATGTGCAGCTGGTAGATGACGGCGTCCTTGTACCACAGCGGGTCGTCGATAAAGGCTGCCGGGCGGGAACGCTTGGCCATGAGTGACTCCTTTCATTTCTGCGAAACCGTGTTGCCTGACTTCGGGGCTGCTATGCAGCCCATCGCCGGCAAGCCAGCTCCCACAGGTTCTGTGCAAATCTGACAGCAAGCGCCAAGCCAGAGGATGTCTTGCAAAACTCACAGCTGGCACCGGCCCTGTGGGAGCTGGCTTGCCGGCGATGGGCCGCAAAGCGGCCCCAGAATATTCAAGCCCTAGCGCGCCTTTTCGATCCGCCAGATACCGAATGGCTGATGCCAGGGTTCGATACGCATGAACTGGGTCTTGCCGTACCAGGACCAGCGGTGGCCATTCATCAAATCCTCGCCGTGGGTTTCAGCATCGTCATCCAGCCCCAGCTCCCACAGGGGCAATTCGAAATGCGCCTCCTGGGCGTTGAACGGGTCGAGGCTGATCGCCACCAGGATGAAGTTGTCGCGCTCGGGCGTACGCTTGGCGAAGTACAGGATGTTGTCGTTCCAGCAGTTGAAGAACGCCACACCGAGGTGCGTCTGCAATGCCGGGTTCTGCCGGCGAATGCGGTTGAGCTGGGCAATCTCGGCGATGATGTTGCCGGGCTGGGTGAAGTCGCGCGGACGAATCTCGTACTTCTCCGAGTCCAGATACTCTTCCTTGCCCGGCAACCCGGCGGCTTCGCACAGCTCGAAGCCGGAATACATCCCCCACAGCCCCGACCCCATGGTCGCCAGCGCAGCGCGGATAAGGAACCCGGCGCGGCCCGAGTGCTGCAGGAAGAACGGGTTGATATCCGGCGTATTGACGAAAAAGTTGGGCCGGTAGCACTGGCTCCATGGCGGCTGGTTGAGTTGCTCGAAGAACTCGCGCAGCTCCTCCTTGGTATTGCGCCAGGTGAAGTAGGTGTAGCTCTGCGCGTACCCCACCTTGCCCAGCCGCGCCATCATCGCCGGCTTGGTGAAGGCTTCGGCGAGGAACAGCACGTCCGGGTACTGGCTGCGCACATTGGCGATCAGCCATTGCCAGAACGGCAGCGGCTTGGTGTGCGGGTTGTCGACGCGGAAGGTTTTGACGCCCTCCTCGACCCAGCCGATGATCACATCGCGCAGGGCCAGCCACAGGCTCGGCACTGCGTCGGGGGCGTAGAAGTCGACGTTGACGATGTCCTGGTATTTTTTGGGCGGGTTCTCGGCGTAGCGGATAGTGCCGTCCGGGCGCCAGCTGAACCAGCCCGGATGCTGTTTCAGCCAGGGGTGGTCCTGGGAACACTGGATGGCGAAGTCGAGCGCGATCTCAAGACCATGCTGCGCGGCCGCCGACACCAGCCGACGGAAGTCCTCGCGGCTGCCCAGTTGCGGGTGAATGGCGTCGTGCCCACCCTCGGCGCTGCCGATGGCATAAGGGCTGCCAGGATCCTCGGGTTGCGCCTGCAAAGCGTTGTTGCGGCCTTTGCGGTGCTGGGTGCCGATAGGGTGAATGGGCGGAAAATACAACACATCGAAACCCATGTCGCGGATCATCGGCAGGCGCTGATGCACATCGTTGAAGGTGCCATGGCGCTCGGGGCTGTCGGTGATCGAGCGCGGAAACAGCTCATACCAGCTGGCAAACTGTGCTGCCGGGCGGTCGACATCCAGCGGGAACTCGGTGCTGCTGGTGAGGTAGCAGCGGTGCCCGGCTTCGCTCATCAACCGGCTGGCCTCGGTGCCCAGCAACAGTGCCACCTGGTCGTCATCGGGCAGCGTCTGCAGCCGCGCCTGCAGCGCCTGCAACTGCTCGCGCAATGCGCCACTGCTCAGTTCAATGCCCTTGCCCAGCAGCCGCCGCCCCTCTTCAAGCTCCAGCTTGATGTCCACCCCCGCCTGGAACTTTTTTTCCAGGTCATGGCAGTAGGTGGCGTAGGGGTCGATCCAGGCGTCGATGCTGAACAGGTGCGGGCCGATTTCGGTAGGCGTGAACTCGGCCAGCCACAGATCATTGCCGGGCGATGTCATGGGCACGCAGTGAATTCGCCGGCTGCCCGCCTGGCGCCAGTTCAACACCACGGCCATGCGGTCGTGGCCGTCGGTGAATACCTTGCTGCTGACCGAAACCGGCTGGTTGCTGATGGCCTTGGCGGCAAACGTGCCGCCGTCGAGTACCGGTTGGGTATCCTCGATTGCGATGCGCGGTGCCAGCAGCGCCTGGGACAGGCTGATGACCTGGTCCGGGTGATCGTTCGCCATGGGCACGCTTTCAAACGGCTCGTTACGTGACATCGACCTTGCTCCCTCAGGCTGGTGGCGGTAAGGGTTCAGAGCCGGGCACAGGCATGGGGTTCAAAAAAATTGAGTGAACGGCAAATGCAAGGAAGCAGAGCCTGCAGCACCTCTTCAAACCACCCATGCGAGGTCAGGCCATGCCATTCCGCTGGAAACTCCCGACCTTAACACCAGACGGTGCATATCCGTCCAGTGAAAATTCGCCGATGAAGCATTAGCGTAGACGAGTTCAACTGACAATTCTGACAGTTGTACGTGAAGTCATTGCGCTACAGAATCCTCGAAAAGGTTTGACAAGCATGCTTACCAGGACATGAACAATCCCTTTTTCCACAAAACCCTGAAACGTTCGGATCTTCCCCATAGGACGTTGTAGAGAGAAAAGTGTAGCTAGCGCAAATAGCGTAGCACATCAGAAATCAGACCGCGCCGATCTTTACGACTTGCAGCATACAGTTGCATGCAGCGCCACTTACAACCAACTACGACGAACACTCCACGCCATGAACTTCAATGCATACGGCTACAGCATCTTGGTTACCCAGCGACCCGTGACACTTGGATTTTGCGGAGCTCCATTTGACATAAGTACAAATTGCTATCACCTTGGACGGGGCTACCGCATATACAGCCCTATATTGATGAGGTTCACTAGCCCGGATCGTATAAGTCCTTTTGGGCGTGGTGGCTTAAATGCGTATGCTTACTGCTTTGGGGATCCGGTTAACCGTGTCGACCCTGAAGGTACAGTGGGCACTCATGTAAAAAGCACCCTGCGGAACTCAACCAGTCGAAACGGGGATTACGCAATCCGTCACTTAAAAGGTACTCCAATCAACCTACTACCCACAGACATTTATAAACAAACCGGCCTAAGCATATTAAGGCAGTTAGATGGGGCAAAGGAAGCCGCACGTGCATTCAAAAACGTAATCAGCCACTTATCACCCAACGACCTGTTGAATTCATTTCCCAGTGAAGAACACCAACAAAACACTGACCTACTAAGATGGGTGATGCGCACATCTAAAGCAGCAACCGTTCAACACCACGACAACATCATGAAAGGCAACCCACATGACTACAAAAACGACGGAAGACTAAGTTCATCCCAAGTCATAAGGCTGGAGCAGCTCGAAAACAATATTTCAACACTCCGCTCTAACAAGAACGACGACCTCGCAGAAATGAGGCTTAGAATATCTATTCAACGCAATGAAGCTACTCGTCGTGAATTACTCAACCCGTCTACTCCGTACGATCTGCGGCTTGTGCCGTAATGGACGACTGGAAACGCCCGTCGTCGTATACCTCGCTCCCTCAGGCTGTAGCCGGGCACAGGCATGGGGTTCAAAAAATTGAGCGAACGGCAACTGCCCGCGGTCAGAGCCTGCAGCACCTCTTCATTCACCCACGCGAGGTCAGGCCATGAACATCCCGATTCCACCGGAAACCCCCGATCCGAACATCGACGACCCGAGCCTGCCGCCGCCCGTGCCGGAACAGGACCCGGACGAGCTGCCGATCAAGCCCACCGTGCCGCCGACAGTAGGCGACCCGCCGAGCCAGGAGCCACCGGTGAAGGCTTAAGGGTAGACCAGGATTCTGTGTTGGCAGGACTGGCCTCTTCGCGGGTAAAACCGCTCCTACAGGGACCGCGCTGGCCTTGAATGCAGCACGGTCTTTGGAGGAGCGGGTTTACCCGCGAAAGGGCCGGGTGCCCCAGCACATCAACCCGCAGAGACAGCCGAAATCTCCGCCATACTGATCTCGCGCATGCGGAACTTCTGCACCTTGCCGGTCACTGTCATTGGGTACTCGTCCACAAAGCGGATATGCCGCGGCACCTTGAAGTGCGCAATGCGTGCCTTGCACCAGCCCTGCAGCTCTTCCACCGTGGCGCTGTGCCCAGGGTGCAACTTGATCCAGGCAACGATCTCTTCCCCATAACGGCTGCACGGAATGCCGATCACCTGCGCGTCGGCCACGGCCGGGTGGGTGTAGAAGAATTCTTCCAGCTCGCGCGGGTAGATGTTCTCGCCACCGCGAATGATCATGTCCTTGTTGCGCCCCACAATACGCACATGCCCGTGCTCATCCATCACCGCCAGGTCGCCCGAATGCATCCAGCCAGCCGGGTCAATGGCATCGGCCGTGGCCTGGGGGTTTTCCCAGTAGCCGAGCATCACGCTGTAGCCACGGGTGCACAACTCGCCGATCTGGCCGCGGGCGACGATGCAACCGTCGGCGTCCACCAGTTTGTTCTCAAGCTGCGGCTGGGTGCGGCCGACGGTGGTCACCCGCAGCTCCAGTTCGTCGTCCGGGCCGGTTTGCAGCGACACCGGGCTGGTTTCGGTCATGCCGTAGGCAATCTGCACTTCGGCCATGTGCATCTGGTCGATGACCCGGCGCATCACCTCGATCGGGCAGGTAGCGCCGGCCATGATGCCGCTGCGCAGGGTCGACAGGTCCATCTGCGCACGGGACGGGTGGTCGAGCATGGCGATGAACATGGTCGGCACGCCATAGAGGATGCTGGCGCGCTCTTCGGCCACGGCGCGCAGGGTGAGCTCGGCATCGAAGGCGTCATTGGGGTAGATCATGGTGCTGCCGTGGGTGATGCAGCCAAGGTTGGCCATGACCATGCCAAAGCAGTGGTAGAGCGGCACCGGGATCACCATGCGGTCTCGCTCGTTCAGACCCAGACTTTCGCCGACCATGAAGCCGTTGTTGAGGATGTTGTAGTGGCTGAGCGTGGCACCCTTGGGCGCGCCGGTGGTGCCGGAGGTGTACTGGATGTTCACCGACTGGTCGAACTGCAGGCCTTGTTGGCGGGCGCTGCAGGCCTCGATGTCGGTCTGCCCTGCCAGTTCGCCCAGCGCTTGCCAGGGCAGGAAGCCAGCCGGCGGATTGGCGCCCAGGCTGATCACACCGCGCAGGTCGGGCAGGCCTTGGCTCGCCAGCTCGCCGGGCGTGGCGGCGGCCAGCTCTGGGACCAGCTGCTGCACCATGGCGTGATAATCGGAACGCTTGAAGGCATCCGCACACACCAGCCAGCGGCAGCCGGACTGGCGCAGCACATATTCCAGTTCACCTACGCGATACGCCGGGTTGATGTTGACCAGGATGGCACCCACCTTGGCGCTGGCCAGTTGCAGGATGCACCACTGGGCGCAGTTGGGCGACCAGATGCCGACCCTTTCGCCAGTATTCACGCCCAGCGCCATCAGGGCGCGGGCATGCACCTCTACCTGCTCGGCCAACTGCCGCCAGCTGTAGCGCAAGCCTTGATGGCGCGACACCAGCGCCTCGCCGTCGGCGCAGCGGGCCACCGTGGCATCGAACGCCTGGCCGATGGTCTGGGTCAGCAAGGCTTGGTCCTGGCGACCGCGGGTATAGCTGGGTTGACTCATGGGTGTCCCTTCTTGTGGTTGTTCTGGGCACGACTGAAGCAAGCGGGAATACTCTGGCGCAGATTTACGTTTACGTAAAGGTGATGAGTCGATTGACAGTAACCCCATGCAGGTTTACGTTAACGTAAAGGTGATGAACGACACCTGCCCTCAGGCTTGCAGCCGCTCCCACAGGGTCCGGCGCCAGCTCCTTGAGCTACGGTGTAACCCAACTTCAAGAACAACAAAGGTGCCCCCGCATGCATTACCCTTCCCTGAACTTCGCCCTGGGCGAAACCATCGACATGCTCCGCGATCAGGTGCGCACCTTCGCCGCCGCCGAGCTGGCGCCACGGGCCGCGCAAATCGACCACGACAACCTGTTTCCCGCTGACATGTGGCGCAAGTTCGGCGACATGGGCCTGCTGGGTATCACCGTGGCGGAAGAGTACGGCGGTGCCGGCCTGGGTTACCTGGCCCATGTAGTGTCTATGGAAGAAATCAGCCGTGCCTCGGCCTCGGTGGCCTTGTCGTATGGCGCCCACTCCAACCTGTGCGTCAACCAGATCAACCGCAACGGCACCCACGAGCAGAAGCTGAAGTACCTGCCCAAGCTGATCAGCGGCGAGCACATTGGCGCACTGGCCATGAGCGAGCCCAACGCCGGCTCCGACGTGGTGTCGATGAAGCTGCGCGCGGAAAAACGCGGCGACCACTACGTGCTCAACGGCAGCAAGACCTGGATCACTAACGGCCCGGACGCCAGCACCTACGTGATCTACGCCAAGACCGACCTGGACAAGGGCGCGCACGGCATTACCGCGTTCATCGTCGAGCGTGACTGGAAAGGCTTCAGCCGCAGCAACAAGTTCGACAAACTGGGCATGCGCGGCTCCAACACCTGCGAGCTGTTCTTCGATGACGTCGAAGTGCCACAGGAAAACATCCTCGGCCAGCTCAACGGTGGCGTGCGCGTGCTGATGAGCGGCCTGGACTACGAGCGCGTGGTGCTGTCCGGTGGCCCGACCGGCATCATGCAAAGCTGCATGGACCTGGTGGTGCCGTACATCCACGACCGCAAGCAGTTCGGCCAGAGCATCGGCGAGTTCCAGCTGATCCAGGGCAAGATCGCCGACATGTACACCCAGCTCAACGCCAGCCGCGCCTACCTGTATGCCGTGGCCCAGGCCTGCGACCGTGGCGAGACCACCCGCAAGGATGCCGCCGGGGTGATCCTCTACACCGCCGAACGCGCCACGCAAATGGCCCTTGAGGCCATCCAGATTCTCGGCGGCAACGGCTACATCAACGAATTCCCGGCGGGCCGCCTGCTGCGCGATGCCAAGCTGTACGAGATCGGTGCCGGCACCAGCGAAATCCGCCGGATGCTGATCGGCCGTGAACTGTTCAACGAAACCCGCTGAGCACAAGGGACGGGCGCACATGGCTACCTTGCATACCCAGATCAACCCGCGTTCGGCGGAATTCGCCGACAACAGCGCGGCCATGCTCGAACAGGTCCAGGCCCTGCGCGGCCTGCTCGCCCAGGTCGCCCAGGGCGGCGGCCCGAAGGCGCAGGAGCGGCACACCTCGCGGGGCAAGCTGCTGCCGCGCGAGCGTATCGACCGCCTGCTGGACCCGGGCTCGCCGTTCCTCGAAATCGGCCAGCTGGCCGCCCATGAGGTGTACGGCGAAGACGTGCCCGCTGCGGGCGTCATCGCCGGCATCGGCCGCGTCGAAGGCGTGGAATGCATGATCGTGGCCAACGACGCCACGGTAAAGGGCGGTTCGTACTACCCACTGACGGTGAAAAAGCACCTGCGTGCGCAGGCCATCGCCCAGCAGAACCGTCTGCCGTGCATCTACCTGGTGGACTCCGGCGGTGCCAACCTGCCACGCCAGGACGAAGTGTTCCCCGACCGCGAGCACTTCGGACGGATCTTTTTCAACCAGGCCAACATGAGCGCGCAGGGCATCCCGCAGATTGCCGTGGTGATGGGCTCGTGCACCGCTGGCGGTGCCTATGTGCCGGCCATGGCCGATGAGGCGATCATGGTACGCCAGCAGGCGACCATCTTCCTCGCCGGCCCGCCCTTGGTGAAGGCTGCCACCGGTGAAGTGGTGAGCGCCGAGGACCTCGGGGGCGCCGATGTGCATTGCCGCACCAGCGGCGTGGCCGACCATTACGCCGACAACGACGAACACGCCCTGGCCATCGCCCGGCGCAGCGTGGCCAACCTCAACTGGCACAAGCTGGGCAAACTGCAGC
>Ga0302347_1003644_pt1 | contig 13355 bp, 8 predicted proteins | sample PhyWR1_FD_202178 | JGI IMG/M metagenome (GOLD analysis project Ga0302347, IMG submission 202178) | Leaf surface microbial communities from wheat plants in UC Gill Tract Community Farm, Albany, California, United States - DLSL W.R1 (v2)... | ecosystem: Host-associated > Plants > Phyllosphere >...
GGTGAAGAAATCCAGCCCGCTATCAGAGGCTTCAATCAGGCGCACGCCCGGATCGCCATGGCGAAGATGCCCGCCGACTTCAGCCTGGAATTTATTCCACGCCTGCGGTGAGTTCCAGCCCGGTGCCCAGGCAAACGGAATTTGCGAGCGCGGGGCAGACGGCTGGTTATTCCCTTCCATTGAGAAGGCAAACATGGTGTCTTTATCCTGCGGCTGACGCGGTTCATGCACGCTGATATTGGCGCGCATGGCGGTGCGACCACTGTAGCGATGCGGTTCACGCGCCAGTTTCTGACCGCGAATGCGGAATGACGCATCCGGGGCCGCATCTTTAATACCTGCCAGCTGCGGCAGCGCCGTAATAGCCGCATCAATCACGTGATCAAGCTGGGTCCAGTCCACTTCACGACTTTCAACCGTGCTGTGCAGGGAGTGCAGCCAGCGCCAGCTCTCCAGCATCACCGTACTGCTGTCATAGTAAGCCGGATCGTAAACCTGGAAGAAACGCTGCGCGCGGCCTTCATTGTTGATAACCGTGCCGTCGCTTTCCGCGAAGCTGGCCGCAGGCAGGACCAGATGGGCATAATCCATGATCGCCGTACGCTGATGATCAACAACCATCACCAGCGGCGCTTTCGCCAGAGCGGCATCGACACGCGCGGCGCTGGCGTGACGATGCAGATCGTTTTCCAGTACCACTACCGCATCGGCCGAGCCGGATTCCAGCGCGTCCAGCGCGTCGTCCAGCGAGCCGCCGCCAATCATACCGAGGCCCATACTGTTTACTGCGCGAGCAATCATCGTAATGCCGACATCCGCCCCGCGCCCCTGAAGGGCTTTAGCCACGTTGGCCGCGGCTTCAATCACATCGGTGTTACCGGCGTTGGTGCCGGAAATAATCAGCGGTTTTTTCGCCCCGGCCAGGGCCTGAACCACCACGTCGATTTTATTTTGCAGATCGCGATCGATACCTTCAACGGCTGGCGAGTTGCTGTCCAGCGCATGGGCAATGGCAAAGCCAAAGCGCGCCTGATCTTCCACCGGTGCACGGTAAGTCCATGCCGCGATATCATCCATTCGGGTGTTATCGACGTTAGTGACGAACAGCGGATGCTTCGCACGCTGACCAATGTTCAGAATGGCGGCAATTTGCCAGTCGGCGACTTTTTGAGCCGCGGCCATTTCACGTGCTTTGCCTTTCACCGCCTGACGTACTGCCAGGGCAACGCGAGCGCCGGTCTGGGTAATATCTTCACCCAAAATCAGCACGGCATCATATGATTCGATTTCGCGCAGCGCCGGAGTATGTATTCCCCCTTCACGCAGCACTTTCAGTACCAGTTGCAGACGTTCCTGCTCGCGACGGGCAATGCCGGTATAGAAGTTTTCGGCTCCAACCAGTTCACGCAGCGCAAAGTTGCTCTCAACGCTGGCGCGCGGAGAACCAATACCGATCACTCTCTTCGACTGGCGCAGAATATCTGCTGCACCCTGCATCGCCTGTTCCGCGTTGAGGGTAATGAGATCGGCACCGCGACGCTGAACCGGCTGACGCGGACGGTCTTTCAGATTGACATAACCATAGCCAAAGCGGCCACGGTCGCAGAGAAAGTAGTGGTTAACCGTACCGTTATAGCGGTTTTCAATACGACGCAGCTCGCCGTAGCGCTCGCCCGGGCTGGTGTTACACCCCAGTGAGCACTGCTGGCAGATGCTTGGGGCAAACTGCATATCCCACTTACGGTTATAGCGCTCGGAGTGCGTCTTATCGGTAAATACGCCGGTCGGACAAATTTCGACCAGGTTACCGGAGAATTCGCTTTCCAGCGTGCCGTCTTCCGGGCGACCGAAATAGACGTTGTCATGAGCACCGTAGACGCCCAGATCCGCGCCGTCGGCGTAATCTTTGTAGTAACGCACGCAGCGATAGCAGGCAATACAGCGGTTCATTTCATGCGAAATGAACGGACCGAGATCCTGATTGCGGTGGGTACGTTTGGTAAAACGGTAACGACGGAAACTGTGGCCCGTCATGACGGTCATATCCTGAAGGTGGCAGTTACCGCCCTCTTCACATACCGGACAGTCGTGCGGGTGGTTAGTCATCAACCATTCAACGACGCTTTCACGGAACTGTTTTGCTTCTTCATCGTTAATTGAGATAAACGTTCCGTCAGAGGCCGGTGTCATACAAGACATGACCAGACGCCCACGCGTGTCTTCCGCGTTCTGATATTGCTTCACCGCACACTGGCGGCAAGCGCCGACGCTGCCCAGCGCCGGATGCCAGCAAAAGTACGGAATATCGAGGCCGTGAGACAGACAAGCCTGTAGCAGGTTGTCCGCGCCGTTCACCTCATATTCTTTGCCGTCTACATGAATCGTAGCCATAGTCAGCATGCTTCCAGTTGGCTCGGCCAAAGGCCAAGCGTTAATCGAAATTCTCTCATATCACCCTCGCCCTTATCTTCTCTCTGCTGGAGAGGGGCGAGGGGATGAATTACCAGCGTGCTTTCAGCAGGTTCGGCTGGATCCCATTAATCGCATGGGTGTTGCTTAACGGCTGCTTGATACCCGCTTCAAATTCTTCGCGGAAATACTTGATCGCACTTTGCAGCGGTTCAACCGCACCGGGTGCGTGAGCACAGAAGGTTTTACCCGGCCCGAGGAAACGACACAGTTGCTCAAGTGTCTCGATATCCCCCGGCTGGCCTTCTCCACGCTCAATCGCGCGCAGAATTTTTACGCTCCACGGCAGCCCGTCGCGGCATGGTGTACACCAGCCGCAGGACTCGCGAGCGAAGAACTCTTCCAGATTACGTACCAGCGGTACCATGCCAATTTCATGGTCAACGGCCATCGCCAGTGCGGTACCCAGACGGCTGCCTGCTTTACCGATGCTTTCAAATTCCATCGGCAGATCCAGATGCGCTTCGGTCAGGAAGTCAGTTCCTGCCCCGCCCGGCTGCCAGGCTTTGAATTTGAGGCCATCACGCATTCCACCGGCGTATTCTTCGAGGATCTCACGTGCGGTGGTGCCAAACGGCAGCTCCCAGACGCCCGGGTTTTTCACCCGGCCTGAGAAGCCCATCAGCTTGGTGCCCGCATCTTTACTGGTGGAGATGCCCTGATACCACTCAACGCCGTTAGCGAGAATGGCCGGCACATTACATAGCGTTTCAACGTTGTTAACGCAGGTCGGTTTACCCCACACGCCGCTGCTCGCCGGGAACGGCGGCTTGGAGCGCGGGTTAGCACGGCGGCCTTCAAGGGAGTTAATCAGTGCGGTTTCTTCACCGCAGATATAGCGCCCTGCTCCGGTATGCACGAACAGTTCAAAATCAAAACCGGTACCAAGAATATTTTTGCCCAGCAGACCCGCCTCGGTCGCCTCAGCGATGGCCCGACGCAGATTCTCGGCAGCTTCGATATATTCACCGCGCAGGAAGATGTAGCCGCGATACGCTTTTAGCGCAAAGGCTGAAATCAGCATTCCTTCCACCAGCAGGTGCGGGAGCTGTTCCATTAACAGGCGGTCTTTATAGGTGCCCGGCTCCATTTCATCGGCGTTACACAACAGGTAGCGGATGTTCATGGATTCGTCTTTTGGCATCAGGCTCCACTTCAAACCGGTGGAGAATCCTGCGCCGCCGCGTCCTTTCAGACCGGAATCTTTTACCGCGTTGACGATGTCATCAGGTGCCATGGCGGAAAGCGCTTTACGTGCGCCTTCATAACCGTTTTTGCTCTGATACTCTTCCAGCCATACCGGCTGTTTATCGTCACGCAGACGCCAGGTCAGCGGATGCGTTTCGGGAGTGCGTATAACGTTTTTCATTTATACTGCTCCAGCAAATCAGGGATCGCCTCCGGCGTCAGATGGCTGTGAGTATCCTCATCAATCATCATGGTCGGCCCTTTGTCGCAGTTGCCCAGACAGCAGGTCGGCAGGAGAGTAAAACGTCCGTCAAAGGTCGTCTGTCCCGGCTTGATATCCAGTTTTTTCTCGATAGCAGCCTGAATTCCCTGATAGCCGGTAATATGGCACACCACGCTGTCGCAGTAGCGGATCACATGACGGCCAACCGGCTGGCGGAAGATCTGGCTGTAGAACGTTGCCACCCCTTCGACGTCGCTGGCGGGAATTTGCAGTACTTCAGCAATGGCATAGATAGCGCCGTCCGGCACCCATCCACGCTGCTTTTGAACAATCTTCAGCGCTTCAATGGACGCTGCACGCGGATCTTCGTAGTGATGCAATTCGTGTTCGATTGCTTCACGTTCTGCCGCACTCAGCTCAAAAGCCTCGGTTTGTGGTTGTTGATTTTCGTGCATAATTAGCGGTCCACGTCTGACATAACAAAATCGATACTGCCCAGATAGACGATAAGATCCGACACCAGGCTGCCGCGGATCGCCGATGGGATCTGCTGCAGATGCGCAAAGCTTGGCGTGCGCACGCGGGTGCGGTAGCTCATGGTGCTGCCGTCGCTGGTCAGGTAGTAACTGTTGATCCCCTTGGTCGCCTCGATCATCTGGAAGGATTCGTTAGCAGGCATCACTGGTCCCCACGATACCTGCAGGAAGTGAGTGATCAGGGTTTCGATATGTTGCAGCGTGCGCTCTTTCGGCGGCGGCGTGGTCAGCGGGTGATCCGCTTTGAACGGGCCTTCCGGCATATTATTGAGGCACTGCTCAAGAATGCGCAGGCTCTGGCGCAGCTCTTCCACTTTTAGCATCACGCGGGTGTAACAGTCGGACACGCCGCCGCCAACCGGGACCTCAAAGTCAAAGTTTTCATAGCCAGAGTAAGGGCGCGCTTTACGAATGTCGAAGTCGATACCGGTCGCACGCAGGCCCGCACCGGTAGTGCCCCACTCCAGCGCTTCTTTTGCACCGTAAGCGGCAACGCCCTGAGAACGGCCTTTCAGAATGGAGTTACGCAGTGCGGCTTTCTCATACGACGCCAGGCGTTTCGGCATCCAGTCGAGGAATTCACGCAGCAGACGGTCCCAGCCACGCGGCAGGTCATGCGCTACGCCCCCAATACGGAACCACGCCGGGTGCATACGGAAGCCGGTAATCGCTTCCACCAGATCGTAAATTTTCTGACGATCGGTAAAAGCGAAGAACACCGGCGTCATTGCGCCGACGTCCTGAATAAAGGTCGAGATATATAACAGATGGCTGTTAATACGGAACAGCTCAGAGAGCATGACGCGGATGACGTCTACGCGCTCAGGTACCTTGATGCCCGCCAGTTTCTCAACCGCCAGCACGTACGGCATTTCGTTAACGCAGCCGCCGAGATATTCGATACGGTCGGTATACGGAATGTAGCTGTGCCAGGACTGGCGCTCGCCCATCTTCTCAGCACCACGGTGGTGGTAGCCGATATCAGGAACGCAGTCGACAATCTCTTCGCCATCAAGCTGAAGGATAATACGGAATGCCCCGTGCGCTGAGGGGTGGTTAGGACCGAGGTTGAGGAACATGAAGTCCTCGTTTTCGGTCCCGCGCTTCATTCCCCAGTCTTCCGGGCGGAATGTCAGCGACTCCATTTCCAGATCCTGTTTGGCTTTGGTCAGCTCGAAAGGATCGAATTCGGTGGCGCGCGCCGGATAGTCTTTACGCAGCGGGTGGCCGGTCCAGGTCTGCGGCATCATGATGCGCGTCAGGTGTGGATGGCCTTCGATATCAATGCCAAACATCTCCCAGGTTTCACGCTCATACCAGTTGGCGTTAGGAAAAAGTTTGGTGAAGGTCGGCACGCGCAGGTCGTTTTCAGACAATGCCACCTTGAGCATGATATCGCGATTGCGTTCAATGGAGATCAGGTGGTAGAAAACGGAAAAATCCGCGGCGGGTAAACCGTCACGGTGCGTGCGTAAACGTTCGTCCATGCCGTGTAAGTCAAACAGCATGACGTATGGCTTCGGCAATCTCTTTAAGAAATCGCCCACTTCCAGTAACTGCTCACGCTTAACCCAAACAACGGGAACCCCGGTACGGGTCGCCTGAACGGTAAAGGCATCCGGCCCAAAACGGTTGCGCAGTTCGCCAATGACCGGGTCATCAAGATGATCCCGGGTCTGCCATGCAGCGTCTTGCGCGGTTAAATCGGTCATAGTGTTCACCATTGCAAATGATCCGTGGTGACTGTCCGGCAGAGCTTCGCGCTATTTGTTTTACTATGCGAAGATGTAGTCCCCTGCCGACAGGCGCAAATTAAATCTCGTCTGGCGTACGCAAATTGGTAACTGCAATACGTTCGCCGCGTTTACGCTCGCGCTCCGATTGCATATTGGCGCGGTATACGCCCTGATCGCCAACCACCCATGATAGCGGACGACGCTCTTTACCAATTGATTCCTGTAGCAGCATCAGTGCCTGCATGTAGGCTTCCGGACGCGGCGGGCAGCCAGGAATATAAACATCCACCGGGATGAATTTATCGACGCCCTGCACCACCGAATAAATATCGTACATCCCGCCAGAGTTGGCGCAGGCACCCATGGAGATGACCCATTTCGGTTCCAGCATTTGATCGTAAAGGCGCTGAATAACCGGGGCCATTTTTGTAAAGCAGGTTCCTGCTACTACCATCAGGTCAGCCTGACGCGGCGAGGCACGCAGTACTTCTGCGCCAAAGCGCGCAACGTCATGCACCGCAGTGAATGACGTTACCATTTCGACATAGCAGCAGGAGAGGCCGAAGTTATAAGGCCAGATTGAGTTTTTACGGCCCCAGTTGACCATGTCATGCAGGGCGTGCTCAAGCTTGCCCATATACACGCTTTTGTTAACTTCCTGCTCCAGGGGGTCCGTGACGATCTCCTGTTTTTGCAGGGGGTAACGGTCGTTCTCACCGTTAGGATCTATGCGGGTGAGCGTATAATCCATCTTATTGCCTCGCTTCTGGCGTTAACGATTAGTGCGGTCTGTTTCCGGGTTCATCAGTTCACGGCGTGAACGTACAGGCGTCCAGTCAAGCGCACGCACACGAACGAGGTAAACCAGGCCAGCCAGCAGCACAAAAATAAATATTGCGGCTTCTGCAAAGCCGATCCAACCGCTTTCGCGAATTGACGTTGACCATGCAAAGAGATAAAGCGCTTCTACGTCAAAGATGACGAAGAACATCGCGACCAGATAGAACTTAGCTGACAGGCGCAGTCGGGCCGAGCCGACCGAATCAATACCCGATTCAAACGGAGTATCTTTGTGCCTGGCGCGGGCGCGACCGCCGAGATACCAGCCGCCAACCAGCATTAAGCAGCACAGGCCGATGGCAACGACAAGAAATACAGCGAATGCCCAGTGATGAGCGATGACTTCAGTGGATGTTGACATACGCATTGCTTAGCTCAAAAGGTAGCACTAAAACCCCTGCTCTTAACGGCAGGTGAGCGCCACATCTGTTCATGGGGAGGAAGAAAAAACCATACATTTACTGCGTTAATATTAAAACCGCTAAATGATGTGGTTTTTTACTCCTTTCTATAACCTTTTGTCAACTTTAACAAAAGTTTCTTCACATTAATTCACATAAAACACTTTTCATTAACATATAGTGCCTTTTCACCCCACAGAAACCGGGTTCATTATCAGGTTTTAGCTATGTTGAATCGTGTCCGTCAGGAACATGAAATGTATTACCCTCCTATTTTGACAGGATTTTGCCGGAATGCCTCCCCCTAATTAGGAGTATTTTCTTGATCTGTGACACGCTTTTGTTAATCCACCCCCAAAAAAATCACTAAATTTGCGGTAATTTTTAACATCTGGCCATACCCTGCTCTACGGTATGGGCATTAAAGAGGGTAATTTAGCAATAGATTAAGCCTCTGATATTGCAAAAAGAGTTAGAGGGTAATTGGTGATTATACGTGAATTGTTCAAAAATAAACCGCAGAGGCGTTATTCACCGTCTGCGGTTTATTTTTACAGTTACATTTAGTTACGCTACAGGCGAGAAATTATCCGACATCCTCTTCAATAATGAGAGAATTTTCTTCGTCTTTCGGCACCGTCATGGTGAAAGACGACAAATTCTGCGTATCGTATAACGCCTTAAAAATGGTATGAGACAGTTCGTTGACACTATAAGGGTTGTAACACAGCTGGTAATGGGTATCCGGTAACGGTGGTAGCCCGTCAGCCTGTCCCAGTACCCGCAGCTCAGGTCCCATCATCTCAACCGGTCTTGCTGTAACGCCAAGCCCGGCCTTAACCGCGCTTCTGACCGCCGCCAGTGTTGATGTCACATAGGCAATCCGCCATGGGATTTGTGCTTCATCCAGCGTGCGAATGGCCATTTCGCGAAACGGGCTGGGTTCATCAAGGATCACTAAGGGAATAGGTTCTGATTTACGTAAAATGAATTCCGCCGCACAGTACCAGAGCGTCGGGGAGGTCCGCAGCGTCTGGGAAGCAAACTGTGCCGGACGCTGAGTTGTCAGCATCAGGTCGACTTCCTGACTCTCCATCATCTCAACGATGGTCGGATTATGCTTTATACGAATATCTACAGCCAGCCGCGGCCAGGCTGAGCTAATACGGTTGAGCAAAAACGGCAGCAGGATATCAGCGGATTCGCTTGATGCCCCGATGGTCAACTCTCCCTGCAGATCGTTGAAAACCAATGAGGAACAGGCCTCATCATTAAAGCGCAGGATTTTGCGTGCGTAACCTAAAAGCTGAATCCCCTGTTCGGTGAGGAGCTTATTACGGCCATGGCGAACAAAAAGCTCCTTTTCAACCAGCTGTTCGAGCCGCTGCATCTGTTGACTGACGGCAGACTGGGTTCGACAAACCGCAGTAGCGGCCGCGGCAAAGGTATTGCAATCGGCGACCGCCACAAAGGTTCTCAGCAGATCGAGGTCGAGATTAATTATCGGACGATTTGCGTTAATCATATTTTTCCACTTACAGGCTGCTCGCAACTGACCTGCCTGGATTGATGCTGTGCTCAAAAAGTCAGGCAATTCCATTTATACCCTTCTGGCATTTTTCTTTGCGCAGAGGATCTGAACGAGCGTTATTGCAAATACATACCTGCTAACAATCAGCAGGCTCCCTGGCTATATTTCAAATGACATCAGTAGATACAAATATTCACGCAAAACATTTGCAGATAAATGTCGACATAAATACATGTTGGTTAAAAGCCCGAACAATGCGGCTGTCAGCCGCTCAGTTAGAAACTCAAACTATTAATGCAAAAGAAACATAAGCAATAACAACGTAATAAAGCATTTTGCATGAAGGTCACGGCCGCAACTATTGGGCCTGCGGACTATTCATACTTGCATCTTAACTGAAAAACTCCAGGGTTATAAGAGCATCTACGAATAATCTTACAAAGTTCTTTTTCCCAGGAACAATTGCTTTTTATTAAATTAACATTTGGCAAAGATGAATCATAAACAATAAAGAATCTTTAATTATTTATCCGGTCTTTTATTAACAATATTTAACATCAAATTTACAAAAATGTGTTCGTTTATCCGCTGTATATTTCCCGGATAAATAAAGAATATTGTTTTCAGTCAGAAGACACGTACTGGCCTTCTGGTTCGTATCTGTCCGCCATCTGCCAGACGCTTTTAGCAGAAAATAAAGCTCCACAGGCAAAACATCAGGCGCAAATCCCCTGCTCTGTGATTAAAGCATAGGTTAATAGCATTTATGTGACGTTATCCAGCAAGAATGCCCTCAGCAAAAAACACCATTCTACAAAATCTTCCTCTGCCGCCCCTTCAAAAAATGCCGTGTGGAGAGTACATTATTCGGTGCCAGCTTCCACGGCAGGGAGCGGTTCTCATCGCTAAAAGGTCAAGGTTCATGTCCCCCATTGAAAAATCAAGCAAATTAGATAACGTCTGTTATGACATCCGTGGCCCGGTTCTGAAAGAGGCTAAGCGCCTTGAAGAAGAGGGTAATAAAGTCCTGAAGCTTAACATCGGCAATCCGGCTCCCTTCGGTTTTGACGCGCCTGATGAAATTCTGGTCGACGTGATCCGCAACCTGCCTACCGCTCAGGGATATTGCGACTCAAAAGGGCTTTATTCTGCGCGTAAGGCTATCATGCAGCACTATCAGGCGCGCGGTATGCGTGACGTTACCGTTGAGGATATCTATATCGGCAACGGCGTGTCTGAACTGATTGTACAATCTATGCAGGCGCTGCTTAACAGCGGCGATGAGATGCTGGTTCCGGCCCCGGACTATCCGCTATGGACGGCTGCGGTTGCGCTCTCCAGCGGTAACGCGGTGCATTACATTTGCGATGAATCTTCTGACTGGTTCCCGGACCTTGATGATATCCGCGCCAAAATTACGCCACGCACCCGCGGCATTGTTATTATTAACCCTAACAACCCGACCGGTGCCGTTTACTCAAAAGAGCTGCTGCTGGAGATTGTTGAGCTGGCACGCCAGCATAATCTGATTATTTTCGCCGACGAAATCTACGACAAGATCCTCTATGATGATGCCGAGCATCACTCCATTGCGCCGCTGGCTCCCGATCTGCTGACGATTACCTTTAATGGGCTGTCAAAAACCTACCGCGTTGCTGGCTTTCGCCAGGGATGGATGGTGCTGAACGGACCGAAGAAACACGCTAAAGGCTATATTGAGGGGCTGGAAATGCTGGCGTCCATGCGCTTGTGCGCTAACGTTCCGGCGCAGCACGCTATTCAGACGGCGCTCGGTGGCTATCAGAGCATCAGCGAATTTATTCAGCCTGGCGGCCGGCTATATGAGCAGCGTAATCGCGCCTGGGAACTTCTCAACGATATCCCCGGCGTCTCCTGCGTGAAGCCAAAAGGCGCGCTGTACATGTTCCCCAAAATAGATGCCAAACGCTTTAATATTCATGACGACCAGCGCATGGTGCTTGATTTCCTGCTGCAGGAGAAAGTACTGCTGGTGCAGGGATCGGCCTTCAACTGGCCGTGGCCGGACCATTTCCGCATCGTCACGCTCCCGCGCATAGATGACCTGGAAATGGCGCTGGCTAAATTCGACCGTTTCCTTTCTGGCTATCATCAGCGTTAATTTTCAGCTTACCGGGCCGCCGGAATTGCATCCGGCGCTCATCTCAGCGCACAATGCCCCCTGGTGTTGTTGTTTTCATAAGGGTCACCATGAGCCAGAGTCATTTCTTCGCCCATCTTTCTCGTCTTAAGTTAATTAACCGCTGGCCGCTGATGCGTAACGTACGCACCGAAAATGTCTCCGAACACAGTTTGCAGGTAGCGATGGTCGCTCACGCGCTGGCAGCGATCAAAAACCGTAAATTCAACGGCACGTTAAATGCAGAACATATTGCGCTGCTGGCGATGTACCATGATGCCTCCGAAGTGCTGACCGGCGATCTCCCGACCCCGGTTAAGTACTTTAATTCGCAAATTGCCCAGGAATATAAGGCGATAGAGAAAATTGCCCAGCAAAAACTGGTCGATATGGTGCCCGAGGAGCTGCGGGATATTTTTGCGCCGCTGATTGATGAGCATCAATGTAGCGCAGAAGAACACGCTATCGTTAAGCAGGCCGATGCGCTCTGTGCCTATTTGAAATGCCTGGAGGAGCTTTCCGCCGGGAATAACGAATTTCGTCTGGCAAAAGGACGGCTGGAAAAAACGCTGCAAGCCCGACGCAGTGAAGAGATGGACTATTTTATGCAGATATTTGTGCCCAGCTTCCAGCTATCGCTGGACGAGATTAGCCAGGACTCACCGCTCTGATCTTACCGACCTGCCCGGGGCGGTTTCGCTTTACCGGGCATCGCGGTTCATCTTAGTGGTCTTAGAATGGAAACAGCATCGGGATCAGCACCACGCAAACCACCATGACCAGCACGGTAAACGGCACGCCAATTTTAGCGAAATCGCTAAAATGGTATTTCCCCGGCCCCAGCACCAGCGTATTAACCGGGGATGATACCGGCGTCATAAACGCGGCCGAAGCGGCCATGGCGACTATCATGGCAAACGGATACGGCGAAACGTCCATTGAGCGGGCCGCAGCCAGCGCCACAGGAGCCATCAGTACGGCGGTGGCGGTGTTAGAGATAAACAGACCAATCACCGCGCACATCACAAACAGGCAGACACACATAAAATAGGGTCCCCAGCTGCCGCCGATATCCATCAAACCTTTCACGATCAAATCAATACCGCCGGTTTTTTGCAGCGCCAGGGCAAAGGGCATCATGCCGACAATCAGAATAATGCTCGGCCAGTGAATTGATTTATAGGCGCTGGCGGCGTCAATACAGCGGAACTTTGCCATCAGCAGGCAGGCGATAATGGCCGCTACCGGATTTGGGATTTCGTCCGTTAGCATCAGGGCGATCATCAGGACCAGACAAAATATGGCATGTGGAGCCTGACTGTGCGCGGGGGAAGCTTCGCTCTCTTCAATGGGCATATTGTGCACCACAAAATCACGCCCGGCTTGTGCCAGCTGGCTTATCTGTCTCCAGTTACCAACCACCAGCATAATGTCGCCCACCTGCAAAGGCTCATCAACCACCGGCCCTTCAATGGCGGCTCCGTCGCGCCTGAGGCCCACAATATTCAGTCCGTACCGGGTACGAAACGCGATTTCACGCACCGTTTTACCGACGCATTCGGAGTCGGGGATCAGGGAGATCTCGGCCATACCGACATCAAGCGCCTGCTCGGAAAAATACTCGCCGCGTAATACCATCGGCTCCAGCATCTGTTCGCCGCAAAACTGGCGTAAATCGACATCCGCAGCCGAAATATCAATGAGCAACACGTCACCGGCGCGAAATTCGGAGACGCCATTCACATTGACAATCACCCGACGAAAACGCCGCCAGCGCTCGACGCCGATGACATTTGCGCCGTAGCGCTCGCGCAGTTTGAGATCGTCGAGACGTTGGCCGATCATCGGAGAGCCGGGACGAATGGCTAAACGACGAGCGCGCCCGGTCAGCCGGTAGGCTTTAATTAAATCGCGAAAAGAGGAACGCTTCTTTCCCTCCCGCGACAGATCCTGCTGGTCGCCCTTGAGCATAAAACGCATCAGCAGCATGTAAATCACGCCCAGTAACAGCACCACCAGCCCAATCGGCGTGACGCTGAAAAAGCCAAAGCCGCCTAATCCTGCCCGCAATAATTCGCTGTTAATCACCATATTTGGCGGGGTGGCGACCAGCGTCATCATGCCGCTGATCAGCCCGGCAAAACTCAGCGGCATCATTAATCGTGAGGGGGAAATTTGCATTCGGGTGGCAACGCTTAACACCACCGGAATAAAAATAGCCACAACGCCTGTGGAACTCATAAATGCGCCCAGCCCGGCGACGGTCAGCATAA
>Ga0302347_1003645_pt1 | contig 13348 bp, 12 predicted proteins | sample PhyWR1_FD_202178 | JGI IMG/M metagenome (GOLD analysis project Ga0302347, IMG submission 202178) | Leaf surface microbial communities from wheat plants in UC Gill Tract Community Farm, Albany, California, United States - DLSL W.R1 (v2)... | ecosystem: Host-associated > Plants > Phyllosphere >...
TTTCCCGTTTCCGAGCCGCCCATCCGGCCCGCCGGCGCACACACCCAGGCGCCACAGCCTGCCAGCCGCCGCGTGGTGGATGCCACCACGCGCATGCTGCACTGGCTGATGGCGCTGAGCTTTGCCGGTGCCTACCTCAGCGCCGACGGCGAGCGCTGGCGCCTGGTGCATGTGACGCTGGGCTATACCCTGGCCGGGCTGCTGGTGGCCCGCGTGTTCTGGGGCCTGTTCGGGCCGCGCCAGGCCCGGCTGTCCATGCTGTGGCGCAAGCTGCAGGGGCTGCCGACGTGGCTGAAGTCGCTGCCGAACATTCGCTCCATCGCCACGGCGCGGCCCGCCTGGCGCCAGGGGCAAAATCTCCTGACGGCGCTGGCCATCGTGCTGATCCTGGGACTGGTGGCGCCGCTGACGCTCAGCGGCTATGCGGTCTGGGACGAGTGGGGCGGCGAATGGCTCGAAGAGGTGCATGAATTTATCGGCAATGCCTTGCTGATGGCGGTGCTGGTCCATGTCGGGCTGATTGCCTTGACCAGCCTGCTGCGGCGCAAGAACCAGGCGTTGCCGATGCTGACGGGCCGCATTGCCGGCCCCGGCCCCGACCTGGCCAAGCGCAACCACGGTTTTGGCGCGGCGCTGGTGCTGGCCTGCGTGCTGGGCTTTTGGGGCTGGCAGTGGCGCGAGGCGCCGCAAAACGTGGCGGGCGCGGACGCGGCACAGCTTGATAATCACCGCAACCGTGACCGCGACGACTGAAAGAGACCCCTATGCGCATCCTGCTGGCCGAAGACGATTCCCTGCTGGGCGACGGCCTGCGCGCCGGGCTGCGCCAGCTCGGTTTTCTGGTGGACTGGGTGCGCGATGGCGAGGCGGCCGAGCGCGAACTGCGCGCACAGCCTTATGAAGCCGCCGTGCTGGATCTGGGACTGCCGCGCAAGGACGGCCTGGCGGTGCTCGAAGCCATCCGCCGCGCTGGCGTGAAGACGCCGGTGCTGGTGCTGACCGCGCGCGATGCGGTGCCCGACCGCATCCGGGGCCTGGACCTGGGCGCCGACGACTACGTGGTCAAGCCCGTCGATCTGCATGAGCTGGCCGCGCGGCTGCGGGCGCTGGTGCGCCGCGCGCACGGCCAGCCGCAGGAATGCCTGAGCGTGCGGGACGTGGTGCTGAACCCGGCGGCCCGCTCGGTGCGCCGGGCGGGCGAGCCGGTCGCGCTGTCGGCGCGGGAATTCGACCTGCTGCAGGCCTTCATGCTCGGCGCCGACCGCGTGCTCTCGCGTGAACAGCTGGAGCAGCAGCTCTACAGCTGGGGCCAGGAGGTGGACAGCAACGCCATCGAGGTGCACATCCACAACCTGCGGCGCAAGCTGGGCGCCACGCTGATCCACACGGTGCGCGGCGTCGGCTACATGCTGCAGCGCGATGCGCCTCCACCATGACGCCGCTGATCCGGACGCCACGTTCGCTGCAGGGGCGGCTGCTGCTGCTGGTGCTGTCCGGCGTGGCGCTGGTGTGGCTGGTGACGGCGGCGCTGACCTGGTTCGACGTGCGCCACGAGCTGGACGAGCTGCTCGACGGCCATCTGGCGCAGGCCGCCGCCCTGCTGGTGCTGCAGCAGGGCGGCGAGGTCGAGAACGAAGGGCGCGGCATCGATGCGCCGATGCTGCACCGCTACGCGCCCAGGGTGGCTTTCCAGGTATTTCATGAGGGCCGGCTGGCGCTGCGTTCGGCCAATGCGCCCGCCGGTCCCATGGCTGGCGCCGGCCCGCCCTTCGCCGCCGGCTTCAGGACGGTGCAGATCGAAGGCCTGGCCTGGCGCGTTTTTGCCGCCCAGGGCGCCGAGCGCGACGTGCAGGTGTATGTGGGCGAGCAGATCGGCTCGCGCGGCGCGATTTTGCGGGCCGTGCTGCGCAGCACCCTGTGGCCCATGGCGGTGGCGCTGCCCCTGCTGGTGCTGGCGGTGGGGTGGGCGGTGCACCGGGGCGTGCAGCCGATTCGCCGGCTCGGCCGCAGCCTGGCCGAGCGCCAGCCGCAGGCGCTGCACCCGGTCGCGTTCGGCGATTTGCCCGCCGAGATGCTGCCGATGATCGACGCCCTGAACGGCCTGTTCGAGCGCATCGCTTTGCTGCTGCAGTCCGAGCGCCGATTCACCGCCGACGCGGCGCATGAGCTGCGCACGCCGATTGCCGCCATCCGCATGCAGGCGCAGGTGGCCATGGGCGAGGCCGACGGTGCCCGGCGGCAGCACGCCCTTCAGGGCATGCTCGAAGGCTGCGACCGCGCCGCGCGGCTGGTCGAGCAGCTGCTCAGCCTGTCGCGGCTGGAAGCTGCCGAAATGGTCCAGGCGCCGGCCATGGCCGCCGTCGATCTGCGGGCGCTGGCCCGGCGCGTCGTGGCCGAACTGGCGCCCAGGGCCATCGGCAAGCGGCAGGCGCTGGCGTTCGAGGGCGACACGCCGTGCACCCTGCCGGGCAACGAGACGCTGCTGGCGGTGCTGGTGCGCAACCTGGTGGACAACGCCGTGCGCTACAGCCCGGCCGGCGCGCGCATCCGGGTGGCCGTGCGCCCGGAGGACGGGCAGGCGGCGCTGCAGGTCGAGGACAGCGGACCGGGCCTGGCCGAGGCCGACCGCCAGCGGCTGGGCGAGCGTTTCTTTCGCGTGGCCGGCAGCGAGGAGAGCGGCAGCGGGCTGGGCTGGTCGATCGTGCGGCGCATCGCGGCGGTTCACGGGCTGGCGCTGGAGGTCGGGCCCTCGACCGCGCTGGGCGGGCTGTCGGTGCGCGTGGTTCATGAAAATTGCCCGGATCGTGCAGGCGCCTGACGTTGGGCTGGCGCTGCATCCCATTGGGTGCAAAAAATCCCGATTGCGCAGGCGCTGTCTGCGCCTGTAGCTATTGATTAAATAGCAAAAAGAATGCTGGCATCCGGCGTTTTGCGCGCTGGCAGCGCCCGCGCCTGGCCTGTGCTTCAATCGCCTGGCGTGCCCGCATGAACACGGGCGGCCAGCGCCGCGTTGCCGCAGGCCAGTCTTGCCCTACAGGAGTGCCTTTTTCCATGAAACCCTTCAAACGCCACCTGGAGCGCCACCGGACCGACCGGATCGCCTGGCTGCGCGCCGCCGTGCTGGGCGCCAATGACGGCATCGTTTCCACGGCCAGCCTGGTGCTGGGCGTGGCGGCGGCCGGGGCGAACCAGAAAGCCATCGTGGTCGCCGGCGTGGCCGGGCTGATGGCCGGGGCCATGTCGATGGCGGCCGGCGAATATGTCTCGGTGCACTCGCAGGCCGATACGGAGAATGCCGAGCTGGAGCGCGAGCGGCTCGAAATCGAGCGCCATCCCGAGGCCGAGCATGCCGAGCTGGCCGGCATCTACATGGCCCGGGGCCTGGCGCCCGAGCTGGCCCGGCAGGTGGCGGTGCAGCTGATGCAGCACGACGCGCTGGGCGCCCATCTGCGCGACGAGCTGGGCATTTCCGACGTGCTCAGCGCCCGGCCGGTGCAGGCCGCGCTGGCTTCGGCGGCCAGCTTCGGCGCGGGCGCGGCGCTGCCGTTGGCGGTCATCGCACTGGCGCCGGTGCAGGGGCTGACGCTCTGGGTGGCGCTGACGTCGCTGCTGTTCCTGGCGCTGCTGGGCGCGCTGGCCGCGCGCGCGGGCGGTGCCGCGATGGCTGCGGGGGCGTGGCGCGTGACGTTCTGGGGCGCCGTGGCGATGGGCGCCACGGCCGGGGTCGGTGCCCTGTTCGGCGTGGCTTTCCAGGCCTGAAGGCTGGGGCGCATCCGCGCTGGCCGCAAATGCGTTTTTAGCATCAAACAGGCCGTTTGCGCAGGCTGCATCTGCGCGGGTAGCTATTGATTCAATAGCACAAAGTGCTCAATTTTCAGCCTCCTGCGATGACCCGCCGAGCGCGTGCGGCTGTGGCCGCCAGGCTCAGTGCTTGAGTGCGTCCACCACATCGGCCTGCGGATACAGCTGGCGCAGCACGGCGGATGTGATGGCTTGCAGCTGCGCAGAGGCGTTTTCGACGGCTTGGCCGGGGCTGGCCGCGCCGTGCAGCAGAGCCCATCCAGCGCTTGAGCTGGCCAGGCTCTGCGCTGCGGCGCGCTCCACTTCGCGCTGCCAGAAGGCGGGCGCTTCGCCTTGCGCGAACTGGCCGCGCCCGCGCCCGAAATGCGCCACCGCCAGGTAGCGCAGCACGCTGGAGACGAGGAAGGTCTGCAGGAACTCGTCGCTGAACTGCACCGTGGCCTGGTTGCGGTCCGTGCTGGCGTTGAAGCCCCAGGCGGCGCCGGCAAATGTCAGCGCGCCCACCACGCTGCCCAGCAGCGCGCCGGCGCCCAGGCTCAGGCCGCCGGCCATCAGGTCGGCCGACAGGCCCGTGGCCGCGCCCGAGAGCACCGCGCCCAGCAGGCCCGCCTGCGCCTTGTCCAGCGGCGCCCGAACCGCAAAATTCTCGCGCACGCGCTGGTTGATGGTGGCGGCCTCGCCGGTATCGATCCGGTGCAGCGCCAGCAGCTCGCGCGTGGTGGCGGCAATGCCCTGGTTGAGCCGCTCGATCAGCAGGGCCATGGCCTGGTCCTGGCGCTGCGCGTTGCCGCCCTTGCGCAGGCCGGTGGCCTGCAGGGCCGAGTTGACCAGGCCCTTGCGCTCGGGCTCGACCGTCTGGCGGTCTTGCGCGGCGGCCACCAGCAGTTGCGCCGTCAACCGCATCGCGGTCTCAAAACGGGCGGCATTGCTTGCTTCCCAGGCTGCTCGCAGGCGCGCGTAGCCGGCGGCCTTGGGCGCTGCAATCAGCGGCGCGATGGCTTCATAGAACACCCGCTCGTGCACCCAGCAGCGGGCAAAGGCGTCCAGCGCCAGCACCTGCCGCACCACGGAGTAAATGTCCAGGTGGCTTTTCCAGCGCGCCAGCTCGGCCTGCTCCTCGTGCGCCGGGCGCGGCGGCCCCATCTGGTTGAGCAGCACCACGACCGGCTTGCCCAGCCACTGCAGGATTTCCATCTCGGCTTCAAGGTAGCCGGCGTCACCAGGGTTTTCCGCCGAGTTGACCAGGTAGAGCACCACGTCGGCCGCATCGCGCGCCGTGCGCAGCGCCTGCTGGCTGAGCCAGAACGGGCGGTCGCGGTAGCGGTCGAACACCTCGCGCAAAAACCAGCCGATCGGGTTGTCGGCCATGCCCAGGCGCCTGAGCAGGCGCACCGAGTCGCCAAAGCCGGGCGTGTCCCACAGCTGCAGGCTGTCGCCCAGCGGCGTGGTGAGCAGCGCATGCGACTCGGACAGCTGCGTGACGTGGGCCGCGTCGCGCACCTCGCCCACATCCAGGCCCAGCAGCGTGCGCGCCAGCGTGGTCTTGCCGTTGTTGGTGTGCGAGACGAGGGCGAACTGGATCTGGACGGGCGTGTCGTTCATGGCACCGACGATAAGGCCAGTGCGGCGCCGCTGTCCAGCGGGCGGGCCTCGGGATCGAGCAGGTTGACGAACGTGGCGCTCGTGCCGTGAAAGCCGCAGAACTGGCGCCACAGGGCGATGCGCTCGGCCATCCGGGCCGGGCCGCCGGCCTGCGCGCCCAGGCGTTCGAGGTAGCCCGATTCATCGACCAGCACGGCAATGCCGCGCGCCGACCGGGTCGCCAGCAGGTCGAGCAGGGCGCCATGGTTTTCATTTTCCGGCGTGGCTGCCAGGCTGAACAGCACCGCCTTCACCGTGGCCTGGCCATCGTTCGGGGCCAGTTCGCGCAGCGCATCCTGGGGGCTGGCGCCGTAGGCCAGCGGCGGGCACAACAGCAGCCGCGCCTGCTCGCCGAGCAGTTCGCTGGCCAGATGGTCCAGGCCCTGGCGCCGCGCTTCGTTGACGGCAAAGCTGTAGGGCAGCACGCAAAGCGCGCCGGGCGTGCCGCCCAGCGTGTTGAGCAGCTTGCGAAAGTAGGGCTGCGCCAGGTCCAGCGGGAAGTTCCGCTGCCACTGGCGCGCCCGCCAGTGGCTGATGCCGGCCAGCAGCAGGCGCGGCAGCACGACCAGCAGGCACAGCGTGGCGGCATACAGCTGCACCCAGCGCGCACCGCCAATGGTCGGGACAGGGCTTTGGCCAAACCGCAGCGCCTCGATCTCGGCGACTGAAAACCCCTGCAGCGGCAGCACCGCCAGAGCCGGGGCGAACAGGGCCGACAGCAGCGCATGCACCTGTCCGGCATGGAGGAACGTGCTTTCCCAGCCGGCTGAATACTGCGAAAAATACCCCCGCGCCACCAGGGAAGCGGCCGCGCCCAGCGCAAACAGCGCCGCGCCCAGGTGCATCGTGCGCGCCAGCCGGGCCAGCAGCAGCCGACGGCTGAGCTGTAGCCATTGCGTGGTGAAGGCCAGCAGCGCCGTTGCCAATGCCGCAGGCAGCTGGCGCGGCAGGCGCGCGATTCCCAGGGTCAGCAGGCGCGCCCAGGCGGAGGTGGACTCGGGCTTGTTCTTCCAGCGGGCCAAGGGCAGCCAGGGCCAGAGCAGCATGCCGGCATAGACCGCCAGGTTCCAGCCGATGAGCAGCAGCAGCGGCGCCGACAGCAGGTCCACCCGGTGCGGGTCGGTGATCCGGTCCAGGAACATGCCGGCCAGCAGCGCCAGGACGGGCAGGCCGGCGCAAAACCAATTCAAATAGTCCGCAGCCTTCAAGAAGGAAGGGAAGGCCGGATGGCGCTCGGCCACCTGCTTGAGAAGCTGGCCGGCGCGCAGGTGCAGAAAGTCATCGGCGCTCGCCTGCGACCGGGCCTGCGACGCCTGCCACTGCGCCAGCTCGCGCGCGCTGCTGCTGGCCTGGCGCCGGTCTTGCTCGCTCAGGAGTTCGTGGTGGCGGTCCGTAGTTTCCAGGGCGCGCGCCAGCACCACCTCCCGCGCTGCCTGCTCATTCATGCAATTCCTTGGATGGGCAACATGGCTGAGTGCGCGGGCGGCTGGGCTTATTCGGGCAGCATCACCTGGTGGTCCACGCTGAACTGGTAGTCGCGAAAGATGTGCTCGGCGCTCAGGCCCTGGTAGGAGCCGTCAGGCAGGCGCCGCGTCGTGTCCTTGAGCCGGTAGGTGGCGCTGCCGCAGGTCCAGACGTTGTAGTTGCGCATGTGCGTGCACAGGCAGGTCTTGTCCATGACCGAGATGTTCTTGCCGTCCGGATGGATGACGACCTGCGCGTTGTAGGCCGAAATGTAGGCGCAGTTGCCATTGCCGTCGAGCAGGTAGCCGTAGGCTTCGCAATTGGGCCGGATGCCCGAGCCGATGGCCGGCGAATTCTTCAGCATGCGCATCGGGTAGCCGGTCGGCGAGATCGTGTTGACCACGATGTCTTCCTCGCTGGCCTTGAAATATTCCTGCTTGTCCTTGGCCGGCAGGCCGCATTCGTTGGCCACGGTAAATCGCGTGGCCACCTGCACGGCCGCCGCGCCGTTTTCCAGAAAGCCCACCGCGTCGCTGCCGGTGAAGATGCCGCCGGCGGCGATCAGGGGAATGTCCAGCTGCTCGGCCTTCAGAAAAGCGGCGATCTCGGCCACGATGGTGGCCAGGTCGTACTTGGCCCAGTCCATGCCAAAGCCCAGGTGGCCGCCGGCCAGCGGACCTTCGATCACCACGAAGTCGGGCAGCCGCTCCAGCCGCGCCGTCTTGCGCAGGAACAGCTGCAGCGCGCGCACCGAGGAGACGATGATGCCCAGCTTGGCGTCGCGAAAGCGCGCATGCTCGGCCATCAGCGCAAACGAGCCCAGGTGCAGGCCGGCGCTCAGCGTGATGCCGTCCACGCCCGCGTCCAGCGCGGAATTGAGCCGCACCTGCAGCGTGTCGCGCGGAGAATTCATGGTGAGCTTTTCCATCACGTTGACAAACACCATGCCGGGGCCGCGCTTGGCTTCCATGGTCCTGCCCACATGCAGCCGGGTGGCCTCGGCCAGCTCGCCCAAGTCGAACTGCACGCTGCTCTTGTCCGTGTTGGCAATGTTGCTCTTGTAGAACTTGGTCTTGCCCTTGACGAATTCGGTGTCAAAGCGCCTGTCGGAAACATCGTGGACCAGGGCGTCGGAAATATGGCCGATGCCGCCCAGGCGCGCCGCCTCCAGCGCCAGCTCGGCGGTGGAGATATCGACGCCCATTCCGCCAATGATGATCGGCACCAGTTCTTTTTGGCCGAATTTCAGGCGGAAATCATCAACTCTTTTCATCAGTGTCCTTGTTGCGGTGGTAACGGGGCTGCTGAAGGCGCCCCGGTGATTTTCGACGATTGTTGGGAGAGGGGAAATTGAGCTTGTCAATACCCATGAATGTTAATGCCTTGGATGCCCCTGCCTGGCGCGCGGCTTGTCCGGCAAAGCTGGCATTAGATCAATGACTGTGCATTCAGGCCAGTCTGCAGTGCTGAAAAAAATCGAAAACCGAAAAGTCTGAACGCCTGCGCCGCCCCATGGGCAAACTGGCCAGCAGGATCGCGAGGAGGTTTGCATAATGGGCGGCGCATCTTCTGGCTTTTTTATCAACCCTGCCGGTCAGCCTGGCTGAGCGGTTTTTCATGGAGAACTTCATGGCTCAGTACACCATTGCCGTCGTCGTTGGCAGCCTTCGCAAGGATTCGTTCAACAAGAAGCTGGCCGGGGCGCTGGAAAAGCTCTTTCCGGCCGATTTCGGCTTCACCCATGTCCGCATCGATGACTTGCCGCTGTACAACCAGGACGATGACGGCAACCCGTCGGCTGCGATGACACGCCTGAAAGGCGAGATCGCGGCGGCGCAGGGCGTGCTGTTTGTCACCCCCGAATACAACCGCTCAATGCCCGGTGTGCTGAAAAATGCGATTGACCATGCTTCGCGCCCTTACGGCCAGAGCGCCTGGAACGGCAAGCCGGCTGGCGTGATGGGCGCCTCGGTCGGCCCGATCGGCACCGCCATGGCGCAGCAGCACCTGCGCAATGTGCTGGCCTACCTGAACATGCCGGTGCTTGGCCAGCCCGAAGCCTTCATCCACAACAAAGAGGGGCTGTATGACGCCAACGGCAACATCGGCGAGGCCAGCCACAAGTTCCTGCAGGGCTGGGTGGATGCCTATGTGGCCTGGGTGAAAAAGCACGCCTGAAAGCCGGCCTGTCCGGCTGCCGGTGCGCTGCTCGCCGGCTTCGTGCCTGAAGCAGTGTGGATGAATTGGCGTGCGCTTGCGAAAAGTCAACTCCGGCTCCAAAGCCTGGCTTAACCTGCCGAAAAACCAGGAGACGCGCATGAAACCCATTGCAGCCGTAGCCGTTTTTTCCTTTGCCGTTCTGCCCGCGCTGGCCTTGGCTCAAACGGCACCCGCCGCACTTGTCGTGCGGGATCTGGAGCCCCTGCAGCCGCATACTCTGTCCAGGGACGAGCTGCAGCAGCTCCTGTCCGGCGCCGCCATCCGGCGCACAAATGAAAAAGGCAACAGCCAGGGCTGGACCAACGGGACGGACGGCGCCTTCGTCGTCTCGTCGGACAACCGGGCCACCACCGGACGGGCCAGCACGGCGCCAGGCAAGTGGCACCTGTCTGACGACGGCCGTTACTGCGTCCTCATCGATTGGAAGCGAGCCGAGACCGAGGAATGGTGCCGCCTGGTCATCAAAACGTCGGACGGCTACTACACCGCGAAATCAGACCGGCTGGGCACGGAAAAGGTGTACCGGCTCGACATCCATGGCCCCGGCAAGTAGCCGCCTTCAGGCCGCGAGCGCGGCCACGGGCTGGTTGGCGGCGCTGTGGGTCTGTGCCAGGATTTCCACTTCGGCGGCGGCCAGCGCGGACGCCTTGCCCGCCTCACCCATTGCCAGGCCTTCGGCCCGGACAAAGCGCACATCGGTTATGCCGAAGAAGCCGAACACGGTCTTGAGGTAGCTTTCCTGGTGCTCCATCGCATTGCCGGCGTCGCTGGTTGAATACACGCCGCCACGGGTCGAGGCCACGATGACGGTCTTGCCGCCGGCCAGGCCCACGGGGCCCTTGTCGGTATAGGTGAAGGTGCGTCCGGCCTGCGCCACGCGGTCGATCCAGGCCTTGAGCTGGCTGGGAATGGAAAAGTTGTACAGCGGCGCGCCGATCACCAGCACGTCGGCGGCCAGAAACTGCGACACCAAGGCTTCGGACACGGCGTTTTCGCGCTGCTGCGCATCGGTCAACTCAGTCGCGCCGACAGGCAGGCGAAAGCCCAGCGATTCGGCCGAGAGGTGGCTGGGCGTGTCCACGGCCAAATCCAGGTAGCTCACTTCGGTGGCCGGGTGGGCGGCGCGCCAGGAGGCGACGATTTGCGCCGTGAGCTGGCGCGAGACCGAATTGCCGCCAAGAATGCTGGAGTCGATGTGAAGAAGCTTGCGCATGATGAGGTCCTTTGAAAAGTGAATGCATCGGGCAGAGGTTGAACGTGGCCCTTGAGATAGATTGTGCCGGCGGGTCGATTGCCTGATAAGCTGGCAAAATCGCACTTTATCGTCCTGCTGGCAGGACAATCATCCTGAAAAACCTACCCATGCAAGATCTGAACGACATGCTGTACTTTGCCGAGGTGGTGCAGCGCGGCGGTTTTGCCGCCGCCGGCCGGGCGCTCGGCCTGCCCAAATCGCGCCTGTCACGCCGGGTGGCCGAGCTGGAGGCGCGGCTGGGGGTGCGGCTGCTGCAGCGCACGACGCGCAAGCTGTCACTGACGCAGGTTGGCGAGGTGTACCTGCGCCACTGCAGCGCCATGCGCGAGGAAGCCCTGGCCGCCGCCGAGGCGGTGGCACACCTGCAGGTCGAGCCGCGCGGCATGCTGCGCATCACCTGCCCGGTGACGCTGGCGCAAAGCACGCTGGGCTACCTGGTTCCGCGCTACCTGGCGCTGTACCCGCAGGTGAAGATCGACATGCGCGTGACCAACCGGGTGGTCGATCTGGTCGAGGAGGGCATCGACATTGCCCTGCGCGTGCGGCCCACGCTGGACGACAGCGGCAGCCTGGTGGTCAAGCAGCTGGGCGTCACCTCGGGGCATCTGCTGGCCAGCCCGGCGCAACTCCAGCGCCAGGGCACGCCGGCGCGGCCCGAAGAGTTGTCCCGGCTGGACACCGTGGCCATGTCCGCGACCGATGGGCGCAGCACCTGGGTGCTGAGCGGCCCTGGCGGCCAGGAGTTCGTGTTCCAGCACCAGCCGCGCTACGTGGCCGATGACCTGCAGACGCTCAAGCTGGCCGTGCTGGCCGGCACCGGCATCAGCTTCATGCCTGAATCCCTGAGCCGGGCCGAGGTGCAGGCACAGCTGCTGGTGCCGGTGCTGCCGGACTGGACACCCCAGCCGGGCATGGCGCATGCCGTGTTTCCTTCTCGGCGCGGACAGGTCCCAGCGGTGCGCAGCTTTCTCGATTTCATGGGCAGCCACATGCGCGGCGATGAAATGGTGGAAAAAAGCAAATTGCGCACAACGCCTGATTTTCAGGCATGAAAAACGGCTTTTGCGCAATGTCTGTCAACGCATTCAGCTATCAAAAAAATAGCGTCCTGCGCGGCTCAAGCCTTGCATGGGAAGGATTGAGCGATTGAGGAAGAAGGCTTTGCGCGTTCGTTATATAGTTTTTGCCTGATAAATTAAGAGCTATATATTATTTGGAAATTTGTCAATTGCTCTCCACAATGCCTGCAACCCTCATCTGCACGCAAGGAACATTTCATGGCCACCCTCCGACTTGGCGACACAGCACCCGATTTCACACAGGATTCAAGCGCAGGGCCGATTGACTTTCACGCGTGGGCGGGCAATGCCTGGGTGGTGCTGTTTTCGCACCCGGCCGATTTCACCCCGGTCTGCACCACCGAGCTGGGCAAGACGGCGGCGCTGGGCGGCGAATTCGCCAGGCGCAACGTCAAGCCGATCGCCATCAGCATCGACCCGCTGGACGCACACGGCCAGTGGATCCGCGACATCAACGAGACCCAGAACACGACGGTGAATTTCCCCATCCTGGCCGATGCCGACCGGACCGTGGCCACGCTGTACGACATGATCCATCCGAACGCCTCGGCCACGGCCACCGTGCGCAGCGTGTTCATCATTGACCCGAAAAAGGCGATTCGCGCCACTTTCACCTACCCGGCCAGCACAGGGCGCAACTTTGACGAGATCCTGCGCGTGATCGACTCGCTGCAACTGACCGACAGCCACAAGGTGGCCACGCCGGTCAACTGGAAAGACGGCGACGATGTGGTGATCGTGCCCAGCCTGCAAGATCCGGCCGAGCTGGCGCAGCGCTTTCCCAAGGGTTTCACGGCTGTCAAGCCCTACCTGCGCATCACGCCGCAGCCCAACAAGTGAGCAGCAGCCCGCGCATCGTCATCGTGCCCGGCTGGCGCGACTCCGGCCCCGGCCACTGGCAAAGCCTGTGGGCAGAGCGGCTGGCGGGCGCGGTGCGTGTGCGCCAGGACGACTGGATCACGCCCAGCCGCAAGGCCTGGGTCGCCTCGATTGCCCAGACCATCACGGAGCAGGACGGGCCGGTCGTGGTGGTGGCGCACAGCCTGGGCTGCATTGCCACCACGCACCTGCCGCCCGAGGCCGCCGGCAGGATTCAAGGCGCGCTGCTGGTGGCGCCAGCCGACCCGGAGCGCCGCGCTGTGCTGAGCGACTTCGCGCCTGTTCCCTACCAGAAGCTGCGATACCGTAACATCCTGGTGGCCAGCGGCAACGATCCGTACTGTCCGGTGCGGCTGGCTGGCGCCTATGCGCGCGCCTGGGGCAGCGAGTTCGTTCGCCTGCAGGATGCCGGGCACATCAACACCGAGTCGGGCCATGGAGAATGGCCGCTGGGCATTGCCCTGCTGCAATCACTGGTATCGGGCGGATCGGATACTTCGCCCCCGACATTTTCTTTTTCTTTACCTTCTGGACCCTTGGAAACGGCATGACCTCAACCTTCAAAACAGTCCTGGCGACGCTGGCACTGGCTGCCAGCACCCTGGCATCGAGCCAAACCCTGCTCAACGGCTCGTACGACGTGGCGCGCGAGTTCTACAAGGACTACAACGCCGCCTTCATCGCTCACTACAAGAAAACCACCGGCAAGGACGTGAAGATCGACCAGTCGCACGCCGGCTCCAGCGCCGTGGCACGCTCGGTGGCCGACGGGCTGGACGCCGACGTGGTGACCATGAACACCTCGACCGACGTCGAATTCCTGGCCAACGCCGGCGTGGTCGCCAAGGATTGGGCCAAGCGCTTTCCGGCCAACGCGGCGCCTACCACCTCGACCATGCTGTTCCTGGTGCGCAACGGCAACCCCAAGGGCATCAAGGACTGGGACGACCTGGTCAAGCCCGGTATCCAGGTGATCGTGGTCAATCCCAAGACCGGCGGCAACGGCCGC
>Ga0302347_1003648_pt1 | contig 13342 bp, 13 predicted proteins | sample PhyWR1_FD_202178 | JGI IMG/M metagenome (GOLD analysis project Ga0302347, IMG submission 202178) | Leaf surface microbial communities from wheat plants in UC Gill Tract Community Farm, Albany, California, United States - DLSL W.R1 (v2)... | ecosystem: Host-associated > Plants > Phyllosphere >...
CCAGCAGCACGGGGTATCGCTGCCGCCAATGCTGTACCGAACCAGTGAGGCCTGTGCCAATCGTGCGCGACCGCCTTGTCGTACCAACTCGATATCAAGGCAGGCGCCAAGGGGCCGAGCGCCTCGGCCTCAGGAATAATTGGCCCGAAACAGATTGTAGGAGCAGCCTTGTGCTGCGAAGCGCCGCGCGGGCGGCGCTCGAGCTCACAGGCGCTGAAATATTGTGGCAAGCACCTGTGAGCCCCCGCGCGCGCCCTGTGGCGCTTGCCCGAAAAAAGACCCCAGACAACATACAAGGACCATTGGGGAGCTCTACGCCGGGCTCCCGGTCCCCCCTTTCCCCAATCACCTCGGTATCGTGCGCACCATTGGTTTTGACCTCCGGAGCTGCAATGAAACTGCTACAACCGCTGCAAATCGGCCCGCTCACCCTGCCCAACCGCGTATTCATGGCGCCCCTCACCCGCTTGCGCAGCCTTGAACCGGGCGACGTGCCGACCGCGATGATGGCCGAGTATTACCGCCAGCGCGCCAGCGCCGGGCTGATCATCACCGAAGCCACGCAGATTTCCTTCCAGGCCAAGGGCTATTCCGGTTCGCCTGGTATTCACAGCGCCGAGCAGATTGCGGCCTGGCAGCGCATCAACGCAGGCATTCACGCCGAAGGCGGCCACAGTGCCGTGCAGGTCTGGCACACCGGGCGGGTTTCACACACCTCCCTGCAGCCTGGCGGCGAGGCGCCGGTGGCTCCTTCGGCAGTGCCGGCCGGAGCACGTACCACCTTGCGTGACCAGCAAGGCAACCTGGTGCGTGTCGAAACTTCTGCGCCGCGTGCTCTGAGTGAGAGCGAAATTGCCGACATCGTCGCCGATTTTGGCCAGGCTGCGACCAATGCCCGGGAAGCCGGTTTCGACTTCATCGAACTGCACGCTGCCCACGGCTACCTGCTGCACCAGTTTCTCACCCCAAGCGCCAACCAGCGCGAAGACCACTACGGCGGCAGCGTCGAGAACCGCGCGCGCATCGTGCTGGAAGCCGTGGACGCAGCAATCGCCAATTGGAGCGCCGAGCGCGTCGGCATCCGCGTCTTCCCGCTGGGTGGTTTCAATGGCGTCGACAATGGCGAGGACCAGGAGGCTGCCGGCCTGTACCTGATCCGCGAGCTTGCCAAACGCAACCTCGCCTACCTGCACCTGTCCGAGCCTGACTGGGCCGGTGGCAAGCCGCTGCGTGACGGGTTCCGTGAAGCCATCCGCGCCGCCTATCCGGGGGTGATCATTGCTGCCGGCGCCTACACCGCCGCCAAAGGCGAAGACCTGATCGGGCGCGGCCTGATCGATGCCGTGGCATTCGGGCGCAGCTACATTGCCAACCCCGACCTGGTAGCGCGGTTGCGTGAACAGGCGCCGCTGAACGCGCATAGGCCGCAGTTCGATTATGCCAATGGGCCTGAAGGCTATACCGACTACCCGTTCCTGCAGCAGGCGTGAATCCCCGCAACCCGGATTTCATGCAAAAAAAAACGGAGCCATTGAGGGCTCCGTTTCTCAGTGGTCGATCACGCCTGAGCGTATTCGACACACAGCCGACTTACTCTGGACGCACCTGAGCAGCCTGCATGCCTTTCTGGCCTTTTTCAGCAACGAAAGAAACCTTCTGGCCTTCTTTCAGCGACTTGAAACCGTCCGATTCAATGGCCTTGAAGTGAACGAAGAGGTCGTCGCCACCGCCGTCCGGGGTGATGAAGCCGAAGCCCTTTTCGTCGTTGAACCATTTAACCGAACCGGTTTGTCTGTTGGACATGCTCTGAATCCTCAATGCTGATTGGTGCGTTTTCAGTGAAAGTTGAAGCGGCTGTGTCGTTCGACCAACCTCTGCACGGTACATCTTGGGCGATCCGGAGCAATCTAGCTACTAGCATTTCTGCTAATTCGCATAAAAATATCTGGACACTGAGCGCCACAACTGCGGGGCAGCTATCTGCAACGCCCTCGAATCGTGCGAACGTTGCCGCGCCAGAGCCGTTTGCCGGCCACCCAGTCAGTATTCCCAGGGCACACCCGCTTCCCAACTGGCCACCAGCAGGTCGATGAAACCGCGAACCCGCGGCGACAGGTGGCGCTTGCTCGGGTAGACGATGCGGATCGGATCTGCCGGTGGCCGGTAGACCTGGAGCACTTCTACCAGCGTGCCCGCACGCAAATCGTCGCCGGTGATGTAGGTGGGCAGGTGAATCAGCCCGAAACCTGCGCGGGCGCCGTCCAGCATCGCTTCCGAGCTGTCGATGTTCAGCCGCCCGGGGTCTTCGCACAGGTGCAGCCCCGCTTCGCTGTGAAAGCGCCAGGGCATGGCCTTTTCGCCGGCGAGGAAGGCGATCTTGTCGTGCCCGTAGAGGTCGGCGGGGACCTCGGGTACGCCACGCGCTTGCAGATAGGCCGGCGAGGCACAGGTGACAAACTGCTGCCAGGCTACGGTGCGGGTCAACAGCTGCGAATCTTCTTTTGGCGCACCGATGCGCACGGCAACGTCGACGCCCTCCTCGACCAGGTCGACGAAACGGTCGGTGAAGCGAATATCTGCACGCAGTTCCGGCCATTGCTTGAGGTACTGGTCGAGGATCGGCAACACATGCCGCTGGCCGAGCGACAACGGCGCCGTCAGGCGCAGGGTGCCGGTGGGCTTGCCGCGGCGCTGGGCCATGGCGCTTTCCACCTCGTCCAGGTCATCCAGAATCTGCCGCCAGCGCTCGAAGGCCACCAGCCCCTCATCGGTCAGGCTCAGTTTGCGTGTGGTGCGGTTTAGCAGGCGCACCGCCATGCGTGCTTCCAGGCGGGCAATGCTTTTACCTACCGCCGAGCGCGTCAGCCCCAGGCTGGCGCCGGCGGCAGTGAAACTGCCGGCCTTGGCGGCACTGACAAAGGCCGCGATATCGCCGAAGCGGTTGGGTTCCATGGGTTGATCCTGCCTCGATTAAGACCGCTTTAAATGGGTATGAATTGGCCGATTGCAACCGGTCCTGAAGCAGCGGGTTTACCCGCGAATGGCCGCAAAGCGGCCCCATTGCGACCTCAAACCAACCCCCTTATAACCAGCAAATGCACCGGATAAAACAGGTAACCCCAACGCCCGACAGCAGGCACTGCCCAATCATCATGGCGCAGCAACCCCCAGCCAACCGGGATCGCCAAGGCTGCTGCAGCCAGCGTCAACAAAGTAATAGGCGCCAACAGATGCGCCTGCAGCCAGCTGTTGGTCAGGTTCCCGCCCATGGCCAACAGGCAAGGCAAGCACCAGGCCACGCCGCCCTGCCGGCGTGCCATCAGCCAGGCGCCCGGCAGCAACACCCCCGGCAGGCCATACATCAGCTGCCCGCTGAACAGCCACCCCACCCCCAGCCCGGCGATGCCGAGCACCCGGGCCGAGATCAGTGGGTGATGCACACCCCAGGCTACCAGCAACCCCAACACCAGTGTCGGCATCACGCTGAAGGTCGGCGAGCCACTGTCCAGCCAGCGATACGCCGGTTCCGACAGCACCGCGAACAGCAGCATCAGCCCCAGATAGCGCAGGTTGACGCGGGTATACAGCGCCCCTGCCCTGACGCGCCCAACATTCACCGCGATCGCCAGGCAGAACAGCGGAAATGCCAAACGCCCCAGCACGAACAGGCCATCGGCACTCGGCCACAAAAAGCGCAGGTGGTCGGCGACCATGGTCAGCATCGCCGTCCACTTGACCAGGTCCAGCCCCGCCGAGCGCATGCCTTAGCGCCTGCCCTCGACCGGGCTGACACCCAGGTAGCGGTCAGTCCAGACGGCCAGCGGCAACGGCGGTTGCTGTTCGACGATGCGTCGCCAGATCAGCGCCAGGTCAGCGCCATTGAACATCGTCCCAGGCCCGCTGCCTTGCCATACCGAAGGCACATCCACCGTCCAGCGCCCCTGGCTGTCGCGGTGCGCCATGTTGAAACGGAAGGTGTAGTTGCCCGGGATGCCCATGCGCAGGTCGGTGACCACCAGCGCGTCGCCGACCTGGTCGTAGCGCAGCCAGTCATCGGTGAACCAGCGCAGCCGCTGGTGCAGCGGCGCCCCGGCCAGTGCTTCGGCCAGATCAAGGTTGCGCGACAGGCGTTGCATTTCTGGCGGCTGGCGGTCGAGTACGCTGCTGATGCCTTCGTAATAGTGGCCATCCGGGGTCTTGGCCAGCACGCGCCAGACCAGGCTGTTGAAGGCGATGGGCACGGCACGTACCTCGCTGGCGACGACACCCTGTTGCTCTAACGCCGCCTGGAAGCGCTGCTCGGCCGCCATCCGCCCGGCCAGGCCAAAACCCAGGTAGGCAGTGCTGAACACCAGCGCCAGGGTCAGCAGGCGAGTAGCCCTCTGCGTAACGCCCTTGAAAATGGCGTAACCCACCGCTGCCAGCAGCGGCACCGTGTAGACCGGGTCGATGATGAATACCGCAGCCCAGCTCTGCGGGGTTGTCTGCAGTGGCCAGAACAGCTGCGTACCGTACACAGTGAAGGCATCGAGCAGCGGGTGGGTGATGAGCACCAGCCAGAACGCGAGGAACAGCCTGGGCAGGGTGTAGCCCTTGCCGGGCCAGCATTTGCCGACCAGCCACGCCAGCAGCAACGCCAGCCCGGTGAGCACGAACAATGAGTGGGAGAAGCCGCGGTGGTAGGTCATCTGCGACACCGGGTCGGCGTAGCGGATGATCACATCCAGGTCGGGCAGCGTGCCCAGCGCCGCCCCGTAAAGCAGCGAGCGGCGGCCCTGGATGCGGCCCAGCACGGTACCTTGCAGGGCGGCGCCGAGAACGGCTTGGGTGATGGAGTCCAAGGGTGGCATTCCTGAAAAGGTGGTTTGCCGACGCTACCCTCATCCGGCGCTGACACGCAATCGCGATTGTGGGTGCACGGGCTACAGCAACTGCCAGGTGTACACCAGGGTCAGGCGGTTCTCGTTGATGTCACTGCGGTAGTTGGACCGGGCCATGGCGTTGCGCAGCCGAATCCCCAGGCCCTTCAGCACCCCGCTCTGCACCGCATAGCCGATATCCAGGTCGCGCTCGCGGTCACGCCCTTCATAACCCTGCCCGGTATCTACATTGTTACCGGTGATGTAGCGCACCGTCGTGGTCAGCCCCGGCACGCCCATGGCTGCGAAGTTGTAGTCGTAACGCACCTGGTAGGAGCGCTCGTCGGTGTAGGCGAACTCGTAGGTCGGGACTTCGTTGCCCAGCGGCGAGATGTTGGCGAATACCCGTGGGAACGGGCTATCGCCGTAGATACCCTGGTAGCCGACATGCAAGCTGTGCCCGCCATGCCGGGCGGTGAACATCGAGAAGAACGCCTGGTTGTCGATGTTGCCGAGCAGCGCCTCGCCCGCTTCACGCGCAGTGAAATACCCCAGGTTGGCGCTGAGTACCCAATCCCCTACCGGTTTGCTGTGCTTTAGCCCGACAAAGCCTTGCTGGTAGATATCTTCCAGTTCCCCGTACCACAGGCTGATGCTGCTCTGGTTGGCGTTGAACGCATAGTCGCCGCCCACGTAGTTGAACGCATCGCTTTGTGCCTGGCGCATCGGCACATGGCCGAGCATGGCGTTCATCTTGCCGTCGCCCCCTTCGTTGCGCAGGTGGGTGCTTTTCAGGTGACCGGCCTGCACCGTCAGCCCGTCGATTTCCGCCGAACTCACGCTCGCCCCCTGGTAGGTCGGCGGCAGCAGGCGGATGTCGCTGAAGGTCAGTACCGGCAGGTTCGGTTGCAGCTCGCCCACGCGCAGCTCGGTCTTTGACAGCCGTGCCTTGAAGGTAGGCGCCAGGCGGCTGTATTCGTCGGCAGCGCGACCATCGCCATGCACCGGTAGCAGGCCGGTGTTGACACGGTCCGGGCTGCTGTCGAGCTTGATCCCCAGCAGCCCCAGGGCATCCACGCCGAAGCCGAGCGTGCCTGGGGTGTAGCCGCTCTTGAAATCGAGGATGAAACCCTGGGCCCACTCCTCGGCCCTGGACTGCTGGTTGGCCCCGACAATGTCGGAGAAGTCGCGGCTGAAGTAGTAGTTACGGGCACTGAGGCTGGCCTTCGAATCTTCGAAGAAACCGCCTTCGGCGGCCAGCAACGGTTGGCTGAGCAAAGTCAGGCCCAAGGCGACGCAGGGGGTGTGGTTCATTCCGAAGCTCTCTTGATCTTGTTTTTATGGATAAAGCGTTGGAACAGCAGCGGTTCATGGGTTACGGCGCAGCACCTCCCGTGCCTGTGGCCGGCGCAACCGCAGCAGCGCGTGGGCCAGCAGGCCGAACACCAAGCCCCAGAACGCCGCCGACAGGCCCAGGAAGGCCACCCCCGAAGCGGTGACCAGGAATGTGAACAGCCCGGCATCGCGCTCGGCCGGCTCGGCCAGGCTGCGGGCCAGGGCTTCGCCGATCGCGCCGTACAGGGCCAACCCGGCCAGGGCGGCGATCAGTGCGGCGGGAAAGGCTGCAAACAGCGACATCAGCGTGGCCCCGGCAATGCCCAGCAGCAGGTACAGTGCACTGCCGGCCACTGCCGCCACATAGCGGCGGCGCGGGTTCGCATGGGCTTCGTGGCCGGTGCACAGGCTGGCGGTAACTGCCGCCAGGTTCAGCCCGTGGCAACCAAAGGGCGCAAGCACCGCACCGGCCAAGGCACTGGCGCTGATCAGCGGGCTGGCAGGCGTTGCGTATCCGGCGTTGCGCAGCACCGCCATGCCCGGCATGAACTGCCCGGTCAGTGCCACCAGCACCATCGGCAGCGCCAGGCTGAACACCGCCGCCAGGCTGAACTGCGGGGTGATCAGTTGCGGCGAAGCCAGCTCCAGCACCAGTGCTTCACTGCGCAACGCACCGCTGGCCACGGTCACCAGCGTGCCGACGCACAGCACCGCTGCCACTGCATAGCGCGGCTGCAGCCGGCGCATCAGCACGTAGGTGACGAACATCGCCATTACCAGCAGCGGCTGTAGCGGCAAGGCGCGGAACACCTCGGTACCGAAGCTGAACAGGATGCCCGCCTGCATGCCGGCGGCGATGGAGCCTGGCAGGCGCGCAATGATGCGGTCGAAGGCGCCGCTGATGCCGATCAGCAGCAGCACCAGGTTGGCCACCAGGTAGGCACCCACTGCCTGTTCCAGGCCGAGCTGCGGCAAGGCGGTTACCAGCAGCGCAGAGCCGGGGATCGACCAGGCGATGACCACCGGCACCCGGTAACGCAGGCTGAGCAGCGCGCCAAGCACGGCGCTGCCCATGGACACCGCCCACACCCAGGACGACAGCTGCTGGTGAGACAGGCCGGCGGCCTCCGCGGCGTGGAAGATGATCACCAGCGGGCCGGCATAAGAGATCATCGTGGCGATGCAGCCAGCGACGATGGCGGACAGCGAGCTGTCCTTGATCAGGGTTTTCATGGCACCTCGCGCAGTTCGATTCAGGCCTGGGCCGCAATGGCCTGGGCATGCCGCCGGCCGCTGGCCAGGTGCACAGCCATGGCCAGTGCGGCAATGGCACCAGGGATGGCGAAGGCGATGAAATTGAGCTGCAGCGGCAGGTTGATTCCCATCAGTGCACCGCCCAGCAGCGGCCCGACGATGGCGCCGTTGCGGCCGATACCGGAAGCCCAGCCAAGACCGGTGGAGCGCACCGACAGGCCGTACATTTGCGCGGCGCCGGCATACAGCAGGATCTGCGTACCGATGGTGGTGGCACCGGCAATGAAGATCAGCAGGTAAAGCAGCGGCGTTGGGCTGTTTACCCCCAGCAGGCTGATCGATAGCGCAGCGGCGATGAAGAACGCCATCTTGACCTTGACCAGGTTGTAGCGGTCGCCCAGCCAGCCGCCAAGAATTGCCCCGGCCATGCCGCCGAAGTTCAGCGCCAGCAGGAACGAAAGGCTTGAGCCCAGGCTGTAGCCGGCGTTGGCCATCAGCTTGGGCAGCCAGGAACTCAGCGCGTAGACCATCAGCAGGCAGCAGAAGAACGCCAGCCACAAGGCCAGGGTGCGGATGGCCAGGCCGTCGCGGAACAGGTCGAGCACTGACGCCCCGCTGCTTTTGCGGTCCACCGCCTGCAGCACGTCATCGGCCTGCACGTCGCACGTCGGGTCCAGTCGTTTGAGCAGCTTGCGCGCTTCTTCGGTGCGGCCTTGGCGCACCAGAAAGCCAATCGATTCCGGCAAGTAGTAAAGGATTACCGGCAACAGCAGCAGCGGCACGGCGGCGGCGAAGAACATCGACTCCCAGCCGAACCGCGGCAACATGAAGATGCCCACGCCTGCCGAAAGCATGCCGCCCAGCGAGTAGCCACTGAACATGATCGCTACCAGCGTGCTGCGCAGGCGCTTGGGCGCGTATTCGTTCATCAGGGCCACGGCGTTAGGCATCAGCCCCCCGCAACCCAGGCCGGCGATGAAGCGGTAGATGCCAAACTCGCTGGGGCTGCTGGCGAAGCCGTTGAGAATGGTCGCCCCGGAAAACAGGGCGAAACAGATGGCGATGCCCTTCTTGCGCCCGATACGGTCGGCCAGGCTGCCGAACGCCAGCGCGCCGAACATCATGCCGAACAGCGCGTAGCTGCCCAGCGCACCGGCCTGCAACGGGGTCAGGCCCCACTCTTTCATGATTACCGGCAGTACCACGCCGTAGATGAACAGGTCATAGCCGTCGAAGATCAGCAGCAGGCCGCACCAGGCCATGACCATCCAGTGAAACGGGGTAAAGCGCGCGTTATCGATGATCGGATGTACGTCGAGGGTTCGCATGGCATCTATCGCTCTTGTTTTTGTTGTGGTGAAAAGCTGTTGCCGTGGGGGGTGCTGCTCAGCCGAGGTCGCCGCCCCCTACCGGCAAGGTCACGCCGGTGATGTAGGACGCCTCGTCCGAGGCCAGGAACAGAATCGCCCCGACCTGTTCATCGATGCTGCCGTAGCGGTGCATCAGGCTGCTGTCGAGGGTCTGGTCGACGATCTGTTGGTACCAGTGTTTTTCCTGCTCGCTCTGCTCGGCGCTGTTGCGCGGCACCCGCCGCGGTGGCGCCTCGGTGCCGCCGGGTGCGGTGGCGTTGACGCGGATGCCACGGCCGGCGGTTTCGAACGCCAGGCACGCGGTCAGCGCGTTGACGCCGCCCTTGGCCGCGCCATACGGGACACGGTTGACGCCGCGGGTAGCGATGGACGAGACGTTGACGATGGCGCCGGCACCGCGTTCAAGCATGTACGGCAGCGCGGCGTGGCAGCACCACAGGGTGGGGAACAGCGAGCGGCGTACTTCGGCTTCGATCTGCTCGACCTGGTAGTGCTCGAAGGGCTTGGCCCAGATGGTGCCGCCGACGTTGTTGACCAGGATATCGAGGCGGCCGAAGGCCTCTACCGCACTGGCCATGACCCGGGCGCAGTCGCTGTGCTGTTCCAGGTCGGCGGTGAGGGTCAGCATGCCCTCGCCGGCCAGTTCGTGAACCAGTTCGGAGCGGTCCACCGCCACCACCTGCGCGCCTTCGGCCTTGAGCCGCCAGCACACACCCCGGCCGATGCCTTGCGCGGCGCCGGTGACCAGGGCGACCTTGCCTTGGAATCTGTTGTTCATACTCAAATCTCCGCCTGCCCGCGATCCCTGTGGGAGCGGGTTTACCCGCGAATGCGTCCGACCAGGCAATGTCGTTGTACCGGCCGGCCTCTTCGCGGGTGAACCCGCTCCCACAAGGGGCGGTGCTATGTTCGGGTGAAGGAATCAGGCCGCTGCGGCGAACTTCTCGTAGTAGAAGTTGGCCGGGGTAATGCCTTGCTCGCGCACGTACTGGCTGACCGCCTCGACCATCGGCGGCGGCCCGCACAGGTACAGGTCCACGTCGCCATCATTGAGGTGGCGTGGCTCGATGTGCTGGGTCACGTAGCCCTTCTGCGGGTACTGGCTGTCCGGGCTGGCCACGCAAGCGCTGAAGGTGAAGTTGGGGATGCGCGCGGCAAAGGCCTGCAAGCGGTCGAGCTCGACCAGGTCGAAGTCGTTGGTCACGCCATAGATCAGGTGCAGCGGGTGATCGCTGCCCTGCTCGGCGATCTTCTCCAGCATGGCGGTGAACGGTGCCAGGCCGGTGCCGCCAGCCAGCAGCAACAGCGGGCGCTGGATTGGCCGCAGGTAGAAGCTGCCCAGTGGCCCGGCCAGGCTCATGCTGTCGCCAGCCTTGGCCAGGCTGGTCAGGAAACTGCTCATCAGCCCGCCCGGCACGTTGCGGATAAGGAAGCTGACTTCGCCGTCCTTCTGCAGCGAGCTGAATGAATAGGCGCGGCTCTGCTCGCTGCCCGGGACCTTGAGGTTGACGTACTGCCCTGGCAGGAAAGCCAGGCGGCTCAGCGCCTCGCCCTTGATCGACAGGGCAATGGTGCTGGCCGACAACTGGCGCACTTCGCTGATGGCCGCCTCGAAGCTGGCCTGTTCGGTCTTGCACAGTTGCGATGAAGCCGGAATGCGGATGACACAGTCGCTTTCGGCGCGCATCTGGCAGGTCAGTACATAGCCTTCAGCGATTTCGTCTTCGTTCAGGGCGTCTTCGATGAAATTGTCGCCCAGGTCGTAGCGCCCGGCCTCGGCCTTGCACTTGCAGGTACCGCAGGCGCCGTCGCGGCAGTCCAGCGGAATGTTGATGCCTTGGCGGTAGGCAGCGTCGGCCACGGTCTCATGGCCGCTGGCCTCGATGAAACGGGTAACACCGTCTTCGAAATTGAGTGCGATCTGGAAACTCATGTTGCACCTCGCGGGCGAGCCTGACCACGGCGCGTCGGCTGACACACCGGGCAGTGCTCGCAAAACACTGGATCAGATGTGGTAGATGTCGATGACCTGACGCACGTAGTCGTTCTTCAGCACCACCTTCTTGGCCAAGATCTGCGGCTGCTCGCCGCGCAGGTCGAGGGTGTAGAAGCTGCTGCCGAAGTAACTGTCGGTGGTCTTGTAGCGGAAGCTCAGGGTGTGCCAGTTGAAGCGCACCTGGCAGCTGCCCTCGCCCTGCTCGACGATCTCGATGTTGCTGATGTTGTGCGAGGTGCGGGTGTCGGGCACGGTCGCACTGGAGCGCTCGGTCTTGATGCGGAACACGCGGTCTTCCAGGCCGCCACGGTTGCCGTACCAGATCAGCGAGATCTCGCTTTGCGGATCTTCGGTGAGGGTGTCGTCATCGTCCCAGCTGGGCATCCAGAACGTTGCGTCGCTGGCGTACAGCTCCAGCCACTGGTCCCACTGGGCATCGTCCAGGTAGCGCGCTTCGCGGTAGAGGAAGTCGCGCACGGTCTCGTACAGGCTCATTGCACGGCCTCCACGGGGATCAGTTGCTGCTCATCCTTGAGCGCCTGGATCATGGTGTCCTGCCAGTACTTGTGTTGCAGCACGAACAGGCCTTCGTCCTCGGTGCGCACGCCAGACAGCAACGGCTGCAGTTCGATCTCCCTGGCCGCTTCGTCGGCGCCTTCAACCCAGTGCGCTGCGCCACGGGACATGTCGTTCCAGCCGGTACCGCCGCCATAGCCGGTCTGGCACGAACGGAACTCTTCCAGGTCGTCCGGGGTGGCCATGCCGCTGACGTTGAAGAAGTCTTCGTACTGGCGGATGCGCTTGGCGCGGGCATCGGCGCTCTCGCCTTTGGGGGCGATGCAGTAGATGGTGATTTCGGTCTTGTTCACCGAAATCGGCCGGGCGACGCGGATTTGCGAGCTGAACTGGTCCATCAGGTACACGTTCGGGTACAGGCACAGGTTGCGCGAGTTCTCGATCATCCAGTCGGCACGCGCCTGGCCGAAGTCAGCGGCCAGCTGCTCGCGACGCTCGTAGGCCGGGCGGTCTTCGGGGTTGGCCCAGCGGGTCCACAGCAGCAGGTGGCCGTGGTCGAAGGAATAGAAACCACCGCCCTGCTTGGCCCAGGCGCCGGCGCTCATGGTCTTGATCTCGTCACCGGCCTCGCGCTGCTTGCGCTGGTTCTGAGTGGCGGCGTAGTTCCAGTGCACGGAGCTGACATGGTAGCCGTCGGCGCCGTTCTCGGCGGTGAGTTTCCAGTTGCCCTCGTAAACGTACGAGCTGGCACCGCGCAGCACCTCCAGGCCTTCAGGCGACTGGTCGACGATCATGTCGATGATCTTGGCCGACTCACCCAGGTGTTCGACCAGGGGTTTCACATCGGCATTCAGGCTGCCGAACAGGAAGCCACGGTAAGACTCGAAGCGCGCGACCTTGGTCAGGTCGTGCGAGCCGTCGCAGTTGAAGCTGTCGGGGTAGCCGGCGTTGCTCGGGTCTTTGACCTTTAGCAATTTGCCGCTGTTGTTGAAGGTCCAGCCGTGGAACGGGCAGGTGTAGCTGGAGCGGTTGCCGCGCTTGTGCCGGCACAGCATGGCGCCGCGGTGGCTGCAGGCGTTGAGGAAGGCATTGAGCTCACCGTCCTTGTTGCGCGCGATGAAAATCGGCTGGCGCCCCATGGTCAGGGTGAGGAAATCGTTTTTCTCGGGGATCTGGCTTTCGTGGGCCAGGTAGATCCAGTTGCCCTCGAAGATGTGTTTCATCTCCAGGTCGAACAGGCGTGGGTCGGTGAACATCTCGCGCTTGCAGCGGTAGATGCCCTTTTCACGGTCGTCCTCGAGCATGGCATTGAGGTAGTCGAATCCCAGGAACATGGCCAGGGTCTCCATTGTTATTGTTCAGACCTGGTCAGGTTAGGGAGACCGCTGGCGGGGGACTATCCGGATTGTGCAGAGTGTTATCCAGCTTTACCGGGATCTCGCACTTTTGGAACCAGCCGTTTGGGGTCATGGAGCCAGCTTGCAACAACATCGTTCACAAGAGTGTTCACGCTTCCTGCCGCTTGCATTATTTCGTTAAGTGGTGCGACTACCGCTAACGCCTCCATCAAGTGACTGTTGGACGATATCGGAGTCGCAGCCGCATTGACAGGATCGCCAGCGGCTCTCTGCAAATTTTCTCCGATGTTGCTTGATAGCTTCACTGCGGTGCCTTGCACTAATAATTTTCGAGCATCTGACCAATGCGATGAATTCATGATGGGTTGTATTTGATCCCCGTAACCACGCCCGAGATTGTTGATAGTTTCTACGACTTGATTACTCACAGTATAGCCGGCGACTCCGGCATGTTTTCGAATACTTGACAGTTGCACTGGTTTCTGAGGTCTTGGCGCTTCAGGCGTTTCCCAAATTTTCCGAAGCGCAGGGGCTTTTGAAATCTTAGAAAACTTACGGTGCCCACTAGGATCAGCATAATTAACCGGATCCCCACCACAGTAGGCATAACAGTTTATTCCTCCAAGCCCCATCGGGCTCAAGCTGTCAGGACTG
>Ga0302347_1003652_pt1 | contig 13328 bp, 8 predicted proteins | sample PhyWR1_FD_202178 | JGI IMG/M metagenome (GOLD analysis project Ga0302347, IMG submission 202178) | Leaf surface microbial communities from wheat plants in UC Gill Tract Community Farm, Albany, California, United States - DLSL W.R1 (v2)... | ecosystem: Host-associated > Plants > Phyllosphere >...
GTTATGAAGATATTTGGTTCGATGAAAATTTATTAAGTGTATAATATTCAAAAATCATAAATAACATTTTAGTTATTAAGAAGAATCGCATAGAATGAATGAATCGTACTCTAGTTTCTGTAATAATGAACTTATAAAATCCAAAATTTTAGCTAAAGAATTAGCTATTTCTAAAGATGATTTTATAACTATTCAGAATTGGTTTGACTTCCTTCTTTTGAAGCATTCAGAAGCCACTTCAGATTTTGAGTTGCAAAAAAAATCTGAACACGAATTACAAGTTAAATTTAATGAACTAATTTCTTCAGAAGTTGAAAGGAAAAGCTGTAAATACATCCTCCCTAAGTTATTACATTATAACAATGTATTTAATGATTCTTTTTTAAGATCACTTTATGTAGCAAGGTTGGGAGCTTTACTTAGAGATGATTTGATACCCAAACTTGTTAATGATAAGGAAATTGTTTATTCAGCAGAAGATTTTTTTCATAATACCATTTATCTTAAGGATAATTATTTTGTTTCTCCAAATAGCAATTTATTAGAAGATATACTGAAAATAGAGAAGGTTCGTGGTATATTTAAACATGCTGCTACCAAAGTTAAGTTTGAAACTTTGAAAAATATATTACAAATTATATATCAGAAAACCTATCATCATGATATTATTTGTTTTAAAAAGATTTTAAAATTAGTATCAGAAAATGATTCCGAATTAATTGGCTATTTAAAGAATTTTCAAGTAGAAAATAGACAAGGTTGCTATAAAATTATTAATGATCTTTTGAATTTGGATTTATTTAAAGATAATTGGGATGACTTTGAGATAAAAGTTCAGTTAATTAGTTTTTTCGATACAGCCAGAGGTGCTAATCCTACCTCCAGTTGGAATAAGAAATTTCAAGAATTATATGCAATTATTGATAACAAAATGTTTTTACAAATTGTACATACTGTTTTGAAAAATGAAAACTGTAAAATTTATGAATTTGATTATGGGGCGCAATGGAGTGACGATACAGCAAAACGATTTTTAAAATCTGCACAGTGGATAAAAGATATTTTGTAATGAATAATAGTGCAAAAATCGAAGAAGATAATATTTATCAATACAATTTATATAAGGCAAAAAATACTTTATGGTACTTTAACGACCTTATTATAACTGAGGTTTCGGGATATAATTCTGTTAAATTTAAAAATAATGAAGATGTTTATGTATGGTTAGAAAATGTTAAAATTGAAGGGGATTATTACTTAGGTGACTTGGCTGAAAATGGAATTTCACAAAAGATAATGATTGATAATGTCATAGACTGGATGATTATTGAAGACGGAAGATTGATTGGCGGTTATACCATAAGGCATTATAGAGATACTCTTGATGATGAAGCAAAACTAAACTTTGATATTGATTTTGGAGTAAAAATTGACGAGGGAAATGATTTTTTCAAGCCTGATTCATCAACTCCTGAAGGTGCAATTATTACAATTGAGAATTTTTATACTGATGAAAATTTGGAAGGAGTTCTGTCTTGTAAAAATTTTTTTATGGAAGCAGAGAACTTATTAAAAGAAAGAGAGGCTCTAATAACTGAGGATATTTTGAACGAAATTGAAGAAAGTTTGAGATTAAATTTTATTGAAGATTTGAAAGTTAATGGATTTCCCTCATTCAGGAATATAGAAAGAAGTTTTACGCTAAAGCAGAAGAAAGAAGACTTGCAACTAATTGAGGAAAAGGTTATTTACTCGAATGGGAATATTACATTTAATGTCTTGTGGATAGGACTTTCAGATTCCGGAGAATGGAAGGTGTTAGATATTGTTGATTAAAACAGCTATAATCGATAATAATAATTAATATAAAAACCGTTAAAGAATTAATACTTTTTTATTAAAAGATTTTCCACCATTTATTTTTTTTTGTAAGTCTTTTTACAGTCAAATTCACTGATGGTTTTGGCTTCGTAAGCTCAGATTCAAGTTGGCTTTGCATAGCATTTTTCATATTCCAACCTGAAGTAAAAGAAGGTTTAAATAAATCATCATTTCCACCATAGTTTTCTATATCATATTTAATTTCCACGGAAATATTATCTACAAGTTCATATATTTCTGAATAGTCTTTATGAAAAAGGTCTGGCATACACCAGGTTACATCTGGTTTGTTTTGCCATTGTCCAAAATTACAAATCAGCACTTCAGCATTTTCAAAGTCTTTAATTGTAGGTTTTTTGTTTTGATTTATTCTAGTTGTCGCTATTAAATTGTATGCTGTTTCTGGATTATAGTCACTCGCTAATACAACAGCTCCACCATAATTTCCATTTGACATTTTAAAAACTAAACAGTCTCCTGTAGCAAAAATTGGAGTTTTTGCTTTGGTTCGTTTTCTAGGTTTTGCTTTTATCTTGTCAGACTTTATTTTTTCAAGAAATTTCTCTAGAGTAATTTTCCTCCTTTTAATATCTTCTTCAGTTGCACCAAGCTCAATCCAAGTTTTCAAATCTGCACCTGAAGAAATTATGTCATCAACTTTTGATAATATTTTTGGATCAAGTGATTTCGTTTCCCATTGAGCTAAAGCAATAGCAAACCACAAATTATTTTTTTCTTCTTCTATTTCGAGGATTTCCCAATTGTCGTCAATAATTTTTTTTGATATAATTTCAGATTGTTCACCTTTATTATATAAATTGAAAAATTCACGGTAAATGTCAGCAAATGCATCATTATCGTGTATAGATGTTCCCCAAGTCCCCATAAAATATCACCTTTTAAAATAGCTAATATATTGTTTTTACCCAAAGCTTTTTTAACATTTATCAAACCTTATACGATTATAAGTTAATAAGTTTATTAATATTTGCAATACTACATAAAAAATAAATATTTCGATAATAATTAAAAAAGTGCAATATTTATTCAATTACGCAAAAAGAATGCGGACTTTGCATTTAATTTTGCTTCAAAATTTAAAAGCATAAGGATAAACACTGCAGATAATTGCAATGGTTTGTCCAAATGTAAAATCAAAAAAATATTAGATTATGAAACTAATTGACATTCTCGGTCTGAGGAATTTTAGAATTTTCGACGACATTACTGGCTTTAAAGAGGAGTTGTCCTCAATCAATTTATTCACCGGCGCTAACAATGCCGGAAAAAGTTCAGTAATAAAATCATTGCAAATGCTCAGAAATAGCGTGAAAGAAGAGCAGACCATATTCGATTTAGATTTAAGTCTTCAAGAGCATTTGCTTGGAGATTTTGATAATGTATTACACAACAAAGAAAATAAATCGGTTGAAATCTCAATTCCTTTTACTTTCTTAGGTTTACCTAATCTCCATATTTCATTAACCTTTGAAATTCCGGAGGTACGTGATAATTACAAAGCAAAATTGAGAGCAATTAATGTCATCGACAATGCGGATGACGCTATTTTATTTTCCTTTAAATACCGTAAAATGACTGTTAAGGAGAACAATGATGACATTGCCGATTTTGAAAGGAGACAACTGGATAAAGAAGCTGAAGCTAATCTTAATGGTGTTGATTATCCTTTTCCTAATTTTTATGACCCATTAATTGGTTTTGTAGAGTGGGAGATTAATCTCGGTAAACTGAAAATGAAATTAAATGAACTGGAAGAGTTCTATGTATTCTATCTTGAAAATCGAGATAGATATAGATGGCTGGAGCAAATTGATGAAGCAGCAGAAAAAGGACATATGGCATTTGTACCCTCCATGCTTGTTAAGTCTTTCAGAGGGGATGTTGACATTACTGAATGGACTTCTTTTGCCGAGTCTTTAAGTGAGGATATTATTGTTGGAAATGCTGACGTAAGAGATACTGATTTTGAAACCGATGATTTTGCACCTGCACCTTCGATTGACGAGGTTCTATATTACAAATCTTTGGATATTATTAGAGAGAAACTAGGGTGGGAAAGTACAGATGAAAAGAAAAAAACAACATATAACGTTATTGAAAACTGTTTTAGGAGTGCTTGGAAGAGTTTAATACAAAGAATTCTCACAATCAATTACTTATCAACTGTCAAAGAACAAAATTCTAGAATTTACAGTACGGCAAGTAATTCTCCATTTGTTAATTTACTGAAGGAGTATGATTCCTATAATTTACAACACTCACCGTTTTTAAATGAATATTTGGCAAAATTTGAAATAGGTAAAAGAATTAATGTTAATTACCAGCTTAAGTACCAACTGATTTCCATTTCTATTACTACATTCGATGATGTTGAACGTGATCTGGTAGATTTTGGCTACGGAATTAAGCAACTGATTTTAATTCTGATACAAATAAGTGTTTTAGCAGAACGGAATAAGATTACAAGGGAAGAGTACGATGAACAGCATGGACAAGTTTATAATAATTATTATAATCCCAGTTTGCTTATCATTGAAGAACCTGAAGCAAACCTCCATCCTAAGTGGCAATCTTTATTATCAGAAATGATTTCAAAAGCTAATGAAAAGTTTAAGATACAATTTGTGATAGAGACGCATAGTGAATATCTTATTCGCAAATTCCAAACATTGGTTGCAGAAAAAAAACTGGATGGTAACAAAGTGAAAATCTTTTACCTAAGAAAAGTTGGAAACGAAAATAATGCCCCACAAATGTCAAGTTTGAATATAGATGATGATGGAAGTATTGACTACAAATTGTTTGATAGTGGATTTTTTGATGAATCTGAAAGGTTGGAATTAAGACTTTTGAATATTCAACGCGATCAATTTATTGATGACTTCAATGAATTAAAAACTAGCAAACAAGAAAGTGATGAAAAAATCACAGACTTAGAGTCAAGAATTGACGCATATACAAAAAAGTTTGATGCTCAAAATTCTAGAAGAGAAATAGAAAGATTATTTAAAACGACCAAGCTTCAAGCGGTAACAGTTGATTATCTGGTATCAGGACAATTATTACTGGGATTAATTAAAGATACAAATGATTTCTCGCCAGTAATGATACAGTTTGGAAGAGCCGTGGAATATGAGTTAAAACAGATATTTATAGGGTTTCTGCCTGTTCGTAATCAAACTATTGGAGGAATGCAACAACATTTAGTTAGATTTATAAACCAAGCAGGTGAATATGCTGCTGCTGACGGAACAACGCCTCTTGAGACTGAATTAAGCCATAGATTTAATAACCCTGCAAACTTAAGATTTGATCTAGTCGAGGATATCAGAGTAGGAAGAAATGATGCTGCTCATTCGGGGACGTTTCATAATAAGCAAGATGCTCAGGATTATTTGGATAAAGTCAGAATTTTTTTTGAAACTTTAACTAACGAAAGAAAATAATCGATTCCAAACTTTATTAATAGATATCAAAGAATCCCAAACCCTAAATCGTAATTAGACATTTGTAGATTTTTACAGGAAAATAATATTTACTCTGTTAGACTACCTTTTAGAAAAGTAGTCTAATAGATTTTGGGTTTTGGACTTAATTTAAAGCATCTGGATTTCCAATGTATTTAGTAATAATATTTAAATCAGTGCTCTCTTCAGTATTTAAATCAGTTTTCTTAACTAATGAAATTATCTTTGAGTAAAAAGTGTTGTTAAAACCCTCAAATGCCTTCTGATAATCTGTATTTGTAAATGATATTTTAAAATCGTCGAAGGAAAATGTAAAACCAACATTCGAGTCAAAAAGCATATCAATTATAATTTCTTCAGATAAAATTATTGAAGATTTATCTTTTGGAACAATTTCCTTGAGCTTAAGATTAGTTTCATATTTTTTGAACTCTTCAGATCTGATTGTTTTTCTTGAGATCTTTCCGCTTTCTGAAATACGTTTGTGAGTCATGGTGCTTACAAGTTCACCAATATCTTCTTGAGATAATGTCTTTGTTGTAAGTAATTCTTTTTTTTGTTTATTAATAATCTTTGGAATATATTTTTTTGCAAATGAGTCTGTATCGTACACTCCTATATTAAACCCAGAATTATTTGACTTAATTTTTGCCAAAGGTCTAAATATATCATTAATTTCTTCTTCTGAAAATTCTTCTTTGATTTCATTAATCTCTTGCTCGCCAAGGGGGTTTACGAAAATCTCATTGTGAAATGTTTTAACAATATTGGACTTTAAATCAACTATCTCCTTTTCCTCGTCATTTCTTTTCATAAAGTCATTGGCAATGGAGAATCGAAAACTTCCATAACTTGAATTTGTTATGACAGGATTAATTATTTTGTCAATTTCCCTTTGTAATTCAGTTTGAGCATCGTCTTTAAATTTAGAAAGTCGCTTAACTTTAGACAAGGCGTAAGCTTTTAGTGATTTTAAATAATTGTCTGTAAAATCTTTAATCATTTCCAAAGTAACTGAATGACCAAATGAAAGATTGGTAGGCTCTAAAGTATAATGATTACTATTCTGCCGAAGAACATTTAAGTATGAAAGTTCTTTTCTTTGAGCTACTGGATTTATATTTTTTAAAGAGACTAAAATTTCCAAAGCATCATTTAGTTGTTGCTTAACTTCTTCATCAGTACTATTTGTCAACCCAAAAAATATAAATTTTTGTGCTTCTTCCATTTCTCCAGCTTTTAAATTTAAAAAAGCGGCACTTCTAACCAGTATACTTCTTGTAGGTTCAAGTTCAGGCTTGTCGAAATAAAAATTTGCAACTTCACTTTCCAGTTTAGCTGCCTTTTTGTAAAGCTCTAATGAAGCATCAAAGTCACCATCGTCTAAAGCTTGTTTAGCTTTAAATGAGTAATCCATAGCTTCTCTATGTTGTAACTTTGGTTTCATCTATGAATTTCTTTTACGGTTGTTGGTTTAGCAAAAAGTGTGACAACTACAGAAGATGACTTGTCTTTCTTGGAACCTCTGTTAATTTGATTGTGTTTATTTTTTATGCGGTTAACTAAGGTGTTTGATTTGTTTTCCTCTAAAATACCAGATATTTCAACATAATGATATTCTTCATCTAGAAAATTTAGGTCGTCATCATCAGGTTCGGTTTTGGAAAATCTGTAATCTACACCATCACCAATCTCTGTTTGCTCAACGTATTTGTAATCCATCAGGACGGACATTACAAACCAGGCTAACGCAACTCCACCGTGATTAGCTATATCTTTATCCTCTTTCATTGTGCTCTTTGAGAATTGGGAATCCCAAGTAACAACATTCTTTACGGATTTTCCATCAATGGAAAATTCAAATTCAGCTTTAGAGTTTTTGTGATATCGGTCTAATCCTACAGCAGCCCAATAATTATGAACTTTTATATGTTCTTTTGGAGGTCCGCTTAAATTATTCAACGTTAAATCGAGATGGAGTTCTGTCATTAAGTAGTAGTTAATGTTTTCCCAAATATACAAATTAATCGTTGTTAAAGTTAGATAAAGACTTTAGGTGTGATTAATTTGCTTACTAAAGATTTAAATTCTATCCTAAAAAGTATAAGACTCAAGAGCAGACTCTAAATTCCCATGTCCAAACCCATTTCATCATTAAGAACTTTCATTGTTTCAAAAGCATTTTCCCATCCACCGCAACACTCCGGACTTAGAGCGATTGTTATAACGCTAATCTTATCCATATTTTCCATCAGTACTTCTGCGATTTTCCTAATAAGTTCATTTGAATACAGTTTAAAGATATCTTTATACTGGGAGTAAAAATAATCAATGTCCAAATTAATAATCCAGCCATTTTCAGATAAGTTTATCCAGTGATGTAAACCATTAAAAAAATCTTCTACACTTAATTCATAGTCAATAAAATCACTACCAGGATATGATTCCTTCGTTATGAAATATTTTTTTCCAAAAAAATCGGGAAACACCTCATTTAAGTTTAAAATATAATTGTCCCAACGAAATAGGGGCACCTTCATATTTGGCTCTTCTGGCTGATTTTCATTTAGATTTAAATAATCTTCAAATGAAATTTTTTGAAGATTAATATTGTTTGATAGTAAGTCAGACTTGATCGAAGGTATTGGATATAGCAAGTCATTGTGCCTGTCAATATGAACAAAGTTGTAAGATTTATTAAGATCTACCTCTTGTAACCAGCACCATGCTGCACAAAGATGGTTATCCATAACGTAGACCTTTCCTTTTTTATATAAAAAATTTGCCGTTGTTCTACCTGATTCTAATAATTGCAGAGGTTTTTCCTTTATCCACATATGTCACCAAATATAGTGAATCTTCTGATGCTCTAAAAATCACTGTTCTCAGACAAAGAGAAGTTTTATTTTCAAAAAAGATTGTTATCAACGCTAGAGGATTTTACCATTGCCTTTCTTTTCATTAGTAGATGGGGAATTACACGAAAATTAGGAGGGTAGGATTGCTAAATCCTCAATTTCGATTAATGATGTAATTTGATCTTTCATAATTAGTATATAATCTTATCCTTAATCTGGCGAAATTTTATTATTTTAGAAAGAAGAATAATAACCAATATTTTATGACTCAAAAAACACATCGGATTAGTTTTCATTTTTTCGATATAGGAGGCGGTGATGCAATTTTTATCCGGTTTTTAGGAATAGATTCCAAGTGGCATAATATACTTATTGATGGAGGATATGGTAAAGAGTACAAGAATTCTTTTGGACCATTGATAAAAGAAATTTTGTCTTCTGGCGAACAAGTTGAAAATTGGATTATCAGCCATATAGATCGCGACCATATCGGTGCCGTTAAAGGTTTTGTTGTGGATAAAAAAATTGAAAATAAACAAGACGCTGTAAAGAATTTTTTATTTAATCATTCTCCTGAGCTGATAAAGGAATCTAATGGCAAAATTTCAGTTGGTGATGGGATTGTACTGAGAGATTTTCTAACTGAAAATAATCTTCTTACCACAGTACCAATAAATACTGAAACGTTACCTATTGAATGTTTTGGTTTTAAAATGACCATTCTTTCACCTACACCTGAAAAGGAAGCTGCTGCAACAGAATTGTGGAAAGAAGAAGAAAGTAATGGTAAAATTGGTAGAAAAGAAAATCAATCCGACCATAAAAAAATGATTGAAGAACTTATAGGGAATGAATTTAAACCCGATACAGATCCTGTTAATGGAAGTTCTATAGCTTTCCTTGCCGAGCTTGACACAGTGAAAGTACTCCTGTTAGGTGACAGCCATCCTTTTGATATAGCTGAAAGTTTAGATTCCCTTGGTTATAATAAAGATAATCCACTGCCAGTGAAGTTTATGCAATTATCCCATCATGGCAGTAAAGCAAATACATGTCCTAAATTGCTGGAAATAGTTCAGACCAATTGTTATGTGATAACCGGAAACGGTATCCATAACAGACATCCGGATAAAGAGGCTATCATTAGGATTATTACGAACGAGAGAAGAAATTCTGAAACTATCAAAATTCATTTTACTTGTGATACTCAAGAATTGAGAAATATTTTTGAGGTCGATGATGATGCCTTTGAAAGATATACATTTGAATGTGATTATTCACAAATAGGACCTGAAAGTTTAGAACTTTCGTACCTGCCTTTAACTGATAAAATATGAATGAAAATATTCCACAACTTTCTACAATCAAAATTAGATGTAATCATGAAATTGCTACGGCAGTAATCTACTACCCAAGTCCTAATGTTGATGATGTGTATGTCTTAACTGCAAAACATTGTCTAGAAGGTAAAAAGTTCGATAAAGAATATGTAAATACGGATATTAAACTCGAAGAGATTTTTAATGAAGAAACATCAGAATTTCATTCATACAATTTGACCGAAACAGATATTGTTGTTGTGTCAGATGATGAAGAGGATATGGCATTGTTGATTCTTTCTAAAAAGAATATTCTTCCACTTACCGGCAAACAATTTTTTTGTCAGGTAATTGATACTGATGAACTTGTGGAAGATTATCAAATTAGGGGGTATGCTAATTTTAATGATCAAGAGACAGATCGACCTTTTCCTATGAAATTTATCGAAGATATCAAAAGCAATCGAAGTAAATTTACATTAAAGTCTGAAAATTCTCTCGATACATATTATCAACAGGCTTTGGAAAATGTTGAAGGATTGTCTGGTAGTGGCGCTTATTCTATTTTGTATGGGAAAACCTATTTTACAGGTATTATTCATACATATGAGGACGGTGGTGTTTTTTTGGCGACCAAAGTTTTAGCATACAATAAGCTGATCCCATATCCTAGGTTCAGTCTAATCAATTCTATCAGACCGGAGACAGATAAAGATGTTCTCTTAAGTTTTGAAGAAATGGAAAAGAATGAACAAACTATCAATTCTAGAACCAGAGAAAAAGTCGGTGATTTTAATGTCCCTCGTGATAATAAAGCTCTTCTGCAATTGCTTAAAGAAAAGAATCTTGTAGTAGTCCATGGAAATCCGGGAGTTGGAAAATCAGCTTTGACAAAATCGGCTGTAGCTGATTTGAAAATGTCTGGAAATCGTACTGTTTTAACTTTTACCGCTGAAAACCTTTATTGCGAAACACTCAGTGAAGCTTTGATAAAAGCTAGATGTAAAGTTAGTATTGAACAAATATTGACAAGTCCTTTATCAAATAAATATTTTTTAATTTGGATAGAAAGCTTTGAAAAACTAATAGAATCGGGTAGTTCGGGCGCATTTAATGAACTACTTCAGATACTGAAAAAAAATAAAAATATAACTATAGTTATAACAATAAGAGACTACTTGTTACAGAAGTTTAAAATTGATTATTATTATGAACTGCCAGGAAATATGGCTTATTTTCAAGTCGATGAATTTAATGATGATGAGGTCGAATTAATCGTTGAAAAAATTCCTGACTTGCTGCCACTGATGGAAAACTCTAAAATCAGGCATCTTCTGAGAACTCCTTATTATCTTGATAAAGCTGTACGAATTATACCAGAGCTATTAAGTGAGGAACATTTAGACGAGTTGCAATTTAAAAGGTTAATGTGGAAACATATTGTCGAAGACAATCAATCACGACGAGGAACTGTTTTTTATGAGATTTGTCTTAAAAGATCTAGAGAGATGTCTCTTTTTACAACCTATGAAGGTGATGAAGAAATCACAGCAAATTTAGTTCGTGACAATATTCTCCAATTGGATAGTATGGCGGATGAAAATTCGTTCAGTCCTTCTCACGATATTCTGGAAGATTGGGCTCTGATTCGCTTTATCCGACACCAGAAATCAACCATTCCAGATCCTAAAGACTTTTTGCTTTCAATAGAAACCACTCCTTCTATGAAAAGAGCATTAAGATTGTGGATGGAGGAGTTTTATATTCACGACCCTGAAGGCTCTGTGCATTTTGTACATCAGCTTTTAGGTGACGCAACTTTATCAGATTCATGGAAAGATGAGCTTCTTGTTGTCTCGCTTAGATCTGGTCATTCAAAAATTCTCCTTGATAGTTTTAAAGGCAAACTTCTTCTTGATGAAGGAAAAATGCTAAAACGCATCATGTTTTTACTTCAAACCGGATGTAAAAAAATTGATCCTGTCAAAAGAGATTTTAATTATTTGCTTCCTCTTGGTTCTGGATGGGATTATATTATAGACTTTATTAAGGAGAATATTTTAGAAATTCAAAAGTTTGCAAATTTTGAAATACTATATTTGAACTTAATAAAATCTTGGTCAAAACAATTCCCTGCATTTAATCAGTCTAATCTGCCTGCTGGAGCTGAAAGTGCAGCACACCTTTTGGAAGACTATATTTTCAGATATCAAACAAACAATTCTTCCAGACGATCTTCAAAGTCTGTTTCAGGGGATTTAAAATTGTATTTTGAAATACTTTTTAAGTTAACAGAAGTGGCTCCTGAGCTGGTTGCTAATGTTATCAATGCAAGCACAAACCCTATAACAGGTAATGAAAGATGGACAAACACTGCTATGTTATTAAAGGTGCGAAACTATATAACAGATGGAGTTTTTTCTGATCAAATCTGTCGTTTTTTTCCAGATGAGGTTTTAAAAGTAGCTGCTGAAGACTGGGCAAAAAGACAGAGGAATCGCTCATCTGGAAGTTTAAGTGATATGATAATCAGACATCCTGAATTCAATGATTTTGGTCTGGAAAAGGATTTGGACTACCATTATGGATTTCCTAGTGGATATCAAACATTTTTTTATTGGATGTTTTTACACAATCCTGAAAAAGCAGTAGATTTTATTATTCCATTTTTAAATACTGCTTTTGAAGTAAATCAAAAAATACGTACTTCTCTGGCGCATGAGATTGAGAATATTGAGATCACATTTACAGATGGGTCATCAAATATCTTCTATGGAAGTAATGAGTATTGGTCAATGTACAGAGGTTTCTCAGGTTCAGATAAGATTGTAGTGTCATTATTAATGGCTTTAGAAAAAGCCTTATTGGATAACGCAGAAAAAAAATATTTTAAAACAGTTAAAGAATACCTTTCAAGATTGATTAGAGAAACAAATAATGTTGCTGTTTTAGGTATAGTTTCCAGTGTTTTGCAAGCTTATCCTGACTTGGTTGATGAGACTTCTGTTTCTCTTTTAGGCATACCTTTATTTTATATATGGGACTCTTCGAGATATACAACTGATATGGTCTCAAAAAGAGTATACAATGATGATAAATTTGAAAAAGAGGAGCGTATCATAGCGAATAATAGAAGTCATCGCAATAAATATTATCTTGGCTTAATAGGATTTGTTGCAGATTATATGTTTCATCAAAGAGATATGAATACTCTTCTGTTCCAACAGGTTGATGGTATGTGGGAAAATGTTGATGAAAAGGATGTTTATTTTAAAAAGTTTTTGTTCGATATGGATGCAAGGAAATATGATTTCAAGCCTTTTGAACAGCAAGGTTATGAAAATTACGTTCAAGTAGTTCCTGGGTACGATGAACAAGTACAACAAATGGTCGACAGTGGTAAAGATTTTAATTATTCAAGAGTTAATGCAAATTGGGCAAGAGCTGCCTTGGATAATGAATTTCTGCCTGATCATAACTATGAAACTTGGAAAATAGGTTATGAATATATTTTGGAATTAAAGGGAAAACCTGATTTTATGGTTGCTCCTGCCACGATGGCTGCTCTTGCGCTTCGCGATTTTTCAGAGCAGCTGCAGCCACAAGAAGTCACGTGGTGTTGTGAAATTCTTATCAGATTTGCTGAAAGTAAGCTGGTGGAAAAAGATTTTTTTGCTGCAGCTTTTGACATTTTGGAAAGTACATCCGCCATCAAAGGTTTGATATATATATTAAAAAATAATATTAGTCCAGATATTGAATTCAAGGTTAAAAAACTAATT
>Ga0302347_1003655_pt1 | contig 13318 bp, 17 predicted proteins | sample PhyWR1_FD_202178 | JGI IMG/M metagenome (GOLD analysis project Ga0302347, IMG submission 202178) | Leaf surface microbial communities from wheat plants in UC Gill Tract Community Farm, Albany, California, United States - DLSL W.R1 (v2)... | ecosystem: Host-associated > Plants > Phyllosphere >...
GCCGCTGAGCAGCTGGTCCAGCGGCAGCTGGCCCGATTCGAGCCGGCCGACCAGGCTTTCCAGCTCCTGCAGCGCGGCTTCATAGGTCTCGGGCAAGGCCGGAACCTGGGCATCGGAGCCTGGCGCGGCCGGTGAAGCAGCAAAAGAAGACTTGGCGGTTTTGGCAGGTGGGGCCATGGCAAATAGGATGAAAAGGCTGATTTTAGGGGTGCAGACGATTCTCAGCGCTGGGGCGCCGGCACCATGGCCGGGATGCATTATCCCGCGAGCCCCGTGCGGACTCTCGCAGGCATGTGCAGGGGTACACTTGGCGACCGTCTTCATGGCGGCACTTTTTTGTATTCACCGTTCAAATCCAAGACCTTACCTGTTTGGCGGGCTGCGCCGCACCCCGCCTGTTCACCCGGCTCCTGCAAGCCCGCCGACGGCCGGCTGCAGGGCCTGCTGAAAGAAATTGATGCCCGATAAAAGCCTTCGCCTGCTTCAGGCCACCAGCCAGCTTCCCGTTTCCAGCTATTTCGACGCCGGCCTTTTTCAGCGCGAGCAGCAAAAGCTGTTCGCGCGCGGGCCACGCTACCTCGGGCATGAACTGGCCGTGCCCAACCTGGGCGACTACTACACGCTGCCCCAGGAGGGCGATGGCCGAGTGCTGATCCGAAACGCCTCGGGCATCGAGCTGGTGTCCAACGTCTGCCGGCACCGCCAGGCGACCATGCTGCAGGGCCGGGGCAACACCGCCAGCAACATCGTCTGCCCGCTGCACCGCTGGACCTACAACACCTCGGGCGAGCTGATGGGCGCGCCGCACTTCGAGGTGGACCCGTGCCTGAACCTGAACCGCTACAAGACGCGCACCTGGAACGGCTTGGTGTTCGAGGACAACGGCCGCGACATCGCCGCCGAGATGGCCGGCATGAGCCACCTGGCGGACCTGGATTTTTCGGGCTACCAGCTGAGCAAGGTGGAGCTGCACGAATGCAACTACAACTGGAAGACCTTCATCGAGGTCTATCTGGAGGACTACCACGTCGGCCCCTTCCACCCCGGCCTGGGCGGCTTCGTGACCACCGACGACCTGCGCTGGGAGCTGGCGCCCCACTATTCGGTGCAGACCGTGGGCGTCTCGGACAAGCTGGGCAAGCCGGGCACCGATGTCTATAAAAAATGGCATGACGTGGTGCTGCAATACCGCGACGGCGCGCCGCCGAAGTACGGCGCGATCTGGCTCACCTGCTACCCGCACATCATGGTCGAGTGGTACCCGCACACGCTGGTGGTGAGCACGCTGCACCCGCAGGGGCCAGACAAGACGCTCAACGTGGTCGAGTTCTTCTACCCCGAGGAAATCTGCGCCTTCGAGCCCGAGTTCACGCAGGCCCAGCAGGCCGCCTACATGGAAACCTGCGTCGAGGACGACGAGCTGGCCCTGCGCATGGACGCCGGGCGCAAGGCGCTGCTGCAGCGCGGCGACAACGAGTTCGGCCCCTACCAGAGCCCGATGGAAGACGGCATGGAGCATTTCCATCAGTGGTACCGGCGCGAGATGGGCGCCAGCAAGACCACGCAGATGATCTGATGGCGCACCGGGCGCGGGTCGGTCACGCTGCCCCGCTGCCCGCGCTGCGGCGGTGGCCGCCCACAGTTTTTCCACTGGCCATCCCTCCCGGCAGACTGCTATTGATTCGATAGCTGAATGCGCAGGCCCCGCCTGCGCCAGAGCCACTTTTCATTCCAAAAATCCGAAAAAACCACGCCGATGCAAGCTGTCTGGATGATCGCCTCCTCCTTCCTGATCGCCTCCATGGGGGTGTGCATCAAGTTCGCGGCGGCCCATTTCAGCAGCGCCGAGCTGGTGCTGTACCGGGGGCTGGTGAGCATCGTGTTCATGGCCGGCTACGCGCGCTGGCATGGCACCTCGCTGCGCACCCGCTATCCGGCCATGCACGCCTGGCGCAGCGTCATCGGCGTGGTCTCGCTCTCCTCCTGGTTCTATGCCATCGTGCACCTGCCGCTGGCCACGGCCATGACGCTGAACTACATGAGCAGCGTCTGGATCGCGGCGTTTTTCGTCGGCGGCGCGCTCATGCTCAAGCCGGACAGGAAAGCGCCGCGCCAAGGGCCTTTGGTGCTCGCCATCCTCGCCAGCTTTGCCGGCGTCATCCTGCTGCTGCGCCCGTCCATGGACCAGAACCAGGGGCTGGCCGGCCTGGTCGGACTGCTCTCCGGCTTGGGGGCAGCCTTTGCCTACATGCAGGTCATGGCAATCTCGCGCATGGGCGAGCCTGAAATCCGCACCGTGTTTTACTTTGCCGCCGGCACCGTGGTGGCCGGCGCGCTGGGCACGGCGGTCACCGGCTTTTCGCCTTGGAACTGGCAGCATGCGCTGTGGCTGCCGCCCATCGGCATCCTGGCGTCCCTCGGCCAGCTGGCCATGACAAAGGCTTACGCCATGTCGCAAAATCAGGGCGGCACGCTGATGGTGGCCAATTTGCAGTACGCTGGCATTGTGTTTGCCGCCCTTTACGGCGTGGCGCTGTTTGGCGACCGGATTGCGCCGGCGGGCTGGGCCGGGATGGCACTCATCATCCTGAGCGCCATTGCCGCCACCGTGCTGCGGTCGCGCACGGCGCCCGGCACACCGGCAGAAGAACACTGAACACATGCCAATTCCACCAGGCGACAAGGAGCACGACATGAGCCACACCACCCTGATTTCGGCCGAGCAATTGCAGGCGCTGATGAAAAGCAGCCCGCTGCTGCGCATCTTTGACTGCACCTTTGACCTGGCCCAGCCACATCTGGGCGAGCAGCTCTATCTGCAGGCGCACATTCCCAGCGCGATTTACGCCGACCTGGACACTGCCCTCAGCGCCAAGCACGGCGTGCCCGGCGCGCACGGCGTGCTCACCGCCACCGGCGCCGATGCGCCGGCCTCGGGCGGGCGCCATCCGCTGCCCAACCGCGAGCGGTTTGCCACCTGGCTCTCCAGCGTCGGCATGGGCAACGGCATGCAGGCCGTGGTTTATGACCGCAACGGCGCCAACTACTGCGGGCGTCTGTGGTGGATGCTCAAATGGGCCGGCCATGAGAACGTGGCCGTGCTCGACGGCGGATTGCAGGCTTGGCAGGCCGCGGGCGGCGCTGTCAACCAAGGCGAGGAGCCGGCCCACTTCCAGGCCAACTTCCTGCTCGGCCCGCCGCTGGCCCAGCTGGTCGATGCCGACACGGTGATGCAGCAGCTTGGCCGCCCGGCGCAGACGCTCATCGACGCGCGCGCCACACCCCGCTTCAAGGGCGAGGTCGAGCCGCTGGACCCGGTGGCCGGTCACATTCCGGGGGCATTGAACCGCCCTTTCAGCCACAACCTCACGCCCGAAGGCAGGTTCAAGCCGGCTGAACAGTTGAAAAATGAATTCACCGCCCTGCTGGGCCAGCGCAGCCCTGAAAGCGTGGTGCATCACTGCGGCAGCGGCGTGAGCGCGCTGCCGAACCTGATTGCCATGGAAATTGCGGGCCTGGGGCGTACCGCGCTGTATGCCGGCAGCTGGAGCGACTGGTGCAGCAACCCAGAACGGCCGGTCGCGCAGGGCTGACGCGCCCTTGCCAAGAAAAGGGCCGCGCCAGGCAGGCGCGGCGCCAGACAGGAGACTTTTGGCGCCGGCCCGGATCAGGACCGGCCGTGCCCTTGGATTTACTGAGTGCCGCTCGCGCTGCTGGCCGGCGGCATGGCGCTGCCGCTGCTCGTGCCGCTGCCGGTCGTTGCGCTGCCCGTGGTGCCGGTCGTTGCGCTGCCCGTGGTGCCGCTGGTGCTGGTGTCAGGCGTCGTGCTGGTGGAGCCTGTGCCTGTGCCTGCGCCTGTGCCTGTGCCTGTCCCTGTGCCGGTGGAGCCGGTCGAAGGCGAGGTGGTCGAAGAAGAAGACGAGCCTGAGGTGCCGCTGGCACCGGACGGGGTATCGGCAGTTTTGCTGCAGCCGCCCAGTGCCAGGGCGGCTGCCAGGGCAAGCGCCACAGCGCCGGTCGATTGAAGTGTGTGTGCGTGCATGTCGGTTGTCCTTTTTAAAAATGCGAAGGGCTGCAGGAATCAGCCTCAGGAAATTTATCTGCCCGTCCCCAGGCGCTTTCATGAGACACCGGCCCAAGCGCATGTAAGGGTTTTTCGCGTTGCCAGCGGAAAGCGCAGCGCCCTTTTTTCGTGCAATGCATGCGCATACGCCTTCAGCGGACGCCGGGCTTGCGCCAGGCTCTTCCATTTGTCCTACATCCACTGTCCACTTAATACTGACAAAACTGCTAAAAATAACTTTTAAATTAATGACGTGGCAGGCAATACGGCCAGTCACTTTCAACCACGCAACGCGAACCTGAACCTTTTCAAGGACGCGTTCTTGTTCAAGGAGACAGTGAAAATGGCTTCCAGCAATCAGGGTGGAAAAGGCGAAAAAGGCGGCTCCAGCCAGGGCGGCAAGCAAGGCGGCAAATCCGAACGCGGCTTTGCCGCCATGGACCCGAACCGGCAGCGCGAAATTGCCAGCGAAGGCGGCAAAGCTGCGCACCAGAGCGGCAATGCCCATGAGTTCACATCCGAAGAGGCGCGTGCGGCTGGCCGCAAGGGCGGCCAGGCCAGCGGCGGCAACAAGCAACAGCGCTAAACAGCCCTCTGGCCAGGGCATCCATTAAAAAAGGGGCGCATGAAGCGCCCCTTTTTTAATGCGCCGGAATTTCCGGCGGATGCAAAGCGGTGGTCAGTTGCTCATCCAAGCATGCCGGGTGAGCTTGAGCGGTTTGTGCGGATTGTCCTTGTGCACGCCCGAACTCGGGCCATACACCCGGCTGCTGCGCGAACCATTGTCAGGCCGCTCCAGGCGGTTGACGGAAGGTTTGGATTCATGCTCGTTGTCAGGTTTAAATCTTTTCATGGCTGTCTCTGTGTTCGTGAAAACGCCTGGCTGGCAGGGGCGAAGGAAAAAACTTTCCCTTGCAAGCTGATGGAAAGACTGTACACAAGGGAATTTTTTTCTTCTGTCGGATGTTTTCGCCACCCCTGTAGGAAATCGCTGACGCCATGCATCAGGGTTAGGGGACGTCTGAAATTTTTGGGCCATGCTCTACTTTGGTGTTCTCAGCCAAGATCAATTGGAGGTTCCCATGCCACGCGGAGACAAATCGAGCTACACCGACAAGCAAAAGCGCCAAGCCGAACATATTGAAGAAGGCTATGAGAAAAAAGGCGTCGCCGAAGACACGGCCGCCAAGCGCGCCTGGGCCACCGTGAACAAAACCAGCGGCGGCGGCAAGAAATCCGGCTCAGGACGCGCCAAAGGCTGAAAACCCCTGGCCCTGGGGTTTGTAAAGAGCCGCGCATGACTGCCGGTCTGTCCCTGGCGTTGTGTCCGGCTGAAGCCGGTTTTTGCGCGGCGCTAGCGGTTGCCGGTGCTGCTTTGCGGCGTGCTGTTGGTCATGCCGCTTGAAGTGGAATTGCCCAGCGCACTTGCCGGCGCGCCGCCGTTGGTCGTTGCCGATGGCGCCACGGCACCAGCACCTGTACCCGCGACTGAACCGCTTGCCGAAGAAGCACCCGGGCTGCTGGCGGATGCGCCGCCAGGCGTCGGGGCGCTGCTGGAAGCGCCGGGCGAATTGCTGCCCGAATAAGGCCCGCCGGAAGTATCGGCCGTGGGCACCGCGCCCTTCGGCCCAGTGCTGCCACCGCCGCGCGTGTCGGGCGCCGACGGCGCGGTCGCTTCGACGCCGACGCTGGGCGTTCCAGCGTCGCTGCGCCCGCTGGGCGCCGTGCCCGAGCCGATGGCCGCCGGCGTGCTGCCCGGATTGGACTGGCTGCGCCTGTCGCAGCCCGCCAGGCCCACTGCGGCCACGGCCAGCGCCACGCACAGACCGGCCATCGCTTTGGAAGACAACCTGCTTGCTGCAGCGTTCATGCCAGACTCCTCAAAAGTTTTCCCACTTCAGCGCTGCGGCTGATGGCGCTGGCCGATGAAACCGGCCTGGTTTTCATCCTGGGCAGGGGGTGCATCGGACGTTTCTTCGTCCTCCCTGCCCTGCTGCAGCTCCTGCCGTCCATCGGCCAGCGGCACTGGAGGCGGCTTGAGCGGCACGGCCTGGCCCAGCAAGTCGGCCTGCGCCGCCTCGGGCTGGACTGGCAAAGTCGTCGTGGAAGCTGTCATGGGATGCTCCGTGACGGTTTTACAGCTGCGCAAGCCCGGCCGCGCCAAGCAGCATGGGCATGGGCGTCGTCTGGACCTCGCCGGGTTCAGGCGGCGTTGACAGGGGCTCGACCGGCTCGGGCGGCGGCACGTTGGGATTGGTGGCCATGGGCATCCTTCAGGTGTTCTGTTTCGACGTGTCGGGCTGGCTCGGCGGCTCCGAGAGTTCGGGACGCTGGGGCAAATCGCGGATCATGGCTTCGCCCTTTTCGTCGCGGCCGTCCGAAGGCAGGTCCGGCTCCAGCGCCAGTTCAGGCTCCTCGTTGCCGCTTTTTGGCATGCCCGTTTCCGGACTGTCTTTGCGATGGGGAGAAGCGGGTGAGTTCATTTCAATATCCTCCGAGCATTAACGGTATATCCTGGCTTGCAACGGTCGCTGCGGCAACCATGCAGACAAACACGGCCACGAGAAAAGCCACATAAGAGGCCAGGCGCGGGTGAAATCGTCCAGACTGGCGCGAATGGCAACCCGAAGGCGCAGTGCTGCGCGCTGCGGGTACATCCGGCGCATGGCTCGCGTCTGTTTCGGGCGCTTGCGGCTCGGCACCGCCTGGGGAGCGCGGTGCCAGGCAGCCACATGCATCTTCAGCGGCACGAACGGCTTCAAGACGGGAATCCATGGCGCACCTGCTTTCATTTCAGGGTCAGCTTGCTGATGCTGTCCATCATCTCCGGCGCTCCCGAAAAGGCCTATAGGCGCTTTGGCCTTGTGGCTGTCAGCCTTTATCCGACAGCGTTCCACGGCGCGCCAGGCGGCGGCAGCCGTGTTTTTTAGCGAAATCAGTGTCTTGCGCAGTCCCTGCCTACGCCTCCAGCTATTAAAACCATAGCAAAATGCCGGTTTCCAAGGTTGACGAGTGGTGCTACCATTCCTGAAACTGGTTTCATAAAAAGCCCAAATCCAGCCATAACGCCGCCACAAAATCCCTGCTTTCACCCTTCTTGCCCCATGCCAGCGTCCAAAACAAAACCCGCCCCCGCCCCGTCCACCGCACGCGCCACGATTGCCGACGTGGCGCGCGAGGCGGGCGTCTCCAAAGCCACGGTGTCGCGCTTCCTGAACCACCGCGACACCCTGCTCACGCCCGACATTGCCAGCCGGGTCGAGGTGGCCATTGCCGCGCTGGCCTACAGCCCCAGCCCGATGGCGCAGGGCCTCAAGCGCGGGCGCTCGCGGCTGATCGGCCTGGTCGTGGCCGACGTGACCAACCCGTTTTCGGTGGCCGTGCTGCGCGGCGCCGAAAAAGCCTGCCAGCAGGCCGGCTACCTCCTGATGTTGTTCAACCTGGGCAACAACAGCCGGCGCGAGAGCGAAGCCATCAAGGCGCTGACCGCCTACCAGGTGGACGGCTTCATCTTGAACACGCTCGGGCGCGACGCCGGCGCCGCCGCCGAGGCCGCGCGCCACGGCAAGCCGGTGGTGCTGGTGGACCGGCGCCACCACGACATGCAGGCCGACTTTGTCTCGCTGGACAATGCCGGCGCGGTGCAGATGGGCGCGCGGCACCTGGTGCAGGCCGGCTACCGTGAGCTGCTGTTCATCTCCGAACCGCTGCAAAACGTCAGCTCGCGCCTGGAGCGCGAAGCGGCCTTTCGCAGCTTCATTAGCGACGCCGCGCCCGCCCTGGAAGGCCTGCAGGGCCGCACCTTCGAAAGCGCCGAAGACGATGCGCAGGGGCTGGACACGGCGCTGCGCAGCCTGCGCCAGCGCGCCAGCGGGCGCCTGCCCGGCGTGATTTCAAGCAATGCGGTGGTCACGCTGCGGGTGGTGGCGGCCATGGCGCGGCTGGGCTGGCACTTTGGCGCCGACCTCGGCCTGGTCGGCTTTGACGACACCGAATGGTCGCCCTACATCGGCCCGGGCCTGACGACCATCGCCCAGCCCACCGACGAGCTGGGCCGGCTGGCCGCCGGCTGCCTGATCGAACGGCTGGGCGGCCTGGACCTGCCGCCGCGCCAGATCCTGCTGTCCGGCCGGCTGGTGGCGCGCGGCTCCTCGGTGCCGCAAGTTTCCCAGACATCCGCGCCGAACTAGGGTTTTCACCGAGTTACAGCCGGTGGCGCACTGCTCCATAATTTGTTGAAACCGGTTTCACAAACCTTGCCACCAACACCTTCAGAACCCCTTGCCCCATTTTCCTGACGCACCTGCCAAGCCAGCGCCCCACTCATGAACTACACATTTCAATTCGGTGATGTCTTTGCCGCCTGGCCGCTGCTGCTCAAGGGCACGTGGAACACCATCGAGCTGTCGCTGCTGGCGATGCTGTTCGGCCTGGCGCTGGCCATTGCCTGCGCCTGGGGCAAGACGGCGGGCCCCAAGCCGCTGCGCTTTGTCATCAACGCCTACATCGAGCTGATCCGCAACACACCGTTCTTGGTGCAACTGTTCTTTTTCTTCTTTGCCATGCCGGCGCTGGGCCTGCGCTGGTCAGCGCACACCGCCGCGCTGACGGCGATGGTCATCAACCTGGGGGCGTATGCCACCGAGATCATCCGCGCCGGCATCGAGTCGATCCCCAAGGGCCAGATCGAGGCCGGGCTGGCGCTGAACTTGAAGCGCCACGAGATCTTTCGCTTCGTCATCCTCAAGCCCGCGCTCAAGGCGATCTACCCGGCGCTGACCAGCCAGTTCATCCTGCTGATGCTCAGCTCGGCGGTCGTCTCGGCCATCTCGGCCGACGACCTGACCTCGGTCGCGGCCAACCTGCAGTCGCAGACTTTCCGCAGTTTCGAGATCTACATCGTCGTGGCAGTGATCTACCTGCTGCTGGCGCTGGCCTTCTCGGCGCTGTTCCGCCTGATTTACAAGGCCAGCCTCAACTACCCGGACCGCCGCTGATGCGTACCTTTGGATTTCCCGAATTCCTGTTCATCCTGGAAGCTGCCAAGTGGACGGTGGCGCTGTCGCTGATCGCCTTCATCGGCGGCGCGCTGGGCGGCCTGCTGGTGGCGCTGGGGCGCACGTCCGAAAACCGGCTGGCGCAGTTGCTCTCGGGCGGCTTCATCCAGATTTTCCAGGGCACGCCGCTGCTGCTGCAGCTGTTTCTGGTGTTCTTCGGCGCGCCGGTGCTGGGCATCGAGATCAACCCCTGGGTCGCCGCCGGCGTGGCCCTGACCTTGAACAGCAGCGCCTTTCTGGGCGAAATCTGGCGCGGCTGCATCCAGGCAATTCCCGCCGGGCAGGCGGAGGCGGCGCATGCACTGAGCCTGGACTACTTCTCGCGCATGCGCTTCGTCATCCTGCCGCAGGCGATGAAGATCGCGCTGGCGCCCACCGTGGGCTACCTGGTGCAGATCATCAAAGGCACCTCGCTGGCGGCGATCATCGGCTTTGCCGAGATCACCCGGGCCGGCCAGATCATCAACAACGCCACGTTCCAGCCGCTGATCGTCTTCAGCGTGGTGGCGGCGATTTATTTCGCGCTGTGCTGGCCGCTGTCGCTGCTGGCCTCGCGCATGGAGCGCCGGCAGGCGGCGGCGCTGGCGCGCTGAAGCGGCGCAGCTCTTCTTTTCCGGCTTTGCTCATCCGCAACTCAACCAGAGACTTCACCATGCCCCAGCGCCCAGACAGATTGACCTTGACGGCACTCGCTGCGCAGTGCTTGCTCACAGCAGCCCTGGCGGGCGCCGCCTTTCAAAGCGCCGCCGCCCCCGGGCCGGCCGACCTGATCGCCTCGACCAATGATGCCAAGTACCAGCGCGTGGTGGGCAAGGATACCTTCCTGGAAAATCCACCCTCGGACACGCTGGACATCATCGACGCCAGCCGTTTTCCGCCCCGTGTGGTGGCCAGCGTGAACGTGGCCGCCGCCATCCAGGGTCCGCCCCAGGCAGTGGCCATCACGCCGAACGGCAGGCTGGCCATCGTGTCGGCGCCAAGCCGCTATGACGCGGCCGAGAAAAAACTGGTGCTCGAAAACTACCTGCAGGTGGTGGACCTGGCCGCCAGCCCGGCGGCGGTGATCGCCAAGGTGGACATCGGCCAGCATCCGCAGGCGCTCGCCATCAACCGCGCCGGCAACCTGCTGCTGGCCACCACCACGTCGGGCAATGTGCTGGTGTTCGCCATCGACGGCCAGACGGTCACGCTCAAGGACACCCTGAAGGTCACCGACAAGCGCCTGGCGGGCCTGGCGATCACGCCCGACGGCAAAAGCGCGCTGGTGGCGCTGCGCGACGAGCAGGGCCTGATGGTGCTGGATATTGACGGCGGGAAGGTCACGACCCAGCGCGAGCGGGTCAGCACGGGCGTGGCGCCCTACTCGGTCGATGTTTCCAGCACCGGCAAATGGGCGCTGGTCGGCAACGTGGGCCTGGCCGGGCTGCCCGGCAACGTGGGCACCCTGGCGGGCGATGTCGATTCCATCACCTTGGTCGATATTTCCAAGCGGCCCTACCGCGCCGTCCAGCATGTGTCCGTGGCCGCCTTGCCCGAAGGCATCGCGATCTCTCCGGACGGCCGCTGGGTCGCCGTCCAGAGCATGGACGGCTCCAACCTCACGGCAGACAACCCGGGCCGGCGTGCCAAGGGCAAACTGACGCTGTTCGCCAACCAGGACGGCAAGCTGTTGGAAAAATCCAGCCTGCCGGCCGGCGAGGCCGGACAAGGCGTGGTCTTCACGGCAGACGGCCAGTACATCCTGGCGCAGTTCAATGTCGAAAAGCAGCTGGCCGTGTTTGCCGTGGCCAACGGCAAGCTCAAGGACACCGGCAAACGCCTGGCGTCCACCGGCGGCCCCTCTTCCATCCGCTCCATGCCGCGCTGATTCTTTCGCTCACGTATTCATCCACCACACACAACCGGAGACTTCCCCATGATCAAGCACCTGCAACGCCGCACCTTCAACGGCGCCGTCCTGGCCCTGGGCCTGGCCGCCACCCTGGGCGCCTGGGCGCCCGCCGCCAGCGCGCAAAGCGTGGCCGACATCAAGAAAAAAGGCGAGCTGACCATCGGCATGCTGGTCGATTTCCCGCCCTACGGCACCACCAACGCCAGCAACCAGCCCGACGGCTACGACGCCGACGTCGCCCGCCTGCTGGCCAAGGACATGGGCGTCAAGCTCAACCTGGTGCCCGTGACCGGCCCCAACCGCATCCCGTTTTTGCTCACCAACAAGGTCGATCTGCTGGTCGCTTCGCTGGCGGTGACGCCCGAGCGCGCCAAGCAGGTGCAGTTCTCCAAGCCCTACTCGGCTGCCAGCATCGTGCTCTACGGCGACAAGAAAGCCAGCCTGAAAGCCCCGGCCGATTTGAAGGGCAAGCGCGTGGGCGTGGCCCGGGCCAGCACGCAGGACATCGCGCTGACCGCCGTTGCGCCCGAAGGCACGGAAATCCGCCGCTTCGACGACGACGCCTCGGCCATGCAGGCGCTGCTGTCGGGCCAGGTGGACGCGATCGGCTGCTCGACCACGGTGGCCGCGCAGATCGCCAAGCGCGCGCCGGCCAACGCCTTCGAGAACAAGTTCGTGCTGCGCCAGCAGGTGATGGCGGTCGCCATGCGTCCCGGCCAGGACGACCTGCTCAAGGCGGTGGACGATTTTGTCGCCCGCAACACGGCCAATGGCGAGCTGAACAAGCTCTACAAGAAGTGGCTCGAAACCGACCTGCCCAAGCTGCAGTAAACCCGCCCTTTTGCCGAACCCGGCCGTCCACCACGAAAAACCCGAGCCATGACCGACACACTGCAATCCACACGCCCGGCGCCTGACGCCGGCGCCAGCGCCGAGCCCATCATCCGCATCGAGGCGGTGGACAAGTGGTACGGCAAGTTCCAGGTGCTCACCGGCATCGACCTGAACGTCGCGGCCGGCGAGCGCATCGTGGTCTGCGGGCCGTCGGGCTCGGGCAAATCGACGCTGATCCGCTGCATCAACCGGCTCGAAGTCGTGCAAAAAGGCCGCATCATCGTCGATGGCATCGACCTGACGGCCGGCGGCAAGAATGTCGATTCGGTGCGCCAGGAAGTGGGCATGGTGTTTCAGCAGTTCAACCTGTTTCCGCACCTGACCATCCTGCAGAACTGCACGCTCGCGCCCATGCGCTCGCGCGGCCTGGGCAAGGACGAGGCCGAGGCCATTGCCATGAAATACCTCAAGCGCGTGCGCATTCCCGAGCAGGCGAACAAATACCCCAGCCAGCTCTCGGGCGGCCAGCAGCAGCGCGTGGCCATTGCCCGGGCGCTGTGCATGACGCCCAAGATCATGCTGTTCGACGAGCCCACGTCGGCGCTGGACCCGGAAATGGTCAAGGAAGTGCTGGACACCATGATCGGCCTGGCCGAGGACGGCATGACCATGCTGTGCGTGACGCACGAGATGGGCTTTGCCCGCAGCGTGGCAGACCGGGTGATCTTCATGGCCGACGGCAAGATCATCGAGCAGGCGCCGCCGCAGCAGTTCTTCAGCAACCCGCAAAACGAGAAAACCCGCAATTTCCTCGGCCAGATTTTGAATTCGCAGCATGCCCACCACTGACACGACCGACGATTTCGCCGCCGCCACGGCGTCGGCGCCGCCCATCCTGATCTCGCTCACCGCGTTTGGCGCGGCCGAGGTGCGCCGCCACGGCCAGCTCTGGTTTGCCCGGCTCAGCCATGAAGCCGGCGCCGACGGCGTCGAGGTGCGCAGCGAACTGCTGGCCGATGCCGGTGCCGAACTCCCCGCCATCGCCCGCTATGCGCGCGACAGCGGCCTGCCCCTGGTCTATTCCAGCGCCGAGCCGCTGTGGCGCGCGGACGCTGCGCTCGATGCCGACGCGCTGGCGCGCGCCCTGGACGCAGCCCAGAGCCTGGGCGCGCCCAGGCTGAAAATGGCCATCGGCGGTTTCGGCGCGGCCTCGCGCGGCACGCTGGCGACGCTGCGGGAGCGCCTGCAGGACGCCGGCATCGAACTGGTGATCGAAAACGACCAGACGCCCAGCGCCGGCACGCTGCCCGCGCTGCAGGAATTTTTTGCCGCCGCCAGCAGCCAGGAATTTTTCATCGGCATGACGTTCGACATGGGCAACTGGCACTGGCTTGGCGAATGCCCGCTGCAGGCGGCCACCGCGCTGGCCCCGCAAGTGCGCTATGTGCATTGCAAGGGCGTGCAGCGCCAGCC
>Ga0302347_1003659_pt1 | contig 13306 bp, 12 predicted proteins | sample PhyWR1_FD_202178 | JGI IMG/M metagenome (GOLD analysis project Ga0302347, IMG submission 202178) | Leaf surface microbial communities from wheat plants in UC Gill Tract Community Farm, Albany, California, United States - DLSL W.R1 (v2)... | ecosystem: Host-associated > Plants > Phyllosphere >...
GCGTAACGTCAAACGAGCAGTGCTGGCGGTGTTTTCTCTGCTGATCATGTTCGGGGTCGTGATTTTCACCCTCGAAAACCAGCAGCCCACGGCGCTGATATTTTTGGGTTGGCGCTCCCCTGAACTGCCGCAATCGTTTTTCTTTATTGGCGCCTTGCTGGTGGGGATGGCGGTTGGGCCGTTAATGGGCTTTATTGCTTACCAGCGCAAGGCGAGCAAGCTCAAGCGCCGATTGCAGGCTCAGGTATAAGGCGGTGTGCAGTGTGGGAAGGCTGCCACCTTCCGGTCAATCAGGTGCTTTGATTAGGCAATTCCCAACAGGCCTGGTGGGTTGTATTGTTTGGTAATGTTGGCAGAATGCGCACTGTTCTCGATTGCCAGAAATTTTTATGCTTCGTCAGGTCTACAGTGATGGTTAACCTGATTGTCAAAGCCACGATAACTCTCGTACTTAAAATTTTCTGCATGACGAGCCCGCAGATTCATAATGAAGGCAGGCCTTGTTTGTGAGTAGCAATACCCCTGTTCCCGTTGGGCCGCTGTCTAATGAGGCTGACTTGTTAGCCTTGTTCCAGGCTGTGTGGCAGCAAAAAACGATCGTCATTGCTACGACGTTGCTCTGTACTCTGATTGCCATGAGCTATGCACTTCTGGCAACGCCTGAATATCAAGTCAGCAGCACTCTGCGCCCGGCGGCGATCAATGAGCTGGATGCCCTCAACCGCTCAGGTGTCTATACCCTGCCTCCCAGTGAAGCCTTGTTGAAGGTTGGTTCAGCCCTTGAGTCCTATGACACTCGACTGGGCTTTTTCAAAAGTCACCAGGCCTTATTCAATCAATTCAAACAACCCGGGCGCACACTTGAGCAAAGCTTCGAGGAGTTCGATCGCAGTTCGCTGAAACTCAAACTGCCTGATTCCCAGAAACCGGGTTCCCTGGGTGCCTTCATAGGGCTCGAACTAAACTATCCGCAAGGGGTTGATGGCGTACAAATTCTCAATGGCTTTGTAAATTACGCCATTGCCGCCGAGCGCGAGCAAATTGCCGCAGACCTGAAGGTTATCGTCACTAATCGGCTGGCTGAGCTCAAGGGCAAGCTCGACGCAGCGCGTGCCAGTTATGAAACCGATAAAGACGTACGGATCGCGACCTTGCTGGAGGCTGATAACCTCAAGCGCGCGCAGTTGCAAGACGAGGTCAAGGCACTTCGCCAGCAACTCAAGACCGGACGCCAGGATCGAATGGCGCAGCTGGATGAAGCTATTGGCATCGCCAGGGCATTGGGCATTAGCAAGCCGACAACTCCTTCAAACCTGGGAGACACGGCGCATCCTGGCGAAACGAGTGTGATGCGCACCGAAATCAACAACCAGCAGATACCCCTGTATTTCATGGGTGTAGAGGCACTTGGTGCCGAACGTGCGGTCTTGCAGCAGCGCAAGACGGATGATTTTACCGCCGAACGCATTGCCGAGATTGCGCGTGAGCTGCAGTTGTTGCAGAGCAACCGTGAAGTTGAGGTGCTCAAACAGCGCAAAAATGAAGATCTGTTCTTGAGTGGGGTTGAGCCATTGCGTGCTGAAATTGTGCGTCTCGGTGGCGTGGCCAATCTGGATTTCAGCAATTTGAAGCTGGTTTCTGTTGATCGTGAGGCTGTGGAGCCTCTGGGCCGAGTCAAGCCCAGGAAGACTTTGATTGTAGCGTTGGGAGTGGTGCTCGGTGGTCTGGCAGGCATCCTCATTGCTCTGCTGAGGCACTTTGTGCTGCTGCGTCGAGCACAAACACATTATCCAGTGCCGACGGGAGTATTGACAGGCTCGCTCGGCAGCGCAAAAGGCTTGGAAAAGGATTGTCACTGATCCCTCCTTGGAGAGCGTGGTTTCCTGCTCAGCTCTAGGGGGGCATGGCCTCTTCATGGAGTTGTACAGTCCGCGCACCACGCCACGCACAGCGATTCTGTTGCTGGTGCCTCGAGTTCGTGCCATTAATTGTCTGCAGATGCAGGTTCAATTGGAGCAGACCCTCCCGATATGGCCTTTTATCTTTGGTGCATGGCTAAATAGTGGCAAACAAGTATCAAAAAATGCGGTAGGACTTGCATCAGTCACATAATAAAACTGTCGATGTACTGGCTCCTATGAACGAATGCTGTGGTGCGTTTAAATATCACGGCCGGGCAAGAACCAACTGCTTGCCATTGGCACATGCACTGCACAATGGTAAAACACGGAAGAACCTATTTATGAATTCCTCATGCACATAACAAGTAACACCGTTACTCAGGAACCCGCTGAATCCAGAACTGGTGATTGGTATCTGGTGCAGTGCAAGCCTAGACAAGACGAGCGCGCCGAGGAAAACCTCCAGCGCCAGGGCTATGAATGCTCACGCCCGGCATGCCGCCGCGAGCGGCTGCTGCGCGGTCAGCGGCAATACGTACAAGAGTCCTTGTTCCCGGGTTATCTGTTTATCCATATGCCGCAAGGCGCCAATTGGGCTCCATTGCGCTCCACACGTGGTGTGGCACGGGTTGTCGCCTTTGGTGGGCGTCCGCTTGCCGTCAGCTGCGAACTGGTTTCCCAACTGCAGAATCGTGCAGAGACTCACATCATTACGACGTTTAACCCGGGTGACAAAGTCACCATCCTCGATCAAGGCTTTGCAGGTATTGAGTCCATTTTTATGGCGATGGACGGCGAAGAACGGGTGATCCTGCTTATCAATTTAATGAACCGTCAGCAACAGATCAGTTTGCCGATGGCGAGTATTACCAACCACTAACCGGAACTCTGGCGCTGCCGAGTCAATCATCACATAACGCGTTCTCAGGGAATTGACGATGAATCCTGGGGCGGTAGCGTGTTTTATCCAAAAAAGATTTCAGTCACCGTCTGTCCGTGCGGCAGGTGCTGCACCGAATAGTTAAGGAAGTGCTTGAGACATGACCCCCCTAAAACGTAAAGGCATCATCCTCGCCGGTGGTTCGGGAACACGCTTGCATCCACTCACATTGGGTGTTTCCAAGCAGATGTTGCCTATCTACGACAAACCCATGATTTTTTATCCGTTGTCAGTATTGATGCTGGCCGGCATGCGCGAAATACTGATCATCTCAACCCCCGAGGATTTACCCTGCTTTAAAAAACTGCTGGGCGACGGCAGTCAGTACGGAATAGAACTGAGCTACGCCGAACAACCCAGCCCCGATGGATTGGCGCAGGCCTTTATCATTGGTGAAGAGTTTATTGGCCAGGATCCAGTTTGTTTGATCCTTGGCGATAACATTTTTTATGGGCAGAACTTTTCTGAGAACTTGCGTTCCGCCATGTCACAGACGTCTGGCGCTACCGTCTTTGGTTACCATGTCTCTGACCCGGAACGCTTTGGAGTCGTCGAGTTTGATGATGCCGGTTGTGCGCTCAGCATCGAGGAGAAGCCTGCTCGGCCAAAATCCAACTATGCGGTCACGGGGTTGTATTTTTACGATAATCAGGTCGTGGATATCGCAAAAAGAATCAAGCCCTCATCGCGAGGCGAGCTTGAAATTACAGATGTCAATCAATCTTACCTGCAGCAGAAAAGCCTGAATGTCCAGATGCTGGGAAGAGGGTTTGCCTGGCTGGATACCGGTACGCATGAGTCTTTGCTTGAAGCGAGTCACTTTGTTCATACCATTGAGCACAGGCAAGGCCTGAAAATAGCGTGCCTGGAAGAAATCGCCTTCAGTCGCGGCTGGATAACACCTGAAAAATTGAGTGAGCAGGCGGAACGTTTTAAAAAAACAGGGTATGGCCAATACTTGACTAAATTGTTGAACGAATGGAGTGGTGTGTGAAATTCACTTCGGCGGCACTTGATGGCGTAGTTATCATTGAGCCAAAAGTATTTGTAGATGAACGTGGCTGGTTTATGGAAAGCTTCAATGAACGATGCTTTCAGGAAGGACTTTCGGGATTGGGGCTGCCTGTTCCAAAAGCGTTTGTTCAAGACAATCAGTCCAGCTCGAAGAAAGGTGTACTGAGGGGGCTGCATTATCAACTTGGACCGCATACGCAAGGCAAGTTGGTATGCGTCACTCAGGGTGCTGCATTCGATGTTGCAGTCGACATCAGAGTGGGTTCGCCAACGTTTGGTAAGTGGTACGGTGTTGAATTGTCTGCAATGAACAAGAAAATGCTGTGGATTCCTGAGGGGTTTGCCCATGGTTTTCTTGCGTTGGAAGATGATACTTGTTTCAATTATAAGACTACCAATTATTACAACAAGGACTCAGAGCGGAGTCTGCTCTGGAATGATCCGGCGCTGGGGATTGAGTGGCCTGCAATGGAGGGTTATCTGATTAGTGAAAAAGATCAGCGTGCACCGCTCTTAAGAGATGCTGATTTGTTGCACATTTAATTTGAACCGGTTGGCGATAGCTTATGTGTTGCGCTTGATGTCGAGCAGGGAAGAGTTGGTATTTAATTCGTCTCATTCTGCTTGATTTGTATAGCTCTCTGGACGAGTTGAAGTCTTGATTTTTCAACCTCCATCTTAATACATTTATAGTAAGGTGCGTTGTGAACAGTAAGCCAATATACGTAACGCAGCCTTCGCTGCCTCAACTCTCCGAGTTCAATGTATACCTGGAAAAAATCTGGGGAAATAAAATTCTCACCAACTGCGGTGAGATGCACCAGGCGTTAGAGAAAGAGTTGTGTGAGTACTTGGGGGTGGAGTATATCTCGCTGTTCAATAACGGTACCATCGCGCTTTTAACTGCTCTGCAGGCACTCGATGTCAAAGGTGAGGTGATTACAACACCTTACTCGTTTGTGGCCACCGCACATTCTTTGCTCTGGAATGGGATTACACCCGTTTTTGTAGATATAGATTCCAGTAGCATGAACATGAATCCGGCCAACATCGAGGCTGCGATTACACCGGCAACCACGGCTATTATGCCTGTGCATTGTTATGGAAATGCCTGCGATGTTGCAGGCATTGATAGAATTGCAAAAAAACATGACTTGAAAGTAATTTATGATGCTGCGCACGCGTTTGCCGTAAATGATCATGAGGGTAGCAGTCTCTTGAATTATGGCGATTTAAGTGTGCTGAGCTTTCATGCCACAAAAGTATTTAATACGTTCGAAGGTGGTGCGATTGTTTGTCAAAGTGCCGCCATGAAGAAAAAAATAGACCAGTTGAAGAACTTCGGTTTTGTCGATGAAGTGACAGTCGTGGCGCCGGGTATTAATGGAAAAATGAGTGAAGTGAATGCGGCTTTCGGCCTGCTTCAGCTCAAAACAATTGACGCTGTGTTGGCCAGGAGGAAACAGGTTTCGGAGTACTACCGGGCGGAGCTTGCAGCCATACCCGGAATAAAATTGGCGGGAGGCGATGATTTCGAACGTTCCAATAATTCATATTTCCCGATTCTGGTGACGGAGGAGTTCCCTGTTTCTCGCGATGGGTTATATGAGCAGTTTAAAGAAGCCAATATTTTCAGTCGCCGCTATTTTTATCCTCTGATCAGCGACTTTCCGATGTACAAGCATTTGAGGTCTTCAGCTGATGCCAATTTGCCAGTTGCGAAGTATATGGCGGAACAGGTGCTGTGCCTGCCGATACATGCTGAGCTGACTGGAGAAGATTTGTTGAGAGTTGTGACGGTTATTAAAGCTTGCTCGTCGATGTGCAGGTGAGTAAGTGTCAATAAAGAAAAATGTGGTCGCGAATTACGCAAGCCAGATATATATAACCCTGGCTGGCATAGCCATGCTGCCTCTGTATCTTCGTTATATGGGGGCAGAGACTTACGGGCTTCTGGGCTTTTTCACCATGTTGCAGGCCTGGTTCAATTTATTGGACCTTGGGTTGACCCCAACCATTAGTCGCGAAGCAGCTCGCTTGAAGGCGGGTGTGTTGAGCACTCTGGAGTTCAAGCAACTCTTCAGAGGCCTGAGCGTCATTTTTATGGTACTGGCCATTGTGGGAGGCGGGAGTATATTTTTACTGTCACCTTATATCGCCAATCACTGGCTGAAGGCTGAGGTCCTTTCCCATGGTCAAGTAGCGTTGGCCATTCAAATAATGGGTGCCTGCGTGGCTCTGCGCTGGATGGGAGGGCTGTACCGGGGTGTGATAAGCGGGGTGGAGCAGCAAGTCTGGTTGGGTGTGTTCAATGTCATCATTACAACCTTTCGGTTTGTTCTTGTGTTCCCTGTCATGTGGTATTTTGGGTATACGGCGCAGACGTTTTTCTTTTATCAGCTGGGCGTGGCGACCCTGGAAATCCTGGGTTTGTGGTACAAGTCATGCCAGATAATAAGTGATTATAAATATGATGGTCAGCCTGTTGGCTGGTCAATAAAACCTGTAAAAGCCGTGTTGCAATTTTCCATGACGATTGCATTTACATCGTCTGTCTGGGTGTTCGCAACTCAGACGGACAAGTTGTTATTGTCTAAGTTATTGCCATTGAATGAATATGGTTTTTTTACCCTGGCTGTATTGGTGGCAAGCGTTGTGATGGTCATCAGCGGGCCTATAAGCTCCGCAATCATGCCGCGAATGGCCAACCTGCATTCACAAGGTAAAGCGGACGAAGTAATTGACGTCTATCGTAAATCAACACAATTGGTGAGTCTGCTGGCAGGTGTTGTGACCCTAACGCTGATGTGTGCAGGCGGTCAGTTATTATATGCCTGGACCGGCGGTGCTCAACTTCAAGAAAACACAGCGTTGATACTGAAGCTCTATGCCTTGGGGAACGGATTTTTAGCGATTGGTGCTTTTCCTTACTATATGCAGTATGCAAGGGGCAATTTGCATTATCATTTGAAGGGTAACGTGATAATGATAGCAACGATTCTGCCGGCCACTTATTTTGCGGCGAGTCATTATGGAGCGGTGGGTGCAGGGTGTGTGTGGCTGCTGACTAACTTGCTGTTTGTAATGTTCTGGGTCGCCTATGTGCATCGAAAATTAATACCCGGAATTCACCTGGACTGGTTGCTTGGCGATGTGTTGAAGGTGCTGGCTCCAGGGGTTGTTGTTGCCTTGTTGATAAGTGCATTGGATGTGCAGCCTGCAGGTGTAATCAATAATTTGTTGTTTGTGATTGGCGCTGGGTTGGCAATTTTCATGACCATAATTCTGGTCGCCTATTATCAATTGAAGTTATCACTTTTCGATGAGCTTAAGAGGCATAGATGATTTTTATTCCTGTGCTGGTAGTGGGTTTTTTGTTTTTAATGTATCAGGTGCTCAATGGCTTCAGGTTTGGTGTTGTCAGTTACCTGGTGTTTATTTATTTCTCATCTTTGATATGCTCGCTGATTTTGTATTTATTCTTCTCATATGATGAAAAATATAATATTCAGTTAGAACCCATGATTTATTTTTCACTGGGTTTGTGTGTGGTCTTTATCGGGTTTTTCCGTTTTCGAGATCACCGCTTGCAACATATAGTGCTGAATAATATCAGGTTCATAAAGTTTGTTGAAAAAGCCATAGTGCCCTTCACCTTCGGGGCCATAGTTTTTTTCTTATGGCACGCATTGACAGTGCTCAGTGGAGATATTGAAGCCAACCGAAATGCAGTCGCTGCAGGTGAGGCAAACTATTTGGGCAGCGCGGGTATAGTCAACTCTATATTTTCGTTGGTCGCCAATTTATTCCTTTTAAATATGTTGTACGCCTTTTTGAACCTGACGGATGCCTACCCTGGAGCCAGGTCGAGCAAAGCCTTTATGCATTTGATCCTGAGCACGGTGTATATTTTTTACATCATGGCTTACGTGGGGAGAGACGGTGTTGTATTTTGGGGGATGTCGCTGATTTTTTTCTATCTCTTGTTCAAGGATTTTGTGACTGAGCAGAAGTTAAAGTTTCTGAAGCGAGCAGCGTTGATATTGGCGGTACCCGCTATTTTCGTGTTCATGATGATTTCCGTAAAACGTTTTGGTGGTGGTGGTGCGGGTGATCTAGTACTGGCGTTAATGGATTATGCCGGTCAGCAAGCGTTAAACTTCAATGATCATTATCTGGTTGATCCACCACTTGCCCTGGGCGCCATATCATTTGCCCCCGTGGTGAATTTCGAATCATACGTTCTTGGCTCCCTCCCCGCGATGTTTGACAAAGAAGCCTGGAATCAGGTGTTTTTAGACAATGGTGTGATGCCCTGGGTGTTTACCACTCTGGTTGGTTCTTTCATGTATGACTTTGGTAGGGTGGGCGGCTTGATTGCGCTTACCGTACTCAGCGTCCTGGCGTATTGTGCCTCACGAGATGTAAATAAGCATGGCTTCATAAAGTTCTCTGATTTGCTCTTGTTTATTTTACTTTTCCAGGTTGTTTCGTGGGGGGTGTTCTACTACAGGCAGTACTCGGCCTTTTTTTATCTGTTGAGTCTCATCGCCCTGATGACGCTTTTCAAATGTTCGGGTAGTAGCAGCAAGGTAATACTGAGTAAGGTGGATCGCCTGAGTGAGTAAGTCAATTGTTGTGAGTGTTGTGTGTACTACGTATAACCAAGAGGCGTTTATTGGCCAGGCTGTGGATTCCTTTTTGGCCCAGCGCTTATCCGTGCCCTATGAAATCATCATTCATGATGATGCCTCCACGGACAGTACGCCTGAGATATTAAAGGGGTATGCGGAGCGCTATCCCGACGTAATCAAAGTTATTCAGCAGCAATCAAATAAATATTCGACCGGACAGCGAGTGTTTGATTTGGCAGTGTGTCATGCAAGGGGAGAATATATTGCGCCTTGCGAAGGAGACGATTTTTGGTGCGAACCGTTGAAGCTGGAAAAGCAGCTCGCGTTCCTGAAAGAACATGCTGATTATGGCGCGGTGTTTACGGACACCAATGTATTGGACCAATCAACTCAGTCAACCGCTTTGAATCATGACGCTTCCAGAGGTTTCCAGCCTCCGGCAGGCGATGTCAAGGCAGACTTGGTGAGAGGTAATCCGTATAAATCATGTAGCGTCTTACTCAAGGCCGATGCGTTGAAGGGCTATCATCAGCACGCCGATTTCTTGAAAGTCAAAATGCTGGATTATATTTTATGGCTACACGTTGCCAGTAACTATAAAATTGGTTACTTGAATGAAAGCATGGCCACGTACAGAGTATTGCTACAAAGTGCTTCGCACTTTTCCTCGCACACCGGAAAAATCAGGTTTGAAAAAAATGCCTATAAAGTGGCTGTGTATTTCAATAAATATTTTGGCAGTATTGTCAAAAAAAATGAGTTGAAGTCCGCCTATGCTCACAACCTGTTTATTTATTTTCTGAAAAAACGACAATTCAAAGCAGCAGCACAACATGTGCGCTGTGATAGGTATTTCGCGGCTCAAGCATTAGCAGTAGTAAAGCGACAGATGCAGGCGCTGGTTCACCGGTGGTGAAATGCGCAGTGCCGGTTTATTTATTTTTAGCTGATACATTCCGAAAAGTATTATTCAATGATTAAGATAATAGGTAATGGACTGCTCGCCAGAAACATGGCCAATTTGAAGGCTGAGAGGGATTGCCTAATCATTGGTGCGGGGGTGTCAAACTCGAGTGAAACCCGGCTTGCCGAGTTTCAACGGGAAATAGACCTGGTCACGACTGCAATACAACAGCACAGTGAACTACGCATTGTATATTTTTCTACATGCAGTGTGAGTCAAGCGGTTCGCACACCGTATATTGATCATAAATGTGCGATGGAAAAAATAGTCTCTTCACTCGCGGCAGAGTGGTGTATTTATCGTCTCCCTCAAGTGGTGGGTGTTGTCAATAATTCGACGCTCATCAGTTACATCGTCAGGTCCATACTGCAGAATATCACGCTCAAGGTTCAATTGAATGCGCAACGGCGTTTAATTGATATTGACGATGTTGTGCGTGTGTGTGGGCGATTGCTGAATGCAAACCAGGGTGTCAACACAGTTCAAAATATAGCCCCTGGTCACTCTGCGTCGGTGGTGCAAATAGTTGAACGCATTGCGTACGGACTTGGTAAAGAACCCAGGTATGACTGTGTTGATGCAGGCGAGTCATATGAGATTGATATACAGCCATTGGTAGGCTTTATAGGTACGGAAGATCTCATCTTTACTGAAGATTATTGGCGTACTGTTCTCGATAAATATATCCCGCTGTTGAGAAATGTTTCGACCCAAGGTAGTGTATGACGAATAGACAAAGACAGCATGTCTTGATAAATGGTTCTAATCTTCATGTGGGAGGCGGAGTCGCGGTCGCGACTTCATATATTAAATCCCTGAGCCAGAAAAAAAATCTGGAATTTGATATATCCCTCCTTGTATCAACCAAAATCATGAAGAATCTGAAGGATCTTGATACAGATTTTTCCGTATTCAGGTCTGTGAAATCCATTGACTATGTTGGAATCAAGGCACTGTGGAGCGGTTTAAGCAAAGAACTGTCCGGCTACGATTTGGTATTTACTGTATTTGGACCCGCTTATACGCTGCGAAAGCCAACCAGACATATCGTTGGTTTTGCACAGCCCTCTATCATTTACCCTGACAGCCGGGCGTTTTTAAAGATACCTGTGCGTCAGCGAAAAGTTGAGCGGTTGAGATTCAAGTTGCAAGAGTTTTTTTTTGCACAAACGGATGCCCTGGTGGTTGAGTTGGAGCATGTCAAAACAGGTTTGCAAAAAATACCAGCTTTCCGCAATAAAAAAATTTATGTGGTGAATAGCGCAGTCGACTCGGTTTTTTCCGAGCCCGATCGATGGCTGGCCATAGACACCCCCATGGGCTCTGATCGCAGAATAAAACTGGGTCTGATCTCAAGGAACTATGCGCACAAAAACCTTGATCTGTTGCCTTATATCAAACAAACATTGAAAGAAAAGCATGCCATCGAGGCAGACCTCTTCGTGACCTTCGTGCCAGAAGAGTGGGACACCTGTTCTGATTTTTTCAAAGAAAATATAAGTAATGTGGGGCCCTTGACGCTTGCGCAGTGCCCAACGTTTTATGCTTCATTGGATGGCGTGATTTTCCCGAGTTTGCTGGAGTGCTTTTCTGCGGTCCCTATAGAAAGCATGTTGATAGGCAAACCTTTATTTGCTTCGGATCTTCCATTCATCAGAGATTGTTGTAAAACCTACGCTAACTATTTTACGCCAGAGGATGCGGACTCTGCTGCCGCAGTCATTGCAGATTACTATAGTAGGCCACTGGCTGAGCAAGAAAGTTTTGTGAGCGATGCGCAGCGTTTCGTGAGTTCTTATCCTTCAGCTGCAGACAGGGCTGACTCATACCTCACGTTGATAAGACGTGAATTAAACGGCTGATGTTGACAGCGTAATAATGCCGTCCCTGAATAATTTAGCCAAGGTGTTTTATGTTTCAAGATAAAGTGTTGATGTTGACAGGCGGTACAGGCTCGTTTGGCAATGCCGTTTTGAATCGCTTCCTGAAAACTGATATTTCAGAGATCAGAATATTCAGTCGTGATGAAAAAAAGCAAGACGACATGCGCAAAAAGTTCAACAACGAAAAGTTGAAGTTCTACATTGGCGATGTCCGTGACTTGCAAAGTGTAACGAATGCCATGAGGGGGGTTGATTATGTGTTTCATGCCGCCGCCCTTAAACAGGTACCTTCTTGCGAATTTCATCCAATGGAGGCGGTTAAAACGAATGTTATCGGAACCGATAATGTCCTCGAAGCGGCCATTCTGAATAATATAACGCGAGTGGTTTGTTTAAGTACTGACAAGGCCGTGTATCCGATCAATGCCATGGGTATTTCCAAGGCCATGATGGAAAAGGTCATGGTTGCCAAGGCGCGCACGGTTGATAAATCGAAGACGGTCATTTGTGGCACTCGTTACGGTAATGTGATGGCTTCACGAGGGTCTGTGATCCCGCTGTTTATCGACCAGGTTCGTGCTGGCAAGCCTTTGTCCATTACCGATCCCAACATGACGCGCTTCATGATGACCCTCGCGGATGCCGTTGATCTTGTCTTGTATGCCTTTGAACACGGTAATAACGGAGATTTGTTTGTACAGAAGGCACCTGCCGCAACAGTTGAGACACTCGCGCTTGCCTTGACCGATTTGCTGGGCGTTCCCGATCATCCCATTCAGGTTATCGGCACGCGGCATGGTGAAAAGCTCTATGAGGCCCTGCTAAGTCGTGAGGAAATGGCATGTGCGCAAGACATGGGCGATTACTACCGTATCCCTCCCGATCTTCGTGATCTGAACTACAGCAAGTTTGTTGAAGAGGGCGAAGAGAAGATTTCTCATACGGAGGATTACAACTCTCATAATACGATGCGTCTGGATGTCGAAGGCATGAAAGCGCTACTGCTAAAACTCAGCTTTATGCAGGCCATTCAAAAGGGTGAGCATGTGACGCCAGAGGAATGAGCATGAAAGTCCTGATCACGGGCGCTGATGGTTTTGTAGGTCGAAACCTGGTCGCTCATCTGAATGAAATGCCCGATATTGAAGTTGTCAAGTTCGGCAGAGGAGATGATGTTTCATCTCTGCACACACAATTGCCGCAACTGGATTTCATTTTTCACCTGGCGGGTGTCAATCGCCCTTTGTGCCAAAGTGACTTCACCGCAGGGAATGTCGATTTAACGGCTTCGTTGTGCGAGGCTGTCTCCACGGTAAAGCGTGATATACCTATTCTTTATACCTCTTCTACCCAAGCTTGTTTGGATAATGCCTATGGCATCAGCAAGAATAAAGCAGAAGAAGTTTTGGCGACGCATGCGCGCGAGACTCAATCAACGGTATTTATCTACCGTCTGCCCAATGTGTTCGGTAAATGGTCACGGCCAAATTACAACTCTGCGATAGCAACTTTTTGCCATAATATAGCCCGGGATTTACCAATCACTGTCAATGACCCGGGCGCGACGCTTGATCTTGTTTATATCGATGATGTGGTTGAAGCGTTTGTAGGGGTGATGAGGTCCACTGTGAAGGGCCTTCATCAGTTAAGTATTGATACCCGCTACAAGACCACCGTGGGTGCCGTTGCCGAGCAAATCCAAGCCTTCAAGGACTCGCGTGAAAACTTGATCACAGAGAAAGTAGGTACTGGCCTGTGCCGCGCGCTGTATTCAACGTATTTGAGCTTTATCCCGACAGATAAATTTTCTTATGGTGTGCCAAAATATGAGGATCCTCGGGGTGCTTTTGTTGAAGTCCTCAAAACCAAAGATTCGGGGCAGTTTTCATATTTTACGGCTCATCCTGGCATCGTTCGTGGCGGTCATTATCATCACAGCAAAACCGAAAAGTTTCTGGTTGTCAGGGGCC
>Ga0302347_1003660_pt1 | contig 13304 bp, 13 predicted proteins | sample PhyWR1_FD_202178 | JGI IMG/M metagenome (GOLD analysis project Ga0302347, IMG submission 202178) | Leaf surface microbial communities from wheat plants in UC Gill Tract Community Farm, Albany, California, United States - DLSL W.R1 (v2)... | ecosystem: Host-associated > Plants > Phyllosphere >...
TTTAATCTCACCGGGCGTTACCAGCGTCAGCGAGATCACCGGTTGTTGATAATGCATGAGCCAGTCAGCCTGTCGCGCTGCGCGACGCTCTTTTGCCGTCAGCAGCGCCTCAAGACTGACACCCGTACGTACGGGTGTCGCTGTTTCCATTATTCGCACTCCTTCACCTGGCGAACGATATCTATCACGCTACCGTCGCGGTAACGGATCACGCCGACAATTTTGTCGGTAAACTCGATGGGTTTTGGCACGCCGGTTAGCGAAATAGCACGTTCATACAGCGCATGGATATCGACGATTTTTAGCCCGGCGGCAACCAGCCGCTGGCGGATCTCCGGGCGAGCCGGATTCACCGCAATCCCGTGGTCGGTAACCAGTACATCAATGCTTTCACCCGGTGTCAGGCGCGTTGTTACGTGCTTCACAACCGTCGGAATACGGCTACGCAGCAGCGGCGCAACGACAATTGTCAGGTTGGCCGCGGCCGCCACGTCACAGTGCCCACCGGATGCGCCACGCATTACGCCATCTGAACCGGTGATCACGTTAACGTTAAAATCGACGTCAATCTCCAGCGCGCTAAGGATCACCACATCCAGCTGGTCGCAGCTGGTGGCTTTACTGCCAGGATTAGCGTACACATTCGTGGAGATTTCGACATGGTTTGGGTTACGTGCCAGTGAGGCCGCAGCCTGGCCATCAAAGCATTGGGTATCGAGTAATTTTTCGATCAGCCCCTTTTCGTGCAGATCCACCAGACTGCCGGTGATCCCACCGAGAGCAAAGCGGGCTTTGATGCCGCTGCGCTCCATTTTTTCTTCCATAAAGCGGGTACAGGCGGTGGCCGCCGCGCCGGAGCCGGTCTGCATGGAGAAGCCATTTTTAAAATAGCCCGAGTACTCAATCACCTCCGCCGCATAGCGGGCGATCAGTAATTCCCGGGGATTGCTGGTCACGCGCGCCGCACCCACGCTGATTTTTGCCGGATCGCCCACATGCTCTACCTGCACAATATAATCCACCTGATCCTGCCCCAGGCTGGCAGGCATATTCGGAAACGGCACAATCTCCTCGGTAAGCAGCACTACTTTGCGGGCAAACTGTGCGTCTACCATCGCATAGCCGAGGGAGCCGCAGCAGGATTTACCGTGCGTGCCGTTAGCATTGCCAAATTCGTCGCTGCACGGCACCCCGAGAAAAGCGACGTCGATCTTCAGCTCGCCGTCCTGAAGCAGTTTGACCCGGCCGCCGTGGGAGTGGATTTGTACCGGCTCGTTCATCAATCCGTGGGAGATAGCATCTGCCAGTTTGCCGCGCATCCCGGAGGTGTAAATCCGGCCGATCACGCCGTTCTGGATATGCTCAATCAGCGCATCATTGCAGGTCATCAGCGAGCTGGATGCCAGAGTCAGATTTTTAAAGCCCATTTTGGCCAGTAGCCCGACGACGTCATTAATCACTCGATCGCCTTCGCGAAAAGCATGATGAAAAGAAATGGTCATGCCATCCGTTAATCCGCTGCGCACCACCGCCTGCTCCAGCGAGGCACACAGTTTGCGCTGGTGTTTTGCATCGATATCACCCAGCCACGGAGTGGTACTGTAAGCCGTATCAAACGGTTTTAATGCCCGTAAATGGGGGAAATTAAGATGCAGAAGTTCTGTTTGATTCATTACTTTATCCTTAACGGCGCACGCCAGACGCGGCGGCACGTTCCAGCACCCGCTGTGCATGATCAATAATTGGCGCATCTACCATTTTGCCATTGAGCGAAACCACGCCCAGCCCGTTGCGCTCTCCTTCCTGCGCTGCCTCTATCACTAATTTTGCATGATCCACCTCCTGCTGCGTCGGTGCATAAGCGTTATGCAGCAGGTCAATCTGCCGGGGGTTGATCAGCGATTTACCGTTAAAGCCCATTTTGCGGATCAGTTCCACTTCACGCAGGAAACCGGCCTCATCGTTAACATCTGACCAGACAACGTCGAAAGCGTCGATTCCGGCGGCGCGCGCCGCATGCAGCACCGCACAGCGGGCGTAAAATAGCTCGGTGCCATCGCCGCGTTCGGTTTGCATATCCATCACATAATCAAATGCTGCCAGCGCAATACCGATCAGGCGTGGCGTGCTGCGCGCAATGGCTACCGCGTTAATGACCCCGATTGCCGATTCGATAGCCGCCATCACGCGGGTGGAACCAACGTCACGACCACAGTCACGTTCAATACGCTCCAGATGGCTTTCGAGTTCGAAAATATCGTCCGGCGTGTCAGTTTTGGGCAGACGGATCACATCCACGCCGCCGCGTACCGCCGCTTCCAGATCCAGCAGGCCAAACGGCGTGCTCAGCGGATTAATGCGCACCACGGTTTCGATATCCTGATACATCGGATGCTGAAGCGCGTGATAGACCAGCAGGCGCGCGGTATCTTTTTCACGCAGCGCCACCGCATCCTCAAGGTCGAACATGATCGAATCCGGACGATAGATAAATGCGGTAGAGAGCATGGCGGCACTGGCCCCCGGCAGGAACAACATACTGCGACGAAGCGTGCTCATGACAGCGCCCTCCAGTCGATGGCCGGTTCCTCGCCTGCACGCAGTAATGCGCCCTGAAGACGTGCACGGATCACACAGTCCAGCGCGCCTTTGTCTTCGATGATAATTAGCCCCTGGCGCACGTCTAACGCACGCAGAGTCTCCTCCACCACCTGACGGATCTGGTCGCCAAACTGCTTCATGACTTCACTGCGGATGACTATCTCCAGCTCGCCGTCGGCGGGGGCGATTTTCACCATCAGGTCGCTGGACTCCTGCGTACCCGCCAGCGCCTCCCTTACAATTTTCATAATGTTCTTCCTGAGTATTAAACGGGTTCTGCGCTGCGATAATAGGTTTCAAGCTGCGCGAACGTCGATTCCGGGACAATCTCCCGGATACGAGAAAATCGATCTGTTTTAAGCAAACGACGCACTTCGGAGGCCGAAATCGGCGTGCCGGACGATTTGATGCGCGGCAGCTCCACAACGTCAATGCGGCCGCTTAGCAACGAATGTAATGTCTGGTTGTACTGGCGTGTAACTGCGCAAAACGGCTCCGATCCCACGAAACGGTGGGTGATCCCCAGCGCTGGCCCGATGTTGTCGCGAAAAATCAGCGCATCAATTTCACTCCACGCCTGCTGCACCTTGCCACTTTCTTTGAGAAAATAGATTGGAAAAGTGGCGCGGGAGATGATGTACGGCGAGCCTTCATGCACCATCACGTTTGGCAGATGGGCGACGCCTGCCCGGACCATTTTTAGACGGGCTGCGAACGGGAAAAATGACGCGTCTTCCTGTACGACAAAGACGTGCAGCACGTTGCAGCGCCGTGCGGCCTGCTCTACCAGATAACGATGCCCGAGCGTAAACGGATTCGCGTTCATGACGATCGCGCCAATCCGTTCACCTGGCTGCCGCTGTTTTTGCAGCGAACGGCAATAGCGTGCGAGGCCCTGGGGCGTATTTTCCATCAGCACCGCGTTAGCGCCGCTTTGCGCGACGGGCCAGAAGCCGCTGCGGGTAAAGCGCTCTTTATTGCACGGGCGAGTGCACAAGAAGAGATGAAAATGGCCGCGCGCCAGCGCGACATTTTCGACTTCAGCTAACAGTCGCGCACTCAGGTTTTCTCCACGTAATGCCTCGTTAACCGCCACACATTTGATAACGTTGGCAGCCAGTCCGGCACAGCCAGCAAGCGTCGAACCCGCCCAGGCCTCTACAAACAACGTAATGTCGCCATCCAGCCCCAGCCCACTGTCCGCCAGTAACGAGCGGATCATCTCCAGACGTTCAGGCTGCTTTGCCACCCACGTCAGACGAAAATCGACAGGTATTTGCCCGTGCATTGTGTGCCGCCTTACTTAATGCGCTGCTGCCAGCACCTGCTGTGCGGGTGCCTCCATAATGATATTGCTGAGATGACCGATATGTTCGATCTCGACTTCAATACGATCGCCTTCTTTCATAAACAGCGGCGGATTACGTTTTTTCCCCACGCCACCGGGTGAGCCAGTAATGATCACATCGCCAGGGCTCAACCGGGTGAAGGTGCTGATATATTCAATTAGCTCTGCGACGGTATGGATCATGCTGCCGGTATTATCTTCCTGCACCATGCGCCCATTCAGCCAGGTGCGAATAGCGAGCTGATGCGGATCCGGGATCTCATCGGCGGTCGCCATCCACGGACCAAACGCACCGGTTTGACGCCAGTTTTTACCCGCGGTAAACCAGCTGTGCTGCCAGTCACGGGCAGAGCCATCCATATAGCAGCTGTAGCCCGCCACATGATGGAGCGCATCTTCGCGGCAGATATTCTCCCCGCCTTTACCGATGATCACCGCCAGTTCACCTTCGTAGTCAAATTCGCTGGAGTGTCGGGGTTTCAGCACGGGTGCATTATGTGCTGTCTGCGAGTCAGGAAAACGCACAAACAGCGTAGGAGCCGGATTATGCTGATCGAATTCTTTGCGCTTGTCGGCGTAGTTCATGCCAACGCAGAGGATTTTTTCCGGCTGCTCGATGACCGGTAAAAAGGTGACGGCATCCATTGCTACGTCAGGAAGATCGTTAAGATAGCGGGTGGCTTCAGGCAATCCGTTACCGTGTAATAGCGCTTTAAGATCGCCGTAGCGGTCACCCAGGCGACGGCCCAGATCGATAATCCCTTCGGCTTTCACAATTCCGTAGCTGCGAACGCCCTGATGAAGAAAACTTGCGAGTTTCATGGTGAATTCCTGAGTACATCAATTAAACGAGAAAGTTGCCCAGTACCAGCAGCGAAACGGAGACGTTGATCGCTCCGCCAATGCGGGTCGCAATCTGTGCAAATGGCATCAGCCCCATACGATTACCGGCAGTGAGGATGGCAACATCCCCGGTTCCGCCCTGGCCGCTCTGACAGCAAGAGACGATAGCGACGTCAATCGGATGCATACCGATTTTCTTGCCGACGAAGAAACCGGTCGCCACCAGCGTACACACGGTGCTGATAATGACTAACAGGTTGCTGAGGGTGAATGCATTGACCAGTTCATGCCACGGGGTGATCGCCACGCCCACGGCAAACAGAATCGGATAGGTCACGGAGGTCTGGAAGAATTTGTAGACCACCTGAGAACCCTCAAGCAGACGTGGAGAGGCTCCATTGCACAGCTTAACCAGCACGGCGACAAACAGCATTCCAACCGGTGCAGGCAGGCCAATCAGTTTGTGACCCAGCATCCCCATCATGTACAACAGCACCGCCAGCAGTGCTCCTGCGGCAATCGTTGTTACGTCTGTTTTGCCAGAAGAGACGGAAGGTGAAGAGTGCGCGTCGGCATTGGCGCGATTCGGCATTAATTGCCCTTCTCCTGTCAGGTGCGGGAAACGTTTACCCAGTTGGTTGAGACAACCAGAGATAATAATCGCCGTCAGACCGCCCAGCATCACCATCGGTAACACCCGTCCCAGCGCCACGCCCTGATCCATATGTAGTAAGGTGGCATAGCCAATTGAAAGAGGAATTGCGCCTTCACCCACGCCACCCGCCATGATCGGTAAAATGATAAAGAAGAAGATCTGGAAGGGTTCAAGGCCCAGGGCCATGCCGACGCCCATCCCGACAATCATGCCAGCGATTTCACCGCATAACATCGGGAAGAAGATCCGCAGAAACCCCTGAATCAGCACGGTGCGGTTCATGCTCATGATGCTGCCGACAATAATGCAGCAGATATAGAGATAAAGAATATTGGTGGATTTGTAGAATTTAGTTGTCGACTCCACCACCACATCTGGCAGCAGGCCGTAATAAACCAGCGCAGAGGGGATAAAGGTCGCACATATTGCTGCCGCACCCAGTTTGCCAACAATGGGCAGGCGTTTGCCAAATTCGCCGCAGGCAAAACCGAAGAAGGCGAGTGTTGCCACCATTACCACAATATCGCTCGGCAACTTGCCGCCCAGACAGTCAATCGCGATTAATACACCGGCTAATACAAACAACGGCAGCGGAATAATACCGATTTTCCAGCTGTCCATAATGTGCCACCAGCGCTCTTTCAATGATGGCCGGGAGAGTTCAATCGGATCGTGGTTAACAATAAAAGAATCGTCAGCTGTGCTCATAATCAAGCCCCTTAGTTATTTTGTGCATTCAGCTTAAAGTCATAAACACTGACATAATGTGAACTTCGACATATTAAAATCGAAGTTTTAATGGCCTCTATGGTTTTTATGGTTTTATTTATTGAGTGTGATTAAACTCGTATTTATTAGCGTGGTTTTTATGGTTTCTTTTCTAATCTGAACAACTGAATAACATTTATTATGTGCGTCAATTTTAAAATGCTTTTTTGATTTCCGCCCCTGACAGCTCTGCTGTGCAAGGGATCACAAGTTTCAGGTAAAAATCGTGACGCTAATCTAAAAGGTGATACATTACATCTCTTTATTGCTGCCGCGTGTGGAATCAATGAAATTATCTTTCCAGATAAAACTGTTTATTTCGCTGGTCGCTTTTTTCTCAGTGCTATTCGTGTTGCTCGGCAGCTATTATTATATTGACGTAGGAAGACAGCTCTATCAGGAAATGAGCCTGCGCGCAAAAATACAAGCTGAAGAGATTGCGATTATTCCTGGAATATCTGAAATGGCGGCCAAAAAGGATATCCCGGCAATTCACAAATTCATGAAGAAAATAGCTCAGCGCAGCGATGCCAGTTTTATTGTCATCGGTGATAATAACGGTCTGCATCTGTTTCACTCGGTGTTTGATGACCGCGCAGGAACCACGCTGGTCGGTGGCGATAATGAAGAGGTGCTTAAAGGGAAAAGTATTACCACCATTCGTAAAGGTGGGCTGGGCATTTCTCTGCGTAGTAAAGCGCCTATCATCAACGCTTCAGGGCAGGTCGTCGGCATTGTTTCAGTGGGATACCTCACCAGCTATCTCGACACCATAACCGTCAGCAAAATGATTAACATCCTGATTGCCGCAGCCGTGCTTCTGATTGCGCTGTTCATTTTCTCCTGGTTTTTCACCCGCAGCATCAAAAAGCAAATTTTCTCTCTGGAGCCACGAGAGATAGGCCTGCTGGTCCGCCAGCAAAAGGCGATGATGGAATCGATATATGAAGGCGTGATTGCCATTGATAGCCACATGCGGATTGAAGTCATTAACCAGGCTGCCCGCAAACTGCTTGGTCTGAACCAGCCCGCGCGCGAACTGCGCGGGCAGCCGATTGCTCAGGTAATTACCCCGGTTTCTTTCTTCGCACCACAAACGTTATTGGCAAGTGATACTCACGATGAAATTTGCCGTTTCAACGACCTTACGGTGATTGCCAGTCGGATACACATTATGCTGGAAGGGGCGTTACAAGGATGGGTGATTACATTTCGCGATCGTAATGAAATTGACTCTCTCAGCGCGCAGTTGAGTCAGGTGAAACGCTATGTTGATAACCTGCGCATTATGCGTCATGAGCAGCTTAACCGCATGACCACGCTTTCCGGGCTGCTGCATATGGGCCGTTACGATGAGGCGATTCACTATATTCAGGCGCAGTCCGAACATGCGCAGGAACTGCTGGATTTCATCTCCTCACGCTTTCACTCTCCCACCCTGTGCGGTCTGCTGCTGGGAAAAACGGCGCGCGCCAGAGAAAAGGGCGTGGTACTAAACATCGATCCAGCCTGTCGGATGGATAGCGCATTTAACGCTCTACCTGAGGCCGAGTTAATTTCCATTATTGGCAATCTGCTGGACAACGCCATTGAAGCAACGCAGCGTGCAGCCCTGCCCCACCAGCCTGTTGAGGTACTGATAAAGCTCAGCAGCAGCGAACTGATCATTGAAGTGGCAGACTGTGGTATCGGTATCAACCCGGCGATCCGTGAGCATATCTTTGAGCGCGGGATGACTACAAAAAACCGTGGCGATCATGGAATTGGGCTTTACCTGATTGAACGTTATGTAACTCAGGCAGGCGGCTTTATCGAAGTTGCCGATAACGACCCGCACGGCACCATCTTCTCACTGTTCATTCCCGCCCGGCCGTCTGGCCAGCAACTGGAAGAAACGCATTATGCACTATGAACTGATTGACGTTCTGATTATTGAGGATGAGCCGACGCTGGCTCAACTCCATGCCGATCTGATCCTTAAGCATCCCCGTCTGCGGCTGGCAGGTATTGCCGCATCACTGGCCGATGCAAAGGACAAACTCACTGCCCTACGGCCGCAACTGGTGCTGCTGGACAATTATTTACCGGATGGTAAAGGCATTACGCTTATCGGCGACCCTCTGCTCATCGGCGCGAACTGTACGGTCATTTTTATTACGGCGGCCAGCGATATGGATACCTGTAGTCAGGCGATCCGCAACGGGGCGTTTGACTATATTCTTAAACCGGTTTCGTGGAAACGGCTTAGCCAGTCGCTGGAGCGCTTTGTTCAGTTTACCGAGCAGCAGCGCGTCTGGAAGATTGTGGATCAGCAAAACGTGGACTCGCTATATCAGCTTCAGGCCAAAAACTACCGTCTGGATAACAGCAGTAAAGGCATTGAGGACACGACCCTGGCGCGGGTGCAGAAACTGTTTAGCGATCGCACTGAGTATTGCTTTTCGGTAGATGAGGTGGTCAGTGAGACGGGGTTAAGTAAAACCACCGCCCGCCGCTATCTTGAGCATTGTGTAGAGACGGGGTATTTAAGCGTTGAAATGCTGTACGGTAAAATTGGCCATCCCCGGCGACTGTATAAACGCGCGCAGGCGGCGTAAAAGCGCGATATCAACGCCAGACCTGCCGGGTGGCGGCTTAACCTTACCCGGCCTACCAAAATCAGGTCCGGTAAGGTCGATCCTCCCGCCGGGCAGAACGGCACGGTGCTACACCGTAAAGCCCATCATCATGCCGGTATCTTCATGCTCAAGCAGGTGGCAATGCGCCATATAAGCGCACTCCTTTGGCGCGTCATGATTGAAACGGACCAGTACTTCACTGACGCCGCCGTCCACATTGACCGTATCTTTCCAGCCTGCGCGATGGGCTGCGGGAGGACGGCCGTTTTCAGACAGAATGCGGAATTGTGTACCGTGGATATGGAAGGGATGCAGCATCATGTCGCCCTCGCCCGATATCACCCAGCGCTCAAATTGCCCTTTTTGCGCGGCAAACAGCGGCGTATCCATAGCAAACGCCTGACCGTTAATCCGGTTGGCGCTATGAAAATCGAACGCCTGACTGCCGTGGCCCATCGCGCCATGATCCATTGCACCATGATGCATGTTGCCGTGATCCATTCCGCTCATCGCCTGCGCGCCGTATTTTTCCTGTAAGGCCTGCATTCCCATCATGTCGAGCATCGGGTCCATAGAGAGCTGGAATTTACGCCGGGTAAGATCCGAAAGCGCAGGCAGCGCAGGCACCGTGACCAGCGAATCCGGGAGCGTCGCGGAGGCGGCAATGCGCAGCGGCTGCACGCGCAGTATCGGCTGTGGCCGGTCGAAAGGCGCGACCGCCATCCCTGGTTGACTGACCGGCAGCGTCACCAGATCGAACGGTTTACCGTCCTGGGTATCCACCAGCACCTCAAAACGCTCGCCCATTAACATCGACAACTCAGTGACTTTGACCGGCTCTGCCAGCAGCCCGCCGTCGCTGGCAATCACATATAGCGGGCGCTTGTCGCTGGCGGCAACGTTCAGCGAACGCGCATTACAGCCGTTAAGCAGGCGTAATCTCAGCCAGCCTCGCGGGGCATTATGCTGGGGAAACGGCGCACCGTTAGCCAGGAGCGTATCGCCAAACCAGCCGACGGCAGCGGTCATCATATCCAGCTGATAATCTATTTCGCCGCTGGCGGTAAAACGCTTGTCCTGCACGATCACCGGGATATCATCAATGCCCCACTGCTGCGGCAAACGCAGACTGCGGCTGTCATCGTCATCAATGATGACCAGTCCTGCCAGCCCCATCGCCACCTGGCGCCCGGTTTTACCGTGCTGATGGGGGTGAAACCAGCAGGTTGCTGCCGGCTGATCGGGCGTGAATGCTACCGAACGCGACTCACCGGCTTTTATCACCCCCTGAGGGCCACCGTCGACAGCACCGGGCACTTCCAGCCCGTGCCAGTGGACCGTCGTCTCTTCTGTCAGGGTGTTGTGAATATCAACCGTAACCGCCTTTCCCTGGCGCAGGCGGATCGCCGGACCCAGTAGCGCGCCGTTATAGCCCCAGGTAGCGCTGGTGACGGGGCCAAACGTCGATGTCCCTGCCTGAACAGTCAGCCTGATGTGATTACGCGCATCAGCGGTTAACAGTTGCGGGATCGGCAGCGCCGGGCGTTCGGCAGCAAAGGCGGTTTTGCTCCAGAGAGGCAGTGCGCTCAACGCGCCAATAGCGGCGGAATATTTTAAAAAGTCGCGGCGTTGCATCGTATTTTCCTTATCGTCGGCAGGCGGTCTATGAGCTTAAACCCTCCCCTAACCGGAACGTCAAGCATAACTGTGATAATTAAGTTCACGCGCTATCATCAGGTGTGCTAACGTTGCATTTCCGTAAGCAGTGGTAGAAAGAATGAAGACTTTTTTCAGAATAATTGTTCCTGGAATGCTTTTAGCATTATCCACAAACAGCTATGCGCTGAGCGAATCTGAAGCTGAAGATATGGCCGATCTCACCGCCGTCTTTGTGTTTCTGAAAAATGACTGTGGCTACCAGAACTTACCTAATACTCAAATTCGTCGGGCGCTGCTCTTTTTTGCTCAGCAGAATCAGTGGGACCTGAGCAACTACGAAACTTACAACATGAAAACGTTAGGTGAAGACAGCTACCGCGACCTTAGCGGTATCGGTATTCCTACCGCCAAAAAATGTAAAGCGCTGGCTAAAGATTCCTTAAGCTTACTCGCCTACGTTAAATAGCCTCTCTTCGCTATACTCATTCTCTTTGTGGTGAAACATTGACCGTGCATACGCGGTCAATGTTAGCTATTATGTTGCGCCCATTTTTCATGGGTGTTAATGAGGGAGAGTGGAATGAGCGATAACACCGCATGGCACGAAACGCTACACGATCAATTTGGGCAATATTTTGCTATTGATAACGTCCTGTACCATGAGAAAACCGATCATCAGGATCTGATCATTTTCGAAAACGCTGCTTTTGGTCGCGTCATGGCGCTGGATGGCGTGGTGCAAACCACCGAGCGCGATGAGTTTATTTACCACGAAATGATGACCCACGTTCCGCTGCTGGCGCACGGTCACGCGAAGCACGTGCTGATAATTGGCGGTGGCGACGGTGCAATGCTGCGGGAAGTGTCGCGGCATAAAAATATCGACACTATCACGATGGTGGAAATCGATGAAGGCGTGGTCTCTTTTTGTCGTCAGTATTTACCTAATCATAATGCCGGTGCCTATGACGATCCGCGTTTCACGCTGACCATCGACGACGGCGTCAATTTTGTTAATCAAACCACGCAAACCTTTGATGTCATTATCTCTGACTGTACCGATCCGGTCGGTCCCGGTGAAAGCCTGTTTACCTCGGCGTTTTATGAAGGCTGTAAGCGCTGCCTCAATCCGGGCGGCATTTTTGTCGCGCAGAACGGCGTCTGTTTTTTGCAGCAGGATGAAGCTATCGACAGCCACCGCAAGCTGGGTCAATATTTCGCCGACGTCAGCTTTTATCAGGCGGCGATCCCGACCTATTACGGCGGCATTATGACCTTCGCCTGGGCAACAGATAACGAGGCCCTGCGCACGCTCTCTACCGAAATTATTCAGGCGCGCTTTCATCAATCTGCGCTCACCTGCCGCTATTACAATCCGGCCATTCACACCGCGGCGTTTGCCCTGCCGCAATATTTGCAGGACGCCCTGTCCGCACCGCGATCCTAAGGAGGTGATAAAAATTGAAAAAACTGAAGCTGCACGGCTTTAACAATCTGACCAAAAGCCTGAGTTTTTGTATTTATGATATCTGCTACGTGAAAACGGCGGCAGAGCGCGATGGCTATATCGCCTATATCGACGAACTCTATAACGCCAACCGTCTGACCGAAGTGCTCACCGAGACGTGCTCGATTATCGGTGCCAATATCCTGAATATTGCCCGTCAGGATTATCAACCGCAGGGTGCCAGCGTCACGATTCTGGTCAGCGAAGAGCCGGTGGATCCGCAGTTAATTGATACTACCGAGCATCCCGGCCCGCTGCCTGAAGCCGTTGTTGCCCATCTCGATAAAAGTCATATCTGCGTTCACACTTACCCGGAAAGTCATCCTGAAGCGGGTCTGTGTACGTTTCGGGCAGATATTGAAGTATCGACCTGCGGCGTCATTTCGCCGCTTAAGGCGCTCAATTATCTGATCCATCAGCTTGAATCCGATATTGTCACCGTTGATTACCGCGTGCGCGGCTTTACCCGTGACGTGAACGGCATGAAGCATTTTATCGATCATGAGATCAATTCGATTCAGAACTTTATGTCTGAAGACATGAAGTCGCTGTATGACATGATGGACGTGAACGTTTATCAGGAAAATATTTTCCATACCAAAATGCTGCTTAAGGAATTTGATCTTAAGCACTACATGTTCCATACCCGGCCTGAAGATTTAACGGCAGATGAGCGCAAGGTCATCACCGACCTGCTGTGGAAGGAAATGCGCGAGATTTATTACGGTCGCAATATTCCTGCGATTTAAGCGTGCTGCGGAGCAAGGATGCCCCGCCCGGTTATTTTTGCTGCACGAACGTGCGGTAGGCGGCAACCACCTGAAGGAAGTCTTCTACACCACACAGCGACAGGCTTTCTTCATCGTAGTAGCTCATCCCCTCTTCCATTTCATCACCGGAAATCGCCAGTTGATTAGCGCGGATCATCACTTCTTCGTCATCCATCCACAGGGTGTACTCATGCCCGGTCCGCTGCCAGCTGCGTTCGCTGCCTTTTACTGCACGCGCCGCCTGTTCAACTTCATCCAGCAGGGCAAAATTCTCTTTCACCTCTTCGTTGAACCAGTGTCCGACCACTTCATGGCCCATTGACATCCGTACCTTTACCAGTCCGGTGACATCGCGCAAAAATTCGTATTCCATCATTTGTTCCTCTGCTGTCGCAATACGTCATTGCTGCATTGCCGTTGAGATTAATTATCGCAGCAGGGAGCAAGAAAAGCAGCGGGATAAGTGGAAGGAATGAAATAAAAAAACCCTTTCGTCAGGAAAGGGTTTTGTCAGTTGAGCCGGAAGTGAGAATTA
>Ga0302347_1003665_pt1 | contig 13295 bp, 11 predicted proteins | sample PhyWR1_FD_202178 | JGI IMG/M metagenome (GOLD analysis project Ga0302347, IMG submission 202178) | Leaf surface microbial communities from wheat plants in UC Gill Tract Community Farm, Albany, California, United States - DLSL W.R1 (v2)... | ecosystem: Host-associated > Plants > Phyllosphere >...
TGGGGCTGGATTCAGTCATATCACGCGGCGGTTAGTAAAAAAGGATGCTGACTTTATCACAGCTTCTCTGGTGTACTGCGTGCCGGTTGGGGTGAGGCCCCACGGGGTAGCAAAAACGACATTAAATGGCCACTACGCTAGTATGGCTATCCAAAATCCGGAATGAATTTTACCGCATGCAATTCAGCTACTTAAGCTATTCAAAAAATCGGGTATTTGACTTTATTTGCCTATGGCTACTTCCCATTGGCTTTTTACTGCTTCTATCCGACCTTTATTTTTTGCCGGGACGCAGCATTCATCACAAGCTGTATTACGGTTTGTTCAGCATTCCCACCCTTATTGCAATCATCCTGCGCCCCAGGGAGCTCAAAGATATTCTGCGCGAGCCGCTGGTGCTCGGCTTTATCCTGCTTTCATTGTGGTCGATATTCAGCCTGATCTGGAGCAACACTCAGGATGACTTCGTGGGGCTGGTGCGACCGGCCCTGCATATGTTGATGTTGTATTTCGGCTGCTCGTTACTGGTCAAATACCGGGCAGACATCCTGCAGCCGCTGTTCTTTAGCGCTGCCATCATTGCCTTGATCGCCACCCTTTATAACCTGTGGGTATTCATCCCCAATTACTCGCCCGAAGCGCGGATGATCGGTGCGGGGGCATTTGACAACCCGCTGCTCAGTTCCCACGCCTTCGGCTTCTTTTGTATTTACTGGCTTGCACTGGGCATGACCTGCAAGCGCGCATACGTGCTGCTTATAGCTGCTCCCGCCTTTTTGATCATGTTCGCAGCGATACTGGCCACTGGGTCCAGAACGCCATTGGTGGCAGTCGTTCTGGCGATGGTCTGGCTCAGCTTTATTTGCTGGAACCGCCGTTCACTGGCATTGATCAGCATGCTGGTAGTGGGGGGCATCGTGGTCATGACGATGTTCTCCGAGATGATTCTGGGCCGCGGCAGTTCGTTTCGCATTGAACTCTGGCAGATGGCTCTGGCGCTTATAGAGCAGCGTCCATGGATCGGCTATGGCTATGACGCCGCATTGTCCCTGCAGCTGCCAGGCACTGATGAGCTCCTGAGCGAACCGCATAACTTCGCTGTATTACGTTGGCATTTTAGGCTTCCTGCCCTGGCTGTTCATGCAGGTTTGGGGGCTGTACAGCAGCTGGCGTCATCGTGTGCAGCCGCTGTTTATCCTGGCTTCCGCCTGGCTGGTGTATGGCATTGGTGCGGGCCTGACCGAAGGCGGCGGATTAATGCCAAGGCCGAAAGAACACTGGTACCTGCTGTGGATTCCTCTGGCCGTGATTGCTGCGCTCAATATCAATCTGCGCCTCAAGACCCTGCGCGGCAGAGCGGTTAACCGGCTTCCCGAACCGGCCTTCAAAACGCTTGAAGCCCATGCACAAGTGATTGAAGAGGACGGCCTGGGCCCCAAAGTCTTGCGCCTTGAAAACGGCAACTTCCTCAAGTTGTTCCGTGCCCGACGCTGCTATACCTCAGGCAGCTTCAACCCCTACTCGGAACGTTTTGCTGTCAACAGCGAGCGCTTGCAGGCAATAGGCATTCCGGCACCAAAAATTCTCGACCTGTATCTACTGACCGATGGCAGCAGCGCCGTGCTGTACCAACCGCTGCCAGGCCAGACGCTGCGCCAGGTCATGCAGTCAATGGGCTCTGCCTCGGTGCGCCAGGCGCTGGTCGAACGCTTCGGCAAGTTCCTGGCCCAACTGCACGACAAAGGGGTTTATTTCCGATCCTTGCACCTGGGCAATGTACTGTTGATGGACGATGGCGAGTTCGCACTCATCGATATCGCAGACATGCGCATTTACCCTTCACCGCTAAGAAATGCCTTGCGCCAAAGAAACCTGCGGCACATGCAACGTTACCCTGAAGACCGTCGCTGGCTGTTCGAAGAGCAACTTCCCGAGCTGCTCCAAGGCTACGCGACACTGGCTTCACCAACGGCTGTGGAGGGTTTGCGCCAGCAGGTAGCTGCGCTTACCCAAATGGCCAGAGCTTGAACGTGGCGAGCGACAGCGTTCTCTGGGCGCTAATGGCCTATGCCCTGGCAGTGGTCACGTCCGGATTACTGCTGCGGTATTTCCCTGCACTGCAGCGCCACCTCAGCCATCCCGGCCAAAGCCGCTATGCCAGTGTCGATGGCTTGCGCGGTTATCTGGCGTTCGGGGTGTTCGTACACCACATGGCGATTATCTGGGTCTTTCTGCATACCGGGGTATTCAACGTGCCAGAGAGCACGTTTTACGCCCAGATCGGACTGGCAAGCGTGGCCCTGTTCTTTATGATCACCGGCTTCCTGTTTTGGGGCCGCCTGATGGAAAAGAGGCGCGACTTCGACTGGCCGGCCTTTGCCGTGTCACGGGTGTTCCGCCTCTACCCGCTGTATTTGCCACTGCTGTTGCTAGTGATTTTCAGCGTGTTTTATATCCAGGGCTGGACCTTCAATGATGCCCCGCTGGAGGTGGCCGGGCAGATCCTGGGCTGGCTGCTCTTCGATCGGCCCGACATCAACCAGTATCCACAGACCGGCATCCTGATCTCAAACGTCACCTGGACGCTGAGCTACGAAGTGTTCTTCTATATGGCGCTGCCACTGTTCGGCATGGTGTTTCTGTACCGCCGCAGCTGGATGCAAACCGTGCTGTGCCTGCTGGGTATCTACTTGTTGTATCAGCTGGTCGGCTGGGAACACTCGCTGAAAAAACACTTCCTGATGAGCTTTCTGGGGGGGGTGGCAGCGGCATACTGGATTCGTCATCCCGGGCTGCGGGCCTGGAGCCAGACGCACCTTGCGGGGATCATTGCGCTGATTGCTTTGCTGGTGGTCGTTACGCAGTTTCAAAAAAGCTTTGCCGTCATGCCACTGGCGCTGCTGACACTGGCGTTCTCGATTATCGCCTAGGGCCACACACTGTTTGGCGCATTAACCTTGCGCAGCATTCGCTGGATGGGCGAAATCAGTTACAGCACCTACCTGCTGCACGGGTTCCTGATCTGGCTGATGATTCAGCGTGTGCCACTGTCATTGCCGTTCGACACCAAAGAACCACTGACCTTTGTGATGCTGGCGGCGCTGTGCTGTTGCCTGCTGATCATCATCAGCAGCCTGACCTTCCTGTACATCGAGAAGCCGGGCATGGAAGCCGGCAAGAAAGTCGTGCACTGGTTACGCCAGCGCACACAGGCAAATGCCAAAGCCTGACTGGTTGTAGGAGCGAGCTTGCTCGCGAGATCTTCGTCGTTGAAAAAACTCGAGAGCTCGCTCCTACAGATGGGTCTTAGTCCTTTTCCAGCGGCGAAAAATACAACCGCCCCAGCCCGCGCCAGGTTTTCCCGGTCCAGTGCCTGAACGGAATCTGGGCCAACAGCTCCCGGGCCAGGGCGCGGTTGCGGTTCGCGGTTTTCAGGAACATGGAATTGAGAAACTTGTACCGCACCTCGTCATACAGCGGGTGATCGCTGAATAACGCATAGGTTTTCAGAATGCTGTCGATCATGAAACGGTGGTTTTTGTACGAGTTGGTTGCGTGCTTGCGATAGCGCGCCATCACCACGTTCAAGCCATCAATGAAATACCCGGCATGGGTGATCTTCAGCTCGATATACAAGTCTTCCAGGCGGATCTGCGGGTCGAACCCCCCCACTTTATCCAGCGCTTCGCGACGGATCATCAGGGTCGGAGCCGGCGGATAGGGCTTGCGCTCAAGAAACATGTCTTCGAAATCGAGACGGCGAAACGGTACGTCACGGCGCTGACGCTTCTCCGGAAACAGGTTGCCATCGGCATCAATCAACTCGATGTTACCCGCGCAGATTCCGACCTCGGGCTTGCCGTCCATGTAGGCGACCTGAACCGCAATGCGGTCCGGCATCATGATGTCATCCGAACCGAACGGCACAATCAGGCTGCCTTTGGCGCGGGCAATCGCGCCGTTGAGCGTGTTGGTCAGCCCCTGATTCTGCTGTACCCGAAAATCGAAACCATGGGCGTGCTGCAGGCGCTGAATGCGTTCCACGCTGTCATCGGGCGAGCCATCATCGATAACCAGCAACTCGATATTGGGATAGGTCTGATCCAGAACGCTCTGGATGCTTTGCTCGATATACGGACCATGGTTGTAGGAAGCGATGATCACTGTCACCAGCGGCTGCGAGTCGGTCATGGGTGATCCTTACGTGCCTGGCTCAGGCCAGAGTCAATCAAGTCCAGATACTCCTGACGGAACACCTCAATGTCATGGTGCTCCTGCAGGTAACGATACGCCTGCTCGCCCTTGGCCTGCAGCGCTGCATCCGGCAATGCCAGATACTCATCCAGCGCAGCGGTCAGTGTCACCACATCACTGGGTTTGACCGCCAGACCGCCGGCCCCCTCAATCAACGGCAGCATGGCCGGGACATTGGTAGCGATGACCGGCAAATGCCCGCTCATGCCTTCCAGCAGCGCCAGCCCCAGGCCTTCAGCGAGCGAAGGCATGGTCCAGATATCGAAGGCACGTACGTACTGCAGCGCGTTCTCCTGAAAGCCCAACAGGTGCGCCCGCCCCTCAAGCCCCAACTGCCCGATCTGCTCGCGCAAACGCGACTCTTCGCGCCCGGCGCCAATGATTGCCAGCTGCGCCTGCGGGTATTTGTCTTTCAACGCAGCGAAAGCCTGCAGCAGAAAACGGTGGCCCTTGATCGGCACCAGGCGACCCAGCGCGCCAATCATCCGCGCATCCTGATCCAGGCCGAGCTTTTCGCGCGCCTGCTGGCGTGGCAACTGCAGAGCCTCGGCCTGCTCGATGTCGATGGCGTTAGTAATGGCGTAGGTATTTTGCTCTGTGAAACCGCACTTGCAGTCGAGCAAGTACTGTTTGACCGCAGGCGATACGCCGACAAAACGCCAGGCTTTATCGATCAGGCGCTTGGCCTGACTACGCCGGTAAAAGCGGTCGTACTCGCCAAAACCATGGGAAATCCCCACACACAGCGGGATCTTCAGCCAGCGGTTGAGTTGCAGCATCATGTTCACCGGCTTGAAGCGGTTGCAGATCACTACATCGAACTGCTCTTTACGGCAGAACTTGTACAGCGCCCACATGGCACGGATACGCATGCCCTTGAGCGACTTGTCGCTGAACTCGAAATACACCGAATGATCGGCTTTGCTCACGGGCTCGCCCGGACCCGGACGGCCACGCAAAAAGGCCGCCGTGATTTCGTAGCGCTCAGTGGGCAGAGCGCGCACGATCTGCTCGGCTAGGTCGGCAAAGTCATGGGATTTGACGTTGTAATCAGGCTGCAACTGCAAAACCTTGGAACGCTTCATAGCTCTCCCCGGTAAAGTCCGGACGCATCGGTTTTCAGGATCCAGAACAGTTCATGTCGCCGGACCGCTTTACGGAAAAATTCATTTTCGCCATAGGGGGAAGGTTTCCTGCCCGCCAGCAACTGCTGGATCAAGCGTCGGATTCGACGCTTGAGCGCGGCACGCGGTTGCAGGTCATGCATCATGCCCAACGCCATGGCTTTATCACGCTGCTGCGCGAGGTCGAGCGGCAAACTGCAGGGTTGCAATACGAGGGCCGGGTTGAACACCGGCGGCAAGGCGATGCCATCCCCGCTATCGCCCATCGGCCAGCGATCGTTATCGTGCAGATGGTTGGCATACCCCAGAACTGTGGTCGGTTGCCACTCCAGACCTTGCAGCGCTTCAAGAACCGCAGCATGGGCACAGATATGGTCCGGGTGCGGATCGATAGCAGGATGAGGCAACACCATAACTTCGGGTCGCGCGCGCAGGATCAAGGCGCGCAAGTCCGCAAGCAGGTTGTTCCAGGTAGGGGCGCCATCCAGATCACCGGGCAGCGCATACGGGTTGAGCTGACGGAACAGGCGAGTGTCGCTCAGGTCTGCCTCCCGTGAACCTATTGGTTGGTCGGGGGCCGCCTGCATTGCGGATAGCTGCAGGCAAAAATACCCGAGCTGGGCGCAATGCGCTTCGGGAACCCCCGCCCAACGCGGTACCGCCAGGCTGTCCCAGGCACGCAGACGACCCTTGAGCCGTGCCGCCTCGGCACGTTCAAGGCCCATGTGCTGATAGTGTTCGGCTTCAATTTCGCCAGCAGTCAGGGTCACGATCCAGGTTTCTTTGGCCTGGCTGTACAACCCGTAGGCGGCGAGCTCGGCATCGTCGGCATGGGGCGCGATCACCATGACCCGCTGATCACGGTAGTCGGGCTGGCGAAACACCCACAACGCAGGCTCGCCCGCCAGTCGGCAAAAACGCCCTTGCAGGCGCAACGTGCCGCTGACCAGCGATGAAGCAAAGCCGCTCAGATTCAGATAGCGCAGGCCGTCAACTCCGCGCTCGAAGGTCTGTTTATCCATCGCTCCGGCGGCGAGCAGTTGCACGAACGGATCGACAAAACGCCCGAGTATCCCGGCCTTGATCTTGATTGCCAGTATCAGGGTTTCGTCGCCAGTCAGGTCCAGAGGCTGATCGACTACCAGCCTTGCCCCCTCAAGACGTAACGCCACACGCTCGCTGTCCGGCGCGAAGTTGTACTGATAATCGTCTTTTGGCGAGTAGAAAAGGTGGTCGGCAAACCAGGCTTCATGGGCTACCCAGCCCAGAACCGCCAACACCAGTGGCAGCCACCAGGCCAGCAGCACACCGCTGGCAATCAACACCAGCAGGCCAATCAGCAGGCCCATGCGCTTGTTACGCCGATGACGCTTGAGAAGTTGTTGTTTGCGGCTCATGGCTTTTGCTCTAAGGCTTTTGATTTCCTGCAGGAGCGAGCTCGCTCCTGCAAGGCCAATTACACTTTGAAGACCGGCACCGGGTTGCACCACCGCTCTTTGTACTCGCGGTCGGCACGACCGAACGAGAAACGCAAAGGCTTGTTGACGCTGCGAGCCTGCTCCCAGGCCGACTGGGTATTGAGGAAGCTCAACACGCTGCCAGGGCTGAAGGCACGGGTTTCGGGGTCAACGCCGCCATTGACGTACTCAATGCTGATCCACTCCGGCGATTCAGCGCGATACACCAGCTGAATCGCAATCGGCGCATCGTTCAGGAAAATCACCGAGCCAATCAACAGTTCGCGCAACAGCTCGATCACTTCAGCCATACGCTCGGCGCCGGTCGCGACAAATCCCCAGCGGCGCAGGAACAAATCGCAGTAAATAGAGGCCAGTTCGACACTGGAAAACTGCGCAACCGGACGCACCACACCGCCCGCCTCTTCCAGCAAGCGAAGTTCACGGCGCTGGTTATAGCGGAACTTCTTGGAAAGCTCTTCAGGTGTGCGGGCCATGGCCAACTGCTCGGCCTGGGGCACCAGGTTACTGAAACGACCTTCGTTGAGTTGCGACAGATAACGTGCGCGATGACGCAACGGCGCATTGGCATCGGCTGCCGCAGGCAGGATCAGCTCGGCATTGCCCAGGTCAAACAGACCTTTTTTACCGTGACGTTTGAGCACGTCCTTGGACAGGGCCACATCACGGCCCCAGACAGGAATTGCAGCTTTGAGCTCGCCATTTTGCTCCCAGGCCAGATAACGCACCGGGATACCCGCCAGTTGGGCCAGACGCTCGACTACCAGCGGATGCGTCGCAACACTGCCGCCAAAACGCTGCCAGGCGTCGGCATAAGCAGGAGCATCGACAACGCTCCAGCCACGCTCGCGCCAGCCTTGAAATCGATTGAGCATCAGGACTCCGCAGTCAGGTCGGTGACTTGCGGCAAATGCCAGAATGTATCGCGCACGGCCTGATCACTGAACCGCTCTTGCAAGCGCGCCAGCATCAGCTCAGCGCAAGCCAGACGCTGCGCATCATCGAGCACCGCAAGGTGTTGCAGGCCCTGGGCCAAATGCTCGGCATCACCGAGCGGGAACAAAATCCCCACGCCTTCGACCACTTCCCTGGCGCCGCCACAGGCCGTAGCCAGCAGCGGAACACCGGCGGCCATGGCTTCGAGCAGCACCATGCCGAACGGTTCGTGATCGGAGCTGAGGGCAAACACATCAAACCCGCGGAAATAGCGACGCGCATCAGGCACCTGACCCAGGAACTTCACCTGTTCGCCAACTCCCAGCTCGATCGCCAGTTCTTTAAGATCTTGCTCCAGGCGGCCCTTGCCAAGGATGGCCAGCTGACTGTCGGCAGGCAGGCCGGGCAGCGCCAGGGCAAAGCCCCGGATCAACGTGGCCTGGTCTTTATCGGGATGCAGACGCCCGACGTTGCCGACAATAAAGCCATTAACCGATAACCCCAGCGCCTCACGCGCCTGGGTGCCCGGCAATTGACCGGCTTGTACGCCAGCAACATCGATGCGGTTGTAGAGCGTGCTGATGCGCCCGGTCGGCCACTTGGGCAAGCACTGGCGCATGTCATCACGCACCGCATCCGAAACACCGAGCAGGCTCAGGCGCTTGCGGAACAGGTTCGCAAACAGCTTGCGGCTGCGACGCTGATAATCGCCAAACGCGTGATGCACGCCAATCACCGGCAAACCGGTGGCCAGCAAGGCGATATAAATCGGCTTGAAGCGATGAGCGATGCAAAAACTGAAATTGCGCGAAGCTGCGATTTTACGCAGCTCGCGGATGGCACCCAGCTTCAGGCCACGAATGGCCTTAGAGCTGAATTCCATAAACAGCACTTCATCAGACGCGCAGCCTGCAGCCACCTCGGGATCGGCCGCCCCGGTCAGGAAGACCGTGGTAACGCGATAGCCGGTGCCGGAAAACAGGCTGGCGTACTGACGCGCACAGTCCAGAAACGGCCCGTCATAGCCGTGACAGAACTGCAGTACATGACGCTCAGTCGAGCGATTCATACGTTTGCGCACCTTCTTTAACAACCAGAATGTCTTCCATGATCAGGTACTGCAGGTCGGAGCCGAAGAACATGTTCAGCGCATCGGTGGGCGAGCAAACCATCGGCTCGCCACGACGGTTGAGCGAGGTGTTCAGCGACACACCGTTGCCGGTCAGCACTTCGAGGGCCTTCATCATGTCGTAGTAGCGCGGGTTGTATTCGCGCTTGAGCACCTGGGCACGGGAGGTGCCATCTTCATGCACAACTTCCGGCACACGGCTCTTCCACTCGTCCGACACTTCAAAGGTGAAGGTCATGAACGGCGCCGGATGATCGACCTTGATCATCTGCGGGCCAACGGTGTCGAGCATCGACGGGCAGAAAGGCCTCCAGCGCTCGCGGAACTTGATTTGTTCGTTGATGCGGTCAGCCACGCCTTCGCTGCTCGGGCAACCGATGATCGAACGGCCGCCCAGTGCGCGCGGACCGAACTCCATGCGGCCCTGGAACCAGGCCACCGGGTTACCGTCGACCATGATCTTGGCGATGCGCTCGGGGGTATTGTCGATTTTGCGATATGCCGGCTTGCCAGGGTGACGGGCACAGGCCGCGATCACGTCTTCGTTGCTGTAAGCAGGGCCGAGGTAGACGTGTTCCATCTTCTCGACCGGCACGCCGCGAGCGTGGGACACATAGGCCGCCGCGCCCACCGCTGTACCGGCATCGCCGGACGCAGGCTGCACAAACAGTTCTTTGACTTCAGGGCGGGCAATGATCTTCTGGTTCAGCTTCACGTTCAACGCGCAGCCGCCCGCGAAGGCCATCTTGCCGGTTTCCTTGAGGATGTCGCCCAGGTAGTAATCGATCATTTGCAGCGACAGTTTTTCAAACAGCGCCTGCATGCTGGCCGCGTAGTGGATGTAAGGTTCGTCGGCGATATCGCCTTCACGCTTTGGCCCCAGCCACTCGATCAGTTTTGGCGAGAAGTAGAAACCCTTGCCGTTCTCTTTATAGCGACGCAGGCCGATGACGTTGGCGTATTCGGTGTTGATCACCAGTTCGCCGTTCTCAAATGAAGCCAGACGCGAGAAATCGTACTTGCTGGCATCGCCATACGGCGCCATGCCCATCACCTTGAACTCGCCGTCGAGCATCTCGAAACCGAGGAACTCGGTAATCGCGCCGTACAGGCCACCCAGGGAGTCCGGATCGAAGAATTCCTTGATCTTGGTGATCTTGCCGTTTTCGCCATAACCGAAGAAAGTCGTGGCGTACTCACCCTTGCCGTCGATGCCGAGGATCGCGGTTTTCTCTTTGAAACCCGAGCAGTGATAAGCGCTGGAGGCGTGGGCCAGGTGGTGCTCAACCGGTTCGATCTTGATTTTTTTCGGATCGAAGCCCAGTTGCTCAAGACAGAACACAATCTTGTTGCGATAGCGCTTGTAGCGACGGTTGCCCATCAGGATCGCGTCAAGGGCGCGGTCCGGGGCGTACCAGTAACGCTTGGCATAATGCCAGCGCGCCTTGCCGAACAGGCTGATCGGTGCGAAAGGGATCGCAACCACGTCAACGTCGCCAGGCTTGATACCGGCCTGTTCTAGACAGAATTTCGCCGATTCGTAGGGCATGCGGTTCTTGGCATGCTTATCACGTACAAATCGCTCTTCTTCCGCCGCTGCGACCAGCTTGCCGTCGATATACAGGGCTGCGGAGGGGTCATGGCTCAGGGCGCCGGACAGGCCAAGAATCGTCAATGCCACAGGTTGTGCCTCTTTGGAATGCAGGCAGGCGGCAGGCGCCTGAAAAAATGGTGTGCTGCGCCCAAGGCGCAGAAACAACTAAAGGGCGGGATTATAGCGTAAAGCGCGAGGGAATGACCCAGCGCGATTTGCCGCGCTCCCCGGCCCTGGAACAGGCCTCCCGAGTCGCCACCCATGCCCTGGCCAAGCAATCCGGCGCGGCACCCGCTAAACTGCGCGCCCTCTGCTAGCCTGATACCCGTCGCCCAGACAGGTCGCTTCACACGGAATCCCTGAACCGCCCATGAAATTTTTTGCACCTGCACGCCTTGCCATGCTGCTGCCCGGCCTGAGCCTGGCCTCCACCGGTTTCGCCGCCCAAACCCTGGAACTGGACCCGAGCGTCATCACCGGCTCGCGCAGCGCCAGCCCGAGTTTTGATCTGCCGTACTCGGTAGACAGCATCAGCCAACAGCAAATCAGCGACGGCCAACTGGGGATTAATGCCTCGGAGGTTTTATCCCGGGTGCCGGGGCTGGTGGTGCAAAACCGTCAGAACTACGCCCAGGACCTGCAAATTTCCTCCCGTGGCTTTGGCGCGCGCTCGGCATTCGGCGTGCGTGGCATCAAGTTGATTGCAGACGGTATCCCGGCCAGCACTCCCGACGGTCAGGGGCAAGCCGCCACCTTCAACCTTGATACCGCCGAGCGCATTGAAGTGTTGCGTGGCCCGGCGGCCACCTTGTACGGCAGCAACGCCGGCGGGGTTATTCAAATGTTCTCCCGTGATGGCGAAGGCCCGCCGCGCATTGGTGCCGAAACCCTGATCGGCAGCGACGGCATGAGCAAAAACCACCTCACTGCCGAAGGCGCCACCGATGATGTCGGCTTTGTACTCGATGCCTCGCGCATGGACACCGACGGCTACCGCGACCACAGCGCTGCACGTCGTGACCAGACTTTTGCCAAGCTCAACCTGCACCCCGATGAAGACAGCAAGCTGGCGCTGATTTACAGCAGCCTTGAGCAAAACGGTACCCAGGACCCGCTGGGACAAAGCTGGGATGCCTACAAGGCCGACCCGCGCTCGGTGACCCCCGCAGCCCTGACCTACAACACCCGCAAGAGCATCGACCACCAGCAACTGGGGATGAACTACGAGCGTTATATCGGCGACGCCACCCTGCAGGTCAATGCCTACACCGGCACCCGCAGCGTTATTCAGTACCTGGCGATTCCCAAATATGTAGGAAAGCCACCAGTTCTCAACCCCTCCAACAACCAGGGCGGCGGTGTGGTTCAGTTCGACCGCAAGTTCTACGGTGGCAGCCTGCGCTGGCTGCAACCTGTGGCTGGCGTGCCGGGCGAACTGACCCTGATTGGTGGTCTGGACTTTGACCAGAGCCAGGACAGTCGCCACGGTTACAACAACTACATAGGCGACCAACTGGGGGTCAAAGGCGCGCTGGTACGCGACGAGGTCGATACCGCCCGCAGTCTCGATCCGTATGTACAGGCCAACTGGGCCATCGACGACTGGACCCTGCAGGCCGGCTTGCGCTACAGCACCATGGAAATGGACGTCGATGATCAATTTTTGAGCAATGGCGACGACAGCGGCACCAAGCGCTATGAAAAAGCCACGCCGTCGGTCAGCGTGATGTATGCCTTCACCCCTGAGCTGCATGGTTATGTCAGCGCAGGCAAAGGCTTTGAAACGCCGACCCAGGCCGAGCTGGCCTATTCACCCAGCGGCACTGGCTTTAACTTCGGCCTCAAGCCTTCCGAAAGCACGCAGTACGAAATGGGCCTCAAGGCGCAGATCGACAACACCCGGATCAACGCGGCCGTGTTCCAGATCACCACCGAAGATGAGCTGGTGGTTTTGGGCAATAGCGGCGGGCGCACGACCTACCAGAACGCCGGCCGCACCCTGCGCCGCGGGTTTGAACTGGGGATCGAAAGCCAGCTCAGCGAGCACTGGACCACTACCCTGGCCTACACCCGCCTGCAAGCGACCTACGACAGCGACTTCGCCAGCACCAAAGGTACTGTCGACAAAGGCAACTACCTGCCTGGCGTACCGCAGACCACCTTGTTTGCCGAAGTGAACTGGAAGCCGGCCGACTGGGTCAGCACCGCCATCGAAGGCATGTACCGCAGCAAGGTCTACGTTGAAGACACCAACACCGCAAAAGCTGCACCGGCTTACAGCGTATTCAACTGGCGGGCCAGGTTTGAACAGAAGGTCGAGCACTGGACCTTCCACCAGACCTTGCGCCTGGACAACCTGCTGGACCGCCAGTACGTGGGTTCGGTGATTGTGGCCGACGGCAATAGCCGCTTCTACGAAGCCGCGCCGGGCCGTTCGTGGTATGCCGGCGCCGGGGCCGAATACCGCTTTTAAACGCCCCCCCGCCCCTGTAGGAGCGAGCTTGCTCGCGAGCTCTTCCAGCGCCGCAACGAAACGCTCGCGAGCAAGCTCGCTCCTACAGAGGGTTGGGGGATCAGGGCTACCGGGGGCCGCCGGGGCCAGATACAAACAGCGAATCCCCCCGTAGGAGCGAGCTTGTCTCGCGAGCTCTTCCAGCGCCGCAACGAAACGCTCGCGAGCAAGCTGTTGTGGCTCAATATTTATGGACCATCATGTAGGAGTATCAACTTAAGGATTCATCATGGGATTTCGGGTCGTAACTGCCGAAGAAAAAGCCGAG
>Ga0302347_1003667_pt1 | contig 13286 bp, 10 predicted proteins | sample PhyWR1_FD_202178 | JGI IMG/M metagenome (GOLD analysis project Ga0302347, IMG submission 202178) | Leaf surface microbial communities from wheat plants in UC Gill Tract Community Farm, Albany, California, United States - DLSL W.R1 (v2)... | ecosystem: Host-associated > Plants > Phyllosphere >...
TGAAATCCTGAAGGAAAATATAAACCACGATGAAAACCAGGATAAATGCAATGACCAACGTTTCAACAACCTGATGAATAGATGCATCCAAAAAGTCTTTGGAATTGTACATAATGATTGGTTTCACACCTTTTGGAAGTGTTGTTTTGAATTCTTCAACCTGTCTTTCAACTTCGGTTAAGATTTCGTTGGCATTAGATCCAGCCGTTTGAAGAATCGCAAAACCTGCAACCGGTTTTCCATCCACTCTGTTTGCAGCAGTATAACTATAAGAACCAAATTCTACTCTTGCAACATCTTTCAATCTTAGGAAAGAACCATCACTATTGGATTTGATGACGATATTTTCGTAATCTTCGTTTTTGTTTAATTTACCTTTATATTTAAGAATGTACTCGTAAGTTTCCTTACTTCCTTGACCAAATCTTCCTGGCGCAGCTTCAAGATTACTGTTTTTGATTGCCGTCAAAACTTCCTGAGGCGAAAGATTGTTATCAGCCAGACGATCCGGTTTCAGCCATATTCTCATCGAGTAATCCTTAGACCCAAAAACCTGAGCCTGAGCAACTCCCGGAATACGTTGAAGCTGTGGAATGATATTGATCTTCATATAATTCTGAAGAAAAAGCTCGTCATATTGTTTAGGATCATCACTCGTAATTCCCATAAACATAATGAAACTGTTCTGAACTTTCTGAGTAGAAATCCCAGCCTGAACAACCTCTTGCGGAAGCTGGCTCATCGCTTTGGAAACTCTGTTTTGAACATTAACTGCTGCATTATCTGGATCAGAACCCTGTTTGAAATAGATATTCAAAGTCAATGATCCATCGTTGCTGGAGTTGGAAGTCATATAAGTCATATTTTCCACACCGTTCACAGCTTCCTCAATTGGATTCGCAACAGAACGGGCAACAACTTCGGCATTAGCACCGGGATAAGATGCCGTTACCTGAACGCTTGGCGGCGCAATATCTGGGAATAATGTAATCGGCAATTGGAAAACCGAGAGCAATCCCAATAATAATAAGATGATCGAAATAACCGTTGAAAGTACGGGTCTTTCTATAAATTGTTTTAGCATAAGAAGTATAGTTTTAAGTCTTCTGTTAATGATTGATTTACAAAGGCGTCGCTGTTAATAAGCTGTCAGAAGAAATCATTTTTGGTTTGATGGATGCACCATCTTTTAAGCTGCCCAATCCTGTAAATACGATTTGGTCACCTTTTTTAAGTCCTTCGGAAATGAAATAATAATGCTCAGTTTTTCCTGAAATTGTGATTGGTTTACTAGTCACAGTTTTATCTTTTCCAAGAACGTAAACGTAAGTTTTATCCTGAATTTCAAAAGTTGATTCTTGTGGAATTATGACTGCATTTGATAGTAATTGAGGCATTCTTACTTTTCCTGTGTTTCCGCTTCTCAAAGTTCCGTTTGGATTTGGGAAAGTCGCACGAACAGTGATTGCACCAGTACTTTTATCGAATTGACCATCAATCATTTTCATTTTTCCTTTTTCAGAATAAGTGGAGTTGTCTGCAATTACCAAATCTACCAAAGGCATATTTCTCATTTTTTCTTCCAACGTTGCGCCGACATATTTCTTTTGGAAAGCAATAAAATCGATTTCACTGATGGAGAAATAAGCATAAATCTCGCTGATGTCCGAAACGAAAGTCAGCGGAGTAGGATCTGTCTTGGAAATCAGACTTCCCTTTTTATATGGAATTCTGCCAAGATAGCCGCTAACTGGAGCTGTAATCGTCGTAAATCCATTTGTGATTCTAGAACCTCCCAAAGCTGCTTTTGCTTGTGCTGCTGTTGCAACGGCGACTGCGTAATTCGCTTTCGCTGTTTTCAATTGAACATCAGAAACTACTTTTTCAGCAACCAAAGTTGTTAATCGGTCTACTTCGACTTTCATTTTCTGGATGTTAGCATTTGCAGCCTGAAGATTGGCACTTGCCATATTCACCTGCTCGCCATAAGATCTGGAATCTATTTTGAAAAGAGGTTGTCCTGCTCTCACGAATGCACCTTCTTCCACATAAATTTTATCAAGATAACCATCCACCTGAGATCTGATTTCCACATTATTCTTTCCTTCCAGAGCAGTTGGAAATTCTTGAAAAGTTGAAGTATTGGATGTAATTACAGTATAAACAGGCAATTCTGGAGCTGGCGGTGGCGCTCCTGCACCTTCTGCCGCTTTGGTACAATTTTGTAAAAGTATAATACTTGATAGAAGTACAATAAATTTTAGTTTAGTAATAGTTTTCATTTTGAGATATGAATTAAGTTTAGTTAAATATGTTCTTAATAGTTTTATAGTTATATTTCCTAACAGTGTTAATAATTTGTTCAAAAAAATATAATATTCGGTTGAGCTTATATTGTTGTTTCCATGACAGTTTAATCTACTAAAATTGATAATAATGTGTTAGTATAACTAACAGTGTTAATATTTTATGACAAATTTGATTTCTTCAAATTTTGAACTTTGGACCAAACGCTACATTAATTTAATGTTAATTTTCCTAACAGTGTTAATTATCTGCTCAAAAAAATATTACAATGACTTAATAAAAGCTGAAACAGTTTCGTCTAATGTTGTTTTGTTCATTGTAGAAGGGATATCCGCATTTCTCATCATCATAATAGATATCAATCCGTGAACAGCTGAAAATAAAGCATGAGAAGAGTGGCAGGCATTATCTGGATTCGATCCTTTTTTATTGATGATTTCCAAGGTGCATTCATAAAGCATATCCTGAAACGAAGAAAATTCTTCCTTCATCATTCCTTTTCCGCTGCACTGCATTCCAAGCCCAAACATTAATTGATAGTACTCTTTATTCTTGAAAGCAAATTTCCAGTAAGCATCAACAATAGCAGTCAATTGATCTTCTGGCTCATCGTGTTTTTTCTGTGCTTTCAGTAATTCGATATGTAATTGATGGAAGCCATTTAATGAGATTTCATAAAGAATAGCTTCTTTATTTTCAAAATAATCGTAAACAACTGGTGCACTGTATTCTATCGCATCTGCAATCTTTCTAATGGAAAGCGAAGCCCAACCTTCTGTTTTAGCCAAATTAAAAGAAGCGTCCAAAATATTGGCGCGTATTGATTCTTTTTCTCTTTGACGACGTTCGTGAACTCCCATTTTGTATTATTTCTAACAGCGTTAGCAAAATTAGAACATTTTATTCTTTAGTACCAAATTATTTCAACGTAATTAATTTTAAATTGCAGTTGATGAGTCTTTAAACCTTCTCTCAATCGAGCTTTGATCTCATTATTGATAAAAACGATAACTATTTTCAATCAAAATTCCTGAAAGAGATAGCGGTCAGGATAACTCAGTTTTTCACTTTTACGTTGACCATATATGACAATGTGAATGATATTCATTTGGTCATCAAAAATGTTATAAAGAAAACTGACTGCAGTTTCAACTTTTTTAGGATTAGAAACAGTTTCAGATTCCAGAAAAATGTCAACACTTTCCTTATCTTCCTCGTAACCAACAAAATTAACTTTCACAAATTGATTGTTCACTTTCAATTTCACATATTCTGAAGCATAGTTTTTTAGCGCTTCATTCATTTCCTTTTCAGATTTTGGATTCAGGAAATGAAGATTTTTTCCATATTTTTTATTAATTGCATTCTCTAAATCATCCATAAAAAAACGTCCCGAAACTTCAAATGTTTTTGACTTTTGGTTATAATTAAATTCCATAGAGCCAACGTGATAAGGATGAAATTTGAAAGAGAAAAGTGCCAAAGCCAAAGAAAAAATAGCAATTGCAAAGAAAAAGTTCTTCATCAGACCCAAAATTTAAGTCGAAATTAATCATTATTTTCGTAATTCTTTTTAAAATGATAGGATGCAGGATTTTATTTTTTACTTGAAACTCGGTTGGGAACACATTATTTCTCTGGATGCGCTGGACCATCAGCTTTTTATTTTGGCGCTGATTGCAGTTTATTCATACAACGATTTCAAAAAAATCCTGATTCTCGTAACCGCTTTTACCATCGGACATTCCATCACTTTGGCACTGAGCACGCTCAATATTCTGCGAGTTCCCGGAAATTGGGTCGAGTTTCTGATTCCTTTGACCATTGTCATCACCGCATTGGGTAACATTCTGATGAAAAGCAATCAGAAAACGCTGATGAATCTCAACTATTATTTAGCATTAATTTTCGGTTTGATTCACGGGATGGGATTTGCGAACACGGCCAGAATAATGTTGGCTAAAGAACAAAGTATTTTCGTTCCGCTTTTAGGCTTCAACATTGGTTTGGAGTTGGGACAGATTATCGTGGTAATTGCAATTTTGATTCTGCTTTTCATTCTTCTCAAAGTTTTCAGAGTAAACAGAAAAGATTGGATTCTATTTGTTTCGTCGGGAGTTTTCGCATTGGCTTTAAAAATGACTTTAGAGCGATTTCCTTTTTAATTTAATTTAGAATTTAAATTATTAGTAACAATTTACTAAATTTGATTACTTGTAAGGAATTATAATCAAATTGTTTTTGAAAAAAATGAAATTAAAAGTTTTAGGACTTTTATTCTGTTCTGCTGTGGTTTCAGCACAGAATATCCAAAATAATCCTGGAAGCAACCACGGAAACAAATTCGAACAACTTGGAACCATTCTTCCAACGCCCAATGTATATAGAACAGCTTCTGGAGCAGCAGGCCACGCTTATTGGCAACAACGTGCAGATTATGACATCGAGGCTTATCTGGATGAAGATAAAAGAAATCTGAAAGGTTCAGAAACCATAACTTATTACAACAATTCTCCAGATGATTTGGATTATTTATGGCTTCAACTAGATGAAAATGAACAGTCATCTGTAAAAAATGCAGATTATTCCTTCTCTTCTACATTGCCTAAAAGAACAACGATTGATAAATTAAAAGCAACGGAACTTCCTGTTTCTGATAATGGTTATGGGGTAAATCTGGAAAAAGTAACCGACGTTTCCGGCAATCCGTTGAAATATATTGTCAACAAAACAATGATGCGGATTGACCTTCCAAAAGCATTAAAAAAAGGAGAGAAATTTGTTTTCAAAATCAATTGGAACTACAACATCCCGAATCGTGTAGAAAAAGGTGGAAGAGGAGGTTATGAAAATTTCCCTGAAGACGGAAACGACCTTTACACCATCACACAGTGGTTTCCAAGGATGTGCGTTTACAGCGATTTCCACGGGTGGCAGAATCATCAGTTTACTGGACGTGGCGAGTTTGCCTTGGTTTTCGGAAATTATAAAGTCAAAATGAATGTTCCTGCTGACCACGTTGTTGGTGGAACGGGCGAATGTAAAAACTATGAGCAAGTCCTTTCATCAGAACAATTAGCGAGATACAGAAAAGCTGAAAATTCTAATGAACCCGTAGAAATTGTAACTTTAGACGAAGCTAAAAAAGCCGAAAAAAATCATTCAAAACAAAGAAAAACCTGGATTTTTGAAGCGAATGACGTTCGTGATTTTGCCTGGACTTCTTCAAGAAAATTTATCTGGGACGGAATGCGTGTTACGATTCCTGAAAATAATAATAAAGTAATGGCAATGAGTTTTTATGGAAAAGAAGCTTACGGACTTTACAGAAAATTCTCTACAAAAGCTGTAGCTCACACGATTAAAACTTATTCAGAATTCACGATTCCTTATCCTTATCCTGTCGCGCAATCAATAGAAGCAGCAAATGGAATGGAATATCCGATGATTTGCTTCAACTATGGAAGAACCGAAAAAGACGGAACTTATTCTGAAGCCATCAAAAACGGAATGCTCGGCGTAATTATTCACGAGGTTGGACATAACTTTTTTCCAATGATTATCAATTCTGATGAAAGACAATGGAGCTGGATGGATGAAGGTCTCAATACTTTTGTTGAATATCTGACGGAGGAAAAATGGGATAACAAATTTCCTTCAAAACGTGGTCCGGCCTGGACAATCGTTGACTATATGAAGCTTCCGAAAGATGATTTGGAACCAATTATGTCCAACTCAGAAAACATTGCGAAATTTGGTCCGAATGCTTATTCAAAACCGGCAACTGGGCTTAATATTCTTCGTGAAACCATTATGGGAAGAGACTTATTTGATAAAGCTTTCAAGACTTATGCAAAAAGATGGGCTTTCCGTCATCCTGAACCAGCAGATTTTTTCAGAACGATGGAAGATGCGAGTGGGGAAGACCTGGATTGGTTCTGGAGAGGCTGGTTTTATGGAACAGATCCTGTAGATATTTCTTTAGATAAAGTGACAGTTGCGATACCTGACTTTGATTCAACACCTCAATCTGAAACGGTTAAATATAATGTTGAAAAACCTGTTCAAAACGAGTTTGAAGATGTTTCTAAAATTAGAAATAAAGAAGATAAGAACATCAAATTCTATGTAGAATCTGACAAAGATGTTCAGGATTTCTATTACAGATATGACCGTGGGCAGGAGAAAGTAGATACATCTAAAGAATATAATTTAACGACTGGAAACCTAGAGAAATTAGATGCAAAAGACATCAAAAAAGAAAATAATGTGACCGCTTATCAAATCGATTTTTCAAATAAAGGTGGATTGGTGATGCCAATTATTTTGGAATTTACATTTGAAGATGGTTCAAAATTAATGGATAAAATCAGTGTTCAGATTTGGAGACATAACGAGCAAAAAGCTTCCAAAACTTATTATTTTGAAAAGAAATTAAAGTCAGTTCAGCTGGATCCAATGAAAGAAACGGCGGATATTGATACTTCTAATAATTTCTGGGCGACTTCAAGTTCATCAGAAATGCCAAGCAAATTTCAGGTTTTCAAACAGAAACAAAAAGATGCTGCAAGAGGTGCTTCCAACGGAAAAGTAAATCCGATGCAGGCTGCGGGAAAGAAATAAAAATTAATATTAATATAAATCAAAACGGTTGTTCATATTTGAAACAACCGTTTTTTTATAATTAAAAGTATTAATTTTATAAATCAATTATCAATTATCATTGATATCAAAGTCTATTCTGCTCATCGGTCTTACGGCCAGCTTTCGCATCTTTCACTTTCTGGTTTCCGAAGTTATATTTCAGATTAATCATTACATACTGTGTATCTCGATAATCTTTGAAATATTGATTCTGGTCTGCATATCTTGTGGAGATTGTATTCTTATCAGTTCGGAAAATATCATTGAAAACCAAACCAGCTTCCAATTTCTTATCAAACATTTTTTTATTGACGATGATATTGGTTCTCTGGGAAGAACTGATGTCAAAAGAACCTTGGATCGTCTTGGAATTATAAACATAAGACACGTTCAAATCCCAGGTTTTTGCTTTGTCCAAAGTGATTTGTGTCGAAACATTCGCATTGTAAAAGAAGACATCATTTTTGTAAAGAATTTTGTCTGTTCCCATAAAGTAATTTTCCTGAAATTCTCCCATTCCAAAAAGATTCAGTTTCCAGTAGGGCTTTATAGAAAAGCTTTTGGAGAAATTGGCTCCCAAATTTTGTCCGTGGTCGATATTGGTATAATTATAAACTGTTTCAAAAGTCTGCGGATTCTGAACAGAGATTTCCATAGAAGGGTCTTTGATATAGCTGTAATAGGCTTCAAAATTCCAGTCTTTTACAGTATAAGTCAAACTAAGATTATGAATGATAGTCGATTTCAAATAGGCATCGCCTTGAAAATAGGAATATAAGTTGTAATAAGATTTTGAAGGATTCAAAAAATCATAATTCGGTCTGTCAATTCTTTTTCCGTACGAGAATCCTAATTGCTGGTCTTCTTTCAGATTATACATCAGATAAAAAGTAGGGAAGAGTCCTGTTCTGGTCGTCTTGTTTTCTACAACAGGATTGTCAGAATTGGTTTTGATTAATGTCGTTTCCGAACGCAAACCTGCTTTCATTTCCCACTTTTTCCATTTGTATTCAGACGAAATATAACCAGCAAAAATATTCTCTTTGTAATTAAATAGGTTACTTTTTGTCAAATCAGGAATCAAAGTTCCGGTTGTTCCGTCAAAGAAATCGAGGTCGTTTTTGTTCTTTACAAAGCTATATTTCAGACCACTTTCCAGCGTGAATTTATCATTAGAATATCGATAATCCAATTGCGTTGCATAAAGCGAAATATCCTGAATACTGTTGTTCGCAAATCTGTTATTGCTTTCAGGTTGCCCGTCAAAATTCAGTAAAGTCGCAACATCCTGATTTTCCTTAAAGCGTTTTGTACTTGAATTATTTGTCCAGGTCAGATTATGATTTCCGAACTTTTTATCATAAACCAGATAAGAATTGAAACTGTTATCATATTGTCTTTTCTTGTTGGATGTCAAATAATAAGATTGTAATTGATTGTTCTCTGTGTTGTAAATATTAGTTGGAACATTGTAATGACCATTGTTGTTGGGCGCATTATAACCGTCAAAACCAAACTGGATGGTGGACAAACTATCTACTGCATATTGTCCGGAAAAATTATAGACGTGCTGTTCGTGAGCGTGTGTTTTTCTCACCATATTACTTTCCCAGCGGGTTTTATCTTTGTCAAAGGTTACAACATCAAAATTATATCGTACATAATCTCCGGTCACAAAGTTATAGTTTCCGGTCAACTGCCATTTGTCTGCGTTATAAGACTGCGACGTTCCAATTAATCCTTTGGCATAAGTCGCTTGCGTATATCTTGTTGAGATTCTTCCTTTGTAGCCGGACAGAACATTTTGCTTCATTTTAATATTGATAACAGCACCGCCTTGCGCTTCATATTTTGCTGGCGGATTTGTGATAACTTCAACGGAAGAAACATTGTTTCCGTCAGTATTTTCAAGAAGTTGTTTTAATTGTTCCTGCGTCATCAATGTTTTCTTATCATTGATAGTGACAATGATTTGAGAATTTCCACGAACACTTAGTTCCTCATTTTTCACTAAGATATTGGGTGTGTTTTTCAAGATGTCCCAGGCATTCAGATTTTGAAGTGGCGTTTTATCGATATTAAATTCCAATCTGTCAATTTTCCTTTTTAGTAAAGGTTTGTTAGCTTTTATCGTGACACTTTCAATGGATTTAACAGTGTCTTTTTTGAGGATGATATTCAGAAATTCATTTTCTTCCAGCGTGATTTCATAATCCTGATAATCTGTTTTTTTGATTGTTATTGAGACAGGAAATTTCGAAATGCCTTCAATACTAAAATTCCCCTCTTTATCAGAATAGAATATCGATTTGTTTTCATTAATTTCAATACTTGATTCGAAAATAGGTTCCTGATTTTCGTTTTCGATGTGGCCTTTGATATTTTGACTCCAAATAAACATTGGAAGTAATAACAAAATGCTGATGTAAATTTTCATTTCAATAATTTTGACAAAATTGAGACGAAACGCAGGAAAGTTTTGTTAATGAACGGTTAATGGAAGGTTAATGCTTATTTTGAAAGAAATTTGATTGTATTTTTGGTGTGTAAAGTTGAACACAAAGATTTTTTAATGAAAAAAATTTAAGGCACTAAAAAATCAAAGATTTTTCACTTAAACGAAGTTTAAAAACTTTGTGCCTTTAAAATTAATAAGATTGTAAATTAACTTTTGTGCCTTTGTATTTAAAATATTTTTTGTGGTTTTAGAAAAATCAATATGAATCGGAAGAGAAACATCACGATGATTTTGTTCACGTTCAGCCTTGTTATTTTGGTTGTTCTGCAAGGCTATTATATCTACAATTCTTATCGTCTTCAGGAAAGAGACCTTATTGTACGAGCTAGAGCCATTGCTGACAAAACGTTGGAGACAATGGAAAGATATGAAACTGAAACGAATGAAGAAAAACTAGTTGGCGATTTTGAGAGATTGAAAACTGGTATTACGATTCAAAAAGAAAAGATTACAAATCCTGAAAGAATTTATAGTTCTGAGAAGTTGTACAACAAAAAATTAGAAAAAATTCTTAAAGACAATATTGCAGATTCTGGTTTTGAGATTGCAATGAAAAGCGAAATCTATTCAATATTAGATGAGGTTCAGAAAATGGAACTTTTGCCGTCTGGTCGGTCGCTCGTTTTGTATCAAACTGTAAAAAAAATGACAAAACCTTTGACTATTAATGAGGGTAAATGGTCGAGTCGTCAAACGAGAGAAAATACAGATTTGAAACTGGATGAGAAAAACTATTATTTGGTAAAGTCCAAATCGACTTTCCAACTTTTGAATGTCAAAATTTTAGTTTTAAAGAAAATTATTCCGTTGATTATCATTAGTTTATTGATTGTAATTCTAATTGTAATCCTATTCCGAAATAGTATCAAAAACCTAAATCGTCAGGAAAAGAAAATCTCACAGCTTCACACAACAATTGATTCCATCGCTCACGAACTCAATACGCCAATTACAACTTTGAAATTTTCAATCGCTCAATCTTCGGATTCTGAAACCAAAGCTTTATTGGAACGTCAAATCACACGTCTTGAGAATATCGTTTCATCCATTCATAATAATGATTCTGATGATGTTTTAATTGATGAAAAAGACATCGAGAATTACTTTTTAGAAATTAAAAAATCCTTTGATAAAATCGATTTCAAAATTAAAATTGATTTTACTGAGAATAAGTCATTGTATCAAAATGATTTCAAACAAATAATAGATAATCTTATCGATAATTCGTCAAAATACGGAGCAAAGGAAATCGAAGTTTTCATCAAAGCTAACAAGTCGATTGAAATGGAAGTTTCCGACGACGGAATCGGAATTCCGAAAGAAGAAAAACAAAATATTTTTGATAAATATTACCGAATTACGAGAGATGAAAATCTTCACGTTAATGGTCTTGGAGTCGGACTTTTTCTAGTAAAGAAAATCGTTGATAAATACAAAGGTGATATTGATGTGAATCCAAAAAAGAAAGGAGTTTCATTTAAAATAACAATTCCGAATGAAGCCTAAAATTTTATTAGTAGAGGACGACCAGGATTTGGGAATGGTTCTGAAGCAGTATTTGGAGTTTTCTGATTTCGAAGTCAATTGGATTCCAAATCCTGAAGAAATCCTGAAAAATAAAAAACAGATTGACCAATATCAATTAGCAATTCTTGATGTAATGTTGCCTGTAATTGACGGTTTCGAATTGTCTAAGGAAATCAGAAAAACATCAGATATTCCATTTTTATTTCTGACAGCAAAAGGACAAAGTATAGACAGGATTCTAGGATTAAAACTTGGCGCAGACGATTATATCACAAAACCTTGCGAACCGGAAGAATTGATTTTACGAATCAAAAATATTCTCAAAAGACAGCAGAATTCTACAAAAGCCATAATTAAATTGGGAAATTATTCATTCATTCCTTCGCAGTTTCAGTTGCTTTTCCAGAATGAAACCATTCAGTTGACGGAGAAAGAATCTGAATTGTTGCTTTTACTTTCCAAAAACAATCAGAAGATCATCAACAGAAGAGAGATCCTCGAAACACTTTGGGGAGAAAATGATTATTTTCTTGGTCGAAGTCTGGATGTTTTTATGACGAGATTACGCAAGTATTTCCAGAAAGATGAGAGAATCAAACTTGATTCAGTTCGTGGAATCGGCTTCAAAGTGGAGTTTCCTGAATTTTAGTTTTGACATCAAATTCTAAAATATTATTATCAAATATTCTGTAAAAGTTAATTTTTTATTAATAATTGTAAATTAATAATTAGTTACACCTTGTTTAAATATAAATTTCTATATTAGCGCCCCCAATCAAAAAGGGGTTTTGATAATCATCACTCATTTAATTTTTAATGACCAAAAAAGGACAAATAGTTGAAATACCTGCAAGCTCTCCAATCTATAGTAGAGAATTGCCGAGATTTCATTCTAAAAAAGATGAACTCATCTGGAAATCCCAGAAAAAAGAGTACTCACTATTTGATGGTTTTTTGGTTGGAGAACATCAAGGTGTTGAAAATTTTAAGATTGGACAAAGAAAAGGAATCAATGTCGGTGGAAAAAAAGAGCCTTTGTATGTCATCTGGATTGATGAGAAAGAAAACAGGCTTTTTGTGGGCGCAGGAGATTCTCATCCGGGACTTTTGACAAGTGTTATTCGTCTTGGAGAAAATTTAGAATTAAGTGATATTAATTTTTCTAACGAAGAATTAGAAAATGGAATTGATGTAGAAGTTTCGACCCAGATTAATGAAAATAAAATTCAGTCTAAGCTTTATAGGTTTGACAACAGTTTTTTTCTGGAGTTTGAAAACAAAGTCTCAGTAATTATTGAGGAACATCCATTCGATATCATTTATCAAAATAAAATTATTAAAACAACCTAATTAAATATATTTTCGAAATGAAGTTAAAAGTTTCTTTTTTAGCAAGTATGATTTCGTTTATTGGTTTTGCACAGTCGGCTCCGTCTTACTATTCTGGGGTTAACTTTAACAAAACTAAAAATGAATTAAAAGCTGATCTTGCAACATTAATTACAACAACCCATACACAGACAATTGCATACTCTGCAGGGTTGGCATCACTTTTCAAAACGAGTGACGCAGATCCGGCTAACCCAAACAACATCTTATTGATGTATGGATCTCAGAGTTCTGGCACGCACCAGAGAAGCCGTCCTTACAGTGGAAGTTGGAACAGAGAGCACGTTTATGCAAAATCAAAAGGAACGCCTAACTTGGGAACTTCTGGTCCTGGTTCAGATGGTCACCACCTTCGTCCGGCAGACAATACTTTGAACAGTACAAGAGGAAGTTTGTTATTTGATGACGGAACCGGAGCAACAGCTTACAAAACAAGTCGTGGTGGATGGTATCCTGGAGACGAATTCTAATGTATATGTATGTAAGATATAACACAAGATGTCTTCCTTTGAACATCACAATGAATCCTTCGACTTATTCTTCAGATTTCCCGGATATTCTTTTGAAATGGAATGCTGAAGATCCAGTTTCTGATTTTGAAAGACAAAGAAATAATGTAGTTTTTGGAATTCAGCATAACAGAAATCCATTTATTGACAATGCTTATTTAGCAACTGTAATTTGGGGAGGTCCTGCAGCTCAGAATACTTGGCCAGATACCTTCAGTGGTGGAAGTACTACTGATACAGAGGCGCCAACTGTACCAACAAATCTTAGTGTTACAGGGACTACTTCTTCTAGCATTTCATTATCCTGGACAGCTTCTACCGATAATGTTGGGGTTAGCGGATATGATATCTATGCGAACAATACATATAAAACTACGGTTACTACAAACAGC
>Ga0302347_1003668_pt1 | contig 13283 bp, 12 predicted proteins | sample PhyWR1_FD_202178 | JGI IMG/M metagenome (GOLD analysis project Ga0302347, IMG submission 202178) | Leaf surface microbial communities from wheat plants in UC Gill Tract Community Farm, Albany, California, United States - DLSL W.R1 (v2)... | ecosystem: Host-associated > Plants > Phyllosphere >...
CGGCCTGGCCAGTTACCTCGCGGTGCTGGAGGGCTTGTGGCTCAAGACGCACAACGACACCTACCGTGACCTCTACCATTTCTGGTCGAAGATCTTTGCCGTCAACTTCGGCATGGGTGTGGTCTCCGGGTTGGTGATGGCCTACCAGTTCGGCACCAACTGGAGCCGTTTCTCGGACTTCGCCGGCGCCGTCACCGGGCCGCTTCTTACATACGAAGTGCTTACGGCCTTCTTCCTTGAGGCTGGTTTCCTCGGGGTGATGCTGTTCGGCTGGAACAAGGTGGGGCGCAAGCTGCACTTCTTCTCCACCGTGATGGTGGCCGTTGGCACATTGATCTCGACGTTCTGGATTCTCGCGTCCAACAGCTGGATGCAGACGCCCCAGGGCTTTGAAATCATCGACGGCCGCGTGATTCCCACCGATTGGCTGGCGGTGATCTTCAACCCGTCCTTCCCCTATCGCCTGATGCACATGGCCACCGCAGCCTTCGTGGCCACCGCGTTCTTTGTCGGTTCCTCGGCGGCCTGGCATTTGCTGCGCGGCAAGGACAACCCGGCGATCCGCACCATGCTGTCCATGGCGATGTGGATGGCGTTGATTGTCGCGCCTATCCAGGCGGTGATCGGTGACTTCCACGGCCTTAATACACTCAAGCACCAGCCGGCGAAAATCGCCGCGATTGAAGGCCACTGGGAAAACAAGGGTGATGAGCCGACCCCGCTGATCCTGTTCGGCTGGCCGGACATGAAGGCTGAGAAAACCAAATACGCGGTCGAAATCCCCTACCTGGGCAGCCTGATCCTCACCCACTCCCTGGATAAACAGGTTCCGGCGCTCAAAGAGTTCCCGCCTGAGGACCGCCCGAATTCGACCATCGTGTTCTGGTCGTTCCGGGTCATGGTCGGCCTGGGCTTCCTGATGATCTTCACCGGTTTGTTCAGCCTGTGGCTGCGCCGTGGCGACAAGATGTACACGTCCAAACCGTTCCTGTACCTGGCGTTGTGGATGGGTCCGTCCGGCCTGATCGCAATTCTGGCCGGCTGGTTTACCACCGAAATCGGCCGCCAGCCGTGGGTGGTCTACGGCTTGATGCGCACGGCGGATGCCTCGTCCGGGCATAGCCTGGCGCAGATGACCATCACCCTGGTGCTGTTCGTGGTGGTGTACTTCGCGCTGTTCGGCGCCGGTTTGGGCTACATGATGCGCCTGGTGCGCAAAGGCCCGCAGACCCACGAAGGCAGCGAGCCGACCCACGGTGGCCCTGGCCAGAAACGTACACCGGCGCGTCCGTTGTCGGCCGCCGATGACAATGGCGATGACGACCACACCCACATCCAGCACAAGGGGAATTGAGATGGGTATTGATCTTCCGCTGATCTGGGCCGTGATCATCATCTTCGGCATCATGATGTACGTGGTCATGGACGGCTTCGACCTGGGCATCGGCATCCTCTTTCCGTTTATCCCCGGCAAAGTCGACCGTGACGTAATGATGAACACCGTGGCCCCGGTCTGGGACGGCAACGAAACCTGGCTGGTACTGGGTGGCGCGGCGTTGTTTGGCGCGTTCCCGCTGGCATATTCGGTGGTGTTGTCGGCGCTGTACCTGCCGCTGATTTTGATGCTGATCGGGCTGATCTTCCGGGGCGTGGCGTTCGAGTTCCGCTTCAAGGCCAAGGACCACAAGCGTCACCTGTGGGACAAGGCGTTTATCGGCGGCTCGCTGGCGGCGACGTTCTTCCAGGGCGTGGCGCTGGGGGCGTTTATCGACGGCATCCCGGTGGTCGACCGCCAGTTTGCCGGCGGCTCGCTGGACTGGCTCACACCGTTTACGATGTTCTGCGGCGTGGCGCTGATCGTGGCGTACGCCTTGCTCGGCTGCACCTGGCTGATCATGAAAACCGAAGGCCCATTGCAGGAAAAGATGCACAACCTGGCGCGGCCCTTGGCCTTCGTGGTGCTGGCGGTGATTGGTATCGTGAGCATCTGGACCCCGCTGTCGCACCCGGAAATCGCCTCGCGCTGGTTCACCCTGCCCAACCTGTTCTGGTTCCTGCCGGTGCCGATCCTAGTGCTGGTGACCATGTACGGGCTGATCCGCGCGGTGGCCCGCAATGCGCACTACACGCCGTTCCTGCTGACGCTGGTGCTGATTTTCCTCGGCTACAGCGGCCTGGGCATCAGCCTGTGGCCGAACATCATCCCGCCATCCGTGTCGATCTGGGACGCCGCCGCACCGCCGCAGAGCCAGGGCTTCATGCTGGTAGGCACCTTGTTCATCATCCCATTCATCCTGGGCTACACCTTCTGGAGCTACTACGTGTTCCGCGGCAAGGTCACCCACGAAGACGGTTACCACTAGGAGGGTCGTTTAATGTTCGGCAAACCTACGTTGCACGAGATCGAACAGGCCGAGAAACAGCCGTTGTGGCGGCGCCTGGGTTGGCTGGCGATGATCTGGACCGGCAGTGTGCTGGCCCTGTTTGTCGTGGCCAGCCTGATGCGCATGTTCATGAATGCGGCCGGCCTGACCACCCACTGACATCCCGATCCGGGCTTCACCGCCCGGTTTTCAAGCCCTGCTCTTCTTCTGGAAGGGCAGGGCTTTTTTTATTTGCGCGCTTTGAGAATCACGAATTTCGGCGTGGTGGCGACTTGCTCGACACCCCGGAACAAACGCGCCAGTTTGGTGTGATAACCCAGGTGGCGGTTGCCAACTATATAGAGGGCACCGCCCACCACCAGGGCTGCCCGGGCCTGCTGGAACATGCGCCAGGCGAGGAAGTCGCCGACCACCTGTTGCTGGTGGAACGGCGGGTTGCACAGCACCACGTCCAGCGAGTCGGGTTCCTGGCCGGCCAGGCCATCGGCGGCGCGTACGGCCACTTCACGCGCGCCGAGGGCGGCTTGCCAGTTCTCCAGGGCCGATTGCACGGCCATGTAGGACTCGTCCACCAGCGTGTATTGGGCGTCAGGGTTTTGCAGCGCACTGGCGATCGCCAACACACCATTGCCGCACCCCAGGTCAGCCACCCGCGCGCTGCCGAGGTTTTTCGGCAGGTGCGGCAGGAACGCGCGGGTGCCGATGTCCAGGCTTTCGCGGCAGAACACGTTGGCGTGGTTCAGCAGTTCGATCGCCGGTGCGTCCAGCGTGTAGCGCGTCGGGTAGGGCGAGACGGCGGTGGGGCGAGCCTCGACGGTCGCGATCAGCAGCCGGGCTTTTTTGACCGCCAGCGAGGCCTGCATTGGCCCGATGTACTGTTCAAGCAACTCGCCTGCCGCCCGTGGCAGGTGCTTGATCATCGCCCCCGCAATGACTTCTGCGCCCGGCGCCAACTGGCCCTGCAGGCGAATCAGCTGTTCTTCAAGCAACGCCAGGGTCTTGGGCACGCGGATCAGTACGCGGTCGAACGGGCCGACGGGCGCCTGGCTGGCGGGGATAAAAGGCACAGCATCAAAGGCCTTGCCATTGCGTACCAGGTTTTTCTCCAGGCCCTGGGCGGCGAGAAATGAATCGCCGCTGGACGTCACCTGCACCTGGCCTTCAAGGCTGGCGGCCAGGGCGCCGAAGCTGTCATTGAGCACCAGCACACGGGTGGTGGCGCTCGGTTGCTGTTCGGCCAGATAGCTGAGCAGGTACTCGTCGGCGGCGTCGAAGGCTTGCAGCGGATCGTTATGTTGCTCTGGCTGGCGGATCAGATCGAGCTGGGCGAAGGGGCTGTCGAGCAGGGGCATGGCGGGGGAGGCTCTGGGTAATCGATGGGTGTTCGGCAGTCGCCTGCGCAAACCGTCTGAGTGAACGGCGGGCGGCACCCCCAAGGGGGCAGCTCAACACTCAGAATGGGTCGTAAATGTTACTTTTTTTCAGAAGGGATTACATGCGGTCTTTCACGATGCCTAAAACAACCCCGCTTTCGAGGCACTCAACACCGCGGCAATCTTGTTGTTGACCCCAAGCTTCTTGAAGCAACTGCAGATATGAAAGCCCACCGTCCGTTCGGACAGGCACAGGATCGTGGCGATGTCCGCTGCGGTCTTGCCCATGGCCGACCACTTGAGGATTTCCGTTTCCCGTGGCGTCAGTTTGCTGGCCGGGTTGACGCTCGGCTTGTCGGCATAAGTCTGCGCCACTACGGCATGCAGTGCGTGGCATAACCACAGTACCTGGCCGGCCTTTTCGTACAGCTCCTCCGGGCTGACCTCGCCCTTGCTGCGGCCCAGGGTCAGCATGCTGAATACGCCCTGGAAATCATGCACGGCCTGGGTCCAGCCCAGGTGTACACCGAATGATTGGGCCAAGGACCATAAGTTAGGTGCATCTTTAAATGCTTTCTCTTCCCAGATAAGAGGCAACACACAACGCTTGCAATGTTTGACCACTGGATCAACTTCAAAGAAGTGTGCTTGGTTGTAGAGTTTGTTCCATTCATCTGGGTAGTTATTGATATGAATCGGTTTCGTTTGGTTGCTGGGTAGTTGCGAACTCATCGTAAAGGCACAGTATTGGAAGCCGAGTGCGTAGGTGTGGTTGACAGCTATCTCGAAAAGGCTGGTAGCCTCGCTTTCACCTTCCAGTTTGGGGAGCCGTGTATTGCGCCAATTAACCATTGATAACGCTCCATGGGTTTCTCCGTGACATGGGGATACGTCCTCAACTCCCAAAGTCGCACGCAAGTGAGTGTAGGACACGAACTATGTGAGTGGTAGGAGATTTCTTTATTGCGCGGAAGCGTTTTAGCACTTTCCTGCAAGGTTGTTAGTTAGCTTCGTAAGGGAGTAATCGGTTTTTTGCGGTTTTTTAGGGAGTTAAAGGTTGTGTGCCATGCACTTCGAAATATGTTTGTAACTTTCGTAAACGGGGTTAATAGCGAATTGATTAGTAGTGGTATTAAACTGCCATTCTTCTGCTTGCACAGGATGCCACTACAAACCACCGGTGTTTCCGCACGCGACTTTGAGGGACACTAGGGCCCTTGTAGAACGGAGCCCCCCATGACCGCCAGCGCTGAGAAATTTACCCGCCAGACCTTGCTCGATGTGCAATCGCTGACCCCCAGCCTGTTTACGCTGCGCACCACCCGCGACCCGGGTTTTCGGTTTACCGCCGGCCAGTTCGTGCGCCTGGGCGTGACCAAGGCTGATGGCAGTACGGTGTGGCGCGCCTATTCGGTGGTGTCCTCGCCGTTTGACGAGCACCTGGATTTCTTCTCGATTGTGGTCCCCGGCGGGGAATTCACCAGTGAACTGAGCCGCCTGCGGGTCGGCGATACCTTGATGGTGGAGCGCCAGGCCACGGGTTACCTGACGTTGAACCGTTTTGTCGATGGCCGCGACCTGTGGCTGTTGGGCACCGGCACGGGGGTGGCGCCGTTTCTGTCGATGCTGCAGGACTTCGAAGTCTGGGAGAAATTCGAGCGCATCGTCCTGGTGTACAGCGCGCGAGAAGCCAAGGAGCTGGCCTACCAAAAGCTGATCAAGGAACTGAGTGAGCGTGAGTACCTGGCCGAGTACGCACATAAACTGACCTACATCCCCATCGTCACCCGCGAGCAACACCCCGGCGCCTTGAACGGGCGTATTACCACGTTGATCGAAAACGGTGAGCTGGAGCGCGCCGCTGGTGTCGAACTGAGCCCCGAGCATTCTCGCGTGCTGATTTGCGGCAACCCGCAAATGGTCGATGACACCCGCCAGTTGCTCAAGCAGCGCGACATGCAACTGAGCCTGAGCCGCCGGCCTGGCCAGGTGGCAGTGGAAAACTACTGGTAATAAAAAAGGCGCCTCAATCGGGCGCCTTTTTTGCCAAGCCTTGCCGGTTAAAGCGGCTTGTCGTTTTGTGCCTTGAGCAGATCGCGGATCTCACCCAGTAACACTTCTTCCTTGGTCGGCACTGGCGGAAGCTTGGGCGCAACGGCCTCTTCGCGCTTCAGGCGGTTGATGACCTTCACACCCATGAAGATCGCAAACGCGACGATCAGGAAGTCCACCACGCTTTGAATGAATTTGCCGTACGCCAACACTACCGCCGGGATATCGCCCTGGGCGGCCTTGAGCGTTATCGCCAAATCGCCGAAATCCACACCACCGATCAGCAGACCCAGGGGGGGCATCACTACGTCGCCTACAAACGAGGAAACAATTTTGCCGAAGGCGGCGCCGATGATGATACCGACGGCCATGTCGACCACATTACCTTTGACCGCGAAGGCCTTGAACTCACTGATCACGCCCATTGGTTATTCCTTGTTACAGATGAGAAGGGTGGGACTCAGTGTAAGTCAGTCATCGCGGGCTTGCCCGACACAACCGTTAACACTGTTAGTTTTTATCGACACATCAAATCGCAAATAGTTTGCAAAGTGCCATCAATCGCGCGCGAATTACTCGTTATTTCAGAGGGTTACCACACTATTTAATTTATCGGGTTGGTATGGCTTTTCTATTTATCTTCTGGCTCCGGGGTCACTAGCCTCTGGCAAGCACAACTGAATGTGCACTAAAAAAACCAGAGGAAACCTCGATGAAAACCCCTACACGCCGTGGGCCAGTTTCAACGCGATATGCGTTGGTTCTGGTAACCGCCAGCCTGCTTTCCCTGTCGGTGCAAGCCGCCAACCTGACCCGCGATAACGGCGCCGCCGTGGGTGACAACCAGAACTCGCAGACCGCCGGTGCCAACGGCCCGGTGCTGCTGCAAGACGTGCAGTTGATCCAGAAACTGCAACGCTTCGACCGCGAACGCATCCCTGAACGCGTAGTGCATGCCCGTGGCACCGGCGCCCACGGCACGTTCACCGTCACCGACAACCTCAGCGACCTGACCAAGGCCAAGGTGTTTGCCGCCGGCGAAGCCACGCCGGTGTTCGTGCGTTTCTCGGCCGTTGTGCACGGCAACCACTCCCCGGAAACCCTGCGTGACCCGCGCGGTTTTGCCACCAAGTTCTACACCGCCGATGGCAATTGGGACCTGGTGGGCAATAACTTCCCGACGTTCTTTATCCGCGACGCGATCAAATTCCCCGATATGGTCCACGCCTTCAAGCCGGACCCACGCACCAACCTGGATGATGACTCGCGCCGCTTCGACTTTTTCTCACATGTCCCAGAGTCCACTCGCACGCTGACCGAGCTGTATTCCGACTCCGGCACCCCGGCCAGCTACCGGGAAATGGATGGCAATGGCGTGCACGCCTACAAGCTGATCAACGCCAAGGGCGAAGTGCATTACGTCAAGTTCCACTGGAAGAGCCTGCAAGGCATCAAGAACCTCGACCCCAAGCAAGTCACCGAGGTGCAGGGTCGCGACTACAGCCACATGACCAACGACCTGGTCACCCACATCAACAAGGGCGACTTCCCCAAGTGGGACCTGTACGTGCAGGTACTCAAGCCTGAGGACCTGGCCAAGTTCGACTTCGACCCGCTGGACGCGACCAAGATCTGGCCGAATGTGCCCGAGCGCAAAGTCGGGCAGATGGTGCTGAACCGCAACCCGGCCAACGTCTTCCAGGAAACCGAGCAAGTGGCCATGGCCCCGGCCAACCTGGTGCCCGGCATCGAGCCGTCCGAGGACCGCCTGCTGCAAGGTCGGGTGTTCTCCTACGCCGATACGCAGATGTATCGCCTGGGCGCCAATGCCCTGCAATTGCCGATCAATGCCCCACGGGTCACCGTCAACAACGGTAACCAGGACGGCGCGATGAATATCGGCAAGACCACCAGCGGCGTGAACTATCAGCCAAGCCGCCTGGATAACCGCGAAGAGCCGCAAACCGCGCGCTACAGCCAGTCGGCGCTGGCGGGCAGCACCCAGCAGGCGAAGATCCAGCGTGAGCAGAACTTCAAGCAGGCCGGTGATTTGTACCGTTCGTACAGTAAGAAAGAGCGCCAGGACTTGATCGAAAACTTCGGCGGCTCCCTGGCCACCACCGATGACGAGAGCAAGCACATCATCCTGTCGTTTCTCTACAAGGCTGACCCGGAGTACGGCACCGGCGTGGCCAAGGTCGCCAAGGGTGATCTGGCGCGCGTGAAAGCGCTGGCTGAAAAACTCACCGACTAACGTTGGTTTCGGTTGGCGCCCCCTGCGGGCGTCAACCTTTGGCAGGAGAAACACCATGCGAATTTCCATCGGTTTGCTGCTGGCCATGCTGACGTTTGTCGCCCATGCCGAATCCCCTGAGCCGGCTGCGCTCAAGGCCCAGCTCCAGGACTATTACTTCGACGCCGCCCGCCGTGGCGACCTCGACATGCTCAACACCTTTATCGATTCCGGCTACAGCCTCAACACCCAGGACGACAAGGGCTACACCGCGCTGATCCTCGCCGCCTACCACGGTGAAAGCGCCTACGTGGAGCGCTTGCTTGCCGCCGGCGCCGATGCCTGCGTGCAAGACAAACGCGGCAACACCGCCTTGATGGGCGCGATCTTCAAGGGTGAGCTGAAAATCGCCCAGCGCCTGCTGGCCACAGACTGCAGCCCCGACCAACGCAACGGCGCCGGGCAGACCGCCGCCATGTACGCCGGGCTGTTCAAGCGCGTCGAGCTGTTGGACGAACTCAAGGCCAAGGGCGCCGACCTCAACGCCGAAGACCCGATCGGCAACAGTGCTTCACGATTGGCCAGCGGTGAAATCCGGACCCCGGCGTCGCGCTGAGCTATCATCGCGGTTTTTCGGTTGGAGGTTCTCAGATGGCAAAGGCCAAGCGCATGTACGGCTGCACGGAGTGCGGCGCGACCTTTCCCAAGTGGGCCGGCCAATGCGGCGAATGCGGCGCGTGGAACACCCTGACGGAAACCATGATCGAAAGCGGCGGCGCCGCGGCCCCCACCGGCCGTGCCGGCTGGACCGGGCAACAGGCGCAGATCAAGACCCTGGCCGAGGTCAGCGTCGAAGAGATCCCGCGTTTCTCCACCGCGTCCGGCGAGTTGGACCGCGTACTCGGCGGCGGCCTGGTGGACGGCTCGGTGGTGCTGATCGGCGGTGATCCCGGCATCGGCAAGTCGACCATCCTGCTGCAAACCCTGTGCAGCATCGCCAGCCGCATGCCGGCGCTGTATGTCACCGGCGAAGAATCCCAGCAGCAAGTCGCCATGCGCGCCCGTCGCCTGGGCTTGCCCCAGGACCAGCTGCGGGTCATGACCGAAACCTGCATCGAAAGCATCATCGCCACGGCGCGTATCGAAAAGCCCAAGGTCATGGTGATCGATTCGATCCAGACGATTTTCACCGAGCAACTGCAATCGGCGCCGGGCGGCGTGTCCCAGGTGCGCGAAAGTGCGGCGCTGCTGGTGCGCTATGCCAAGCAGAGCGGCACGGCGATTTTCCTGGTCGGCCACGTGACCAAAGAGGGCGCCCTGGCCGGCCCGCGGGTGTTGGAGCATATGGTCGACACCGTGCTGTATTTCGAGGGTGAGTCCGACGGCCGCCTGCGCCTGCTGCGCGCGGTCAAAAATCGCTTCGGCGCCGTCAACGAACTGGGTGTGTTTGCCATGACTGACCGGGGGCTGAAAGAAGTCTCCAACCCTTCGGCGATTTTTCTTACCCGCGCCCAGGAAGAAGTCCCAGGCAGTGTGGTGATGGCGACGTGGGAAGGTACCCGCCCCATGCTGGTCGAAGTGCAGGCGCTGGTGGATGACAGCCACTTGGCCAACCCGCGTCGGGTCACCCTCGGCCTGGACCAGAATCGCCTGGCGATGCTGCTCGCTGTACTGCACCGGCATGGCGGCATCCCCACCCACGACCAGGACGTGTTCCTCAACGTGGTCGGCGGGGTCAAGGTGCTGGAGACGGCGTCCGACCTGGCGTTGATGGCAGCGGTGATGTCCAGCCTGCGTAACCGGCCGTTGCCTCATGATTTGCTGGTGTTTGGTGAGGTTGGCCTGTCGGGTGAGGTGCGGCCGGTGCCGAGTGGCCAGGAGCGCTTGAAGGAAGCGGCCAAGCATGGCTTCAAGCGGGCAATCGTGCCTAAGGGTAATGCGCCGAAGGAGTCGCCGCCGGGCATCACGATTATTGGGGTTACGCGCCTGGAGCAGGCGTTGGATGCATTGTTCGAGTAATTCAGCAACACTGCAAACAGTGTGGGAGGGGGCTTGCCCCCTCCCACATTTGAATTGTGTTGGCTGTTAGATTTCCAGCAGCGCCGCTAACTCGCGGTGCAGTTCTTCTTCATCGCCCAGGTTCAGCTCGATCAGCCTGCGCAAATGGCTGATCGACTCCAGATCAATGTGCTCGCACACAAACCCCAGTTGCCCATGATCGTCATGGGTCAGCCGGACTTCCATTTTGATCTGCGCCTGTGGGTCCAGACGAATATCCACCTCAAACGGCGCCTTGCCATCGCCTCGCCAGTCATCCGGGCGTTGCACCAGCAAACCCTTGAGCGATAAATCCACCAATTGCACCGGCCAATTCCAGCCGTCCTGTGCGATGGTGGTGCGGGCATCGAAGGCAATACGCCGGAAACGGCGGCGGTCAGACGAGTGCTCGGTCATGGTGAAACCCTCTGTGGATAAAGGGATTGTAGCCCTAAGCCATCATCGGGCATTTATTTCAGCTTTTTTTGCCCCGGCAAGGCTCTAGACCAACGTAGGGGGGTGGTCTTTGGGGCCAACAGCGCTAAACTCGGACTGGCTGTCCTTTCTGTCCACCCTGGCTGGAATATAAAAATGAAAAATAATAATAGCCTGCTACGCCACCTACCCTGGCTGGTGCTGGCAATCGTAGGAGCGTGCGCCCTTGGCGTAGTGGCCTTGCGCCGCGGCGAGGCGATCAACGCCTTGTGGATTGTGGTTGCTGCGGTGGCCATTTATCTGGTCGCGTACCGTTACTACAGTCTGTTCATCGCTAACAACGTGATGCAACTCGATCCACGGCGGGCCACCCCCGCAGTGGTCAACAACGACGGTCTGGACTATGTGCCGACCAACAAACACATCCTTTTCGGTCACCACTTTGCGGCGATTGCCGGGGCGGGTCCGTTGGTCGGCCCGGTACTGGCGGCGCAGATGGGCTACCTGCCGGGTACGCTCTGGCTGATTGCCGGCGTGGTGCTGGCCGGTGCGGTGCAGGATTTCATGATCCTGTTCCTGTCCACCCGACGCAACGGCCGTTCCCTGGGGGATATGGTCCGCGAAGAAATGGGCCGCATTCCCGGTACCATCGCGCTGTTTGGCTGCTTCCTGATCATGATCATCATCCTCGCGGTGCTGTCACTGATCGTGGTCAAGGCCCTGGCCGAGAGCCCGTGGGGCATCTTCACGGTGATGGCGACCATCCCGATTGCGATGTTCATGGGCATCTACATGCGTTACATCCGCCCCGGTCGCATCGGTGAAATTTCGATCATCGGCGTGGTGCTGCTGCTCGGTTCGATCTGGCTGGGCGGGCAGATTGCCGCCGACCCGGTCTGGGCCAAGGCCTTTACGTTCACCGGTATCCAGATCACCTGGATGCTGATCGGCTACGGTTTCGTCGCAGCGGTACTGCCGGTGTGGCTGATTCTCGCACCGCGTGACTACCTGTCCACCTTCCTCAAGATCGGCACCATCATTGCGCTGGCAATCGGCATCCTGGTGACCATGCCCGACCTGAAAATGCCGGCACTCACCCAGTTCATCGACGGCACCGGCCCGGTGTGGAAGGGCGGCCTGTTCCCGTTCCTGTTCATCACCATCGCCTGTGGCGCGGTTTCGGGGTTCCACGCGCTGATCTCCTCGGGCACCACGCCCAAGCTGCTCGCCAGTGAAAGTCACGCCCGTTACATCGGGTACGGCGGCATGCTGATGGAGTCGTTCGTGGCCATCATGGCGATGGTCGCCGCTTCGGTGATCGAGCCGGGTGTGTACTTCGCCATGAACAGCCCGGCCGCGATTGTCGGCACCGACGTGGTGACCGTGGCGCAGACCGTCAGCAGTTGGGGGTTTGCAATCACCCCCGAAGCGCTGTCGGCCGTGGCCCATGACATCGGTGAAACCACCATCCTGGCGCGTGCCGGCGGTGCACCGACCCTGGCCGTGGGGATCGCGCAGATCCTGCACAGTGTGCTGCCGGGTGAAAACACCATGGCGTTCTGGTACCACTTTGCGATCCTGTTCGAAGCACTGTTCATCCTGACCGCAGTGGACGCCGGCACCCGTGCCGGGCGCTTCATGCTGCAGGACCTGCTGGGCTCCTTCGTGCCGGCGCTTAAACGCACCGAGTCCTGGACCGCCAACCTGATTGCCACCGCAGGCTGCGTGGCGATGTGGGGCTATCTGCTGTACCAGGGCGTGATCGACCCGCTGGGTGGCATCAACACCTTGTGGCCGCTGTTCGGCATCTCCAACCAGATGCTCGCGGGTATCGCGCTGATGCTGGCGACGGTGGTGCTGATCAAAATGAAGCGCCAGCGCTACATCTGGGTGACCATGCTGCCGGCGGTGTGGCTGCTGATCTGCACCACCACGGCGGGCTTTATCAAGCTGTTCGACGCCAACCCTGCGATCGGTTTCCTGTCCCTGGCCAAGAAATACAGCGATGCCCTGGCCAACGGTCAGATCCTCGCACCGGCCAAGAGCATCGACCAGATGCAGCACGTGATCTGGAATGCCTATACCAACGCAACGCTGACGGCGCTGTTCCTGTTCGTGGTGTTCAGCATCCTGTTCTATGCGCTCAAGGTTGGCGTGGCCGCCTGGGGTAACAAGGAACGTACGGATAAAGAAGCGCCGTTCCAGGCCGTACCAGACGCCTAAACGAGGATTGCGAACATGTTCAATGACATCAGTCGCCTCGGTAAATACCTCGGTCAGGCCGCGCGCCTGATGGTCGGCATGCCCGACTACGACACCTACGTCGAGCATATGCAAACCAAACACCCGGACAAGCCGATGATGGACTACAAGGCGTTCTTTCGTGAACGCCAGGAGGCCCGTTACGGCGGCAAGGGTGGGCCCAAGTGCTGCTGACCCGGTAAGTTAGGCTTGCAGTGATCCCGTGTGGGAGCGGGCTTGTGTGGGAGCTGGCTTGCCTGCGATAGCAGCACCGCGGTGTAGCTGATACACCGCGGTGCCTGCATCGCGGGCAAGCCCGGCTCCCACATAGGTCTGCTCCCACATTTGTTTCTGTGTTCCTTCAATAATAAGGAGAATTTTTTGTCCTCTCCCATTCCCGTCACCGTGCTCAGCGGTTTCCTCGGCGCCGGCAAGACCACCTTGCTGCGCCATCTACTCAAGGCCGAACACGGCCTTAAAATCGCCGTGATCGAAAACGAATTCAGTGATGCCGGCATCGATACCCAG
>Ga0302347_1003669_pt1 | contig 13272 bp, 13 predicted proteins | sample PhyWR1_FD_202178 | JGI IMG/M metagenome (GOLD analysis project Ga0302347, IMG submission 202178) | Leaf surface microbial communities from wheat plants in UC Gill Tract Community Farm, Albany, California, United States - DLSL W.R1 (v2)... | ecosystem: Host-associated > Plants > Phyllosphere >...
CTGATATTGCTCAGCCATCTATTCATAGAGTTCTCCAGGAACGCTGCACGCATGATCTAAGTTCGCTGGAGGGAATTATTTTTTTTGACCCAGCCGAGTGTTGTGTTGGAGGGGTATCGGCTGCATCCGCCAGAGCTGAAACGTTTTGTTTAGCACCAGTTCACATAACTTCCCAGCCATTCGGATGGCGGCTGGGAATTCGGCTTTTACGCTTTTTTTCACATCCGTTTCACCTGCCTCTGACCTCCCTTTTTCTAGGATATGTTCAGCTAATTGAGACCTGCTTTATGCAAGTCTGTTTGCTGCAACCGGGTCGCGAAGCGACCCGTTGTCATATTCGCGCTATAGGGTGGTGCCAGTGTTTTCACTGACTGCCGCAGGGGGCATAAGCATCGTGACGTTGAGTCTTGGTCTGACCGGAATTAACCGTGCGCTGTTGCGCCGTGGCCTGGTCCGTTACAGAAATGCACTGGTGGTAATTGTGGCCAGCGTGCTGGCCACAGCGCTGGTGCTGGCGCTGCTGGCACCTGCCGCCGCACCTGATCTGGCGCAGCCCAGCCATGCCGATCGCGTATTGCTGCTCACCGACAGCTGGGCCAAGGGCGATGTGATTGCAGTGGTACGCCACGGCGAGCGTTGCGACCGTTCTTCGGCACAGTGCCTGGGGCCGGTGGACGGTGTGACGGTACGCGGCGAGGCGACGGTTCAGGCGCTGGGGGCCGACTTCGACCAACTGGGGCTCACGAACGCCGATATCTACAGCAGCCTGCTGACCCGCGCCCGGCAAACCGCCGATGCCATGTTTGCCCACCCGGTAGAGGCCCAGGACTGGCTGTTCAACTGCCGGGGCAGCATGTTGCGTGATGCCCTCAAGCATAAAGTGCCGGGCCACAACCTGATCCTGGTGAGCCACAGCGAATGCATGGACCAACTGCTGATGGACATGCACCTGTCCACCAGCACCACGTTTGGCTATGGCGCTTCGTTGTTTATCAAAACCAATGGCGCGAACAGCGATCCGCAGATGCTGGGCTATATCGAGCCCAAGGACTGGAAGAGCATCGTTCCGGTGGTGAGCACCAGCAGCCGTCACGGGTTTGAAGCCTCGCAGTTCTGAGGTCCTTTGGCGCAAGACATGAAGCCCGGCCCTGAGCCGCAATGCTGTTCACTTAAGAGCAACGCAGCTCAAGTGTGGGAGCGGGCTTGCTCGCGATGGTCTTCAGAGCACCGCATTTACTCAGTAAATACGCGTCATCGTTTACGACCATCGCGAGCAAGCCCGCTCCCACAGAGACAGAAATCGCCTAAGTGAACAACACTGCGGCCCTGAGCCGGGCTTTTTCATGTCAGGTGCGGTTCAGCAGGCGGTTCCAGTTTTGCTCGTCGGGCAAGGGCAGGTCGCTGAGTTCGCGGGCCACCACGTTTTCAATGTCGTTGGCGCTGAGCACTTTTTCGTCGAGCCACGGCCAGGTCGCATCCGCATCGCGAAAGTTGAGCTGGTTGTTCAATTGCTGGCAGGCAAGGGCGAGCAGATGCATCAGCGTCCACAAGCTGGTGATGTAAGGCTTTTGCTGGGCCGGAATGCGATTGAGCAGGGCGGTCACGTCAGCCAGGTTGGCACCTGGCGTCAGATTGCTGTGCAGGTTCCAGACGATCGCACCGTTGTTCGATACATCCTGATTGGCCAGCGCCGGGTCGGTGCTGACTTCGATGTTGAGCTTTACGCGCTGTTGCTCAAGCTGATCGATCAGGTAATTGGCCAGATCGGATTTGCGCAGGAAAGCGCTGGCCGTGTTGTAGGCCAGATTTGCGTCGTAGTCGCTCAGGGTCTTGCTGGAAATGCTGATGGTCATGGCAGGCTCCTTGGCTGTGAATCGTCCAAGGAGCGTAGCCAATGCAGCGTGATCGGCCACGGCATCTGCGATTGTGTTGCCCGGGATCAAGTTTGCGGGGGCGGCGTGGCCTGGCTGACAAAATAGAAGTGGTGGCGGCCAACGCTGATTTCTTCCAGCACCTGCAAGGCCATGCCCGGTATCTCGGGTTTTTCCACAAGGGCGACATGCTCGGGCGATGCGCTGAGAAACGCCTGCAACTGGGCCGTTGAATCAAGGGTGTGTTGCAACTGCTGGCTGTAGAACACCACGGCGCCCAGTCGTTCGTCGGGCCGCAGCAGTGCGACCTGCTTGCCGCTGGCCTGCAGGCTCATGACCCGGGCGGCCAGGGGTTGGAAGGACTCTTCCTTGTCGGCCAGCGGGGCCCGATGGGCCGCCAGCAGGTAGGCGCCCACCAGAATGCTCAGCAGCGCGATTGCAAGGGGGCGATGGTTGTCGCTGAGGAATTTGGCCACTGGCGAACCTGCGCTTTTTTTGTACAGCCAGTCCAGCACCACCCGCGCGTACTCGGCCGCAATCACCGCCGCGGCGGGCGCCATCGACATCATGTACACCGCACGCTTGCTGGAGGCGAGGTTGAGCAGCACAAATTGCGCCACCAGCCATACACTGAAAAACAGCAGGAAGGGGTTGGCGCGCAGCTGTTTGCGAAAGTGCCACAGGCCCAGGTAAGTCAGCAGGTTCCACGGCAGAAAGGCTTCGGGCAGTTTTCGCAGGTAGTAGTAAAAGGGCTCGTAATGCCCGGCCTCGACAAAGGAACCGCTAAACCGCCCCACGCTGTTGGTCAGCAGCAATTCGCTGACCGCCTGCATGCCGCCGCGCTGATACAACAGGCACAGCCAGATCATCAGCGGGATCAGCCCCACCAGCGTCAACAGTGCGGGGCGCAGCCAGTTGCGCAGTACAAAGCGTTTATCGATCAGGCTTTCGCTCAGCAGAAAGACAAAGATCACCACGCCCGGCAATGCCAGGCCCAGTACGCCTTTACTCAGAGTGGCAATGGCAATGCCGAAGGCGAACAGCAGCCAGCTGCCCCGGGCCAGGCCGGGGTGGCGATTGGCGTGGTAGAACGCCAACAGGGTCATCGTCACGCCCAGGGTCAGCAGGGAGTCTTCGCCCACCTGACGGGCGTTGCCCCAAAAAATGCCCATGGTTGCCAGCATCGCCGCGGCTGTCCAGGCCAGCGCCGTGGGGCGCCCGAGTTTGCGCAGCATGGCGTAGAGCAACATCACGCAAAACAACCCGGCAAACGCAGACGCCAGGCGTACGGCGAACAGCTCGGCGCCGAACACGCGAATGGCACCGGCGTCCAGCCACAGGCTCAGGGGAGGTTTTTCCAGAAAGGGTTGATTGAGCAGATTGGGCGTGACCCAGTCGTCGCTGACATGCATCTGCATGGCGATGCCCGCCACCCGGGACTCGGTCGAGCCTTGCAGTTGGTGATTGCCCAGCGCGAAAAACAGCAGCACGCAAGTGAGCAGTAATAACAGCAGAGCAGGACGAGTCAGGCGCATTGGGCTACCAGGCAGCAATCGAATGAATACTGCGCTGGAGTATAGGAGGGCAATCCTTAATAAATTGTGAAAGCTGGCAGGCCAAACACACATCCATGTGAGAGCGGGCTTGCTCGCGATGCTATCACCGCGGTTTTGCAGTCAGAACGCGGCGATAGCATCGCGAGCAAGCCCGCTCCCACAGGAAGCCCAAGCCCTTAGAAAGTCGCTTTTACCTGCAAACCCGCCACCAGCGCATTGCTGCGCTTGGCGCCGTAGAAAGCACCAGGCTCGATGATGTATTGCAGGTCCGGACGCAGCAGCAGCCACGGCGTGACTTGCGCACCATAGTTGAGTTCCAGCAACTGCTCGCCGCTGTCCAGGCTGGCGATCATGTCCGCCTGCTCGGGACTGCTGGCTGCCGCTTCCTGGACATCACGCGAACGCGAGTTGAACACCGCGCGGCCATAGGCAAAGGCGATGCTGTCCTTGGGACGGCTGGCAAACGGCTTTTGCTTGACCAGGCCCACCGAGTACCAGTGGCGCATCGGCGAGGTGGCGGCATTGCTGCTGGACGCCTGGCCAAAGGCGCGCAATACGCTTTCGGGGTCTTGCTCGTCACGCCAGATGGCCTGGTCGACCAGCACATAGGCACCGGTGCGGTTGTTGGCTTTTTGCGTGCTGCCAATCTTGCGGGTGTTGGAGGTGTCGTAGTACCAACCCACTTTATATTGGCCATTAAGCCAGGCGTTGTTGGTGAAGATCGCCTCCAGCGGCATGATCGCCCCCGTGGTGCCTTTGGTGGTCATGCTGAACGCTTCGGAAGAGCGGCTGTTGTACTCGGGGTTGACCTGGAACAGCGCCGTTTGCAAGGTCAGGGCCGGGCTGACGGTGTAACGCAATTCTGCACCCCAGTGGCCGGTGGGGTAGTTGGTCCAGCCACTGCCATTGGACTGGGTCAGCGGGTGCGCGCAAAAACCGGCGTTAACGAAGCTGGTCAACAACGGCATGCCGCCGAACTCGTTGCCCATCGGCATAAAGCCCAGCTTGGTGGTCAGGTCTTCGGAAAACAGCGTGCGCTGGTAGCTGAACTCAGACAGGCGGGTGTAGTTGCCGCCAGCGTTTTCCTGGATCGGCAGGCGGTTGCCTACGAGGTCTTCGGAAGCGCTGTGGCCGCGACGGTCATTGACGGTGACTTGCACCAGGCCAGCATCGGCGCTGCCGAGTATTTTACTCAGGTCGAACTGGGCACCGATGCGCACTTGCTGCGAATACCGGGTGCCGTGCTTGATGCCGCCATGCAGGTTGGAGAAGGTTTCGGAGTTGTAATCACCGGTCAGCTTGATGCCTTTGTCGGCCAGCTTCTGGCGTTCGCCGCCCCAGTCGCCGGTCAGGGTCGAACGGTTCATCAGGTTGTCGGTGGTGTCGGCCAGTACGCAGGCAGGCGTCAGGGCCAGCAATGACAAGCCGCCGCACAGGCTGGTGTTCAGCAGGGCGCGGGAAGAGAAAAACATCTACAGAAGCTCCTTTACATGAAGTGTCGGCGACAGGGCGCGACACGATGCCGCACATTATGAACTAATTAGTTAATTAATTTCATATTTGGTTACACGACCTCCGCAGAATGACTAAGGGCGCCTGTAGTCCCCATCCGCTAGACTCCCGCGTTTATCCGTCTCAAAGGATGTTCATGATCTGGTTTCTTGAAGGGCAATCGAGCCAACGCGACGTGATTGCTGGTGCCCGGGCGGCGCTACCGGAGTCGGTGCGGATTTTCGCCTCGCACCGACAAAGTCGCCCCGAAATTACCGGGTTGGCGGATATCGCCTGGCGTGAACCGCAAGACAACCAGGAGCGTATCGGCTGGGTGATCGAGCAGGCCCGTGCCCAACAGATCAAGGTGGTGCTGGCCGGGCGTGTGGGCCAGGTCTATGAAGCGCACCGCGCCGAGTTCGAAGCGGCCGGGCTGCAACTGGTCACCGGCGCGCTGGACCTGGACACCTTTGAGCGGGTTGACGACAAGTCGGCGTTCACTCGCGAAGCGCTGGCGGCCGGGCTGGCGTGCATCCCGGCAATAACCGTGAGCACCCGTGCCGAACTGCAGGCGGCTTACGCGCAACTGGCCCGTGACGGCCAGGTCTGTGTCAAACCCACTCGCGGCATCTACGGCCAGGGCTTCTGGCGGCTGGCCGATAACGTCGACCCGTTCCGCAGTTTTGCCAATGCCGACGCCCATGAGGTCAATGCCGACGTATTTGCCCAGGCCTACGGCCAGTCGGATGCGCCCAAGCCGTTGCTGGTCATGCCTTATATGCCCGGCAGCGAATGCTCGGTGGACATGGTCTGCGAAGCGGGCGAGGCCGTGGCCTGGGTCGGGCGGCGCAAGCAGGGCCTGATGCAGACGTTCGAGCGCGATGGCGCCGCCGTCGAGCTGGCGATCAAGGCCGCACGGCACTTCAAGTGCGACGGCATCGTCAATGTACAAACCCGTGATGATGCCGAGGGTCAGCCGCACCTGCTGGAAATCAACCTGCGTTACTCCGGCGGCATCGGCTACACCCGTGAAGCCGGGGTCAACCTGCCGGGGATTTTTGCCGCTCGCCGCCTCGGCCTGCCAGTGCCTCCGAGCGTCTGGCGCGAAGATGTACAGGTCAAGGCGATCACCGTGGTTGTGCCGGTTCGCGGCGATTCGCTCCTGGGGTGATTTGACGTTTTCGGTAACTATTTATCGCTTGTTTAAAGTGATCGACTCGCCGATTGTCCCCCACTTTTTTATGTATTTCAGGTAGTAAAAGTTGATGAATAACACTAACCCCATGACCGGTCCCAAGGTTTTGCATGCAAACCTCAAGCGCGGTCGTCTGGAGGTAGAGGTCAATGCATCGACCTTTGCTGCGCAGGCACTTTTCGATTTTGCCGAGCGTCGCAATCCCAAACGGGCCTTTCTGTTTGTTTCGCGTGTACTGGGCCGGCATATTCCGGCTCGGCCCTCATTAATGGCACAAAGCTTCAATGCCCTTGCCGGCAAGATTCCTGCTGACCTGCCCGGCCCGGTACTGGTGATCGGCATGGCCGAAACCGCCGTGGGCCTGGGCGCCGGGGTACACCGTGCCTTGAGCCAGACCCGCAATGACTGCGTGTACCTGTGCAGCAGCCGTCACCCTACGGGCAGCGCCTTGTTTGCCCGTTTTGAGGAAGAACACAGCCACGCCAGCTCGCATTTGCTGCACCTGCCGCAAGACGCGGCAACCCGCGACATGATGCTCAACGCCCGTTCGCTGGTGCTGGTGGACGATGAGGCATCCACCGGCAATACCTTTATCAACCTGTCCCGGGCGCTGGCCGAGGCGGGACTCGATTCGATCGAGCGCATCGTCACTGCCACCCTGACCGACTGGTCCGGAGATGCCGTGCGTACAGCAATGGGCGATCACGTCAGCAGCGTGGCTTTACTCGAAGGTCGCTACACGTTCGCCGAAGATTTGACCGCAGAACTGCCAGATATGCCTGAAGTGGGCAGTGTTGCCCAAGGCGACTGGGCGCTGGACGCGAGCCGCGACTGGGGCCGCATGGGCGTTCGCGAACACCTCGACACGCTGGTGCCGGGCCTGCAGGTCGCTGCCGGTGAGCGGGTTCTGGTAATCGGTACCAGCGAATTCGTCTGGCGTCCGTTTTTGCTGGCCGAGCGCCTTGAACGGGCCGGTGCCGATGTGCACTTCAGCTCTACCAGCCGTTCGCCGATTGCCCTGGGCCATGCCATCGATCATGCGTTGTCGTTCTCGGACAACTACGGCCTGGGCATCCCCAACTTTTTATATAACGTCGCCCCCGGCCAGTTTGACCGGGTGCTGATCTGCAGCGAAACCCCGGCGGCTGCCGTCGACCCGGCGCTGGTCAGCGCATTGAATGCGCAGGTAATCGTTGATGAACAGTAATCGCCCCCTGGTGTTCGTTGATCTGGACGACACCCTGTTTCAAACCGCCCGCAAAATGGGCGATGAGCCACGTTTTCCCGCCACCCTGGACGTGGACGGCCAACCCAACGGCTTTATGAGCGCGACGCAAAAGAGCTTTGTGGAATGGCTGCTGGCTACCAGTGACGTGGTCCCCGTGACCGCACGCAGCATCGAAGCGTATCAGCGCGTGCAGTTGCCGTTTGTGCACGGCGCGGTCTGTGCCCACGGCGGGGTGATCCTCAACCCGGACGGCTCGCTGGACCCGGTCTGGCATGCCCGCATGAGCGAAGAGCTGGCGCTGGAGCAAACCCGCCTGCATCAGTTGAGCGAGCAAACCCTGGCCATTGGCGCCGAACTGGGCTTCTCATTGCGTGGCTGGGTGGTTGAAGAGCAGGGCCTGGCCAATTACGTGGTCACCAAGCACAACAACGAAACCGACCAGGCGCTGCTCATCGTGCTGGCCGAAGTCAAGGCGCGGGGCTTGCTCGACGGCCTGTATGTGCATGGCAATGGCAATAATCTGGCTTTCCTGCCCATCACCTTGCAAAAGCGTGAAGCGGTACGAGAGTGGATCCGCCGCGACCGGGCGATCAACGGCAAACGCCCGCTGCTGGGCTTTGGCGACAGCGTGTCGGACCTGGGCTTTATGGCCGAGTGTGACTGGTGGGGCACGCCCAAACGCGGTCAGTTGGCCGCGCATGTGCTGGCGAGCGTCGATCATGAATAATGCCTTCGCCGGGCTGCAGACCGTCGGCAGTGGCAGCTATGCCGCCGATGACGTGCACTTTTTACTGCGTGCCATGCAGATTGAAGTCACCGACGTGCAGGAAAAAGAACGCCTGATCCAGACCCAACAGCGCCATTACTCCGAAATGATCAGCCAGGAGCATGCGCCGTCCGACACCCATAAAAGCCTCTATCAACTGGCCCTGGCCCAGAACGGTGCCCGTATGGCGGGTGATGTGCAGGCGCTGGCCCAGGCCTTGAATGAACGCTACAACGGCCCCTCGATTGCGCTGGTGTCGTTTGTGCGCGCCGGCTTGCCCTTGGGCGTGTTGCTGCGCCGGGCATTGCTCGATCTGGGGCGCGAGGCTGCGCACTACGGCATCAGCATTATTCGTGACCGTGGAATCGACAATGTCGCACTCGAAGCTATCATCAAGGCCCACGGTGCGGAAAATATCGTGTTTGTGGATGGCTGGACCGGCAAGGGCGCGATCAGCGGCCAGATCCGCGACAGCCTGGCGGGGGATTCGCGTTTCCCGCCAGATCCGCGCCTGGTGGTCCTGGCCGACCCATGTGGCCGGGCCTGGCTGGCCGCCTCGGCAGAAGACTGGCTGATCCCGTCGGGCATCCTGGGGGCGACTGTTTCCGGGCTGGTTTCGCGTTCCATCTGGCCACAAGACCCGGGCCTGCATGGATGCGTTGTGTATGACCATTTGGCGGAACACGACGTGACCATGAGTTTTATCCACAGCATCGAAACCGAGCGGGCACAGCTTGCCCCGCTGGCCGCTGCACAACCCTGGACAGCCGAGCAGGCCGCAGCCTTGCAACACTCGGCGGTAGCCGCGGTCGAACGTATCTCGACGCGGTTTGCGGTGACCAACCCCAACCGGGTCAAACCGGGGATCGCCGAGGCCACCCGCGCCGTGATGCGCCGGGTGCCGGACCATGTATTGGTGCGCAACCTTGACGATCAGGACGTGCAACTGCTGTTGCACCTGACGCGCCAGGCCAATATCGAGGTCCAGGAAGTGGGTGATGAACTGGGGCCGTATCGCGCCGTGACCGTAATCAGGAGTGTTCGCTGATGATCAAGCACTCAGCCTATGCCTTGGGCGCCACGCTCTATATGCCGGCCACTCGTCCCGACATTCTGGAGGTGGTGCTGGGTGAAAAGATCCAGGGTTTGCGCTCGCTGGTGGTGTGCCTGGAAGACGCCGTGGCCGAAACCGACGTGCAGCAAGGGCTGAACAACCTGAAAAACCTGCTGCTGGGCATCGAGGCGCGTGGCGGTCGCCCTTCCAGCGGTCCGATCCTGTTTGTGCGGCCACGGGATGCCGCGATGGCAGCTGTGCTCAATGACTGGTCGTTGATGCGTCACGTTGACGGTTTTGTCGTGCCCAAGCTCAGCCTGGGCAATATCCGCGAGTGGCAACAGGCGGTCACCCGCGAAGACTTGATGCTGATGCCCACCCTGGAAACCGCAGACGTTTTTATCCCCAACGCCATGGTTGAACTGCGCAGTGCCATGCTGGAGCTGCTGCCAGGGCGTATTATTGCCCTGCGCATTGGTGGTAACGACTTGATGGGCTGCCTGGGCTTGCGTCGCCCTCAAGCGATGACTTTGTACAGCACGCCCATGAGCTATGTGATCCCCATGTTGTGCGGGATCATGGGCTCGGCAGGTTTTGCCCTGACTGCGCCGGTGTTCGAGCAGCTCAATGCACCGCACTTGATGGAGCAAGAGCTGGCGCTGGACATGGCCCACGGGCTTGTGGGCAAAACCGCGATCCACCCGTCGCAAATTGCAGTTATCCACAGGGCGTTGCAAGTCAGTCTTGAAGATCTCAACAGCGCACGCCACATATTGAATGAGGCGGCGCCTGCGGTGTTCAAGTTCAACGACGCCATGTGCGAGCCTGCGACCCATTACAAATGGGCGCAAACAATTATTGAACGGGCACATTGGCAAGGGGTTCGCCCTGAAGTTGCCAGCCCGTCGGACACTTTTGGAGGCAGCCTGCGATTGGCTGAATTAGTGGGTTGAACGACGTTTTGAAGACAACGGACAAAGGCAATAAGCAGGTACTGGCTGCGTTCGATTTTGATGGCACGCTGACCTATCACGACAGCTTTGTGCCGTTTTTGCGCTTTGCCTTTGGCAACCGGCTGTTTGCCATGCGCCTGTTGCGGATGATCCCGGCCACGGCGTGTTACCTGCTGGGCAGGATTTCGCGCAATGATTTGAAAGAGAAACTGATCGCGGTGTACCTGACCGGCACCCGGGAGGCCTGGGTCAAGGAACGTGCTGAAGCATTTTGTGACGTTTCCTGGCAGCGCCTGATGCGGCCTTTGGGCTTAACATCCGTCGCCAACCAGATTGAGCAGGGCGCCAGCGTGACGATTTGCTCGGCGTCCCCCGAACTGGTGCTCGCGCCTTTTGCCAAAAAACTCGGTATCGGCCTGATCGGTACGCGGCTGGCCTCGGTCGATGGCGTGCTCACTGGCGATATCGACGGCATCAACTGTCGTTGTGAACAAAAAGTCATCCGGCTGGAGGCGCAATACGGGCCTCTGGACCAATACGAGCTGCGTGCCTGGGGTGACACCCGGGGCGATGAACAAATGCTCGGGGCCGCTCAAGAGCCGCATTGGCGTGAATTTCACGCACTGTGGCGGCGCAAGCGGCCACTTGACGTGTGCTTGCGCGAGGAGCTGTAAGCAAGGCGTAAGCAAAGCATGTCAATAATCACTTATTACCTATCGTGCTTCAGTGCAGACAAGGAGACGCTTCATGGCCATTTCGCTGTCCAAGAATCAAACCATCTCTCTCGAGAAAGAAGCGGGGACCGGTCTCAAGAAAATCCGCATGGGCCTGGGCTGGGACCCGGTCAAGCCCAGCGGTTTTTTCGCCAAGCTGCTGAGCAGTGATGCTGCCATCGACCTGGATGCTTCGTGCATCCTGCTCGACAGTGCCAAACAACCGCTGGACTTGGTGTGGTTTCGCCAGCTCAAGTCCAACGACGGCTCCATCGTTCACTCCGGCGACAACCGCACGGGGGAGGGCGATGGCGACGACGAGTCGATCCTGGTCAACCTGGAACAGCTGCCGGCCGGGGTCAAGCACCTGGTGTTTACCGTCAACTCGTTTACCGGGCAAAACTTCGAAGCAGTAGAAAACGCCTACTGCCGTATCGTTGACGAGCTGACCGGCAAGGAGCTGGCGCGCTTCAATCTGTCGGACAAGGGCCGCCACACCGGCGTGGTCATGGCTTACATCAGCCGCACATCGGCGGGCTGGGACCTGACCGCCATCGGCACCGTGGCCAATGGCCGTACCGCCCAGGACCTGGCCACTGATGCGGCCCAGGCGGTGCGCGCATGACTACCCTGACTCCAGGCGCCAATACGGGCGTTGCCGGTTCCAGCCTGAGCGTCACCGTCAGCTACACCCCGGTAGCGGGGGCAGACCTGGATGTGTCGGCGTTCCTGCTCAATGAATCGGGCAAGGTGCGTGGCGACAACGACATGTGCTTCTTCGGCCAGCAGAGCGTCAACAATGGCGCGGTCAAGCTGGTGGAATCGGCGGCAGGTCGCAGCGTATTCAGTGTCAACCTGGACGCCATTGATCCGGCCATCGAAAAAGTCGCCCTGACCGCGACCATCTACGAGAACAAGGCCCGTTTCGATGCTTTCCCGCAACTGACGGTCACCGTGAGTGGCGGCATTGAAGCACCGATTCCGACCCAGGGCATGCAGGAAACCGCGTTGATCCTCGGCGAGTTCTATCGCCGCCAGGGTGCGTGGAAGTTCCGTTGCGTGGCCCAGGGCTTTGCTGGTGGCCTGGCGCCTCTGGCTCAGCATTTTGGCGTTGATATCGCGGCACCCGCTGCGGCACCTGCTCCTGCAGCCGCGCCGACGCCTGTGCCACCGCCAGCACCTGCACCTGCATCGAAGATCAACCTGTCGAAAATCACCCTCGACAAGCAGCGTCCGTCCATCAGCCTTGAGAAAAAGGACGGTGATTTCGGCGAGATCAAGATCAACCTGAACTGGAATCGCACTAACCCGAATGACAGCGGCGCCAGTGGTGCTGGCGGGTTTTTCGCAACCCTGCGCAACAAGGCCACCGGCAAGTCGGGCGGTATCGACCTGGACGTGGGCTGCCTGTACGAAATGGAAAACGGCCGCAAGGGCGCGGTACAGGCCCTGGGCAATGCCTTCGGTGATTTCCGTGATGAGCCGTTTATCCAGTTGATGGGCGACGACCGCACCGGCTCCGTGAGCGACGGCGAGTGGCTGCGTATCAATGGCAAGGAGTGGCGCAAGATGCGTCGCGTGCTGGTCTACGCGTTTATCTACGAAGGCGCCCCGAACTGGCAAGCGACCGACGGTGTCATCACCTTGTATATCCCGGGCGAGCCGCCGATTGAAGTGCGCCTGAGCGAAGAGGGCGGGACCAAGGGCATGTGCGCCATCGCCTTGCTTGAAAACGTCGGTGGCAGCGTGAAGGTCAACCGTCGGGTCGAGTTCTTCAAGGGCCACTCCGACATGGATAAAGCGTTCGGTTGGGGCATGCGCTGGGCTGCCGGTTCCAAATGAGCGCTGTGTAAGTGGCCGCCTGATGAAACAGGCGCCGTACCTGCAATTACTGACAAGGTGACTCCAATGCTCGAATGGCTCAAAACCAACGCTACCGCCGCCCGTGACAAGCTCTCGACGGAAGTCAGCAAGTTCAAGAACCGTGAATTCATGGAAGCCGTGGTTTCCGGGTGTGCACTGGTGGCCGCTGCCGATGGCAACATCAGCAGCGACGAAAAACAGAAGATGGTCGGGTTTATTCAAAACTCGAACGAGCTGAAGGTCTTTGACGTCAAGGACGTGATCAAGGCCTTTAACTCCGTGTGCGAAAAGTTTGAGTTTGACCAGCAGATCGGTCGCGCTGAAGCGCTGAAATCGATCGGTCAGCTCCGTAAAAAAGAAGATGCCGCCCGCCTGCTGGTGCGTGTTTGCTGCGCAATCGGTAGCGCCGACGGCAACTTTGATGAAAGTGAGCGGGCTGCTTGCCGCACCATCTGTAATGAGCTGGGGCTGAACCCTGGCGATTTTGATCTCTGAGGACATCATGGAAAACACGGCAATTGGCTTTCCGCCAACTACCATCGCTGTATTTGTGGCTCTGGCGGTCATTGCTCTGGCAATCGA
>Ga0302347_1003670_pt1 | contig 13269 bp, 8 predicted proteins | sample PhyWR1_FD_202178 | JGI IMG/M metagenome (GOLD analysis project Ga0302347, IMG submission 202178) | Leaf surface microbial communities from wheat plants in UC Gill Tract Community Farm, Albany, California, United States - DLSL W.R1 (v2)... | ecosystem: Host-associated > Plants > Phyllosphere >...
TCTTCTACGTTAGATTGAGTATCGAAATTTGCTAATTGCTGCTTCAGTATCGCTGATACTTCTGCCGGATTTATTTCTGCCATTATATGGTTGTTTTTTCTTAATTAAGTTGAAATTCTTTTTTGATGTTGCTCAGTTTTGTTTTAACTGAAGCATCTATTTGCTGGTCGCCTACTCTCAGGATATAACCTCCCAAGATATCTGGTTTAATCACTGTTTCCAAATCGTAATTAGAAACATTGACCATTTTAGAATCAGCAATGATTTTCTGAATATTTTGCTCTGACAATTGAGTAGCTGTAACCAAAGAGATACGTTGAGTTCCTTTAATATCTTCTACCTTATTGATGAATTCCTGAGCAATATTTCTAAGCTGAGATTCTCTGCCTTGTTTGATGACCAATCTGATGATGTTTTTAGAAACTGGAGAAAAATCCTTGAATATTTCTAAAGCAATCGCTTCTTTCTTTCTTGCATCAATGATCGGCGTATTCACAAACTGATTCAGTTCTCTGGAAGTTGACATTATTTTCACAATATCCTTCATCTCTCCGAAAACAGAATCTGTATTACCAGATTCCTGTGTGAAATCCAATAAACCCTGTGCGTATCTTTTAGCTACTTTAGATGTAAGCATCCTGATTAGTTAAGGTTAGATTTGTTAAGAATATTTTCTACCAAAGCGTTGTGAGAACCATCGTTGTTCAATTTCTCTCTAAGAATATTTTCAGCGATGTTCACAGACAAAGTTCCGATTTGGTTCTTGATATCAGCCATAGCCGCATTCTTTTCAGTTTGGATAGATTGTCTAGCCGCTTCAATCATTTTTTCGCCTTCTACTTTAGCGCTGTCTTTAGCCTGATTTACGATTTTATCTTTCATATCTCTAGCTTCTTTCAAGATGCCATCTCTCTCAGCTCTAGCTTCACGAAGGATTCTTTCGTTATCCTCTTTCAACTGAGCCATTTCTTGTTTGGCTAATTTAGCCTGATTAAGAGCATCGATGATTGTAACTTCTCTATCATTAACAGCATTAAGAATTGGCTTCCAAGCAAATTTTGCTAATAAAAACAATAGGATGATAAATGTAAGTGTCATCCAAAATAATAAACCTATCCCTGGCTCTATCATAATTTAAGTTTTTTATTAATTAAAATAATTTTTTGAATTTAAAAAAGTCTTAGCAAAACCAACCGTTTTGCTAAGACCAAATTTGTAAGGATTACTTGATAAATGCACCAAAGATAATCGCAATAAGACCAGCTCCTTCAATAAGACCAGCTGCGATAAGCATTGCTCCTTGAATTTTACCCGCTTGTTCCGGTTGTCTAGCGATAGCATCCATTGCGTGTCCTCCGATTTTACCAATTCCTAGACCTACGCCTAATACTGCCAAACCGATTCCTACGTAAATTAATCCTGCTCCAGTTGTTAAATCCATAATAAAATTATTTATGTTAAATATGTTCTTTTTAATTGTATCTTAATGTTCGTGTGAGTGGTCTTGTACTGCAATTCCAATAAATAAAGCTGACAATACTGTAAAAATATAAGCTTGCAATACTGCAACCAATAGCTCCAACACAGAAATGAATAAAGCTAAAGGCACGGATGCAAATCCCAATAATGGCGATTTGAAAATAAATATTAATGAAATAATTGCCAATATCATAATATGACCTGCAGTTACATTTGCAAAAAGTCGCATCATCAAAGCGAATGGTTTTGTAAACACTCCAATGATTTCAATCGGAACCATAATTGGATATAGCAAAATTGGAACTGGTGGCATAAAAATATGTTTCCAATAATCTTTGTTCGCACTGAAAAGAGTAATCAACAAAGTAATGATTGCTAAAACCGCAGTGATCGCTATATTCCCAGTTAAGTTACCTCCGAAAGGGAAGAATGGAATCAATCCAAATAAATTGTTGATCCAAATAAAGAAAAACACAGTTAATAAATAAGGCATAAACCTTCTGTACTTTGAAGACCCTATATTTGGAATTGCAACCTCGTCTCTGATAAAAATAATGATTGGCTCTAAAATCCTACCAGCTCCTTTCGGCATCATAGAATTCTTATAACTTCTTCCCATTCCTATGAAAATTACCAGCATAAATACAACTGACAATAACATTGCAAAGACGTTTTTGGTAATAGAAAAATCATAAAAAACCTTACCGGAATCTTGTTTACCTCCAATCAGGCCGAATAATGTTGCTTTTTCCAATCCTTTTGTAGAAACCAACTGTCCATCGTGCAAAGTATACCCATCGTGCTCGTGACCATGAGCTACAGATGATGACAAGAATGTATGTATGCCAGTTTCATCTTTGATAATAATAGGCAAAGGAACAGAAACGTGTTTCTCGTCAGAAGTTCCCTCATTTAAAGTTATCAAATGCCATTCATTAGAATCGCCGATATGTTCCATAATCATTTTCTTTGCATCAAATGACTTTTCAGCTTTTTCTATTTCTGCTGTTTCCCCTTTGTGAGCTACTTCGTGCTGAGCGGAGATAAAAACACTAGAAAAGATGAACAAAAACGTAAAAAAAATAGAATTAATTCTTTGCTTCATAACACATTTTATCGGTTTGCAAATATATCGATTTATAATGGATGGAGAAACTAAATTATATGATTTTTATCAAATTCATAATACTATGATTTATTGAGTTTTATAACAACAAAATAGTAAATCACAAACGAACTAATCAAAAACATTAAACTTAAAATCAAAAAATTAACTTTTGTTTTGTCTATAAAAAATAAAATTAAAGCAAGCCAGATCACATCTTTTAGAAGATTAATTCCTAGAAATCTCAGCCCTGGATTATTACCCTTTATTAATATCCTTTTGAATAAATAATAAACCATTATATTGAGAATAAATAATGAAATCGCTGCAACAATTAGTATTAATACCTGAACCATTTTGCAAAAATAAACATTCTAAATTACTTGGAAGATTTACATTTTTGTAATGGATTTTAACACAAAGATTTCTTTTGACATTATTGAAAATATTTTAGGCCCTCAGAGACCCTTTGAAAGGTTCATCATAAACTTCAAAATAGCAGAACATTACTTTCCATTAAGTTTGTCAGTCCGTAGGAATTTCGACAGCTAAGTTTAGATTCCTACGGAAGGACCATATTGTGTTTAATACCAAATGTTGTTTTATGTTGAAGCTGCAGCCCGACTTGAGCGGAAATCCTTTTTTGCGCTTACTCAATTTCTATTTAATCTGAAATCGTCTTGCAAAAAAGATTGACTACGTCGAACCACTTCGTTAGGTTTGGGAGCGGAAGGCGGAAAAGCTGCCCAAATAAAATAAATGATAAATGATGATTGATAAGTGATGGTCTAGCCTGTTCCCTTTGTTTAAATTTTCTTATTTTTGCAGACTTAAATATCTTATTAAAGTTATGTTCAACAGTTTACAAGACAAGCTAGATAAAGCGCTTCATAATATTTCGGGACGTGGAAAAATCACGGAAATCAACGTTGCAGAGACGGTAAAGGAAATCCGAAGAGCATTGGTGGATGCCGATGTGAATTATAAAGTTGCGAAAGATCTTACGAAAAGAGTTCAGGATAAAGCGATTGGTGAAAACGTTTTGACATCGCTGACGCCAGGACAATTGATGACGAAAATTGTGCACGACGAATTGGTTGGCCTAATGGGTGGTTCGCAAGAGGGAATCAACTTATCTGGCAAACCAACTGTTATTTTGATTGCCGGTTTGCAAGGTTCTGGTAAAACGACTTTCTCCGGAAAATTGGCAAATTATCTGAATCAAAAAAGAAACAAAAAACCACTTTTGGTGGCTTGTGATGTTTACAGACCTGCGGCAATTGACCAGTTGAAAGTTCTTGGAGGACAGATCAATGTTGAAGTTTATACGGAAGTAGAAAATAAAAACCCTGTTGCTATTGCTGAGAATGCAATCCAGTACGCCAAGTCAAAAGGTTTTGATACGATTATCGTGGATACGGCTGGTCGTTTGGCAATTGACGAGCAGATGATGAACGAGATCAAATCGGTTCATCAAACCATCAAACCAACTGAGACGCTTTTCGTAGTAGATTCGATGACCGGACAAGATGCGGTGAATACTGCAAAAACCTTTAATGATGTTCTGAATTTTGACGGAGTTGTTCTTACAAAATTAGATGGTGATACACGTGGTGGAGCGGCATTAACGATTCGCTCTATTGTAGAAAAGCCAATCAAATTTATCTCTACAGGAGAAAAAATGGAAGCTCTTGACCTGTTCTATCCGGAAAGGATGGCAGACAGAATTCTTGGAATGGGAGATGTCGTTTCCTTGGTTGAGAGAGCTCAGGAACAATTTGATGAAGAGGAAGCGAAAAAACTTCATAAGAAAATTGCCAAGAATGAATTTGGTTTCGATGACTTCTTGAAGCAGATCAACCAAATCAAGAAGATGGGTAATATGAAGGATTTGATGGGAATGATTCCGGGTGTTGGAAAAGCGATTAAAGATATAGATATCAATGATGATGCTTTCAAGCACATCGAGGCAATTATCCACTCAATGACACCCGACGAGAGAAGAAGACCTTCTATTATCAATGTTTCAAGAAAACAGAGAATTGCAAAGGGTGCTGGCAGAAAACTTGAAGACGTTAATTCTTTGATGAAGCAATTTGACCAAATGGGAAAAATGATGAAAATGATGCAAGGCCCACAAGGTAAACAAATGATGCAAATGATGAGCAAAATGCCGAATATGCCTGGAATGGGTGGTGGTTTGTTTGGGAAATAGAAAATCCTATATCCATTAAATATAAAAATCCTGCAAACAAAAAAACCCGCAAAAAGCGGGTTTTAATATATTTAGAGCAAAACTAAATTTAGTTTTTATCCCAAATTAACGGAGTATCCATTTTATCACCTCCAATTGATTGAACAGCTGATTCATAATTAGCTCTATTCAAATTTTGAACTGTGGTTGGATAGAAAATCCTTTTAGGAACATCTGTTAATCCTGCAATTAAAGGAGTAAATACATAACTTGTTTGACCAGAAGCAGTTGGAACATTTAATTGCCCTGTTTGGCCTGGCAATAATAGAGTATTAGGATAACCAGTTCTTCTATATTCTGCCCAAGCTTCTTGAGGTTGCATAAATAATGCTACATATTTCTGACTAATTACAGACGCTTGAGAAGCTACTGGTAAAGAAGCAACAAAAGTATCAATCTTACCTGAATCAATCCCCCATCTTTCCATAGAAGCTCTTACTCCTTTCTCATAGTGGGTTTGAGACCATCCATTAGCTTCTGCTAACAAGAATTCTACTTCAGCATATTCCATAAAGACTTCAGTATAATCTAATTTAAGGACATCCTTACCAAAGAAACTTGCTGTAGGAGCCTGAGTTGTAGACATCTGGCTAGTAACACCATAAGGCATACCAACAATTTCACTAACATCCGTAGCCTCAGTCATACCAGTTTGGGTTCTAATGTTACCAACTTTTACAGATGTAGGAGATGCATACTTGAAGATCCTTGGATCTTCACCAAAATTACCTCTTTGTCCTTTCAATAATTCTACAAAAGTCTTAGAAATAGAGAAATCTGATCTAGATACGTAAGTTAACCAAAAAGGTGAAGCTGTTAAATTAGTATTCCCATAAGTAATACCTACTGTATCAGCATTCGATGTCATAACCCCAGAAGCAATTGCATCTGTAATATGTGCTTCTGCACCAGGAACTACACCTTTTACTCTAGTTGCAACTCTAAGTCTTAATGAATTAGCAAACTTTTTTAATTTAGCTGTGCTACCAAAAATCTGATCTCCCTCTGAAAATACAGTACTGTTAGCACCTCCATTAATCATCGCGGCAGACTCTTTAAGTTCTTTCAAGATATCTGTATAAATTTTCATTTGAGATGCAAACTTAGGCTGAACTTGATCTGAAACATTTAAAGCCTGAAAATCAGAATCCTTATTTCCATAAGACCAATATGGTACATCTCCAAAAGAATCCACCAAATTTAAGAATACATATGATAGCATTATTCTAGCGGCAGCAATTTGATTCTCATTAGAACCATAAACTTTCATTTGATCTTTTGTAGCAGCATCCGTATTAAGATCAATAATTTTTTTATAATCAGTTGCAACATAGTAAGACCTTGTCCAAAGCTGAACGTCAGTACTTAATCTATATTGATATCTATCCTCCTCTGTATAAATTCTTTGAGCCGAATACTGAACCCAAGGCAAAAGCATTCTTCCTGAAACCCATCCATCTCTTGTATAATCCATATATTCCTTGTTTGCACTATTAAATAGTCCTGTAGGAAGGGGATTTTCAGTTGAGTTTGGATTGGTATCTATTTCTTCAAATGTATCGGCACAACTTGTAACTACTAATGATAGAGCTACAATTGATAGTATTGAAAATATTTTTTTCATTTTTAATTAAAATTTAAAGTTTACGTTAAATCCATAAGTTCTTGTAGAAGGTAATGAACCCCCTTCTAAACCCTGGTAATTACCTGACCCATAAGACGTATTCTCTGGATCAACTCCTTTGAAATCAAGATTCCAAGCGAATAAATTTCTTGCAAATGCTGAAATTCTAATACCTTGAAATGCATTACCTATGATAGATTTAGGTAAATCATATCCTATTGTAATATCTCTCAATTTAATGTAACTAGCATCAAATACGTTTTGAGCATCTACAGTACTGTAATAAGTACTTCCCCAAGTTGGAGCATCAAGTAAAATATCATTTACACTTCCATCCTGTTTTACTCCTGGAAGTATAACTCCCGCTTCTCTGTTCCCTCCTAATGCAGATTCTTCAAGCATACCAGAATACATTCCCCACATATGTGTTGTTGAGAAATAGCTTCCTCCTTTTTGGATATCAATCAAGAAAGAAAGACTTAAACTTTTATATTTTAGAGTATTTCTGAAGCCCATATTATAATCAGGCAAAATTGATCCTAGTGGTTTGATTGCAGAAGCTAAATAAGCACCATTTGCTCCAACTACTTTGTTTCCATTGGCATCATATACAAAGTCAGTTCCAAGAATTACACCATAAGAATATCCTACTTGTGCCGCAAGCTGTGCTCTAAATGGGGCATTAGTTAATACGTAAGTATCTAAACCTTCTGCTAATTCATTCAATTTATTTTTGTTTTGAGCAAAGTTCCAAGTTAAATCCCAAGAGAAATCACTTGTTTTAACAGGTGTTACGTTCACTACAGCTTCAATACCTTTATTAGTCATCAAACCTGCATTCACACGTTTGAATCCATAACCTGTCGCTGGGTCGATTGGTAAAGGAATAATAAGATCGGTTGTCTCCACATTATAATATGTAAAATCAAATCCAAATCTGTTTTTAAAGAAGCTCGCTTCTAAACCTATTTCTTTTGTAGTTTTAAGTTCCGGTTTAATCAATGGGTTATTGAAAGTATTCGGCATAGAATAACTTGGCGCCCCAGAGAAAGGGTCATTAAACACAGTGTATGTTCTTCTGATAAAAGGGTCTGAACCACCAGCAACACTTGACCATCCTGCTCTTAATTTACCAAATGACAACCAGTTTTGTTTTACTAAACTTGAGAAAACAAAACTACCAGTAACTGATGGATAGAACTGATCATCATTCAACATAGAGAACCAGTCATTTCTAGCAGTTGCCTCAACATATAAGAAATCTTTATAACCTAAGGAAACGGATGCAAATAAACTTTTAGTTCCCCATTGTTGTGATGAGTTAGAGGATGTAGCATTATCTCTACTATTCCCCAAGTTATATACCCCTGGTATAACCAATCCTCCATTAGAGTTTCCACTGAGAATATCTAATTTATTATTCATAATGTTAAACCCAGCAAAAGTATTTAAACTTAAATCTCCGAAGTTATCATTGTAATGAATTTTAGCTTCGTAGTTAAATTCTGATTTATTTCTTTTCTGAACATTAAATTCTGACAACGCTGCTGAGCCAACCGCAACCTGAGATGTTATTGTTTGTGAATATGTATCTCCATATACTTTACCCGTAACAAACAATTTTTTGCTGAAGTTGTAAGTTAAACCTGCATTACCAAAAAATCTATTTCTTTGATCCGCAGATGTATTTTCATAAATAGTCCAATAAGGATTATCTGAATATAAAGGAGTAGCGTCATCCCAAGCAGTTCTATTCCAAGTCCTTTGCTCTCCAGTTGACAATTTATAGTCTTTTAGTTTAGAATAATCCAATTGTCTTTGTCCCCATTGGTACATTTTTTGAGCAATAGAGTTATCACCATAACCCTGCTCAGGTCTATTGAAACCTGCAGTTCTTACATAATTTACAACAGCCTCCGCTTTCAATTTATCTGACAATGCAGTATTTACATTTATACTTAAATTATCTTTATTGATTTTACTATTAGGAACAATACCACTAATATTAGTATTAGTGTATGACATTCTTACATTAGTATTATCAAAAGATTTTGAGATAGAAAAGTTATTTGTGTAAGTAACTCCTGTATTAAAGAAAGAATCAACATCATGTGATGGTGAAACCCAAGGAGTTTCCTTCAAATAATCATTTGCAAATTGTGGATCAAATGCATTCCAAGCTAAGTGCATCAAATTTGGATCATATTTTGGTCCCCACGATTCATCGTAGCTATAATCTGGAATATTATAAGTTCTTCCGTCAATTTCAATTTGCTGAAGAGTACTTTCACTTCCACCACCATATTGAGTTTGTAACTTTGGTCTAATATAAATACTCTCAAACGCTACACCAGTATTCAATTGAACTTCCGTTCTACCTTTTTTAGCCGATTTAGTAGTATAAATAATAGCTCCGTTTCCAGCTCTAAAACCATATAATGCTGCCGCAGGCCCACCTTTAAGCACTGTTACACTCTCGATATCATCAGGGTTAATATCAAATGTAGCATCACCATAATCTCTACCTCCAGCACCTCTTTGTGTATCTAAGCTATTTACGTTAGAGTTATCCAAAGGAACACCATCAACAATAATTAAAGGTCTATTTTCTCCAGTAACAGAGCTGATACCTCTCATTGTAATCCTTGTAGAGCCTCCCATTGAAGAAGGAGCAGTTACTTGAACTCCTGCAACGTTTCCAGACAAAGCACTTAATGCGTTGGTTTGTCCCGCATCAGAAATGGTTTCTCCAGAAATTTGCTGAGTTGCATACCCCAAAGATTTTTTCTCTCTTTTGATACCCAAGGCCGTAACTACTACGCCTTCGATATCTTGCGTTTTAGCAGTGTCTTGTACCTTTTGCGCAGAAACCATTGCAAAAGAGGACGAAAGAACTACTGCCAACACGCTTGTTGTTAATTTTTTCATATCAAATCAAATTTTTCAATAAACAAAAATGCAAAACTTTATTAATATATACAACACAATTTGTTAAAAATTTGTTAATTACATATGTTAAAGTTCAATGTTTATATAACTTTGAAGAAGAATAATTTATTATGCTATTAATACAAAATTTTTCAGAAACCTTCATAGAAGCAGGTTGTGATGAAGTTGGAAGAGGCTGCCTCGCTGGTCCTGTGGTTGCGGCGGCTGTAATTGTCGATAAAAATTTTAAGCAAAATTTGGTTAACGATTCTAAAACGTTAAATTTCAAAACCAGACAGAATCTTGACCTTTATATAAGAGAAAATGCAGTGGATTTTGCAATAGCCGAATTATCTCCAGAATTCATAGACCAACATAATATACTGAACGCCAGCCTTCACGCAATGCATCGTGCGTTGGACCAACTTAATACAAGGCCTGAATTGATTTTGGTTGATGGCAACAAATTCCATCCTTATAATTATATTCCGCATCATTGTATTATAAAAGGTGACAGCAAGTATCTTTCTATTGCAGCAGCGTCCATCATTGCAAAAAACTACCGTGACAACCTGATGATTAAGCTTCACGATGAATTTCCAGATTACGGATGGAACACCAATTTTGGTTATTGTACAAAGATACACCAGAAAGCTCTGAAAAAATTTGGACCCAATATCCATCATCGAAAATCTTTTCGATTGGATTATGATGTAGAAATCGATTAATTTCTAAAAAACAAATTTGTAAATTGCTTCCTTTATATATAAGGTATGCAAAACACATATTCCGTCATCAATGCTTCCGCCGGTTCCGGCAAGACTTACACGCTCGTTCAACGTTTGTTGATGATCTGTCTCAAATATCCGAATCAGTCAGACGCCATCAGAACTGTTCTTGCATTAACTTTTACCAACAAAGCTGCCAATGAGATGAAAGAAAGAATCCTTTTCTATCTTGGCGAATTTGTAAAAAATAATTACTCCGAAAATCAAGACCTTAAAAATATTCAGGAAGCACTTGCAGGACAAGGTCACAGAATCACTTTGGATGATTTGCAATTGCGTTCGCAGAAAGTTCTTGATTATATCCTGCACCACTACTCTACACTTAATATTGGAACGATTGACAAATTCAACTCCCGATTGGTCAAGAGTTTTTCCTATGAATTGGGATTGGCTCAGAACTTCAATCTGGAAATTCAGGCGGAGCCATATTTGATTGAAGCGGTTGATAAAATGCTGGACGAAATTGGCGAAGAGGAAACCGTTTCCGAAGCTTTTATGGATTTTATCAATTATAATCTCGATAATAATGAGCGTGTCAATCTGAATCAGACACTTTACAATTCAGCAAAGAAATTTGTGAACGACATCCATTACAAACCGTTGCAGGATAACAAGGATTTTGAATGGCAAGCTTACGAGAACAAAAAGAACGAACTCAGAAAAACAATCAATCAAAACAAAATCCAGTCTTCTGACTTAGCCAAACAAGCATTAGAAAATATTAGAAGCAGAGATATCGATATCGAAGATTTTGCGCAGGGCAAAAACGGACTAGGCGGGTTTTTCGTAAAAGTCATTGATTTTCATAATAAAAACAGAGATAAATTTCCTTTCCCAACAAGCGAAAATTCTGCGTTGGCAACTTTCCAAAAAGGTTCTTCTGCTAAAGGAAAGCCCAAAGATTCTGAAATTCAGGAGATTTTACCTCAACTGATTTCCTGGAGAAAAGACATCATCGACCTTTATATAGATTCTCAGAAAAAAGAGAAAATTCTGGAGGCCATACTTCCTTTGAAAGTGAATGCCGACATCCAGAAAAAACTGATGGAAATCGAGGAAGAAAATGATTTGGTCTTGTTATCAAAATTTAATATTTTAATCAATGAAAATCTTCGGAATGAGCCATCAGCATTCATTTATGAAAAAGTAGGAACCCAGTTTCAACATTACTTTTTTGATGAGTTCCAGGATACATCAGCGATGCAATGGCAGAACTTTTTACCACTTCGCGACAACAGCATTACTTCTGACAATACCAGTTTCACGATTGTCGGCGACCCGAAACAAAGCATTTACAGATTCCGGGGCGGTGAAAGTGAGTTGATGCTGAACATCATCAATCAAACCGAGATCACTCCGAAATTTGCGACAGCAGAACATTTGAAATTCAATTGGCGAAGTGCGAAAAATATTGTCGAGTTCAACAATCGGCTGTATGATTTTATGTCTCAGGATTTGACTGAAAACCATCAGAAAATTTTTGGTGAGAACGCCATCCAAGGTTCGAAATCCAGTCTGGAAGGCCGAGTGAAAGTTCATCTTCTGGAAAACTCTGTGAAGGCCGTTTTTTATGAAGAAACAGCGCAGAAAATGCAGCAGGATATCCAGGAATGTTTGGACAATGGATTTACGTTCTCTGATATTACGATTCTTTGTCGAGGAAACAGTGACATTTTTAATTATTCTCAGTTATTAAGCAATCTGAAAGTTAACTACAACAACAAGGAAACTTACATCAAAACCATTTCTGAGAAAGGACTGACGCTTGATTTATCATTTACAATCAAGGCTTTGATTGAGTATCTAAAATGGAACATCAATCCCAAAAACAGACAATTCTTGGTAAAAATGATGTACTTTCTGAATACTTCCGGAAGAATCAAGATGAATGATTTCACTACAGAAATTAAAACCATTTTAAATCTCGAGTCGAAGAAAGACATCGAGATCTATATTGATTCTCATTACAATGTGAAATTGGTTCAAAATGACATTCTACAACTTAATCTTTACAATTTTATCGAATATTATATTCAGGAATTTGCTGTGAAAAATAAGGAAATAGATTTCCTCCTGAACTTCCTCGAAATGTTATTCAATTACACTCAAAATGCGGGCGCAACGCTGAAAGAATTCCTTAAATTCTGGGATGACGAAGCGTCGAAAATCAGTATCCAGACAAGTGAGAATATAGACGCAGTACAGATCATGACGATTCATAAAGCAAAAGGCTTGGAGTTTCCCGTTGTTTTTATCCCGATGAGAAATGAGAACAGCGACAAAAAATTCTCGGAATGGTACAACCTCAACAGTGAAGATGAACTGAAAACCGTGATTCTGAATCAGTTTTCTCCGGAACTGGAAAATTATGATGAAGATTTGGCTCATTTCAATTTTGAAAATTCTTATCGCAACAAAATTGATCGTTTTTGCATCCAGTATGTTGCAACAACGCGACCTGTGGAGCAATTGTTTTTTTATCTGGAGAAGCCAAGCAAATCTTCTAATAATCTGGAACTATATGATTTCGTTTCACAATTCCAGCCTACAGAAAACGGAGAAAAGCTAGATTCATTCGACATTTTCCCGGTTTCTGATTTGAAAAAGCAAAAGAAAAAGGAAAAGAAAAAATATCTGTCCGAAAATATCACTTCGATTTCTACGCCAACTGAAAAAGCCTCGAACATAGAAATCGCTACGACTTCCAAAAGCTACCAAAATCGTGTAGAGCATGTGCGAATGGGCATCTTCACACACGAGATCCTATCAAAAATTAAAACCAAGAAAGATATTTACAAAGTTCTGAACTCTTATCTTCTGGAAGGAAAAATCACGAATGAAGAAAAAACATCCATTTTAGAAAGGATTGAAAATGTTCTGAATAATGCTAATTATGCTACATATTTCGAAGACAATCTGAAAATCATCAACGAAAGAGAGATGTTCGCCACAGAGAATGAACAATCCAAAACCTATCGGCCTGACCGATTGGTAGAAACGGAAAATGGCTTCATCATCATCGATTTCAAAACTGGTGAAGAGAAAGAAAAAGACCAGAAACAAGTGGAAACTTATAAAAACAAGCTGGAAC
>Ga0302347_1003671_pt1 | contig 13266 bp, 10 predicted proteins | sample PhyWR1_FD_202178 | JGI IMG/M metagenome (GOLD analysis project Ga0302347, IMG submission 202178) | Leaf surface microbial communities from wheat plants in UC Gill Tract Community Farm, Albany, California, United States - DLSL W.R1 (v2)... | ecosystem: Host-associated > Plants > Phyllosphere >...
TGCTGAGAATTTGTTTTGGTGTCGTGAAAAATAAAACAGCGTATCAACAGGATTATCAGAAAAACTTTAAAATTTTAACCTGAACAATTTGCAAATTAATATAGAACATCGGGGCTATGGGTTTCTACATCAATCAAAACTTTGTCAGAGTTTAACGCTTTGACAAAGTTTTTTCCATTATTCAGCAATAAATTGTTTAGAAATAATCGATTAAAAACCATCAACCATCAACTAAAAATGAATTGGATTTCCAAACTTTTCAACAAACAAAATATCTTTCTTTTCCTGCTGATAGGAATGGTCATTTTGGCGAAAGTCATTCCTTTCCACGAATCCTACAACCAGTATTTCAGTCTGGCTGGATTTATAGATTGGGGAATCGCCGGGATTTTTCTCTTGTACGGACTGAAACTTAATCTAAAAGAAGTCGTAAAAGATGTCTCCAACTGGAAACTGCATTTGCTGATTCAGTCAGGAACTTTTATTATTTTTCCGTTGTTGGCCTTGATTTTTTATCCTTTTTTAAAAGACACTTCGTATTATAATATTTGGCTTTCTGTTTTCTTCTTAGCAAGTTTACCTTCCACAGTTTCATCATCGGTCGTAATGGTTTCCATAGCAAAGGGAAACGTCACTTCGGCCATTTTCAATGCATCCATTTCAGGAATTATCGGAATTGTGATGACACCACTTTTGATGAGTTTTTTCCTGACATCAAATGGAGAAGGCGGAAATCAATCCGAAATCATCCAGCAATTATTACTGAAAGTTTTATTGCCAATTATTTTAGGACTTTTACTCAATCCTATCTTCAAAAAATGGGTAACGAAATATGCCAACATCATCTCAGAATTCGATAGACTGATTATCTTATTAATTGTCTACGAAAGTTTTTCAACGGCATTTATAGAAAATATCTTCGTTTCTGTGCCTTCATTTGTATTCGTTGCTTTGGCTTTGAGCGTTGTCTTTCTGTTTTTCGCAACCTATCACATTCTGAAATTCATCGCTCAAAAACTGAATTTCAAACCAAAAGATGTCATCACAACAACATTCTGTGGTTCAAAGAAATCCTTGGTTCACGGTAGTTTATTTCTCTTGGTTTTAGGAATTCCGGATGAGCAGAAAGTTTTGTTTTTGCTGCCGGTAATGATTTATCACAGCTTCCAATTATTCTACGTCAGTTGGCTAGCCAACAAAATCGCAAAAAGAGCGGAAATTGTTAAAAATTAATTTTAGAAACTCATCTAATCTTTGATAAGTTTTACGCCTCTGCGAACCTTAAAAACAGTCAGATTTTAAAGAAAACTTTGCGGACTTTGCGTTAAAATTTCGCGTTATTATCAAAGCAGAATTTCAAACAATTTAATTTTCAATAGTATCTGAATTTTGTTTAAATTTAATATAGACCTTAAAAAATATTTTATGAAAAAAATAATCACATTTTCTTCAGTCATACTTTCCTCCATTTTCTATTCTCAGGTTCAGAAAGTAGAACCTGCATTCTGGTGGAGCGGAATGAAGAATCCCGAACTTCAACTCTTGGTTTACGGAAAAGACATCAATAATCTTCAACCCGAATTCTCCAACGGAATCAAAATCAAAGAAGTCAAAAAAGTTGAAAATCCAAACTACCTTTTCGTAACCATCGACACCAACGGAATTCAGCCCGGAAAAACAAAACTGAATTTCAAAAACGGAAACAAGACCGTCAAAACCATCGATTACGAATTCAAGCAAAGACAACAAAATTCTGCCAACAGAGATTCCTACACTTCGTCGGACGTCATGTATCTGGTAATGCCGGACCGTTTCGCCAACGGCAATCCGAAAAATGACAACACACCGGACACAGCCGAAAAATCTGACAGAACAAAAACCGGCGGCCGTCACGGCGGAGACATTGCTGGAATCGTAAAAAACCTGGATTACCTAAGCGAATTGGGCGTTACCACGCTTTGGAACACGCCATTGTTGGAAGATAACGAACCGAGCTTTTCTTACCACGGTTACGCGCAAAGCGATTATTACAAAATCGACCCACGCTACGGAACCAACGATGATTACAAAAATCTGGCGGACGAACTTCACAAACGAAAAATGAAACTCGTGATGGATTATGTCACAAACCATTGGGGTTCAAAAAGTTGGATTATCCAGGATCTGCCTGCGAAAGACTGGATTCATTATTGGGAAGAAGGCAAAGATGGTTTCCAGAGAAGCAATTACAGAATGACCACACAGTTTGATACCAACGCTGCAAAAGTGGACGAAGCGGCTTGTATGGACGGCTGGTTTGATACCACAATGCCGGATATGAATCAAGGTAATCCAATGGTTGTCAATTATATGGCTCAGAATGCGATTTGGTGGATCGAATATGCGGGGCTGGACGGACTTCGTGTGGACACGTATTCTTACAACGACAAAAAAGGGATCGCAGATTGGACGAAAAAAATCACGGACGAATACCCGAAATTTAACATTGTTGGTGAAGTCTGGATGCACGATCAGGCTCAAATGTCTTACTGGCAAAAGGATTCCAAGATTTCTGCGATAGAAGGTTATAATTCTTATCTGCCTTCCGTGATGGATTTTACACTTCACGATGCTATTAGTCAGGTTTTCAAAGAAGAGCCGGGCTGGGATTCAGGAATGCAAAGGGTGTATGACAATTTTGCCAACGATTTTCTTTATCCTAATTCAAACAATCTTTTGGTGTTTGCAGAAAATCACGACACAAATAGATTCAACCAGATCTTTCCAAAAGTGGAGGATTATAAATTAGCACTTAGTCTCCTGCTGACCGTTCGCGGCATTCCACAACTGTATTACGGCTCCGAAATTGGAATGGCCGGCGACAAAGGAAAAGGCGGCGACGGCGAGATTCGTCAGGATTTTCCTGGAGGTTGGGCTGGAGACAAAAACAACGCTTTTACAAAATCCGGAAGAACTGCTTCTCAAAATGACTATTTCGATTACACCAAAAAAATCCTGAACTGGAGAAAAGGAAATGAGGCGATTCATTCGGGGAAAACTTTGCATTACATTCCGAATGATAACGTTTACGTTTACTTCCGATATACCGATAACAAAAGGGTAATGGTTGTCATCAACAATAACAAAGAAACCCAAAACCTGGATTTGAAGCGTTTTTCCGAAGGTCTAAATGATTTGACAAAAGGAAAAGACATCCTTTCTGACAAAGATTTTGATTTAAAAACAAATTTGTCTGTCGCTGGAAAATCTTCATTAATTTTAGAACTTAAATAAAATTAAAATGAAAAAAATAGTTTCACTTTTCATCCTCACGTTTTTCATCTTTTCAGGTTCAATTTCTGCCCAGAAAAAAGGCTTTTACGAGAATGTTCAAAAAAAGAATATCAACAAATTGCTGGATGATTTCAACACACTTGCAACCAATGCAGATTTCGATAAATACTTTGATTGCTTTGCAGAAGAATCCACTTTCATCGGAACTGACGCGACCGAAGTCTGGAACAAAAAAGAATTCAAAGAATGGGCAAAACCATTTTTCGATAAGAAAACAACCTGGAATTTCAAATCTTTAAAAAGAAATATCTACTTCAGCAAAGACGGAAATTACGCCTGGTTTGACGAAATTCTTGATACCCAAATGAAAATTTGCAGAGGTTCCGGCGTTGTCGAAAAAATCGGTGGTAAATGGAAAGTGAAACAATATGTTCTCTCAGTAACGGTTCCAAACGAAGTCGTGGATGACGTTGTCAAAATCAAAGCGCCAATTGAAGATGCTCTGATTCAGAAATTAAAATAATTATATACCTTAAAATAAACGATGATAAAAAAAATTAAACCAAATCTCTCCATCGCTCAGATTATCAATATGAGTATGGGATTTTTGGGAATCCAGATGGCATTTGGATTACAAAACGGAAATGCGAGCCGTATTCTCGCAAACCTTGGTGCAGATGTTCACGAACTTTCGTGGTTTTGGTTAGTTGCGCCAGTTACAGGATTAATTGTGCAGCCCATCATCGGTCATATGGGCGACAACACGTGGAGTCCGCTCGGCCGTAGAAAACCTTACTTTTTGATTGGAGCAGTTTTGTGCGCTATCGGACTGGTGCTCCTTCCAAATGCTGCTTCGGTGACGCATATGATTGCGGCGAATGTTTTATTGTTAGCAGTAATTTTCTTAGCGATGATGGATTTTTCTGTCAACATTGCGATGGAGCCTTTCCGAGCGTTGGTCGGTGATATGCTGCCGAAACATCAGGGAACTTTAGGCTTCTCCATCCAAACCATTTTGATAGGAATTGGAGCAGTGATTGGTTCAGAAATGCCTAACTGGCTTACTAAATTGGGCATTTCTAACGTCGCTCCGGAAGGTTATGTGGCAGATAATGTGATCTATGCGTTTTACGTCGGAGCTGTCGTTCTGATTGTTTCCATTCTTTATACAATTTTTACAACCAAAGAATATTCTCCAAAAGAATTTGCAGAGTTTGAAGGTGGAAAAGGAGTTGTAGAAGAACACTCCAAATTCTCTGATATGTTCAGCGACTTTGCCAAGATTCCTAACCTGATGAAGAAATTAGGAATTGTCCAATTCTTCTCTTGGTTTGCGCTATTTACAATGTGGGTTTTCACGACCAGCGCTTTGGCGACTCATCATTTTGGACTTTCACCAGAAGATACGAAGTCTGCGGAATTTAATTTGGCAGGTGATTTAACGGGACATTTATTTGGACTTTACAATCTATTTGCAATTCCATTTGCATTCTTGTTAACGCCTATTGCAAAAGCGATCGGGAAAAAACAAACGCACGCTTTAGCATTGGCAAGTGGCGGTTTGGGACTGATTTCTATGTATTTCATCAAAGATACTTCGATGCTTTGGATCTCTATGGTAGGATTGGGGTTTGCCTGGGCAAGTATTCTGGCGATGCCTTACGCTATGTTGATAGATGCTATTCCGCAAAGAAAAATGGGCGTTTATATGGGGATTTTCAATTTCTTTATCGTGATTCCGCAGATTATCAATGGACTTTTCGGCGGACCAATTGTAGCTAATCTTTTCGGAAGTATGGCCATAGATTACGTTGTTGTTGGCGGGGTTTGTATGTTGTTAGGTTCAATTATCACTTTAATTTTCATTAAATCTCAGGATGAATCTCCGAAAGAAATACAAGAAGAAATTCAGCAGGTTCATTTTTAAATAATTTCAGATTAGTCATATAAAACCATCTACAACAGATGGTTTTTTTATTGAGTTAATCAATCGAAATTTAAGTTTTTATTAAGCTGAAATCCTGGTTAAAGTCTCTAACTTAGTTTTTTTAAATTTTTGAAAATGTACGACATCATTATTATAGGAAGTGGGGCTGGCGGTGCAACGATGGCTTACAAACTGGCAGACAGCGGAAAAAAAATTCTGATCATTGAACGTGGAGATTATGTGCCGGTAGAAAAAGAAAACTGGGATTCTGTGCAGGTTTTTCAGAAAAACAGATATACAACCACGGAAATGTGGCTGGATAAAAACAATAAAGAATTCCGTCCAGGAATGCACTACAATGTTGGTGGAAATACCAAGTTTTATGGCGCAGCTCTGTTCAGATTACGAGAAGAAGATTTTAAGGAAATAAAACATTTCGGAGGCACTTCGCCAGCGTGGCCAATTCAATATGAAGATTTGAAAAGCTATTATCTGGAAGCAGAAAAACTCTATCATGTTCATGGAAAAAGGGGAAGTGACCCTACTGAACCGTTCGATGCTGAGCCTTACCCCGAATCGCCTTTGCCTCACGAACCAAGAATACAGGAGGTTTTTGATGAACTCACAAATTACGGACTTCACCCCTTTGAATTGCCCGTTGGTGTCAATTTCAAACCGCATCCAACTGCAAATGCACCTTACACTTTGGATCGATTCGACGGTTTTCCCGATGCTGCCGAAAGGAAAGGCGATGCACATCTTTCAGTTTTGACTAAAGCGTTGGAGTTTCCAAACGTAGAATTATTGAAGAATACAAAGGTTCTCAAACTTAATACAGATAATTCCGGGACAACAATTTCTGAAGTTGCGGTTGACCAGGACGGCGAAATCAAAACTTTGACGGCGGATCTGATTATTCTTTCCGCAGGCGCAATCAATTCTGCGGCGTTGCTTCTTCAAAGTGCTAACGAAAAGTTCCCGAATGGCTTGGCGAACAGTTCTGACCAGGTCGGGCGAAATTATATGTTCCATCAGAATACCGCAATGGTAGCCCTATACACAGAAAAAAATCCTTCAAAATTTGGAAAGACTTTTGGCATTAATGATTTTTACCACGCCAATCGCGGTTACGAATTTCCTCTAGGACATATTCAGATGCTCGTAAAATCGGACGAACATCAGATCAAAGCCGACAGTCCTGTTCCTGCGCCAGGTTTTACTTTTGAACTGATGGCAGAGCACGCAGTAGATTTCTGGCTCACTTCGGAAGATCTTCCCGATCCTGAAAATCGAATTACTGTCGAAAACGGACAAATCAAACTTTCTTACACACCCAATAACCAGAAAGGTCATGAATTACTGAAAGATGAATTGGTGAAAGCCTTGCGAAAATCTGGAAAGTTTGATTCGTTTTTCTTCAAAGGAATTTACTTCAGCAAAGGAATCGATATCGCTTCTCCCGCCCATCAAAATGGAACTACGAAAATGGGAACAGATCCCACAACTTCGGTAGTTGATACCAATTGCAAGGCCCACGATCTGGAAAATCTTTACATCGTAGATGGTGGTTTTTTTGTGTCAAGCAGCGCTGTCAATCCGGCTTTGACAATCATTGCAATGGCACTGCGAGTGGGAGAACATCTGAAAAATAATGTCCTGAAATAATGAATTCCAGAATAGTTAAAATCTTTACAGTCTACTTGCTGGCATTTCTCACAGGTGTCAATTTCGTTGTGTTTCCTGCTCTGGCTCCGGTTTTTACAGAGGAGTCATTATTTGGATTATCGACTTCACAATTCGGGAATCTTTTTATTCCGCAGGTTATTTTTATTACGGTTTCGTGTCTCGTAACGCCATTTTTAGTGAATAGATTTGGTCCGAAAATTATATTGTCATCAGGTGTTTTATTAATGATGTTATCAACGGTAATATTGTGGTTGCTTCAGTTTTTTCTAAGCGACAAAGCCTTTCTTTTTAGCATTCTTTTGATCTTGGTGGCGATGACTGGCTTTGGTTTTGGACTTTCCATTACGACGCTTAATCCTTTGGCAGCCAGTTTATTTGATGATAGCAAAACTTCTGCAATTCTCGTCTTACAGTTTCTGGTCGGATTGGGAACGTCCACTTCGCCGCTGATGATGGGATTGATTTCCGATATCAAAGACTGGATTTTCATTCCGGCAGGTATTTTTGTGGCGGTGCTCATTAGTTTTATATTATTAATGTTTATCAAACTCGAGAGCGGTACTATTTTTCAACTTCCGAAACAATTCAGAATTCCGTCGAAGTTGTGGTTATTCTTCATTACGATTGTTTTTTATGGCCTTCTGGAAGGCACATTTGGAGGATTCGGATCTGTTATTCTCAAAAATATCGGGCTTGATAACAGCAGTGCTTCCATCGGATTGTCTCTGTTTTGGGGTGGCATTGCAATCAACCGTTTGTTGTTTGGGGTCTTATCGAAACAATTTAATCTTTCTGTTATTTTTCTCATTTCTCCTTTGTTGATCGGCGTTTTACTTTGGCTGTTAATGTCATCATCTTCTGCTTCAATTGTTTTAAGTTTGATGTTCACCATTGGGTTTTTTATGGGCTCTTTATTTCCCGGAAGTATTGGTTGGGCAACGGTAGAATTTCCGCAGTTTGCTGTTTTGGTTTCAGGATCAATGATGGCTGCAAATCAAATAGGAACGGGAATAATGACCAATACTTTAGGCAGCTTTCAGAACAATTCAGATCTGTTTTCCCAAATTTTAAACTATTTAAGTTTTATCCCAATCATTATTTTTGCCTTATTAATGTTCCTTAGAAAAGATTCTAAAATCAAAGAAGCCTTCTGATTTGTCCTGCTTTCGTTCTTGACGTACATCAATGTTCTGGCTTTTCAAATTGATGAAATTTGTATAACAAAATAATTATTCATCACTCATCATTTATCAATTATGAAAACAGTTTATCATAAATCAGAAAGCAGAGGCCACGCAGATCATGGCTGGCTGAAAAGCAAACACAGCTTTAGTTTTGCAGGTTATCATAATCCGGACAGAACAAATTTTGGAGTTCTCCGCGTCCTCAACGATGATTTTGTAGAAGGAAGTATGGGTTTCGGCAGACATCCGCACCGCGATATGGAAATCATCTCAATTCCATTGGAAGGAGATTTGCGCCACGGCGACAATATGGGCAATTCCGGAATCATCAAAAAAGGAGATATCCAGGTAATGTCTGCAGGAACCGGAATTATGCACAGCTAAGAAAATGCAACGGAACAACCTGTAAAATTCCTGCAGATCTGGATTATTCCAAACAAAAAAGACGTGACGCCACGCTATGACCAGATCAATATCGAAGAAGCTGCTGTAAAGAACGGCTTCCAGCAAATCCTGTCGCCCAATGCAGACGATGCCGGCGTCTGGATCCACCAGGATGCATGGTTCAATCTGGCCAGGTTTGACAAAGGATTTTCTAAAGAATATCAATTACATAAACCGGGAAATGGCGTCTACGCTTTCGTCATCAAAGGCAAAGCGAAAATCGGAGATCAGGTATTGGACAAGAGAGACGGTTTCGGCATCTGGGACACAGAAAGCTTCGTTTTGGAAGCGCAGGAAAATTCCGAAATATTATTAATGGAAGTTCCAATGCAATTACCGGATTAATCCAAACTTTATATTTTTTTTAAGAAATAACCGGAAAAAGGGTACAGGATTTGTCCTCAAAAAACCTTAAATTTGGCACTTTAAAAAGTAAAACTGAAAACAGAATATGAGATTACTTATTGTTGGAAATGGTGGCCGTGCTTCGGCTCTGGCTCTCAAGCTTAGCGAAGACAGCAGAATTACAAAAATGTATTTTGCACCAGGCAACGCCACTACAGAAAAATTAGGAGAAAATATCAGCGAATCCAATGTTATAGAACTTAGGGATTTTGCAATTCAGCATAAAGTAGATCTCACGATCGTAGGCCCGGAAGCACCACTCGTAGAAGGCATCGTAGACGAATTCAAAAAAGTAGACCTCAAAGTATTCGGCCCTTCAAAAAAGGCAGCTTCACTAGAAGGCAGCAAGGCATTTTCAAAGAAATTTATGCAGACCTACAACATCAAAACAGCAGCAGCAACTGTTTTTGATTCCTATGTAGAAGCTAAAGAATTCCTGCAGACCCAGGAGTTTCCATTGGTGATAAAAGCCAGCGGATTGGCCGGTGGGAAAGGTGTGGTGATCGCAGATGATCTGGAAGAAGCAGAAGGCACGATCCACGATTTCATGATCAAAAGAATCTTCGGAGACGCAGGCATTCAGGTTGTAATAGAAGAATTTCTTCAAGGTTTTGAAGCTTCCATTATCGGGGTTTCAAACGGCGATCAGATTTTCCCGTTTGTCTCTGCAAAAGATTACAAAAAAGCAGGCAATGGCGACAAAGGTCCAAACACAGGCGGAATGGGTTCTGTGGCACCAAGTCCCGAATTTACAGAGGCACACAATCAGGAATTCATAGAAAAAATTATGAAACCAACGGTTGAAGGTCTGAAAAAAGAAGGCCTCAGCTTCAAAGGATTTATATTCTTCGGACTGATGATTACTAAAAACGGCACTTATCTTCTCGAATACAATATGAGATTAGGCGATCCTGAAACTCAGGTTTTGCTGCCACTTTTGGAAAACAATTTAGTCGATGTGATCGAGGACTGTCTGCACGGCAGAGAACTGGATCTAAGGTTTAAAAATAAAAAAGCAGTTTGCCTTGTCGTCTGCTCCGGCGGTTACCCAAAAAACCACGAGACAGGATACGAGATCACAGGCTCCGAAAAAGTGAAAAACAGCACACTTCTCTACGCCGGCGCAGATTACCGCGGCAGCAGAGTGGTTTCCACCGGCGGGCGGGTTCTCAACCTGGTAGCGCTTGGCGATACCTATGAGGAGGCGCGTAAAAATGTATACAAGGACGCCGTTCCCGTAGATTTTGACTACGCTTTTTACCGCGATGATATTGCGAAATTTTAAAATAAATAGAGATGTTGGGCAACTAACGTCTCTTTTTTTTAGGAGCTGATCCCGCTTTCCACTATATCTTTTTTTGATTCAGGTTTAGTTGCCGGAATACATTTTCGTCAAACAAAAAAAGGATGCCGTTGCAATCGGGGCTATGGGCTTCTGCAGAAATTAAAGCTTTATTAACCACTAGAGATTTTTCAGACAATTAGTTATTATAAAAATTAAAATAAAACACAAGTTTGTAACAATCTAAAAATAGAGAATCATGGAAACGTTTTTTCAACTTTTAAATTTTACTTTTGGAGTATTTTTAATTGCTTTTGGCTTTAAATCATTTAAAAGTTCTGAAGAAACATATTTAAAAGCAAAAAAAAAGATATCGAACCACCGATGAAAAATGGGCAAAAGAAAGAAACACACCAATTTTTATAAAATTTAGTTCAACTGGAATTATTTTATTCGGAATAGCATTGGACTTTATTGTTGTCTATAATTTAATTTATAAATAGTTTAGATTCCTACGGAATGACAAAAGTGATTTAAAAATTATTTTTTTTAAGAATAACGTCTCAAGTCTCTATCCTCAGGATTGATTTAGGGAGAAGAAAAAATCTTTAATGAGCGTAAGCGGCTTTGCGGACCTTAAAATATTTTCAATAAGCTCAAAAAATCTTTGCGCACTTTGCGTTTAAAAATTAACATAATTATCATTCATAAAAAATGAACAACGGAATTATCATCTTAGACTTCGGGTCACAGTACAACCAGCTTATCGGCAGAAGAATCCGCGAGATGGAAGTCTATTCAGAAATACTGCCATTCAACACACCATTATCTGTTATACTTGACAAAAAGCCAAAAGGAATTATCCTTTCCGGCGGTCCAAGCTCGGTCAATGCAGAAAATGCCCATCTCGTAGAAAAAGAACTTTACGAACAAGGCATACCGGTGCTCGGAATCTGCTACGGAATGCAGTTGACCGCCCACCTGTTAGGTGGAAAGGTGGCTAAAGGTGAAAAAGGCGAATACGGAAAAGCGCATCTTGAAATCGTAAAAGAAAACGAACTGCTAAAAGGTGTTGACCAGAATTCCATCGTGTGGATGAGCCATTTTGATGAAGTTTCACAATTACCGGTCGGTTTTGAACTCAATGCAAAATCCGGTGTGATCGCTTCCATTTCGAATCCTGAAAAGAAAATCTACGGCGTGCAGTTTCACCCGGAAGTTTCCCATTCTGAGGAAGGCGGCAAAATGATCGAGAATTTCGTTTTCGGAATCTGTCAATCAGAAAAAAACTGGAAACTGACCAATTATATAGAAAAAACCGTTGCCGAGATCAAAGAAAAAGTGGGCGACAACAAAGTCATTCTTGGACTTTCCGGCGGCGTAGATTCCTCTGTAGCGGCCGTGTTAATCCATAAAGCAATCGGCGATCAGCTGAATTGCATCTTCGTAGACACCGGACTTTTGAGAAAAGACGAAGATAAAAAAGTAATGGAAAATTATGGAAAACATTTCCATATGAACATCAAATTGGTCGAGGCTTCCGAAAGATTCCTGTCCAAATTAGCCGGAATTGGCGATCCAGAACAGAAAAGAAAAATTATCGGCAACGAATTTGTCCACGTTTTCGATGAAGAATCCAAGAAAATAGAAGGAGCCAAATTCCTGGCTCAAGGAACAATTTACCCGGACGTGATCGAATCGCAATCTGTGAACGGCCCGTCTGCAGTCATCAAGTCTCATCACAATGTAGGCGGACTGCCGGAGGAAATGGATTTTGAATTGCTGGAACCATTGAGAGAACTGTTTAAAGATGAGGTGAGGAAAGTAGGCGAGGAACTGGGAATTCCGCACGAGTTGGTTTACAGACATCCGTTTCCCGGTCCTGGTTTGGGAATCAGAGTTCTTGGCGAAGTAGATGCAGAGAAAGTAAAAATTCTTCAGGAAGCAGACGATATCTTCATCGAAGAATTATACAGAAATGACCTGTATGAGAAAGTGTCTCAGGCCTTTGTGGTTCTACTTCCAGTGAAATCTGTCGGCGTAATGGGCGACGAGAGAACTTACGAATATACAGCAGTTGTTCGTTCCGCAAATACCATCGACTTTATGACCGCAACCTGGAGCCGACTGCCTTATGAATTTTTGGATACTGTTTCCAGCAGAATTATCAATGAAGTCCGCGGAATCAATAGGGTAGCTTACGACATCAGTTCAAAACCACCAGCAACGATTGAGTGGGAGTAATTATAAATGATAAATTATAAAAGATAAAAGATAAATGATAAAACCAGCAATTAATTGCTGGTTTTATCATTTTCAACATTACTTCTGGTTGATTTAAAATCAATTTAAGTCTTTACATTCAGATCAAAACAGCTTGTTTTAAAAACTTTACCGCTTTCTCACATTCTCCAGAATATCGGGAAAATAAGTATCAGAAAGATGTTCAAATTCATCACCACGCATAAACATGGTAGCATCTACTTTGTCGTAAGATTCCCTTCCTGCAGCTGCAATCAACTCGTTGCAGGTGTGTAATGTATTTTTATGGAATTGATAAACACGTTCAGTCTTATCATTAGTATCAAGTCCTTTGATTAGCATTTTATCCTGTGTTGCAACGCCCGTTGGGCAAGTATTAGTATTACATCGCAAAGCCTGAATACAGCCTAAAGAGAACATAAAACCTCTGGCATTATTGCAAAGATCGGCACCCATTGCTACAGCTCTCAGAATATCAAGCGAGGTCAACACTTTTCCGCTGGCTATGATTCTTAATTTATCCCGCACTTCATAATTGATCAAAGTTCTGTTAACAAAAATCAATGCCGGTTCCAAAGGCATCCCAACGCCATCGGAGAATTCCGGCGGAGCAGCGCCGGTTCCGCCCTCCGCGCCATCTACTGTGATGAAGTCGGGGTAAATATTAAGCAAGTTCATCTGTTCACAAATATCTTCAAACTCTTTGGTATCGCCGATGCAAAGTTTGAATCCGGTCGGTTTTCCGCCAGATAAGTCCCGCAGTTGCTGAACGAATTTTAATAAACCTTCTGCATTGGAAAATG
>Ga0302347_1003672_pt1 | contig 13266 bp, 9 predicted proteins | sample PhyWR1_FD_202178 | JGI IMG/M metagenome (GOLD analysis project Ga0302347, IMG submission 202178) | Leaf surface microbial communities from wheat plants in UC Gill Tract Community Farm, Albany, California, United States - DLSL W.R1 (v2)... | ecosystem: Host-associated > Plants > Phyllosphere >...
AAGTGCGATGAATCAATTTGCGATTCTGTACGGAGATCGGTTCATCAGGCCAACCTGGTGAAATCAAGGCCTGCCGGGCGGCAGGCCATTACCGGCCCGCACACAAAAAACCTGACACTCCCTATACCTGTCCACCGCCAACAACACCAGCCCGATCCCCCAGAACCCTGCCAGCACCCCCAGCGCATTGAGCATCACCTGCCCAATCCCCAGGCTCGCCACATCGATGAACGGGTAGGCATACACGCCAATATCGCTCCCCCGCCACAGCGCATAGGCAAAATACACAGCCGGGTACAACGCCCAAACCGCCAAATGCCGCAGCCGCAGGGTGCCCTTGGGCACTTCGCACCACCAATACAGCGCATACAGTGCGGGCATCACGTCGTGCAACAGCTCGTCCGCCAGCCATTGCCAGCCCTGCGGCTGCCACAAATGGCGCAGCAACAGGCTGTAGGCCAGCGCCACCAGCACGATGCTGGCAGCCACTGCCGTACTCACCGAAGGTGACAGGAAAAAGCGTTTGCCCCGCCCTTCCCGGCCAAACGCCGCATAACTGAGCACCGTTGCCACCAGGGTATTGGTCAACACGGTGAAATAGCCGAAGACGTTGATGAGACCGCCGATCAGGCTGGCCTGATCGTGCCAACGCGCCAGCAGCACCAGGTACACCTGAACGGTCAGGCCGAACCAGCCCAGTACAGCCATGCCGGTCAGCCACGGGCGCCGCGGCATGTCAGGCCTGGCGCTGCAGCTTCACGTACAGCTGCTCGACCTTTTCCCGCGCCCACGGTGTCTTGCGCAGGAAGGTCAGGCTCGACTTGATGGTCGGGTTGCTCTTGAAGCAGCGCACATCGACGCGCTCGGCCAGCCCCTGCCATTGGTAGTGCGCCACCAGTTCGGTGAGGATCTGTTCGAGGGTCTTGCCGTGCAGCGCGTTGTGTTGGGCCGTGCTCATGCTGTGCTCCGTAGGAAAGATGCGCACCTTACACGAGTGTAGTGGCGGGTGGGATCAGTCGGGTCGACAGAAAAATCGCTGGCCAGGCGCAAATCCTCTATGCTGAAATAGTTATGTTATCTTGTAACACTATAAAAGCATCTGCCAAGGAACGCCCGACCCCCATGCTGTATTCACCCCTTCGCTTCTCCTCTCTCACCGTCGCGCTCTGGCTTGCCGCATCACCCAGCCAGGCCGTGGAACTCGAACCCCAGGTCATCACCGCCAACCCGCTGGGCAATAGCCAACTGGCCGCTCCCAGCACCGTGCTCGAAGGCGACAACCTGCTGCAACAGCAGCATGGCAGCCTCGGTGAAACCCTGAACAAGCAGCCCGGTGTCGCCTCGACCTGGTTCGGCCCTGGTGCCAGCCGCCCGGTAATCCGCGGCCTGGACGGCGACCGCATTCGCATCCTGCGCAATGGCGTCGGCGCCCTGGATGCCTCGTCGCTTTCCTACGATCATGCCGTGCCACTGGACCCGGTAACCGTCGACCGGGTCGAAATCGTCCGCGGTCCCGCCGCCCTGCTGTACGGCGGCAACGCCATTGGCGGCGTGGTCAACACCTTCGACAACCGTATCCCGGACGCGCCGATCGAGGGCATCCACGGTGCCGGTGAGCTGCGCTACGGCAGCGCCGACACCACCCGCAGCAGCGCCGGCAAGCTGGAGGCCGGCAACGGTGCCTTCGCCTTGCACCTGGATGCCAACAGCCGCCAGTTCAACGACCTGCGCATTCCCGGCTATGCCCGTAGCGCCAAGGTGCGCGATGCCGAAGAGCCCGGCAGCAAGCACCGCCTGGAAAACAGTGACGGCCGCCAGGACGGTGGCGCACTGGGCGGCGCCTACCACTGGGATCATGGTTACGCCGGGCTGTCGTACAGCCGCTATGACAGCAACTACGGCTCAGTGGCCGAACCCGGTGTGCGCCTGGACATGCAACAGGACCACTACGCCTTCGCCTCCGAGCTGCGTGACCTGAACGGCCCGTTCAGTTCGATCAAGGTCGACGCCGGCTACACCGACTACGAGCACAGTGAAATAGAAGAAGGTGAGGTCCACACCACGTTCAAGAACAAGGGCTACGAAGCGCGCATCGAAGCCCGTCATCAACCGCTCGGGCCGGTAGAAGGGGTGATCGGGGCCCAGGTCAGCCGCAACCAGTTCTCGGCCTTGGGCGAGGAAGCGTTTGTCCCGCACACCGATACCGACAGCCTGGCGCTGTTCATGCTGGAGCAGTGGCAGGCCACCGAGCGCCTGAACCTGAGCCTGGGCGCGCGCATGGAGCACACCCGGGTCGACCCGGACGCCAAGGGCAACGAGAACTTCGTCAACGCCGACAGCGCCAGCAGCTTCAACGCCTTCAGCCTGTCATCGGGTGCGGTGTACCAGCTCGACCCGATCTGGTCGCTGGCCGCCAACCTGGGCTATACCGAACGCGCCCCGACCTTCTACGAGCTGTACGCCAATGGTGCCCACGTGGCCACCGGTGCCTATGAAGTGGGCGACGCCAGCCTGAACAAGGAAAAGGCCATTTCCGCCGACCTCGCGCTGCGCTTCGACAATGGCACCCACAAGGGCAGTGTCGGGGTGTTCTACAGCCACTTTCGCAACTACATCGGCCTGATCGGCACCGGCAACCTGCGCGAGGGCGGGCATGACCACGGCCATGACGACGATGATCACGACCACGATCATGACCACGACGGTTTCCCGGAATACCAGTACCAGGGCGTGCGGGCGCGCTTCTACGGCATCGAGGCCCAAGACCGCTGGCAGCTGGCCGAGAACCGCTATGGCAGCTTCGCCCTGGAGCTGTCCGGTGACTACACCCGGGCCAAGAACCTCGACAGTGGCGAGGCGCTGCCCCGCATCGCGCCGCTACGGCTGAACAGTGGACTGGTCTGGGAGCTGGATCGCTGGCAGGCTCGGGTGGATGTCCAGCATGCCGCCTCGCAGCAGCGCAAGCCGGCCAATGAAACCAGCACCGATGGCTACACCACCCTGGGCGCCAGCGTCGGCTATCGCTTCGACATCGGCCAAAGCCAGTGGCTGGCATTTGTGCGCGGCGAGAACCTGACCGACCAGACCGTGCGCTACGCCAGTTCGATCCTGCGGGATATCGCGCCAGCCCCTGGGCGTAGTGTGGAGGTCGGCTTGCGTACCACCTTCTGATCAGACGCGGCCTGTGTAGGAGCGGGTTCACCCGTGAATGCAATGGTGGAGCCACCGCCGCATTCGCGAGTGAACCCGCTCCCACAGGTTATATGCATCCCGCAAATACCAGGACTGTTGCCAAACCCGCAACAATCCACTGCGACAATTTGTCTTTTTTTCTTACAACTTCCGCTATATCCTCCCCGCCGCAAGCTGAAACGCTTCATCGACCCCAACTTGTCGTCCTATCCATTGAGGAGTTCGCTCTTCGATGCGCTTGCCATTTTTTCAATAATCAAAAGATAGCGCTATCTCATGTTCCAACTGCCCAAACCCTGCTACATCGGCCTTGCCCTCGGCGCCTTGGCAACCCCCGCCAGCGCCACTGAAATGTTCGCCAGCGACTCCCCGTGGATGCTCGGCGACTGGGGCGGCACCCGCAGCCAGTTGCTGGAAAAAGGCTACGACTTCACCCTCGGCTACACCGGCGAGATGGGCAGCAACCTGCACGGCGGTTACGACCACGACCGCACCGCGCGCTACAGCGACCAGTTCACCTTCGGTAGCCACCTGGACCTGGAAAAGATCCTCGGCTGGGAAGACTCCGAATTCCAACTGACCATTACCGAGCGCCACGGCGACAACATCAGCAACGACCGCATCAACGACCCGCGCGTGGGTGGCTTCACCTCGGCCCAGGAAGTCTGGGGCCGTGGCGAAACCTGGCGGTTGACGCAGATGTGGATCAAGCAGAAGTACTTCGACGGCGCGCTGGACGTGAAATTCGGCCGCTTCGGCGAAGGCGAGGACTTCAACAGCTTCCCCTGCGACTTCCAGAACCTGGCGTTCTGCGGCTCGCAAGTGGGCAACTGGGTAGGTGGCATCTGGTACAACTGGCCGGTCAGCCAGTGGGCATTGCGCGTGCGCTACAACCTCAGCGACGCACTCTATGCCCAAGTCGGGGTGTTCGAGCAGAATCCGTCCAACCTCGAATCGGGCAACGGGTTCAAGCTCAGCGGCAGCGGCACCCAGGGTGCCGTAATGCCGATCGAACTGGTATGGAGCCCACGTATCCAAGGCCTGAAAGGGGAATATCGCGCCGGCTACTACTACAGTAATGCCAAGGCACAAGATGTTCTCAAGGACAGCAGCGGCCAGCCGGCAGCCCTTAGCGGCGCCGCCTACCGCAGCAGCTCGAGCAAGCACGGCTTGTGGCTCGGCGCCCAGCAGCAGGTGACCTCGCTGGCGTCCGACCAGTCGCGTGGCCTGAGCCTGTTCGCCAACGCCACGGTGCATGACAAGAAGACCAATGCCATCGACAACTATGTGCAGGCAGGACTGGTATACAAAGGGCCTTTCGACGCCCGCGCCAAGGACGACATCGGTTTCGCCCTCGCGCGCGTGCACGTCAACCCTGCCTATCGCAAGAACGCCCGCCTGGCCAACCAGGCCGCCGGCCTCGACGATTATGACAACCCCGGCTTCCTGCCGGTGCAGGACACCGAGTACAGCGCCGAGCTGTACTACGGCATCCACCTGGCCGACTGGCTCACGGTACGCCCCAACCTGCAGTACATCCGCCACCCGGGCGGGGTGTCGCAGGTCGATGGCGCCCTGGTCGGCGGCCTCAAGATCCAGAGCAGTTTCTAACCCCTTTTTGACCTGACGGAGAACCTACGATGAGCACTGAAGGTGCCAACAATGGAAGCCGCTGGCTACCGCGCCTGATCGGCGCGTTGCTGTTGCTGATGGGCCTGGCCTTGTTGGCCGGCGGCATCAAGCTGAGCCAGCTGGGCGGATCGCTGTACTACCTGATCGCCGGTATCGGCTTTGCCCTGTCCGGCATCCTGCTGCTGGCCCAGCGCCGCATCGGCCTCGGCCTGTACGGCCTGGTGCTACTGGGCAGCACCGTGTGGGCCTTGCTGGAAGTGGGCCTGGACTGGTGGCAACTGGTGCCGCGCCTGGCCATCTGGTTCGCCATCGGTGTGGTGCTGTTGCTGCCGTGGGCACGTCGCCCGCTGATCGGCCCAGGCAGCAAAGCCAACACTGCACTGCTCGGCGTTGCCGTGGTCGCGTCGGGTGCTTGCGCCCTGGGCAGCCAGTTCACCCACCCCGGTGAAGTGTTTGGCGAAGTGGGCCGCGACAGCAGCGAAATGGCCAGTGCCGCACCGGCCATGCCCGACGGCGAATGGCAGGCTTACGGCCGCACCGAGCATGGCGACCGTTACTCGCCGCTGCGCCAGATCACCCCGCAGAATGCGTATCGCCTGGAAGAAGCCTGGCGCATTCGCACCGGTGACCTGCCGACCGACAATGACCCGGTGGAGCTGACCAACCAGAACACCCCGCTGAAGGTCAACGGCATGCTCTACGCCTGCACCGCGCACAGCCGCCTGCTGGCACTGGATCCGGACACCGGCGCAGAAATCTGGCGCTACGACCCACAGGTCAAGAGCCCGGTCGGCACCTTCAAAGGCTTCGCCCACATGACCTGCCGCGGCGTTTCGTACTATGACGAAAACCGCTACGTCAGCCGTGACGGCAGCCCGGCACCGAAAATCACCGACGCTGGCCAGGCCGTGGCCCAGGCCTGCCCGCGCCGCCTCTACCTGCCGACCGCAGACGCTCGCCTGATCGCCATCAACGCCGACAACGGCAAGGTCTGCGAAGGTTTCGCCAACCAGGGCGTGATCGACCTCACCACCGGCATCGGCCCGTTCACGGCCGGCGGCTACTACTCCACCTCGCCTGCCGCCGTGACCCGTGACCTGGTGATCATCGGTGGCCATGTCACCGACAACGAGTCGACCAACGAGCCGTCCGGCGTGATCCGCGCCTACGATGTGCATGACGGCCACCTGGTCTGGAACTGGGACAGCAACAACCCGGACGACACCAAGCCACTGGCCCCCGGCAAGATGTATAGCCGCAACTCGGCCAACATGTGGTCGATCGCCAGCGTCGACGAAGACCTGGGCATGATCTACCTGCCGCTGGGCAACCAGACCCCCGACCAATGGGGCGCCGACCGCACCCCGGGTGCAGAGAAGTACAGCGCCGGCGTGGTCGCCCTGGACCTGGCCACCGGCAAGGCGCGCTGGAACTACCAGTTCACCCATCACGACCTGTGGGACATGGACGTTGGCAGCCAGCCGACTCTGGTCCACCTGAAGACCAATGACGGCGTGAAACCGGCGATCATCGTGCCGACCAAGCAAGGCAGCCTGTACGTGCTCGACCGCCGCGACGGTACGCCGATCGTGCCGATCCGTGAAATCCCGACCCCGCAGGGCGCGGTGAAGGGCGACCACACTTCACCCACCCAGGCCCGCTCCGACCTCAACCTGCTTGGCCCGGACCTGACCGAACAGGCCATGTGGGGCGCCACGCCGTTCGACCAGATGCTGTGCCGCATCCAGTTCCGCGAACTGCGCTACGAAGGCCAGTACACCCCGCCGTCCGAGCAGGGCTCGCTGATCTACCCGGGCAACGTCGGTGTGTTCAACTGGGGCAGCGTGTCGGTCGACCCGGTGCGTCAGCTGCTGTTCACCTCGCCCAACTACATGGCCTTCGTGTCGAAGATGGTCCCGCGCGAGCAAGTGGCCGAAGGCAGCAAGCGCGAAAGCGAGACCAGCGGCGTGCAGCCGAACACCGGCGCGCCGTATGCCGTGACCATGCACCCGTTCATGTCGCCACTGGGCGTACCCTGCCAGGCCCCGGCCTGGGGTTATGTGGCCGCCATCGACCTGTTCACCAACAAGGTGGTGTGGAAACACAAGAACGGCACTACCCGTGACAGCACCCCGGTACCTATCGGCATGCCGGTTGGCGTGCCGAGCATGGGCGGTTCGATCGTCACCGCCGGTGGCGTCGGCTTCCTCAGCGGCACGCTGGACCAGTACCTGCGCGCCTATGACACCAATAATGGCAAGGAACTGTGGAAAGCCCGCCTGCCAGCGGGTGGCCAGGCCACACCGATGACCTACACCGGCAAGGACGGCAAGCAGTACGTGCTGGTGACTGCCGGCGGGCATGGCTCGCTGGGTACCAAAATGGGCGATTACATCATCGCTTACAAATTGGCCGAGTAATGCTACCGGGCCCCTCTTCAGGGGCTCATTCACCTGTACCGGCCTGATCGCCGGCAAGCCAGCTCCCACAGGTACTGCGCAGGCCTTGAAAGCTGCGCGATACCTGTGGGAGCTGGCTTGCCGGCGATCAGGCCGGTACGGGCCAGCAAAGATGAAAGCCTTCCCTGCTGCCTTCGTCTACCATTGAAACCCATCCCCCCGCGCCCCATCTAAGCACCATAGTCATTCACGCAGGTGCCCCATGAGCGACCAGCAGGATTTCCCGGAACACCCCGAAGAACACAGCGAAGTCGAACACACCACCCAGGCCGAACCTGGCCACGCCCTCGCCCTGCCCGGCCAGCAGTTGCCGGACAAGGTCTACGTGATTCCGATCCACAACCGACCGTTCTTCCCGGCCCAGGTGCTGCCGGTGATCGTCAACGAAGAACCTTGGGCCGAAACCCTCGACCTGGTGGCCAAGTCACCCGATCACTGCCTGGCGCTTTTCTTCATGGACACCCCGCCAGAAGACCATCGCCACTTCGACACCTCGGCGTTGCCGCAGTACGGCACGCTGGTCAAGGTGCACCATGCCAGCCGGGAAAACGGCAAACTGCAGTTCGTCGCCCAGGGCCTGACCCGGGTACGTATCCGCACCTGGCTCAAGCATCACCGTCCGCCCTACCTGGTCGAAGTCGAATACCCGCGTCAACCCGCCGACCCGACCGACGAGGTCAAGGCGTACGGCATGGCGCTGATCAACGCGATCAAGGAGCTGCTGCCGCTCAACCCGCTGTACAGCGAAGAGCTGAAGAACTACCTCAACCGCTTCAGTCCCAACGACCCGTCGCCGCTCACCGACTTCGCCGCCGCCCTGACGTCCGCTACCGGCAGCCAGCTGCAGGAAGTGCTCGACTGCGTACCCATGCTCAAACGCATGGAAAAAGTCTTGCCCATGCTGCGCAAGGAAGTGGAAGTGGCGCGGCTGCAGAACGAGATCTCGGCCGAGGTCAACCGGCAGATCGGCGAACACCAGCGCGAATTCTTCCTCAAGGAACAACTCAAGGTCATTCAGCAAGAGCTGGGGCTGACCAAGGACGACCGCAGCGCCGACCTTGAACAGTTCGAGCAGCGTCTTGAAGGCAAGACCCTGCCGCCGCAGGCGCGCAAACGCATCGATGAAGAGATGGGCAAACTGGCCATTCTCGAAACCGGGTCGCCCGAATACGCCGTCACCCGCAACTACCTGGACTGGGCCACCGCCCTGCCGTGGGGCGTCTACGGCAAAGACAAACTCGACCTCAAGCACGCGCGCAAGGTCCTCGATCAGCACCACGCTGGCCTTGACGACATCAAGGAACGCATCCTCGAATTCCTTGCCGTGGGTGCCTGGAAAGGCGAGATCAGCGGCTCGATCGTGCTGCTGGTGGGCCCGCCCGGCGTGGGCAAGACCAGCATCGGCAAGTCCATCGCCGAGTCGCTGGGGCGGCCGTTCTACCGCTTCAGCGTCGGCGGCATGCGTGACGAAGCCGAGATCAAGGGCCATCGCCGCACCTATATTGGAGCCCAGCCCGGCAAACTGGTGCAGGCCCTTAAAGATGTCGAAGTGATGAACCCGGTGATCATGCTCGACGAGATCGACAAGATGGGCCAGAGCTATCAGGGCGACCCGGCTTCGGCGCTACTGGAAACCCTCGACCCGGAGCAGAACGTCGACTTCCTCGACCATTATCTCGACCTGCGCCTGGACCTGTCCAAAGTGCTGTTCGTGTGCACCGCCAACACCCTCGACTCGATCCCCGGGCCGCTGCTCGACCGCATGGAAGTGATCCGCCTGTCCGGCTACATCACCGAAGAAAAACTCGCCATCGCCAAGCGCCACCTGTGGCCCAAGCAGTTGGCAAAGGCCGGCGTGGCCAAGACCAGCCTCGCCATCAGCGACAGCGCCTTGCGCCTGGTGATCGAGGGCTATGCCCGCGAGGCCGGGGTGCGGCAACTGGAAAAGCAGCTGGGCAAACTGGTTCGCAAAGCCGTGGTCAAGCTGCTGGAAGATCCGGCTGCCAAGATCAAGATCGGCCCCAAGGACCTGGAAACCACCCTCGGCATGCCGGTATTCCGCAGCGAGCAGGTGCTGGCCGGCAAAGGCGTCATCACTGGCCTGGCCTGGACCAGCATGGGCGGCGCCACGCTGCCCATCGAAGCCACCCGCATCCATACCCTCAACCGTGGCTTCAAGCTGACCGGCAAGCTGGGCGACGTGATGAAGGAATCGGCTGAAATCGCCTACAGCTATGTCAGCTCCAACCTCAAGCAGTTTGGTGGCGACCCGAGCTTCTTCAACGAAGCCTTCATCCACCTGCACGTTCCCGAAGGCGCCACGCCCAAGGACGGCCCGAGCGCCGGCATCACCATGGCCAGCGCCCTGCTGTCGCTGGCTCGCGACCAGGTGCCGAAGAAAGGCGTGGCCATGACCGGCGAGCTGACCCTCACCGGCCAGGTGCTGCCGATTGGCGGGGTGCGCGAGAAGGTAATTGCCGCCCGGCGGCAGAAGATCTTCGAGCTGATCTTGCCGGAGCCTAACCGCGGCGACTATGAGGAGCTGCCCGACTACCTGCGCGACGGCCTGACGGTACATTTCGCCAAGCGCTTCGCCGACGTGGCCAAAGTGCTGTTCTGACCCGTACCGGCCTCTTCGCAGGCTTGACCGCGAAGAGGCCGGCACCGGCAACACAAAACCTCACCCGCATCGGTTATCCTCAGGCCATTCCCAGCCTCCGGAGCCAACATGACCGTCCCTCGTCTGCTCGTTCCCCTGAGTTTTACCCTGCTTTCTGCCTGTGCCCAACAGCCCACCAACCCGATCGAGCTGGACGCCGAAAGCGAATGCCCCATCCGCCTGCAGGTTGGCCAGGCACTGACGCTCACCTTGCCCAGCAACCCGTCCACCGGCTACCGCTGGCGCATCGAAAACCCGGCTTCGAACATTTTGCGCAGCCTCGGCCCGGAGGTGTACAGCGCCCCCGATGAGGTAGGCGTGGTAGGCAGCTCGGGTGTTTCCACCTGGCGCTACCAGGCCAGCACCGCGGGCGAGGGCCACTTGTTGCTGGTCTATCAGCAACCCTGGGCCCGAGACGTAGCACCAGTGCAAACCTTCGATTGCGTGGTGCGCGTCAACTGAACGGGCAGCGCCGGTCAGCCAACCATGCATCCTGGCGACAGTTTGGCTAGAATGCGCACCCTGCATATCGCCAGCCGCCTGGATTCACCGTGAGCAAACAACCCGACCGCCTCTTCGCCCAGCCTCTGGAGCAGGTGCCCGATTTTGTCTTCAACGAGGACGTGGTGCGCGTGTTCCCGGACATGATCAAGCGTTCGGTGCCCGGTTACCCGACCATCGTCGAAAACCTCGGGGTGCTGGCTGCGCGCTTCGCCCAGCCGAACACCGCGCTGTACGACCTGGGCGCGTCATTGGGTGCCGTCACCCAATCGCTGCGCCGGCATGTGCGCGCCGACGGCTGCCGGGTGATCGCGGTCGACAACTCGGCGGCCATGGTCGAGCGTTGCCGGCAGTACCTGGTTGCCCAGGATTCGATGTTCCAGGAGCTGCTGCCAGTTCAGGTACTGGATGCCGATATCCTCGCCCTGCCGTTCGAGCCTGCTTCGGTGGTGGCGATGAACTTCACCCTGCAGTTCATCGCCCCCGACCAGCGCCTGCAGCTGCTTGGCCGCATCCGCCAGGCGCTGTTGCCCGGAGGCGCGCTGATCCTCTCGGAAAAACTGCGCTTCGCCGATGATGACGAGCAGGACCTGCTTAACGAACTGCACCTGGACTTCAAACGGGCCAATGGCTACAGCGAACTGGAAATTGCCCAGAAACGCAGTGCCATCGAAAACGTGATGAAGCCCGACACGCTGGAAGCCCACAAGGAACGCCTGCACGCCGCCGGCTTCTCGAAAGTGGTGCCCTGGTTCCAATGCCTTAACTTTGCCTCGTTGATAGCCCTGCCATGATCGATCTGTCCCCCCTCGTCCGCCGCCTGGCGGGTACGCCCCTGGCTTCCTGGTCGCAAGGCCTGCAAGCGCAACTGGAAGCCAAGCTGGAGAAGGGCCACGGTGACCTCGACCGCTGGCGCGGTGCGCTCGATGCCCTGCCCGCCCTGCAACCGAGCGAAATCGACCTGGTCAACGGGCTGCGCCTGGACTGCGACTGCGACGACGCCACCCGGGCCCGGATGCACCAGGCACTGATGGGCCTGTCGCCATGGCGCAAAGGGCCGTTCGACCTGTTTGGCGTGCACGTGGACACCGAATGGCGTTCGGACTGGAAATGGTCACGCATCGCCCCGCACCTGGACCTCAAGGGCAAACGTGTGCTCGATGTCGGCTGTGGCAACGGCTACTACCAGTGGCGCATGCTCGGTGCCGGCGCCGACATGGTAGTCGGGGTCGACCCCAACTGGCTGTTCTTCTGCCAGTTCCAGGCCGTGCAGCAGTACCTGCCGGACCTGCCAGCCTGGCATTTACCCTTCGCCCTGGAAGAGCTGCCCGCCAACCTGGAAGGGTTCGACACGGTGTTTTCCATGGGCGTGTTCTACCATCGCCGCTCGCCGATCGAGCACCTGCTGGCGCTCAAGGACTGCCTGGTCAAAGGTGGCGAGCTGGTGCTGGAAACCCTGGTGGTCGAGGGCGATGAGCAGCAAGTGCTGGTTCCAGAGGACCGTTACGCGCAGATGCGCAATGTCTGGTACCTGCCGTCGGTACCGGCGCTGGAACGCTGGCTGCGGCGTGCCGGCTTCAGCGATGTGCGTTGCGTCGACGTGAGCGTGACCAGCGTCGAGGAGCAGCGTAGCACCGAGTGGATGCGCTACCAGTCGCTGGGCGACTTCCTCGACCCGAACGACCACAGCAAGACCATCGAAGGCCTGCCGGCGCCGCGCCGCGCCACCCTGCTGGCGCGCAAATAAAAAAGGCGCCCGGTTGGGCGCCTGAACACACCTGCGGCGAGGAGCTGTCGCGACGCAGGTGCTGTTACTTCAGTCCCTGGCCACCTCGCGGGCCTTCTCCTGCGCCTTGCGCTCACGCTCGGCAACGGCCGGTTGCCTGTCGCCGTACAGGCGCTGCTGGTCTTCGCGGAAGGCTTGCCAGAACTCTCTGGAGCGCTCCGCACCGCCCTCGGCGTAGACACTGGCGCTGCCCAGGGCGAGGGTGGCCAACAGCAAGTATTTGGTCAGGTTCATCGTGGTCGCCTCGTGATAACCGATCAGATGGGGCCATCCTAGCGAGGGTTAGCTAACGGCAAGGTGAGGCCGGGATTACAGTCCTGCAATGTGGCCATGCGTTGCCTGTTCGGGCCGAACAGACAGCCAGATAACGCCAGGATTACAAATCCGTTATCTGCACCGCAGGCCCTTACTCATGCCGTAACATCCCGGGCCTTGACCCTGATGTCACTACAGGGTGGAAAATCCCCTCTCTTCATCATCCCGAGCCCCCTCATGCGCCTACTGATCATCGAGGACGAACTGCGTACCGCCGATTACCTGCAACAGGGCCTGCGCGAGAACGGCTACGTGGTCGACTGCGCCCACACCGGCACCGACGGCTTGCACTTGGCCCGTCAACAGCCTTACGACCTGGTCATCCTCGACGTCAACCTGCCCGAGCTCGATGGCTGGACCGTGCTCCAACGCCTGCGCGCCGAATCGACCACGCGCATCATGATGCTCACTGCCCACGGCCGCCTGGCCGACCGGGTCAAAGGCCTGGACCTGGGTGCCGACGATTACCTGCTCAAGCCCTTCGAATTCCCGGAGCTGCTGGCACGCATCCGCAGCCTGTTGCGCCGCAACGACCAGCAAATGCAGCCCGGCACCCTGCGTGTTGCCGACCTGGAGCTGGACCCGGGCCGCCACCGCGCCTACCGCGCCGGGCAGCGTATCGACCTGACCGCCAAGGAATTCGCTTTGCTGCACCTGTTGATGCGCCAGACCGGCGAGGTGCTGTCCCGGACGCAGATCATCTCGCTGGTGTGGGACATGAA
>Ga0302347_1003674_pt1 | contig 13259 bp, 14 predicted proteins | sample PhyWR1_FD_202178 | JGI IMG/M metagenome (GOLD analysis project Ga0302347, IMG submission 202178) | Leaf surface microbial communities from wheat plants in UC Gill Tract Community Farm, Albany, California, United States - DLSL W.R1 (v2)... | ecosystem: Host-associated > Plants > Phyllosphere >...
TTCAGTGCGGCATAACCCATAGCGCCTGCAAAAAAAAGCGACCGAGAGGTCGCTTTTTTTTGCCGGTCATTTCGGTGTTGAAAGCCGTAGGTAGGGGGTAGAAGTCACGCCGTTTTCGTTCACGGTCTTACCGCCGTAATCGCAATAAATCCTGCCGTCCCGTTCGTGGATCTGCTCGGGCTGGAGTTCGTACTTCTTGTCCAGGTAGTCGTCGTCAGTCCCGGCAGTTTGCCCCATCCATGTCTTGCCGTTGGCGGTGACGGTGTATTGGTAACCGTCGCCGAAAGGGGAAGGGATATCCGGGTCGGTATAGGGCTCTGAGCGAATATCGCGAGTGGCCGGACATTGGCCTGTGTCGGTGGTTTGGGCGGCAGGCGCGGGTGATTGCTGGCTGCCAAGGGCGCTGAGCAGCGCAAAAAAATTGGGTACCAATCCGATCATAAATGTCACAGCTCCTTGTTTTATGACTGAGCCTCCACGCTACGGGTTAGTGAAGAGGTGGCCTTGGGTGGGCTGTGAGGCGGGTTCAGTTCCGTATGCATTTGTTTGGATGAATGAACGTCAATTATCGGAATAACCTTCCAGAATGAGGGCTTGTACCCAATCACTAGGGGGCGATCGCAGTCATAGGTCTCTTCCTGACAAACGTTGTAGGCGGTTCATGGCCCTTGGGTAAATCGACGGGTTCCTGAGCCCATCAGCCGTGATCTTCGTTAAAGTGATGCCAATTGGCCTTGATATAGCACTGGGCCAGTAGGCTGGCCGGTGGGTGAGCCGCCGCGTGGTTCCAGGCTGACGGCCAGGGTCAGCGGCTTGATAAGCAAGGCTTGCTGCGCCGCGCTCAGCGCAATCCGACCTTTTCCGCCAGCAGGCACCAGGCCCAGGGATATGGGTTTGCCGCCGCTGGGAACTGCCCACAGCTCCAAGTCCCGCGCGGGCTCCACTGCGGCCAACGCCAGCGCCTCGATTTGCAGGTGATCGCCAACCGCCTGCACCCGCAGCGCCGGCTGCTGGCTGGCGTTGAGCAGAGTGGCGTTGTACGTCACGCCGGGATCGCGCGGGTACAACACGCCCACCAATAGCGCCACGCCCACTGCGCAGGCGGCCGCCAGCAGGCGCATATTGCGCCACACCGGTTTCTTCACCGGCAGGTGCAACACCTGCGGCTCGATGCGCGCCTGGATGCCGGCCCATACGTGGTCCGGCACCGGGTGTTCAGGCAGCGTGCCGGTCAGGCAGGCGAGGGCGTCTTGCCAGTGGCAGAGTTCGACGCGCAGCGCCGCATCCTCCAGCAACAAACTGTCAAAACGCCGACGGGCGGTAGCCGGCATCAGCCCAATGGCATAGTCGGCGGCAAGTGCCCGGCGTAGGGCGGTGGTTTGGTAGTTCATGATTCAAGGCACCTGCGCAGGCGCTCCATGCCACGACGAATCCAGGATTTCACCGAACCCAACGGCGCCGCCATATGTTCGGCCAGCTCCGCGCACGACAGGCCCTTGAAGTACGCGACGCTGATGGATTGGCGTTGCACGGCGTCGAGGCTATCGAGGCAGCGGTTCAGCGCATGGGCGTCGCGTTCGCGGTCGAGTTGTTCGTGGGCGCTGGGGCTGTCGTCGAGCAGGGCGTCCTGTTGGCCGTCGGCCAGGGGCTGTTCGCGGCGTTTGCGCAATTGATCGATGGCCAGGTTGCGGGTGATGTTGACCATCCAGGTCATTGGCGCCGCCAGGTGTGCCTCGTACCGCGAGGCGTTGTACCAGATGCGCACGAAGGCTTCCTGCAGCACGTCTTCGGCCAGGTCCGAGCGCCCCATGAAGCGCAGCGCCACGCCGTGCAGGCGTGGCGAGACACTGCGATAGAGCGCTTCGAACGCCTGGCGATTGCCCAGGGCAGATTGGGCCAGCAGGGCGCGCAACGGGTCTGCATCGTGAGTCGAAATAGGGCTTCTCCAGATCACCGAGCGAGGGCTGCGTGACTGCGCTCGGTAGGAGGGTAGTTCAGCGATGGCATTCATTCCATGCAACTCCGGTCGGCGCATGGTGGATATACGCGTGGGCGGACCATTCGGATGCAGCCTTTTCTGAACTAATCTGTGTGTGGGAACAATCCTTCGGGACTGTCAGTCAAACGGCTGCTTTTAGCTCCTACATTCAGAGGTTGTCTTGATGAAGATTTCACGCGGTTTTGCCCTGTCCTGCCTGCTGAGCGTAGCTGCCAGCCCGGTGTTTGCTGCCGGTTTCAGCCTCGGCGACGTGGCCAATGCCGTTTCCGGCGCCCAGGGCAACAACAAGGCGGCGGCAGCGGCGCCTAGCTCGCAGACCGCCGGCTTGCTGAGCGCACTGACCTCGCAACTCAATGTCACCCCCGAACAAGCCGTCGGCGGCACCGGCGCCATGCTCGGCCTGGCCAAGAACCAACTGAGCGGCAGCGACTATTCGCAATTGGGCAAGAGCGTGCCGGGCCTGGATCAACTGTCGGGCAACAACGCCCTGGGCAGCCTCGGGGCCTTGAGCGGGATGCTCGGCCAAGCGGGCGGCAGCAAGACCAGCGGCCTGGATGGCCTGCTGGGTAACGTGAAAAGCACCAATGACCTGAACACCGCATTCAGCGCCCTGGGCATGGACAGCGGCATGATCGGCCAGTTTGCGCCGGTGATCCTGCAATACCTGGGTGGCCAGGGTGCCAGCAGTTCGGTGTTGGGCAAGCTGGCCCAGGCGTGGGGCACTGGTGGTTGACCGTGTTGGCCTGAAGTTGAGATAGGCAGTTTCTACAGTGCGATTGAAGCTGTCTGTCGTTGGCGCTGGGTTGTCGGCGTAATAAATTGTAGTGAGGTGTGAGGAACGGTAAGAGGTAGGACGACCACGCAGTTGTACCTTCACAGCATCACATTAAGTGCTGCTGTGAAGGTTAAATCAACTAACTCAGTGGTGATCGAATGACTTCTCTCAACCCCCTGCATACAACGCTGCAAAACTTTTACAACCAACTCAGCAACCAGGTGCTGAGCAACAAACCTGGTCAGCCTGAGGCAGACGTAGCCCAACGCTTGGGGGTTCCGGCAGGTTTAGTGCAGGACCTGCGTAATGACGTGAAGGCGGTAATTGACGGACATGATCCAGAAAAGGCAGTTGCCAACCTGCTAAAAGGCCTGCAAAAACTTCAGGCATTTGTCAGCCCTCAAGGCTTGCGCGGCAATGCCGATGCAAAAGAACGGCCTGCCGGCCTAGAGCCGTCCCGCGACGGCATTGATTTTGTGATGGGAAAGGACGGTCATCCAGAACAGGTCAAAATGGCGAAAGAACGGCCCGCCGGCCAAGAGCCGTCCAGCGACGGTATTGGTTTTGTGATGGGGGAGGACGGTCAGCCAAAACAGATCTCATCAACCGAAGCACAGTACCTGGATTCGCAATCGTCGGGTTCAGTGCAGGCCAAGTCTGACAAAGTAGTTTCATATCTTAAACAGTTCCTGGAAGCTGGCGCGACTGGAAACAATGCCGAACAAGCCTTGGAAGGTTTGCGAGAGGCTATGCAGAACCTTTTTGACGATGTGGCCAATAATCCTGATCAAGTTCGAAAAGCGCTGATGAACAGCATACGTTCGCAGGCTTGAACGTTGGTTTCAAAGCGCTAAGGCTCTCGGACTTGCTGACCGATCCCGACGCTTTCATTTGAAAGTGTTTGAATGCGCTGGTCCTTCTCCTTCCAGAGCTGGTTCACCCAGTTCTGGACGGCTTGTCGAAACACCGGATCATTCTCGTAATCCCCCTGCCACAACGCCGGGTCCAACTCGCGGGTACGGATATCAATGATCACTTTCGGCACCGCGCCGCTGATCAAGTCCCAGAACCCCGGAATCTTCGCCTGTGGATAAACCACGGTGACGTCGAGGATCGCATCCAACTGCTCACCCATCGCCGCCAGCACAAACGCCACGCCGCCCGCCTTGGGCTTTAGCAAACGGCTAAAGGGGGATGATTGCTGCGCCCGCTTGGCCTCAGTGAACCGCGTGCCTTCCAGGTAGTTGACCACCGTCACTGGCTGGCGCTTGAACAGCTCGCACGCCTGCTTGGTAATCTGCAAATCCTGCCCGGCCAGCTCCGGGTGCTTGGCCAGGAACGCCTTGCTGTAGCGTTTCATGAACGGGTAATCCAGCGCCCACCACGCGAGTCCCAGAAAAGGCACCCAGATCAGTTCTTTTTTCAGGAAGAACTTGAAGAACGGCGTACGCCGGTTGAGGGCCTGGATCAGCGCCGGGATATCCACCCAGGATTGGTGATTGCTGATGACCAGGTAGGAGGTATCGGTGCGCAAGTCGCCGCCACCGCGAATGTCCCATTGGGTCGGGATGCACTGCGCGAAGATCAGCTTGTCGATCTCGGCCCAAGTCTCGGCAATCCACATCACCGCCCATGACATGTAGTCACGCGAGCGGCCGGGGGCGACCAATTTGAGCAGGGCAAACACCATCAGCGGACCGATCAGGACCAGGGTGTTGAGCAACAGCAGCAGGGTGACCAAACAGCCGGTGAGCAGGCGGCGCATAAGCAACTCTTGGATTCTTGTGGGCGGGCCATGATAAGCAAGGTGAGTCTAGAGGCCAAATCGCAAAGCGCCGGACGAATGTTTCACAATGCGGCCGGTATGGTTGACGCGAGCTAACTAACCCGCGCTTTTGCGGTCTAGAATCCGCCTACTTCTTTCCGAGGACATCCCTTCGTGAAACTGTTACTTGCTGCGTTCGCCCTGGTCGCCTTGCCCGTCATGGCTGCCGAACCGACCCTCTATGGTCGCTACGAATACATCCAACTGCCGGAGATCGGCGAGACCTTCAAGGCCAAGATGGACACTGGCGCCCTGACCGCGTCGCTGTCGGCGCGCAACATCGAAACCTTCCAGCGTGACGGCGACGACTGGGTACGCTTCCGCCTCGGCGGCAAGGATGCGTCCGACAAGGTCTTCGAACACAAAGTCTCGCGCATCAGCAAGATCAAGAGCCGCGCCGACGAAGACGACGATAAGGACGAAGCCACAGTAGCCAAGCGCCCGGTGATCGACCTGGAAATGTGCCTGGGCAACGTCAAGCGCACCGTCGAGGTCAACCTCACCGACCGCAGCAGCTTCAACTACCCGTTGCTGATCGGCGCCAAGGCCCTGCGTGAATTTGGCGCAGCGGTAAACCCGGCGCGTCGTTACACTGCGGACAAACCGGACTGCTGATAGAGCCCCATGCCCCACATCCTGATTGTCGAAGACGAAGCGGCGATAGCCGACACGCTGATATTCGCCCTGCAAGGCGAGGGGTTCACCACCACCTGGCTGAGCCTCGGCCAGGAGGCGCTGGCCCATCAGCGCCAGGCGCCGGCCGACCTGATCATCCTCGACATCGGCCTGCCCGACATCACAGGCTTTGAAACCTGCAAGCAACTGCGCCGTTTCAGTGAAGTGCCGGTGATGTTTCTCAGCGCCCGCGACGGTGAGATTGACCGCGTGGTGGGCCTGGAAATCGGCGCCGACGATTATGTGGTCAAGCCGTTCAGCCCACGGGAAGTGGCAGCACGGGTCAAGGCGATCCTCAAACGCGTCGGCCCCGGTGTGGCCCCGGCGGTGTTCCAGGTCGACCTGGAGCGCATGCAGATCAACTATCGCGGCCAGGCCCTGAGCCTGACCCGCCACGAATTCCGCCTGCTGCAAAGCCTGCTGGAACAGCCCGAGCGCGTGTTCAGCCGCGAGCAATTGCTGGACGCGGTCGGCGTGGCGGCGGATGCCGGCTATGAGCGCAATATCGACAGCCATATCAAAAGCCTGCGCAGCAAGTTACGCAGCGTGGCGGCGGACGCCGAGCCGATCCAGACCCATCGCGGCCTCGGCTACAGCTACAGCCCGAGCCACAGCTGATGCGCCTGGGGCTGAGGATCTTCCTGGTGTACGCGCTGTTTATCGGCCTCACCGGCTATTTCGTGCTGAGCACGGTGATGAAGGAAATCCGCCCCGGCGTGCGCCAGTCCACCGAAGAAACCCTGGTGGACACCGCCAACCTGCTCGCCGAGATCCTGCGCGATGACGTGAAGAACGGCACCCTCGGCCAAAGCCACTGGCCCGAATGGCTCAAGGCCTACGGCAATCGCCAGCCGGGGGCGACCATCTGGGGCCTGCCGAAAAACCAGGTCAACCACCGCATCTACGTGACCGACGCCAAGGGCATCGTGCTGCTCGACTCCACGGGCGAGGCGGTGGGCCAGGACTATTCCAAGTGGAACGACGTGTACCTGACCCTGCGCGGCGAGTACGGTGCGCGTTCCACCCGCAGCGCGGAGGACGACGCCACCTCGTCCGTGATGCACGTCGGCGCGCCGATCCGCGACGACGGCCAAATCATCGGCGTGGTCACCGTGGCCAAGCCCAACAGTTCGTTGCAGCCCTATGTGGACCGCACCGAGCGGCGCTTGCTGTGGTACGGCGCCGGGCTGGTGGTGCTGGGCCTGTTGCTCGGGGCGTTGTTGTCGTGGTGGCTGACGGTCGCGTTGCGCCGCCTCACGGCCTATGCCGAGGCCGTCAGCGAAGGCCGCCGCGCCGAGTTGCCGCATTACCGTGGCGGTGAGTTGAAGCAGTTGTCCACCGCCGTGGAGCACATGCGCACGCAGCTGGAAGGCAAGGCCTACGTCGAGCATTACGTACACACCCTGACCCATGAATTGAAAAGCCCGCTGGCGGCGATTCGCGGCGCGGCGGAGCTGTTGCAGGGCGATATGAGCCGTGAGCAGCAGCAGCGGTTTGTCGGCAATATCGACAGCGAAAGCGCGCGCTTGCAGCAGTTGATCGAACGCCTGTTGAACCTGGCGCAGGTCGAGCAGCGCCAGGGCCTGGAAGAACAGGCGAGCATCCCGCTGGCGGCGATGGTCGAGGGCATGCTCACGGCGCAATGTGCACGCATCGAACGCGCCGGCTTGCAGGTGGAACAGGCGATTGCTGCCGATGTGAAGGTCTACGGCGAGCCGTTCCTGTTGCGCCAGGCCCTGGGCAATCTGCTGGACAATGCCTTGGACTTCACGCCTGCGGGCGGCACCTTGACGTTCAGCGCGCACGCGCAGCACAACGACGTGCACATCAGCGTGTTCAACCAGGCGGCGCCGATTCCCGACTACGCCCTGCCACGCCTGAGCGAGCGCTTCTACTCGCTGCCACGGCCGGCCAGCGGGCGCAAAAGCACGGGCCTGGGGCTGAATTTTGTCGAAGAAGTGATGAAGCTGCACGGCGGCACCTTGCAGATCGGCAATGTGCCCGGCGGCGTGCAAGTGGTGCTGCATCTCCACACAGTCTCCACATTGCCCACATAAACCCCCCACACTGGCTGCCCAGACTCGCCCCATCAAAACAGGGAGAGTCCCATGAACCGCAGTCTGTTTTTCAAACTGGGCGCGATTGCGCTGCTGATGCTGGTATTGCTGATTCCATTGCTGATGATCAACGGCATCATCGGCGAGCGCCAATTCACTCGCGACGCAGTGCTCGATGACATCGCCCGCAGCTCCAGCTATGCCCAGCTTCTTACCGGCCCAGTGATGGTGGTGCCGTATCGCAAGACCGTGCGCGAGTGGAAGCTCAATGAAAAGCTCAACAAACGCTACGAAGTCACCCGTGAAGAGCGTGGTCGTCTGTATTTCCTGCCGGACCGTTTTGAACTCGACGGCAAGGTGCAGACCGAACTGCGTGCACGGGGCATCTACCAGGCGCGGCTGTTCCATGCCGACAACCGCATCAGTGGGCGCTTTGAGTTGCCCGCGCAATGGGGGATCACCGAAGACTTCGCCGATTACCGCTTTGAGCCGGCGTTTCTGGCGGTGGGTATCAGCGATATTCGCGGCATCGAAAACGCGCTGAAACTGGAGCTGGGCAGCCAGCAGCTGGACTTCGAACCCGGCTCCCAAGTGGACTGGCTGGGGCAGGGCGTGCACGTGGCGTTGCCGGTACAGGACAGCAAAAAGCCCAACGTCGTGGACTTCGCCTTCGACCTGCGCCTGCAAGGCACCGAGCAGTTGCAAGTGGTGCCGGTGGGCAAGATCAGCCAGGTGTCGCTTGCGTCCAACTGGCCGCACCCGAGCTTTATCGGCAATTTCCTGCCGACCCAACGGGACGTTACCGACACAGGCTTTACCGCCAACTGGCAGACCACTTTCTTTTCCACCAACCTCGAACAGGCGCTGCAAAGCTGCCTGGATGGCCAAGGCTGCAAGGACTTCACCAATCGCAGCTTTGGCGTGAACTTCATCGACCCGGTGGACCAGTACCTCAAGAGCGACCGGGCGATCAAATACGCGCTGCTGTTTATCGCCCTGACCTTTGCCGGCTTCTTCCTGTTCGAAGTGCTGAAGAGCCTGGCGGTGCACCCGATCCAATACGCGCTGGTGGGCTTTGCGCTGGCGTTTTTCTACCTGCTGTTGTTGTCGCTGTCGGAGCATATCGGCTTCGCCCTGGCCTACCTCATCTCCGCCAGCGCCTGTGTGTTGTTGATCGGCTTCTACGTCTGCCATGTGCTACGCAGCATCCGCCACGGGCTGGGCTTTTCGGCGGGATTGGCGGCGTTGTATGGCCTGCTCTACGGCCTGTTGAGCGCCGAGGATTACGCGCTGTTGATGGGCTCGCTGTTGTTGTTTGGCTTGTTGGGTACGGTGATGGTGCTGACGCGCAAACTGGACTGGTATGGCGTAGGCAAGCGCAAGGCGGTGGAGCCGTTGCAGTTTGATCTGGAGGGGGTGCAATGATCGGGTTAAGGGAAGATCAGCAGATGAAAGCGCGGATGATCGACTACCTCAACCACGCCACGGGACTCTGTGGGAGCTGGCTTGCCTGCGATAGCGGTGGGCCAGTAAAACAAGTGCAAACTGACACTCCGCTATCGCAGCGATGCGGCGACCCGACAAGCCAGCTCCCACACTGGTCAGCAGTGGGTTTCAAGCCGGCGGCTGGGTCTGCTGCATCGAAGGGCGCAGGCTGACCTCGGCATACCACGCGGCAAGCTTCGGGTTATCAAGGCGCCATTGCAGGTCCGGGTGGCGGAAGTCCAGGTAACCCAAGGCACACGCCACACTGATCGCGGCAATATCAAAGTGGCTGGCCAGTTCGGCAATCGCGTCCGCTTCCAACTCGGCGACGCTGCGGCGGATCTTGTTGCGCTGCTCGTCCAGCCACTGGTCCCAATGCTTCTCCACCGGGCGCATGGCGGTCTCATAACGCACCAGCACGGCGGCATCCATGATGCCGTCGGCCATCGACGCCAGGGTCAGGCGGCGCCAGCGCGCGGAGCCGTCGCGGGGGATCAGCGGGTTGCCGACGTGCTGGTGGTCGAGGTAATCGAGGATCACCCGGCTGTCGTGCAGCACCGAACCGTCAGCCAGGCGCAGGGCCGGGATCTTGCCCACCGGGTTGCCTTGCAGCACGTGCTGGTCGGGCTGGATCGGCGTCGGCAGGGTGGCTTGCAGGGCCACGCGGTCCTGCTGGCCGGTTTCGAGCAGCAGCACGCGGACTTTGCGCACGAAGGGGGAGGCGGGGTTGTGGAACAGGGTCATGGTGGACATGGGCATTCCTCAAGATGGGCTGGGGCTAGCCTAGAGGCATTGGTGGTGTTTTTGAAGGCCTCATCGCGGGCAAGCCCGCTCCCACATGTTGAACTGTGAACACCCTCCAATGTGGGAGCTGGCTTGCCTGCGATAGCGCCCTCAGCCCCGCCGCTTAAACAACCCCCAAACACCAATCACAGCCGGCACCCCCAACCCCACCCAACTCAACGAATCCCACCCCCCATCCCCCAACAACGCCGCAAACAACCCCGCCGCGCTGAGCACGCCAATCCCCAACGGAATCGCAAACACCTTCCAGAAACTCGATTGCCTTGGCTTCATGTCTTACGCCTGACGATCCACAGGTAAACCCCACTGCCCAATACGATGATGGTCAGCACATCCAGCACCGCCCACAAGATCTTCATCGGCATGCCGCCATAGTCGCCAAAGTGCAGGGGCTGGGACATGCCCATGGCGTCCATGTACCACGGCCGTTCGGCGATGGCGGTGACGGCCAGGGTGCTGGCGTCGATGAGTACCGGCGTGAGCAGGTGCGACGTCAGGTGGGTGCTGCCTTTCATGAACACCGCATAGTGATGCTCACTGGAAAACCGTGTGCCGGGGAAGGCGATAAAGTCCGGCTGCATGCCAGGCGCGGCCTTGGCGGCGATGGTCAGCAATTCGCTGGCCGGTGCGCGTTGGCTCAGCGGCGGCGCGTATTTGTACGGCTCGATCATCGCGCTGAGGCTGTCCTCGCGCCAGGCGGCGATGATTAGGTCGGCGCAGGCGCTGATCACGCCGGTGACGCCCACCACCAGCGCCCAGGTCAGGGTGACTACGCCGAGCAGGTTGTGCAGGTCGAGCCAGCGCAAGCGCGTGGATTTGTCCTGGCGCACGGTGGCGAACTTCAGGCGGCGCATGAACGGCAGGTACAACACCGTGCCCGAAATGATCGCTACCACAAACAGAATGCCCATGAACGCCAGCAGCAACTTGCCCGGCAGCCCGGCGAACATATCCACATGCAGCCGCAGCAGGAACAGGGTGAAACCGCCATTCGCCGACGGCATCTCCACTGCGTCACCGGTACGCGCATCCAGCATGAATGTGTGGGACGAGTTCGGCTCGGTGCCGGCGGTGGCAGCCATGATCGCTATCACGCCGTTCGCGTCGTCTTCGTCCCAGGCCAGGTACTGCATGGCTTCGCCGGGGCGATGGGCCTGGGCCTTGGCCACCAGTTGCTCCAGGTTGAGCTGCGGCGTGTCGGCAGGCATGTGCGCCAGCTGCGGCTCGTTGCCCAGCAGGTGGTCGATCTCGTGGTGAAACACCAGCGGCAGGCCGGTGAGGGCGAGCAGCAGCAGGAACACCGTGCAGATCAGGCTGGTCCAGGTGTGGATGAAGGACCAGCGGCGGATGGTTTTGCTTTTCATTTTCCAGCCTTCAGACATGCCAAGGCCGCCCACTGGGGGCGGCCCGGTTGTTAACTCAGCCGATTACCACTGGTAGGTGGCACTTGCCACGACGCTGCGTTGGTCGCCGAAGTAGCAGTAGTTGCCATCACAGGTGGACAGGTAGTCCTTGTTGAACAGGTTGGTGGCGTTGAGCTTCACCGATGCGCCTTTGAGGGTGCTGTCCAGGCGGCCGAGGTCGTAATGCACCGAACCGTCGAATACGGTGTAGGCGTTGGCCTTGCCGGTCCAGGTGTTGGCTTGGTCGCCGTAGGTATTGCCGGTGTAGCGCGCACCAAAGCCGATGCCGAAGCCATCGAGTGGGCCGGTGTGCCAGGTGTAGTCAGTCCACAGCGAGGCTTGTTGGTTCGGGATCAGTTGCAGGCGGTTGCCTTTGTAGATACCGGTTTGCACTTCGGACTTGGCCAGGGTGTAGGCGGCGATGACCTTGAGGTTCTCGGTCACATCGGACACTGCTTCCAGTTCCAGGCCTTTGACCTTCACTTCACCAGCCTGGTCGGTAATCGACTCGCCACCCGAGCCGATCCTGGTTACCAGTACGTTCTTCTGGGTCAGGTCATACACTGCGGCACTCAGCAACGTGTTGGAGCCTGGAGGTTGGTACTTGATCCCCAGTTCCCACTGTTTGCCTTCGGTGGGCTTGTAGGAGATGAGCGGGTCTACGCTGGCATTGCTCGCGGGTTGGAACGATTCGGCATAGGACAGGTACGGGACAAAGCCTGCATCGAACACATAGCTAAGCGCTGCGTTGCCGCTGAAGTTCTTGCTGCGGTCGGTGTTGGTCGCGTCCAGCTTGTTGAAATAAGTGGTGCCCTGGTGCACCCAGTCTTCACGACCGCCCAAGGTCAGACGCCAGTTGTCCAAGGCCATTTGGTCCTGGACGTAGAGACCGGTCTGCACGGTTTTCTGGTTGTAGTCGTAATACGGCGTGACGCCGACCGGACGCAGGGTGGGCGTGGTGTTGACCGGGTTGTAAATATTGATGCTTGAGGCTGTGCCATAGATGGTCCGATAGGACGTATCGGTGCGCTGGTGGTCCAGGCCGAGCAGCAGGGTGTGGGTGATGTTGCCCGTTGCAAAGTCAGCCTGGAAGTTGTTGTCCACGGCGAACTGGCCGATGTTTTCGTCAACGTTGGTGGTCGAGCGGCTGATATTGCCCGCAGCATCCGCCGGCGAGTAGATGTAAGAACCCACGGTCAACTGCTGGAACGACAGCTCCGACTTGGTGTAGCGCAAGTTCTGCTTGAACTGCCACGTATCGTTGAAACGGTGTTCGAACGCATAGCCCAGCGCGTAGTAGGTACGGTCGTAGAACTCGTAGTCCGGGTCGCCGAGGTTCTTGTGATGGGACACTTCGCCCAGCGACGATTTGATCTTGGTGCCCTGGATCGGCATGAACTGGCTGGTGGTACCGGTATCGTCGCGGGTGAACTGCGAGAGAAAGGTCAGCTTGGTGTCCGGGTCGATGTTCCAGGTCAGGCTGGGGGCGATGTTGTAGCGCTTGTTGTCGATATGATCGACCTGGGTGCCTGCATCGCGCACCACGCCGCTGAGGCCATAGAGGAACTGGCCTTCATCGTCGATCTTGCCGGTGCTGGCGAAGTTGATCTGGCGGTAGTTGTCGCTGCCGTATTGCACTTGGATGGCGTGGCTCGACTCTTCGCTGGGACGGCGGCTGACCATGTCCAAGAGGCCGCCCGGTGGCGTCTGGCCGTACACCGACGACGCGGGGCCGCGCAGCAGGGCGAGGCGGTCGAGGTTCCAGGTCTCGGCCTTCGGGTTGGCGTAGACGCCGCGCGGCAGTGGCAGGCCGTCGAGGAACTGGGTCGGTTCGAAACCGCGCACACGCATCCAGTCGTAGCGGGTGTCGCTGCCGTAGCTGGCGGAGACGATACCGGGCATGTATTTCACCGCGTCATCCAGGTTCTGCACGTTGCGGTCTTGCATCTGCTGGCGGGTGGCGACGGAAATCGAGCGGGGGGCTTCGACCAACGCAGTGTCGGTCTTGGTGCCAGCAGCGGTGCGCGTTGCGAGGTAACCGTCCACCGGCCCCCAGGCGCTTTCAGTGCTGCCTTGGCCGATGATATTGGTCTCCGGCAACGCCACCACACCCTCCGGGATCGCCACCAGCGTGTACGTCCCGGCGCTGCTCTGCTCCAACTGCAAGCCCGTACCACGCAACGCCTCGCGCAGTGCGCCGGGTGCATCGAACTGGCCTTTGACCGGGGCCGAGGTT
>Ga0302347_1003675_pt1 | contig 13257 bp, 12 predicted proteins | sample PhyWR1_FD_202178 | JGI IMG/M metagenome (GOLD analysis project Ga0302347, IMG submission 202178) | Leaf surface microbial communities from wheat plants in UC Gill Tract Community Farm, Albany, California, United States - DLSL W.R1 (v2)... | ecosystem: Host-associated > Plants > Phyllosphere >...
AATTTCGATCCAGTGCCGCACCGGCGTGCGTCCAGCCCCGTCCAGATGGGCCTGGCAGCCAATGTTGGCAGTGGCAATGACATGCGGTTTACCGCTTTCCAGGGCATTCAGGCGGTTGTCGCGCAGCTGCTGTGACAGGTCCGGCTGGGTCAGCGAATAGGTGCCAGCCGAGCCGCAGCACAGGTGCCCGTCCGGCACCTCGGTCAGAGTAAAGCCCAGGCGCGTCAACAGCGCCTCCACTACACCGCCCAGCTTCAGGGCGTGCTGCAGGGTACACGGGCAGTGAAAGGCCAGGCGCTGCTCGGCGCACAGGCTCAATTGCTCGACTGGCTCATCGCGCAATACTTCTACCAGATCGCGTGACAGGGCGCTGACGCGTGCGGCTTTGGCGGCGTAACGCGGGTCCTGCTGCAACAGATGCCCGTAGTCGCGCACGAACGCGCCGCAGCCGCTGGCGGTTTGCACGATAGCCTCGGCACCGGCTTCGATCGCCGGCCACCAGGCGTCGATGTTGCGCCGGGCCCGTTGCAGGCCTTGCTCCTGAGCGTTGAGGTGGTAGTCCACGGCGCCGCAGCAGCCGGCCTGTTGGATCGGCACCACGCTGATGCCCAGGCGGTCGAGCAGGCGTGCAGCGGCGGCGTTGGTGTTGGGCGACAGCGCCGGCTGCACGCAGCCTTCCAGCATCACCACCTGCCGCGCATGGCGTGGCGCGGGGCGTATGCCGGGCGCGCTGACTCGGCTCGGCAGCTTGCCCTTGAGCGCCGCCGGCAGCAGTGGACGCAGAACCTGGCCGCTGCGGGTCAGGGCCTTGAACAGCGCCGGGCGCGGCACCACCGCGCGCAGGGCCTCACGCAACAGGCGTTGCGTGAATGGGCGGGGTACCTGTTGCTCGACCACTGCGCGGCCGATGTCCAGCAGGTCGTGGTACTTCACCCCGGAAGGGCAGGTGGTTTCGCAGTTGCGACAGGTCAGGCAGCGGTCCAGGTGCAATTGGGTGCTGGCAGTGACCGGCTCGCCTTCGAGCACCTGCTTGATCAGGTAGATGCGCCCACGCGGGCCGTCCAGTTCATCGCCCAACAACTGGTAGGTAGGGCAGGTGGCGGTGCAGAAGCCACAGTGCACGCAGGCGCGCAGGATGCTCTCGGCTTCGTCGGCGCGGGCCAGGCGTCGGGACGCTTCGCTCAGGTTGGTTTGCATGGTCTGGCCTCACAGGTCCGGGTACAGGCGGCCAGGGTTGAACACCCCCTGGGGGTCGAGCTGCTGCTTGAGGGCGCGGTGGTAGCGCATCAGCGCATCGGGCAGCGGCGGGCTGCTGGCTGGGCCGGGTGTGTAGAGCGTGGCATGGCCGCCCACCTTGTCAATGTCATGGCGGATGTCCCCGGGCGCTGCCGTGGACTTGAGCCAGCGCTGCGCACCCGCCCAGTCGAGCAGTTGCTGGCCCGGCAGGTCCAGATCGCCGGTGGCCACTGGCACCGACAAACGCCAGAGCGGGGCAGGGTCATCGAAAAAGGCCAGGCGCTGTTCGCGCAAGTCACGCCAGAAACCGCCGTCCAGCACCTCGCCGCCCAGGCGCCGCGCTGCCGACTGCACCGAACCTTCGCCGCCTTCCAGGCGCAAGTACAGCGCGTCGCCGTCATGGCAGGCCGCGCTGATCGGCAACGGCTGCTGGCCCCATTCGGCCAGCTCGGCCAGCGCCTGGTGGCGGCCCATGGGCAGGCGCAGGCTCAGGCATTGACGTGGGCGAGGCAGCACCTTCAGCGACACTTCGGTCAGCAGCCCGAGGCAGCCGAAGCTGCCTGCCATCAGCCGCGAAACGTCGTAGCCGGCGACGTTCTTCATCACTTCGCCACCAAAACGCAGCAGCTTGCCGTGGCCGGTGATCACCCGCGTGCCCAGTACATAGTCGCGCACAGACCCCGCCCAGGGCCGACGAGGGCCGGACAACCCGGCCGCGACCATGCCTCCCAGGGTAGCCTCGTGGCCCAGGTGCGGTGGCTCGCACGGCAGCATCTGCCCGGCCTCGTGCAGGGCCGCCTCGATCTCGCGCAGCGGCGTGCCGGCGCGGGCGGTGAGCACCAGCTCTGTCGGGTCGTAGCTGACGATGCCGCGGTGGCTGCGGGTATCGAGCAGTTCGCCGGCCAGCGGGTTGCCGAGCATCGCTTTGCTGTTGCCGCCCTGTATGCGAAGCGGGGTACCCTGGTGCAGTGCCTGATTGACCTGCTCCAGCAGGGCCTGGCTGATGTCGCGGTCCATGCTCATTCAGAAGCGCTCCAGGTCGGGGAAGGGCAGTTGCCCATGGTGGACGTGCATCGCACCGAATTCGGCGCAGCGGTGCAGGGTAGGGATGTTCTTGCCCGGGTTCAGCAGGCCCTGCGGGTCGAAAGCGGCCTTGACTGCGTGGAACAGGGTGATTTCATCGCTGTTGAACTGCGCACACATCTGGTTGATCTTCTCGCGCCCCACGCCGTGCTCGCCGGTGATGCTGCCGCCCACCGCCACGCACAGTTCGAGGATTTTGCCGCCGAGGGCTTCGGCGCGCTCCAGTTCGCCTGGCAGGTTGGCGTCGAACAGGATCAGCGGGTGCATGTTGCCGTCGCCGGCATGGAACACGTTGGCCACGCGCAGGCCGTAATGCGTGGACAGGTCGCTGATGCCCTTGAGCACCCTGGGCAGTTCGCGGCGCGGGATGGTGCCGTCCATGCAGTAGTAGTCCGGGGACATGCGCCCCACCGCCGGGAAGGCGTTCTTGCGCCCGGCCCAGAAGCGCATGCGCTCGGCTTCGTCGCAGGCCAGGCGCACGTCGCTGGCGCCGGCTTGCGCCAGCAACTCGGCGACCCGTGCGCAATCGTCGTGCACATCGGCCTCCACGCCGTCCAGCTCGCACAGCAGGATGGCTGCTGCGTGCACCGGGTAGCCGGCGTGGATGAAGTCTTCGGCGGCGCGGATCGCCAGGTTGTCCATCATCTCCAGGCCGCCAGGGATGATGCCGGCGGCGATGATTTCGGCGACCGCCCGGCCGGCATCCTCGACGCTGTCGAAACTGGCCAGCAGCACCCGTGCCACCTGGGGTTTGGGCAGCAGCCTGACGGTGACTTCGGTAATGATCCCTAGCATGCCTTCGGAACCGGTGAACAGTGCCAGCAGGTCGAAGCCGGGGCTATCCAGGGCATCGCTGCCCAGGGTCAGGCGCTCGCCCTCGATGGTGAGGATGTCGACCTTGAGCAGGTTGTGCACGGTCAGGCCGTACTTCAGGCAGTGCACGCCACCGGCGTTTTCGGCAACGTTGCCGCCGATGGAACAGGCAATTTGCGAGGACGGGTCGGGCGCGTAGTACAGGCCGTGGGGGGCTGCAGCCTGGGAAATCGCCAGGTTGCGCACGCCGGGCTGCACGCGGGCAAAACGGCCCTGCGGGTTGACTTCGAGGATGCGCTTGAAGCGCGCCATCACCAGCAGGATGCCCTTGGCCAGCGGCAGCGCGCCGCCCGACAGGCCAGTGCCGGCACCGCGTGCGACCACCGGCACGCCACGCTGGTGGCAGAGCCTGAGCAAGGCCTGCACCTGTTCCAGGCGCTCGGGCAGCGCCACCAGCAGCGGCACCGTGCGGTACGCTGACAGGCCGTCGCATTCGTAGGGTTTGAGGTCTTCCTGGCGGTACAGGATTTCAAGGTCCGGCAGCGCATCGCGCAACGCGTGCAGCAGCGCCGTCTGGTCCACGGCGGGTAGCGCGCCATCGACACGTTCGTCGTACAGGATATTCATCGGCTCACTCGGCAACGGTTTTTGTTGTTGTTGGCAAAGCGGTCACCCTTGCAGCCTGCGTGCGCCGGCGGTGTTGGTCGAGAGGCAGAACCAGTGGTCCTACCAGTTCTTCGGCATGGTGCTGGTAATTGATGGGTTTACCGGGCTAGATTGGAAACAGCGGTGCGAGTGGTCCTACCAGTGTGAGGGAGTGCAGTGGGTACTGAAGGCAAGACCAAAGTCGCCGATCAAGTCGCCGAACGAGTCGAGCGGCTGGTTGTTGAAGGCGTGCTCAAGGTCGGCCAGGCACTGCCGTCGGAGCGGCGGCTGGTGGAAAAGCTGGGTTGTTCGCGCTCGGCGTTGCGCGAGGGCCTGCGCATCTTGCGAGGGCGCGGCATCATTGATACCGAGCACGGGCGTGGCTCGTTTGTCGCCGACCTGGCCAGCCAGGCGGGCGCGACGCCTTTGATGCACCTGTTCAACTCGCAGCCGCGCACGTTGTTCGACCTGCTGGAAGTGCGCGCGTTGCTGGAGGCCGAATCGGCGCGGCTGGCGGCGCTGCGCGCCACCGAAGTCGACCGTTTGCTGATCCGCAGGCGCTACGAGGAAATGTTGGCGGCGCATGCTTGCGCAGACGCGCTCGATCCCCGCGAGCATGCCCGCCGCGACCATGCGTTCCATCGGGCAATCAGCGAGGCGTCGCACAACCCGGTGCTGGTGCATACCTTGCAATCGCTCAGCGACCTGACCTTGAGCACGGTGTTTGCCTCGGTCAATAACCTGTACTGCCGGCCGGCGCAGAAGCGCCAGATCGACCGGCAGCATGCGCGGCTGTATCACGCGGTGATGGAGCAGTTGCCCGAACAGGCGCAGCGGGCGGCGCGCGAGCATATCAACGGGATCCGCGACAGCTTGCGCGAGATCGAACAGGAAGAGCAGCGCCTGGTGAGGGCTACCATGCGCATGGATGGTTGGGGGTGATGTTTGCCTTGGCCGACCTCTTCGCGGGTAAACCCGCTCCCACAGGGACCGCGTCGGCCTGAGGGCGGCGGGAGCGGGCCAGCCCGCGAAAGGGCCGGTGCAGGTTTACTCAATGGTCGGCTATGCGGTCATCCTGCGAAAGGATTGCGCGGGCCAGCTCTTCATCGTTGGCCTGCAACCCCGGATGATCCTTGCGGGCCTGTTCCAGCGCAGACTCCACATAGGCGCCGCGGATAGCCCCGCCACTGGCAACAAAGGCAGAGAGCTCGTCACGGGCCGGGATGATCCGTTTGTCGTCCTTGAAGGTCGAGTACAACGAGGCGGAAACACCGGCCGAGGTGGCGACGTCGCCCGCATCGACGCGGGCCAGGGCGGCACCGGCAGGCAGCAGGAGCAGCAGCGCAGGGGCGAGGAGTAGGTGGCGCATGTCGTGTTCTCCAGTAGCGTGAAGCCCAAGGAAATAAACCACTCAGTGAATAAGAGGGTGCAGGAGTGCAGGTAGTTCCCTGGGCTGTGCTGGAGATTGCCGATGCTGCTTTGACTGCAACAGCCCTCTGTAGGAGCGGCCTTGCGTCGCGATGGGCCGCCAAGCGCCCCCCGGCCCCGATCAGGCCAACTGATAAGTGGTCTTGACCCGGGTGAAGAACTGCCGCGCATGCGTACCTTGTTCACGTGATCCCAGGCTAGACGCACCATTGCCGCCAAACGGTACGTGATAATCCACCCCGGCCGTAGGCAAGTTCACCATCACCATCCCCGCCGAACTGTTGCGCTTGAAGTGCTCGGCATGGCGCAGCGACGTGGTGACAATACCGGCGGACAAACCAAACGCTGTGTCTTCAGCCGCAGCGAGCGCTGCCTCATAGTCACCCACCTTGAGCACACTCAGCACCGGCCCGAAGATTTCCTCGCGGTAGATGCGCATGTCCGGGGTGACCTCGGTGAACAGTGCCGGGGTAAAGAAATATGCCCCCGCCTGGTTGTCGATACGCTCGCCGCCACACACCCGCTTCGCACCCTGTTCAAGGCCCGCAGCCACATACGACAGGTTTTGCTCCAGCTGCCGGCTGTCGACCACCGGCCCGATATCTGTGCTGGCCTGCAGTGCATCCCCCACCTTCAGCGCCCGGGTACGTTCGGCCAGGCGCGCGACAAAGGCATCGTGAATGCCTTCGGTCACGATCACCCGCGAGCTGGCGGTGCAGCGTTGGCCGGTGCTGTAGAACGAGCCGTTCAGCGCCACGTCCACTGCCTGCTCCAGGTCGGCATCGTCGAGCACCACCAGCGGGTTCTTGCCGCCCATCTCCAGCTGCACCTTTTTCATCCCTTCGGCGGCCAGGCGAGCGATCTGCCGGCCGGTGTGCTCGGAACCGGTAAAGCTGATGCCATCGACCAGTGGTGAACGAATGATCGTGTCACCCACGCTGCGCCCTGGGCCGATCAGCATGTTGAACACACCAGCCGGCAAACCGGCCCGGGCGATGATCTCGGCCAGGGCCCAGGCCGAGGAGGGCACCAGTTCGGCGGGTTTGAACACCACGCAGTTGCCAAAGCACAGGGCCGGGGCGATCTTCCATGCCGGGATGGCAATGGGGAAGTTCCAGGGGGCGATGATTCCGACCACGCCCAGCGGCTGGGTGAACACATCGATGCCGACGTCCTGGCGCACCGACTGGTACTTCTCACCTTCAGCGCGCAAGGCTTCCTGGGCGTAGAACTTGAACGAGCGCCCGGCGCGGTCCACTTCGCCCAGGGCTTCGCGAACGATCTTGCCTTCTTCGCGGGCCAGCAGCACGGCGAGCTCTTCACGGCGGGCAAGAATCTCGGTGCCGATAAAATCCAGCGCATCGGCGCGCTGCTGCGGGTTGCTGTGTGCCCAGGCCGGCTGCGCCCGACGCGCAGCAGCGATGGCCTGTTCGGTCAGCCGCTGGTCGGCGCGCTCGAAGCGTTCGACCACTTCACCCGGGTTGGACGGGTTGCGGTTTTCCAGGATGTCGGCGCTGCTGCCGAGCGCAACGAAAGTGCCGTCGACGTAGCTGCTTTTGGTAACGAGGGTCATGCGCTGCGGATCCTTTTGGCAGAAAGCTGGCGGGCGACGAAGTCGCTGATGTTGTCCACGGCGCTGTCCATCAGCTGCTGCATGGCGTCTTCGCTGCTCCAGGCGATATGCGGGTTGAGCAGGAAGTCGTCGCGCTCGATCAGCTGGAACAGCGGGTTGCTTGGGTGCAGCGGCTCGACTTCGACCACGTCCAGTGCCACGCCACCCAGGCGGTCTTGCTGCAGTGCCTGGATCAGCGCCGCTTCGTTGACCACACCACCACGGCCGGTGTTGATCACGAGGGCGTCGGGTTTCATCAGCGCCAGTTGCGGCGCATCGATCAGGTTGTGGGTTTCTGCTGTCAGCGGGCAGTTGATCGACAGCACATCACAGCTTTTCAGCAGTTCGGCCAAAGGCCGGCAGTCGGGACCCTGGCGCTGGCCGCCGCGGTCTTCGAACAGCACCTGCATGCCAAAGGCCCGCGCCAGGTGCGCCAGGCGCAGGGCAATCGGGCCGCTGCCGATGATTGCCAGCTGCTTGCCTCGCACATCGCGGATTCGGTGGTTGAAATAGATGTTCTGGTACGGTTTTTCACCGTCGTGCACCTGGCGCATCAGGCGGGTGAACGCGGCCGGGCGGCGGAACAGTTCGAGGATCATCGCCAGGCTGTGCTCGGCCACGGTATTGGCCGCATAGCCTGGTACGCTCGACACTTCGATGCAGTGGGCCTCGCAGTAGTCGACATCGACGATGTCGCGGCCGGTCAGGGCCAGCGAGATCATCTTCAGCCTGGGCAGCTGGCGCAGGTGCTCTTCGCGCAGCGGCACGCTGCAGGTCAGCGCCACGCTGGCGTTCTGCAGGTGTTCCAGCACCTGGTCGGGGTGGGTGTAGGCGAACTGCTGCCAGCTGTGCTCGCAGTCAGGGCGCTTCAGGCGGGTGGAAGGCGCCAGGCCTTCGTCGTCGAGGAAGACGATATGTTCGCTCACGGTGGTGTCCTTATTTCTTCTGCGCCGGGACGTAACCGGCCGGGGCCATGCCGACCAGCTGGCGGGTGATGAAACCGGCGTCCTGGTCGTGGTCTTCCAGCGACTCCTTGCGCACCAGGGCATCGCGGACCAGATGCGCGCCAAAGAAGCGGAACGGCTCGGGTGGCAGCAGCTTCATCTTTTGGTCGACCAGGCCGCAGTTGGCCCACTCGTCGTTGGCGTGGGTGGCCAGCGACTTGATGATGCGGCTGGCGAATACCGTGGTGGCCACGCCATTGCCGGAGAAGCCGATGCCATAGCTGACCGTCTGGTGTTGGTCGAGGTAGCCGAAGTTGGGCAGGCCTTTCATGGCGCGGTCGATCGGCCCGGTCCAGCTGCTGACCACTGGCACGTCTGCGAGCTGCGGGTACAGGCGGCGCAGTTCGGCGGCCACCTTGTCGGCAGCGGGTGAGGGTTTTTCATACAGGTTGCCGATGCGCCCGGCATAGGCGAACTGGCCCAGCGGCTTGCCGAATACCACGCGGCCGTCCGGGGTGTTGCGCCAGTAGTTGAGCACAGTGCGCGAGTCGGTCATGCATTCACCGCCGCTGAAGCCGATGGCATCGAGCTTGGCCTTGACCGGTGCGGTGGCGACCATGTCGCTGGACATGATCGCGATCATCCGGCGCAGCTCGGGGAACTGCGCGCCCCAGGCATTCAGCGCCAGCACCACGTGGTTGGCCTTCACCTGGCCTTTGGCGGTGTGCACCACCGGGTTTTTGCCACGCTGCAAGTGGGTAAACGGCGATTTCTCGAAAATCTGCACGCCCAGTTTCAGCGCCACGCGGCGCAGGCCGCGCGCCAGCATGGCTGGCTGCACGGTGGCGGCGTTGCGGTCGAAGATGCCGCCCAGCACCAGCGGCGAGCCTACACGGCCGCGGATGGTCTGGCGGTCCAGCTCCTGAAACGGGTTGACGTCGAGCTTCTGCAGGCCGTCGGTGAGCACCCGCCAGGAGTTCATCTGCCGCTGGTTGGTGGCGGTCCACAGCCAGCCGTCCTTGCGGTACTGGGCGTCGATGCCGTGTTCCTGGCAGAAGCTGCCGATCTCGTCGATGGCCGACTCGGCGGCCTCGCAGATGCGCCGGGCCTCCACGTCTCCGCAGATGGTGCGTACCGACAGGTACTTGCCCCACCAGTTGGTGGCCACGCCACCGTTACGCCCGCTGGCACCCGAGCCGCAGCGGTCGCGCTCGACGATGACGACGGTTTTTTCCGGGTGAGCCTGTTTCAGGCGGATGGCCGACCACAGGCCAAGGAAACCACCGCCGACAATGCATACGTCGGCTTGAATCGAGTCCTGCAGGGCAGGGGCCAGGTCGTTGTCCAGGTCAAGCGCCTGGGCATACCAGAATCCACGGTACATGAGGGTGCCTCTGAGCATGTTTGTCTTGTGTCTACATGATGCTCAGCGGGCTGGCAGGGCCGATATTACAGTCATGACAATTGATAGAACGACGCCGCCTTTTGTCATGGATTTCCTATTTGTGGGGATGCATATGATATGACGGACGCAGGGCGCGCTTTAGAATGGCGCTATTGCGGATGTCATGAGGCTTACGTCCATGGTTGCTGAACTACAAATGGAACAGCGCACACAACCGGCGCCAGCGGCCGTCATCGCCGCCCAGGTCAAGCCCGAATTGCGCGTGGGCTTCGTGCTGATGAACCACTTCACCCTGGTGCCGGTGGCCGGGCTGGTGGATTCGCTGCGCTTTGCCGCCGACAAGTCGTTCCGCAGCCAGCAGGTGTTCTGCCAGTGGGACTGGATGACCCTTGACGACCAGCCGATCACCGCCAGCTGCGGCATGCCGATTTCACCGACCAAGCCGCTGAACCTGTTCGCCCAGTACGACTACATCGTGCTGGCTGGCGGCCTGCTGGAAGAAACACGTAACCCGCCGGCATGGTTGCTGGATGCGCTGCGCGAGGTGCATGCGGCCAATATCCCGATCATTGCCCTGTGTTCGGGCTCGTTCGTGCTGGGCAAGGCCGGGCTGCTCGATGGCCGCCGCTGCGCGTTGCACTTCACCTTGCGTGACGAGTTCAGGGAGCGCTTCCCGCTGGCCACGGCGGTGATCGACAAGAGCTATGTGGACGACCGCGGCATCATCACCTGCCCGGGCGGCACCGCCATCGACCTGGCGGCCAACCTGATCCGCAGGCATTGCGGCGCGGTGCGGGCGCAGAAGGGCCTTGAGTACCTGCTGGTGGATGAGCGCGCCGACGAGCAGGAGGGCAAGCCGGCCGGTGACAGTGTGTACCAGAACGACCGCGTGCAGCGGGCGATCAGCTTCATGCGCGCCAACCTCGATGCGTCGATGACGCTCAAGGCCGTGGCCGAAGCAGTGGGCACACACCCCCGGCAGTTGCACCGCGAGTTCGTCGCCAACACCCAGGAGCCGCCTGCCAACTACTGGCGCAAGCTGCGCCTGGACCATGCCCGGCGGTTGCTGGTGAATACCAGCCAGAACATCACCACCATTGCCCTGGCGTGCGGGTTTTCCGATGCTTCGCACTTCATCTTGTGGTTCCGCAAGCAGTATGGCGAGACGCCTTACAGCTTCCGCAAGCGGCGCCATGAAGTGGAGCGGTTTGACTGGCATGGCGACAAGGTGGGGCTGGACCCGGAGTTGTAAGCACCTGGATGGCGTCGACTTGAAACCCTGCACGATCTCTGCAGCAGCAGCCTTGTGCTGCGAAGAAGGCGATACTGCCGAAGCAGGTCGGTTGCCGAATGCCCTCTTCGCAGCACAGGCTGCTCCTGCAGGATCCCGCGATAGCTTGATTGCGCAGGGGATTCAGCGCTGGCCGAAGGCCTGGATCTCGATGCGGTACTCCGGCGCCGCCAAGGCGGCGCCGACGCAGGCTCTGACAGGTGGCTGGTCACCGACCCAGGCGTCATACACCGCGTTCATCGCCGCAAACTCGCTCATGTCGGCCAGCCAGATCTGCACCCGGGTCAGGTTGCCCTTGCCCGCGCCGATCTGCGTCAGCCACTGCTCCAGCTGGGCCAGCACGCAGCGGGTCTGCGCGGCGATGTCACCCGGTTGCAGGGCGACGATGCCCGAGGTTTCGATACGGTTGCCCACCAGCACCATCTGGCTGGCGCGCGGGCCGGGGTTGATGCGTTCGATCATTCGACTGCCTCCTCAGAACAGCACGTAGGTCTTGCGCAGGGTTTCGCGAATGTCCCACACACCCTCGCAGTTTTCCGGGAACAGCACGGCGTCCCCGGCGCGCAGTTCCACCGGCTCGCCACCGTCGGGGGTGAAGGTGCAGCAGCCGCTGATGATATGGCTGAACTCACGGTTTTTCAGGTGTCGGCGGAACACTCCCGGGCTGCTTTCCCACACGCCGATGCTGGCGCCGACAGCTTCGTCGGTCTGGTCCTGGGCGGTGGCCGCCTGGGCAACGGGTTCGCCGATGGGCAGGCGGGCAGGGGCCGGTGCACCCAAGGTGGTGGCGGCTGCATTGCGGACAACGGTAAGGACTTGGCTCATGAAATGGCTCCTTCAGGCTTTACGAGCGACGGGGTTGGTGGTGGATGACCGAGTACCGCTGCCAGCACCCAGGGCGGCGGCTTGCTGCAGGTCGAGCTTGCTGGTCTCGGGGGCCAGCCACCATGAGATCAGTGCGCCGAACAGCGAAATCAGCGCGGCGGCGAACATGGTGTTGGCGACCCCATAACTGGCAAGGGAGATCGGCACCAGGTAGGTCCCCACGGCGGCGCCGATGCGCGACAGCGAGGTGGCCAGGCCAACGGCCGAGGCACGGATCTCGGTGGGGAACAGTTCGTTGGGGTATACGTATTCGAGCACCTGGGCACCCCCGATCAGCACCGCATAGGCGCCGAACAGCACCAGCACGGTAGTAGGCGAGGCGTCCGGGAACGCGCCCAGCATCACCAGCGACATGCCCGACCAGAGGAAACTGTGGATCAGCATCTTGCGCCGGCCCAGGCGGTTGATCAGCCGGGTCGCCAGCAAGCAGCCCAGGGTGAACAGCAAAGTGATGACGATCGAGCCGTAGGCCGCCCAGTCCCCGGTCAGTTGCAGCGCCTGCAAGACCTTGGGGGCAAACGAGTAGATCGCGAACAGCGGGACGATGGCGCAGGTCCAGAACAAAGTCACGAACGCCATGCGCTTGCCATAGCCGGAGTGGAACAGCGACCACACCGACACCGGCTTGTCGCTGACCTGCTCCGGCAGGTCGGCCACGCCATAGTCCGGGCCGTAGACTCTCTTGATCACGGCATCGGCCTCGGCAGTGCGGCCTTTGCTCAGCAGCCAGCGGGGCGACTCGGGGGTGCCGCTGCGCGCCACCAGGAACAACGCACCGGGGATCAGGGCACTGGCCAGTACATAGCGCCAGCCGTCCTCGCCACCCACGCGCAGCAGCAGTTCGCCCACCATGTAGGCCACGGCAGCACCCGCGAACCACATCAGCACCATGGCCGCAAGCAACGGCCCGCGCTGCTTGCGTGGCAAAAATTCAGCCAGCAGCGAGGTGGCGATGGGGTAATCGGCACCGACGGCGATACCGATCAGCAGGCGCCAGGCGAACAACGCCCAGGCCGACTCGACCCAGAACTGCGCTACCGAAAAGCCGACAATGGCGATCAGGTCGACCAGGTAGAGCACTTTGCGCCCGTACTTGTCGGTGAACCAGCCACCGAGAAAACCACCCAGGAAAACCCCGATCAGCGCCGAGGCGGCGATCAGGCCCTCCCAGAAGGCCGACAGTTGCAAGGCGTTGGTGATCTGCAGCATGGCCACGCCGATAATGCTCAGCACATAGCCGTCGAGGAACGGGCCGCCGGCGGAGTAGACGGTGAGCTTGCGGTGGAAGGCATTAAGCGGGGCATCTTCTACAGAGCGTTTGGAAGTGGTCATTTGACTTGCCTCTTGTTGTTATTCACGCGTCAGCGCGGCGGCACTATGGCACCGGGGTTGCGGGGCTCCATATAACGGCTGGGACGAGTCATGGGATGCGCTGGCGAGGTGTGCCGAGGGCTTATGCAAGTTGTCCGGGATGTTCTAGAGGGGAGGGCGGTGGCTTTTCTAGGGTGGGCTTGCCCGCGAAGCAGGCGCTGAAGATCCCCCAGAACAAACACAAGAACCCGGGATCCGTTCATGACCCGTCTTCCCTTGCAATCCCTCGACGGCGACCACTACGACGTGGTGGTCATCGGCGCTGGCGCAGTCGGTTGCGCCGCTGCCCGGCAACTGGCCGCGCGCTACCCGCTGTGGCAGATCCCGTTTCGCCCGTTCGACATGTGGCAGCGCCTGCGCTACACCCGCCAAGTGATGCGCTGCCGCGCCGAACTGGTCAAGGACATGCCCGACCACCTCACCAGACACCGCTTCCACGGGTGGCTGGAAGGGGCCACTGGCCTACCGGCGCCACAGCGTGCAGCAGGTTGCCAGCGCGGCAGGATGAGCTGAAGCATTTCGAGGACGATACGGCGCGGGTGTA